>Ga0209607_1001924_pt1 | contig 17075 bp, 13 predicted proteins | sample AD_UKC117_MetaG_FD_184413 | JGI IMG/M metagenome (GOLD analysis project Ga0209607, IMG submission 184413) | Active sludge microbial communities of municipal wastewater-treating anaerobic digesters from Hong Kong - AD_UKC117_MetaG (SPAdes)... | ecosystem: Engineered > Bioreactor > Anaerobic >... | reverse complement strand
GTGATCGAGGACCCGAAGCGTTTAAATCGGGTCGCGCGGTATCTGAGCAAGTTCGCGTTTCGGGTGCAGTATTCCGTATTCGTGGGCAGCTTTTTCGAACATTCGCTAGAAGGGGTCTTGCGCGGACTGGAGCGGATCATCGACCCGCGCAAGGATGATGTGCGCTGCTATCCGTTGCCGGAGCGGGCGGATATCGTGATGTTGGGCCGGCAGATTTTTCCAGAAGATATCATGCTGATCCGGGATGGGCGGAATGTTCTGCGGCTGGGTGCGGCTCCGGCTCCGCTATCGCAGGGTAGTCTGTTTTTCACCTGATAGGTTCTTCTCGTTCTTTTCGTGGCATGACGTAGTTCTGCTATATTTATCTCCAGTTTTTATAGTGCTTCGATACTATTGATCATCATCAAAACCACACTGTTGTAGAATGGCAAAAAAGATAACTTTTTGCACAACAGATTTTCTGTCAACTACCCCTACATGTGGTTGTTTTGAAAGATTTTCTAGTATTGAGGGCTTTGAAAATTTGCCCTGATGAAGAAGGGATTAAGACGCGCCCCTTGGGACATGGGGAGCTACGGTTGTCATTCTTTGAAAACTTGCCCTGATGAAGAAGGGATTAAGACAAGACTATACTGTGTAACCTTGTACATCGACTTATCCCCTTTGAAAACTTGCCCTGATGAAGAAGGGATTAAGACTGAACCGGTTTCGGAATCGGCAAATCACCGGCCTTTGAAAACTTGCCCTGATGAAGAAGGGATTAAGACAGGGATTGCGCCGCGACTCGCGCGGCCACTTTTCTTTGAAAACTTGCCCTGATGAAGAAGGGATTAAGACACGCCTCCAGTTTCTATATCGATCATTACGTGCTCTTTGAAAACTTGCCCTGATGAAGAAGGGATTAAGACCCCTCTGACCGAACCCGGGTTTCCCCCCCATCAAGACTTTGAAAACTTGCCCTGATGAAGAAGGGATTAAGACTTTAAGCTGATGCGTTTATTGCTCATTCTCGCTCTTTGAAAACTTGCCCTGATGAAGAAGGGATTAAGACCTGTTCGGGCATTGACGAGATTCCATTCCCTGCTTTGAAAACTTGCCCTGATGAAGAAGGGATTAAGACCCGCCCCAAATCTTATACTGATGATATCACAAACTTTGAAAACTTGCCCTGATGAAGAAGGGATTAAGACGTAAGGGAGTTAGGCATTTATAACCATGCCCGTCCTTTGAAAACTTGCCCTGATGAAGAAGGGATTAAGACCGAATACTGCCCACACCTTTCTTTCTTCCATCTTTGAAAACTTGCCCTGATGAAGAAGGGATTAAGACCTCTTTGAGTTTCAATTGTGCCGCCGCCAGCTCCTTTGAAAACTTGCCCTGATGAAGAAGGGATTAAGACAGCCCGGCGCGGCGGATAAGATCGGCGATCATCACTTTGAAAACTTGCCCTGATGAAGAAGGGATTAAGACGCGGTTGCTTTAGGCAGGATCGCAGTTACACGCCTTTGAAAACTTGCCCTGATGAAGAAGGGATTAAGACCAATACCTGGATATTGAGCATCCTTAAAGCGGTGAGTCTTTGAAAACTTGCCGTGATGAAGACCTACAAATTCAGTTCATTATGGCATCACCTTGATCATTTCGAACCGAATCAAAGTGGCCTATCCAATCCAGCATCCATAGCAAACGCACGATAGCGCCACTGTGGAAAGCCTGAAGAATCGCATATCCGATCACTGTTTATCAAAATTGGCATTTAATTTGCTGTAATCCAATTATACACCAGAGCAATTACACTATCCTTGGATTTTTCCGGTTCGCACCCAACGCCCTTTTCTGCGACTGCGGTGTTGAATTGGCTGAATTTCGTATTGATTCTGAAATAGCCGGAGAGTCAAAACTTATGAGCATTACGTTACCCACCAGCGCGCGTTTGATGAGTTCTTCTGAATATCAGATCGTTTCCCGAGTGTTCGGAAACACCTTGCCTTGGCGGCAAAGAATCATTGTGACCAACGGGGCCGGATTACAAAATCGTCCATTCACGATCCCAACCTCTTTGATCCGGGTGTTGCTCGGCGCGGCGGCAACGGGCTTTCTGGCGCCGGTTACAGCCGCTATTGGTTCATTGACCACATTTATCAATCTAGCCTATGTCATGAATGTGGGCAGCGCCTACAGCAGCCTCGATACAACGCAAAAAGGCTTGCTGGTTCACGAAACAGCACATGTTTGGCAGGGAAAAAACAGTACCTTGGCTTTAAGCTATGTCTTTAGCTCATGTGTGAGCCAATGCATTCGCGGCGGAGGAGCCTATGCCTACACACCCGGTAATAGCTGGAGTAGTTACAACGTCGAGCAACAGGCATCGATCGTCGAGGATTGGTTTAATGCCGGAGAACCAACGTCTGGCCCATTATGGGGATATATCGACAACTATGTCCGGAAAGGGATTACTTGAATCAGGAGCCACCAAACAATTTAGGCTCTGCCTGCTCTTCGCGGCGATCATGAGCATCCTTCTGGCCGGCTGTTATCCAATTACCCGCTCAAAAGGCGTGGTCAAAGATGAACAAGGACAGCCAGTGGCTCATGCAACGGTAAAAATCAGCGGCACGTCAGCCAAACCGGAAGAATTACAAACTCAACCAGATGGAACATTCGATTTTGGCACCGTCGAAGTGATTTCCCATCAAGACCCGATCGAGATCAAATTAACCGTTGAGAAGGAGGGATTTGACCGGTTCAGCAAACCGCTTATTTTCAATGCCAGCAACACAGATGAAATCATTTTGCATCGATCGGCCCGCTGACTCTTTTGAAGTTTTTTGAGTCCATATTCTTGATCTACTTCATGGACAGCAAGAGCCTGCATATAGCCAGCCATCATTCAGTCCCCTCACCCCTGCCAAGAGGGTGAGGGCATGAATTTAACTCATTGAAAATGTTTAGCTTAACTATTAACAGCCTCCACCCGCTATGCTCACTCTGCAAATAGATGGGAGATATTGTCATCATGAATGCCGCGACTGAATACCCGGCTGGAAACCCCCAAGACCTGGCAGACCCCGTAATCCGAATTCCACGAGCGGCGGATGCCCGGCTACTTTTGCATCATCAGGAAGCCAATCCACCCTTCATGGACGTGTTGCAAGACGTTTTGCCTGATGAAGAGGCCCGGCTGGCATACCTGAATCACTTGGCCTGGCAAGCACGATCGTGAGCAGCCACCACCATTTTGCCTCAAAAAGCAGGCATTTCTAGGATTTCAGATTATCAAAGCGTGTCCAAAAAGGTATATTTTTTTATGATATTAATCAATTAATTATATTGATATGTGACATTGTGTTCTGTCATCATAAATTTGTTAATGGATTTGCCGTTCTCCCGATGATGATAATGATGTCCAATTGCGCCGCTTTGAGATTTCCCCAGCGGCATTACCTGAAAACAGCAAAATCATCAATCAACCTCCTTCTCTTCTATGTGCAACACCAGCAGTTGGTGCCTAACCATGACGGTGATACTGACCATACTTGTGCTGGCGGTAATCATCCTGAGCGTACAGCAATTTTTGCGGAACATGGCGAAGCAGACAGCCTTGCTCGCCGCACTGCGAAAGTCAGAGGCGGTGCTCGCTGAACAGGTTGACTTCAATCAGCAGGTGTTCGACTCCTCAAAGGCTCATCTGGCGGTCGTAGGTCCAGACGGCGTGATTTTAGCCATCAACACGGCATGGCGGCGTTTCGCCGAGGAAAATGGCGGAGGAGATGAAAGTATTTGGGGCGTGGGTGCCAGCTATTTCGTGCCCCATGCCGAGGGATGGAACGATGCAGCGCTGGTAGCGGAGGCATTCGAAGGCATCCGCAGCGTGCAAAACGGCCAATGCTCTTTTTTCAACCTGGAGTATCCATGCCATGTTCCAGGCAATGAAAAACGCTGGTTCGTCATGCATGTGGCACCGTTGCAGAAAAAAGCCGGCGCGGTCCTTATCTCCCATACCAACATCACCCCGCTTAAACTTCTCCAAGAAACTCTGCAACAACAAGCCACTACGGACACACTAACCGGCATCTTCAACCGTCGTTATTTCCTCGAATTATCACAGGAGGAGCTGAAACGCGCAGTCCGGCTTAAACACCCGCTGGCAATAGCCTTAATTGATATCGATCATTTTAAATACATCAATGACAGCTATGGCCATTCAATAGGCGATCAAGTATTGGTAGCGTTCACGCAAATCTGCCAGAAAAATATCCGCGAAATCGACCTATTCGCACGCATCGGCGGCGACGAATTTGTCGTGCTTCTGCCCGGAGCAAGCCGCGAACTGGCTCATGAAGTCATGGAGCGTGTCCGCCGGATTCTAGAACTCCTGCCGATTAACTGCGGCAGCAAACCGGTTTTAATCACCATCAGTGTGGGTATTGCCAGTTTAGCCAGCGAACAAGAAACCCTAGATGAGCTGCTTATCCGTGCTGATCAAGCCTTGTATCTGGCAAAAGGACAAGGCAGAAACCATGTATCCTTGGAACAGGAGTTGCTGTGATCTAATTTGAAGATTTGCTGGCATTCCCTTCTTCGATCACGCTTTATGAATCAAAGAGGCATCTCCCCCGCCCCGCAATTTTCCCATATCGGGCCAAATTGAACGGCCACTGCCAAATTTCGCCACATTATTCACCGCAAAAGGTAACCCATGAGCCGTTAGTGGCGGGTTGTGTTCAAGAAAGGGCCAAAATGGGCATTTCATTGAATATGAATAACCCATTAATTATATTAATAATATTTTTTGAATCTCGTTTAAAAAGCTAGGCATAGGGGTTGCAGTGCAGCATTCACTATGACGTTCTCAAACAATCGAAACCCCGGAGCCTATAATGATGAATACGTCAATCCCTCGCAAACACTCCATCGTACTGGCTCTCTCAATCATTTTGGCTATTGCATCCTACTGGATTCCACTCCCGCGTGAATCTCATGACCCGCAAACCGGAATATCAAGCGCAGAAAAGCAGGCCTTTGTTAACTCAAAAAGTTTTTTAGCGACGCATTAACATCCGCATGCAATGCAAATTATCGCGTTTGATGGCTTGATAGTGACCCGGCGGATTGCCGCGATGTATCGCTAACAGATGGATCGCCGTTCAGCTCTACCACCCAAGCCATCCCTGCAACGATAGAGAGAATCTTACAAAGCAATGGATTGTTTGGCTCCCTCTCCGTAGAAGGGAGCCAGGAAAAGGGGGTAAACGCTTACTGAACAACAGGCAAGAAAAAAGGGTTAGGTGAATACCTAACCCTTTACGTCATTTGGCTCCCCGGCGCGGACTCGAACCACGGACCCAGTGATTAACAGTCACTTGCTCTACCGACTGAGCTACCGGGGAATTGAGACGGGGGATTTTATGGTGCCTCGATGACGCTGTCAATCCCTTATCAACCCGTAACCATCCGGCCAATCCGTTCTAGCGCCTTGACCAAGTTATCCATACTGGTAGCGAACGAAATCCGCGCACAACCTTCCGCGCCAAACGCTGAACCCGGCACCACCGCAACCCCTGCTCCGCTTAACAACTGTTCCGCAAAAGCAATGTCATTGGCTAAACCCATCCGCTGGATGACCTTTTGGAAACTTGGGAAGGAGTAAAACGTCCCGTCCGCCGGCGCCACTTCCACCCCATCCATCGCCTTCAGGGTGGCGTAAACATAATCGTGGCGCTCTTTAAACGCCTTGGTCATCACCGCCACACAGGACTGATCACCATTCAGCGCTGCTTCCGCGGCAACCTGCGAAATCGATGTTGGATTGGACGTGCTCTGCGACTGGATATTGGTCATCGCGGTGATCAAATCCTTCGGGCCACCGCAGTAACCGATACGCCAGCCCGTCATCGAATACACCTTAGATACACCGTTTAGCACAATCGTCCGGTCGTACAGATCCGGGCAGACATTGAGAATGTTATAGAATTTCTCTCCGGTCCACAGAATGTGCTCGTACATATCATCTGTGGCGATGTACACCTGCGGATGGCGGCGCAGCACCTCGCCCAATGCCGTCAGTTCCGCCGCGCTGTAGGCGATGCCTGTCGGATTGGAAGGACTGTTAATGACCAGTAACCGGGTGCGCGGGGTGATCGCAGCATCCAATTGCGCCGGGGTGATCTTGAAATGTTGCTCAACACCCGCTTCGACAATCACCGGCGTACCATCGGCCAGCAGCACCATGTCAGGATACGATACCCAATACGGCGCCGGGATAATCACCTCGTCGCCATTGTTCAATAATGCCTGGGCTAAGTTATAGAAGCTTTGCTTCCCGCCACAGGAAACCAGAATCTGCTTAGGCTCGTAGCTCAGGCCATTATCGCGCTGAAACTTGGCGATGATGGCCTTTTTTAACCCGGCTGTGCCGTCCACCGGCGTGTATTTGGTGAAACCCGCCTGAATGGCCTTGATCGCTGCTTCCTTGATGAAATCCGGGGTATCAAAATCTGGCTCGCCCGCCCCTAGGCCAATCACATCCTTACCGGCAGCCTTCAGTTCATTGGCCTTGGCGGTGACCGCCAACGTTGGCGAGGGCTTAATGCGTTGTACACGTTCGGAAAGCGGGGTGTTCACGACGGACTCCTGGACAATATTTTTGAGATAATGATTGGGCTGAATATGTTGAACATCAGAACTCAACCCAGTGTCGGATAATACTGGAAATTCCGCCCGGTCAAAATCCCATGCGAACTTGCAAACCTTTTACGCTCCAAGCCTCTTTTCAACCAGCCGGTGACCAGCCGGAGGCTATTCGCAGCTTGGTGGCTGGCTTAAATGATGGTTTGGCGCACCAAACCCTGCTCGGCGTCACCGGTAGCGGCAAAACGTTTACCATCGCCAACGTAATTACCGCTGTGCAGCGCCCGGCCCTCCTATTGGCGCCCAATAAAACGCTAGCGGCGCAACTGTATGGCGAGATGAAGGCGTTTTTCCCTGAAAATGCCGTGGAATACTTTGTTTCTTATTACGATTACTACCAGCCGGAAGCCTACGTGCCGTCCTCCGACACCTATATTGAGAAAGACGCTTCGATCAACGAACACATCGAACAAATGCGGCTGTCGGCGACCAAGGCGATTCTGGAGCGCCCCGATACCATTATCGTCGCGACCGTGTCGGCGATTTATGGCTTAGGCGACCCTGAGTGGTACATGAAAATGCTCCTGCATCTGGTGCGCGGCGAAAAAACCGGCCAACGCGCCATTCTGCGCCGGCTGGCGGATTTGCAATACACCCGCAATGATCTGGAATTAGCGCGCGGAACTTTCCGGGTGCGTGGCGAGGTGATCGATATCCATCCGGCCGAATCCGATCAGGAAGCCTTGCGTGTGGAATTGTTCGACGATGAAATCGAATCGCTGTCGCTGTTCGATCCACTCACCGGTCACGTCCTGCGTAAAGTACCGCGCTACACCGTTTATCCGAAGACGCACTACGTCACCCCCCGGGAACAGCTCTTACAGGCCGTTGGCCAGATCAAGGATGAATTGCAAGAACAGCTGGCCGGACTCCACGCCGCAGGCAAACTGCTAGAAGCGCAGCGATTGGAACAACGGGTCCGGTTCGACCTGGAGATGATCCTGGAACTGGGCTATTGCAGCGGCATCGAGAATTATTCCCGTTACCTGTCCGGCCGCGAGGCAGGAGAGCCACCGCCGACCCTGTTTGATTACCTGCCGCCGGAGGCGCTGATCTTCATTGATGAAAGCCACGTCACCGTACCACAGCTGGGGGCGATGTACCGGGGTGACCGCTCGCGCAAGGAAACGCTGGTCAGCTACGGATTCCGGCTGCCGTCGGCGCTGGATAACCGGCCCCTGCGTTTCGATGAATTCGAGCGGTTGAGCGGCCAGACCCTCTTCATTTCCGCCACTCCTGGCCCCTATGAATGCGAACACGCCGGGGAAGCCGTAGTAGAGCAGGTCGTGCGGCCCACCGGCCTGGTGGACCCAGATGTTGAAGTACGGCCCGCTTTGCATCAAGTCGACGATTTATTGGGGGAAATCCGCGAGCGGGCAAATCGCCAGGAACGGGTGCTGGTCACCACCCTGACCAAGCGCATGGCGGAAGATCTGACCGGTTATCTCGCTGAAAATGGAGTCAAGGTGCGCTACCTGCATGCGGACATCGACACGGTGGAACGGGTCGAGATCATCCGCGACCTGCGGCTGGGCCAGTTCGATGTCCTGGTCGGCATCAATCTGCTGCGGGAAGGGCTGGATCTACCGGAAGTATCGCTGGTGGCGATTCTCGATGCCGATAAGGAAGGCTTTCTGCGCTCGGACCGGTCATTGATTCAGACCATTGGCCGCGCCGCCCGCCACCTGCGCGGTAAGGCGATTTTATACGCCGATCAGATCACCGGCTCGATGCGCCGGGCACTGGATGAAACCGGGCGGCGGCGCGCCAAACAGCGAGCATATAATGAAACACATGGCATCACCCCGCGCGGTATCCAAAAGGCCGTCGCCGATATTCTGGAAGGCGCTTATCCCGGTGCTCCGATCCCAGCAGCACAGTATGCCCAGGTTGCCGAGGAAACCGCCGCCTACGCCCGCGAATCACCAGCCGTTCTAGCCAAGAAGATCAAGCAATTGGAACAGCTCATGTATCGTCATGCCCGTAATCTGGAATTCGAGGACGCAGCGAAACTGCGCGATGAAATCCAGCGCATCCGCCAGTTTGGGTGGGGATAGCGGGGATATGCCGGGTTTTTATCCTGAAATCGCGCTGCTGGCTTGCCCATCGGCGGAAAATCCTTATACTTATGCCTCTCCCTCCCGTGCCGGGGTGGCGGAATGGTAGACGCAGTGGACTCAAAATCCACCGGTAGCGATACCGTGAGAGTTCGAGTCTCTCTCCCGGCACCAAACTTCTTCAGTCGTTTATGGTTGCATTCCTGCTATGCAGCCGTTCACCGATCTAAAATATGACCCATCCAGCCTTTCAGCACCTGCGTAGCCATCCTGTTCCCGCTCTGCGACTGGAATTCCAGGAATACCGCCATATCATTACCGGCGCCCGGCATATCCACCTCGCTGCTGACGACCCGCACAATGCCTTCATGGTCGCATTCCTGACCGTGCCGCAGGACTCTACCGGCGTCGCTCACATCCTTGAACACACTACCCTGTGCGGCAGCCAGCGGTATCCGGTGCGCGATCCCTTCTTTATGATGATCCGCCGGTCGCTCAACACCTTCATGAACGCTTTCACCAGCAGTGACTGGACCGCCTATCCATTTGCCAGCCAAAATAAAAAGGACTTCAACAACCTGTTGGATGTCTATCTGGACGCCGCATTCTTTCCATTGCTGGATGCGCGTGACTTCGCCCAGGAAGGCCACCGGCTGGAATTTGCTCAACCCGGCGATCCACACTCAGAATTGCTATTTAAGGGTGTGGTGTTCAACGAAATGAAGGGCGCGCTCAGTTCGCCTGTGCAGCGGCTTGGACAAGATTTACAGCAACGGATATTCCCGGCCACCACCTATCATTACAACAGCGGCGGTGACCCTGAGGCGATTCCCAATCTTACCTATGAGCAGCTCAAAGCCTTTCACGCGCGCCACTACCACCCCTCGAACGCCATCTTCCTGACCTACGGCGATATTCCCGTTACCGAACACCAGGAACACTTCGAGACGCAAGCCCTCAACCGCTTCCAGCCCCTGACGCTGGATTTAGCCATTCCTGATGAGCACCGCTATTCTGCGCCGGTCACCGCTCTCACCCATTATCCCTTAGACGGGGTTGAAGACCTCAGTAACCAGACCCATATTGTACTGGGCTGGCTGCTCGGGCCGGTTACCGACCCCCTGGCGACGTTACGGGCACGCTTGCTAAGCGACGTGCTGCTCGATAACAGCAGTTCGCCTTTGCGCAACGCTCTGGAAACCTCGGAGCTGGGCACGGCACCCTCGCCACTGTGCGGTTTCGATACCTCGACCCGCGAAGCCACCTTTGTCTGCGGGCTGGAAGGCTCCAACCCTGAGCACGCCGAAGCGGTCGAAACCTTGGTGTGTAAGGTACTGCAACACGCCGCGGCGGAGGGCGTACCGCAAGAAGCGATAGATGCTGCTCTGCATCAACTGGAATTGAGCGAACGGGAAATCACCGGCGACGGTTTTCCTTACGGCTTGCATCTGCTGCTAGAAGCACTGACTCCGGCCATTCATGGCGCCGATCCTCTGCCAGCGCTGGACAGCGGCCCCTTGCTGGAGCAATTGCGGCTGGAAAGCCTCGACGCCGGTTTCATCCCCCGCCTGGTCCGCACACTGCTGCTGGATAACCCGCACCGGGTACGGCTCACCATGGCTCCAGACGCGGAACTGAGCATGAAACAGGCCGCAGCGGAGCGCGAACGGCTAGCCGCGATCCGCATGGCGCTAACCGAAGCCGGCCAGATCCGCATTGCCGAACAGACACGCATTCTGGCCGAACGCCAGCAACACCAGGATGACCCTGAACTGTTACCCAAGGTGGGTTTGGAAGATGTGCCGCCTGAGTTGAAGATCGCTGAGGGCGTCACTCGTCCGGTCGGCAATCTGCCCGCTACCTGGTACGCCCAGGGCACGAATGGCATGGTTTACCTGCAAGCCATTCTCGACCTGCCAGCACTGGACGCCGAGGACGTGGATCTGCTGCCGCTATTTTGCGCCTGTTTGAGTGAAGTCGGCAGCGCGAACCGTGACTATCGCACCACCCAAGCCCGCCAAGCAGCGGTCACCGGCGGCATCAGCGCCCGTGCCAGTGTCCGCGGCGGGGTGGACGACGTGCATCAAGTCAAAGGCGTTATGGTGCTGGCGGGTAAGGCGCTGGCCCGTCATCATGCCGCTCTCTCCGAATTGCTGCGGGAAACCCTGACCTGTGCCCGTTTCGACGAGTTACCGCGCCTGCGGGAACTGGTGGCCCAGATGCGCGCGCACCGTGAGGAGGCGATTACCGATCATGGCCACATGCTTGCGCTCACTGCCGCCAGCGCCAATCTCAGTCCTGTTGCAGCGCTTAGCCATCGCTGGGACGGCTTACAGGGCTTAAAAGATCTCAAGACGCTCGATGAAGCGTTGGATAACCCTGAGGCACTGGCTGACTTCGCTGCCCGGCTGGAGCGGCTACGCGACCGGCTGCACAGCGTGCCCCGGCAACTGCTGGTGGTTAGCGAAGCCGGACAGCAGGACGATATCGCCGCAGCGCTGGCGGCCCATGGGTGGGATGACGCAACGATACCTGTCGAACCGTTTACCCTTACTGTACCGGAGGTATCGCCGCCCCGGCAGGGCTTCAGCGTCAACACCCAAGTCAATTTCTGCGCCAAAGCCTATCCCACCGTTGCCCCCAATCATCCTGACGCCCCGGCGCTGCAAGTCCTGGGTGATTTCTTGCGCAACGGTTATCTGCATCGAGCCATCCGCGAACAAGGCGGCGCTTACGGCGGCGGCGCTGGCTACCACCCTGACAGCGGTACATTCCGCTTTTATTCCTACCGTGATCCCCGGTTAGCCGGCACGCTGGCTGACTTTGATCAAGCGCTGGATTGGCTGCAAACAAATCAGCATCCTGCTCAGACCCTGGAAGAAGCTATTCTTGGCGTCATTGCTGGCATCGACAAGCCCGGCTCCCCCGCGGGCGAAGCCATCAGCGCCTTCTTTGGCGCCTTCTTTGGCCGCACCCCGGAGCAGCGCCGCGCCTACCGGCAACGGGTATTGACCGTCACTCTGGACGACCTGCAACGCGTTGCAGCGACCTACCTGCGACCGGAACAGGCCCGTTGCGCTGTGCTCAGTGATGGACGGACGCTGATGAAGCACCAGGATCTGGCTATCGTAGCGATCTGAAACGCCTTAACAGGAGCGGCTTCCACTGTTGCTAGCACGGCTTGTGCTTAGGTTTTCAGACCGTGGGTAGCCATTGCCGTTACGTAGCCTTCATGCCGCTGGCGGCCAGTGGCGCTGGCTGCTCCATGGATAAAGGCAATCCGCCGATAACCTTTTTAACATGGATTCCGTTTATTATTAACTGTAAGTCAACAGGTTAATCTCATTTTGAGACAAATTCAGTGACGGCTTGCAAGATTGATGGGTGTAAGCCACTCAAGCGGCCAAACCATTGACCATAGCATTGACCACGCTGCGATGCCGGGTGCGCTCAATCTGTTGGATGTTTTTGAGTTGGTCGTTAATGGATTCGATGATGGCGCGCTTACGCAACAACAGCTTATCGACCAGGGGCATCAATTTGTTGCGCATGTTCCGGCGAATTTTGGTGATCAGCTGTAAGCCCTGCTCCCAGAGTTTGTGGAACAATGCGGCGGTTGTGGCAAACCACCAGGGAAGTGGCATCGATGAAGGCGATCCCGGTATCTTCGCCCCGCCGGGTGTGCAGGTCGATGCACATCGGCATCAGGGCAGTGGGAATCAGGGCCACAAACCGATTGTCGCTTAACAGGTTAGGAAACTCATTCCGGCAGTACCGGCAGAGGTGCAGCAGGTAAAAGGCTTTGAAATTACGGGACTGGGCTAGATGGAAATCAATCAGAATGGTCATGATTTCGCTAAGGGCCAACCGGCGGATGTGCCGCCGCTGGCGTTTGCCATCGGTCAGCAATTGGCGATGCCAAGCGGGCAGAAACAGGTGGTAGAAATCATCGACGTCGCAGAACAGGTCTTCTAAGCTCATGGGGGTGGCTCCCGGAGCAGTTGGGGTCACAATTGCGAACCGTAGCAGGTTCCGCTTCAGGTGCCACCCCCTCATCCTTATCCGGAATTCACGTTATGAAATGGAAAACTAAATAACGATAGCAACAATCAATTTCGAATATTTCGAATAAAGCGAGTATAAGCGCAGTCTAAAGGCCATAAACCCTACAAAACCTACCCAGGCCATCGCTGCACAGGAGATCATCATGGCGCTCGCGCTCCCCAAAAATCCGGCCTTGCCTACTGAAGAGGAAGCCCGGCTTGCCGCCGAAAGCAGCCGAAAACTGGCGGCAATCATCGGGCATGGCGCAGCCGCTCGTTTACGCCTGATTGATGGCAACGACGAAATCACAGTACCGGTCAGCGCCATCCCATTGCTGGCGGATATTCTGAACCAGATGGCGCAAGGCAACGCCGTATCGCTGGTTCCTATCGGGCACACGCTCACTACTCAACAAGCGGCAGATTTGCTCAATGTCTCACGGCCCTATCTGGTGAAATTGCTGGAAGCAGGCAAAATCGGCTTCACCAAGGTCGGACGGCACCGCCGCATCAAGTACAAGGATCTGCTCAACTACATGGAGCAAGCAGACGAAACCAGCCGCCAATCTGTGAATGAATTGTCCAGGCAAGCACAAGAACTCGGGATGGGCTACTGATTGGCTAACTTCACGGTCGTCTATGACGCTTGCATTTTCTACCCAGCGCCGCTCCGCGACTTGTTAATCCGATTGGCGATGACACGACAGTTCCGGGCGCGCTGGACCACGCAAATCCACGAGGAATGGACCCGAAATCTGTTGGCTAATCGAAAAGACCTACCCCGCAGCAACTGAATCGGACGGTCGCTATGATCAACAATGCGGTCGAAGACTGCTTGATCACCGGTTACGAGCACATCATTGAAGGACTCCAACTACCTGATCTCAATGATCGTCATGTTTTAGCGGCTGCCATTCGCGCTGGCGCTGCGGCAATCGTGACAATGAACCTGAAAGATTTTCCAGATAGCGTACTCAGCGAATTTGAAATTTTCGCTTTGCACCCGGACGATTTCATTCTCGATCTGGCAGACCTGGAGCCGCCGATTCTCGAACGTGTCGCCAAGGAGCAGCGGACAAGCCTTCGCAATCCTGCAGTTTCTGCAAAGGAGTTTGTGGCTAACATCCGACGGCAGGGCCTGCCAGGCGTCGCCAACTTTCTTGAAGAACGCATCGATCTGATTTGATGATAGCGCGCCTATTGGTCTCATCGATAGGCTAGGCCGATCTGTTTGATCAGTCCTTCAACCCGCTAACTGATTAACCGAAGGAGTCGCTATGTCCTGCCCCGCTGAACACTTTATCACCGCCGATGATTATCTGGTTCTGGAACGCCAAGCCGAAAGCAAAAGTGAATATTTAAACGGCTGCATCTACGCCATGAGCGGCGCCAGCCGTAATCATAACCGCATCACCATCAACCTCGGCGCGCTGCTCCACACCCAACTCCGGGGTAAGCCCTGTGAGCCTTTTGTCAATGACATGCGGGTCAAGGTCAGCCCTACCGGTCTTTACACCTATCCAGATGTGATCGTCGTCTGCGACGAACCCCAGTTTGAGGATAACCAACTCGATACGCTGCTCAACCCCCAAGTAATTATTGAAGTACTGTCCGAAAGTACCGAGAAATATGACCGGGGCGCCAAATTTACCCATTACCGGGCGCTGGAATCCCTGACCGATTATCTGCTGGTCGCGCAAAGTCAGCCCTGCATCGAACATTTCCAGCGGCAAGCAGATGGATCGTGGCGTTATTCCCCAGCGCAAGGCCTAGAAGCAGAGATCGACATCCCGAACATCAGTTGCGTATTACGGCTGGCGGAAGTTTATGAGCGGGTGACATTCCCGAAATTGCAAGGCCGGCTGCGTGAACCCCCCCCTGGCGAATCCGCCCGGTGATATTTCACCGGCATCACGCCAGCAGACCCGTAATCGATAGGGATCAGCGTGGACGCCGACGCCGCGCCCTGGTCATCGAAAATGTGTTTAGTCCGATTGCCGGCAAACCGATTCATTCCAGCGGCAAGGCCGTTTTATGGCATACCGTTCTTAGCGCGAAACTGGAGCGCAGGCGCGCGACACCGGGCAGCCGCGATAAATAAGTCCGGTGAATCCGCTCATAGTCTGCGACATCAGTAGCAATCACCCGCACGACATAATCCGCGTCTCCCGCCATCAGATAGCACTCCATAATGTCGGGGCATTGAATCACAGCGCGCTCGAAAGCATCGAGTATCTCCTCATTTTGACTTTTCAAACTGATTTCGACGAAAACATTCGTGGGTTTACCGATAGCTTGCTGATTCAGCAACATCCGGTAGCCCTCGATCAATCCCTCCTCCTCCAGACGCTTGGTCCGGCGCAGGCAGGCCGAAGGCGATAAATGGACACGCTCAGCCACATCGGTATTGCTCATCCGCCCATCGGATTGGAGCAACTGCAAAATCTGCCGGTCAGTACGGTCACATTCGATCATTGAAATATCATTTCAAAAAACAGCGCATTTAGAGCGCTAAATTCTAATTTCCTATGCTTTATAAGCAACAATAGCAAGATAATTCGATCATAAATTAAATAAGATTTCATTCGCTGGCAGTTATCGCTGGCCACCACCATGAGGAAGCGAAGCTATGTTGATCGGCGTACCTAAAGAAATCAAAGTCCATGAATACCGTGTTGGGTTGACTCCGGACAGTGTGCGGGAATTTACCGCTCACGGCCACAAGGTATTAGTGGAAACCCACGCTGGGGCCGGCATTGGCAGTTCAGACGATGACTACCGGGCAGCTGGGGCGAGCATCGCACCCACGGCTTCCGGGATCTTCGCCCAGGCCGATATGATCGTAAAGGTCAAGGAGCCGCAAGCAGTCGAACGCCAGATGCTGCGCCCGGACCAGATCTTATTTACCTATCTGCATCTTGCCCCTGATCCGGATCAAACCCGGGATCTGGTCAACAGCGGCGCGATCTGCATCGCGTATGAGACCGTGACCGATGGCCAGGGCGGATTGCCATTGTTAGCGCCAATGTCCCAAGTAGCCGGCCGATTATCGATCCAGGCCGGTGCGGCGGCGCTGGAACGGGCTAAGGGCGGGCGAGGTATCCTGCTCGGCGGTGTCCCCGGCGTAGCCCCGGCTAAGGTCGTGGTGATCGGCGGCGGCGTGGTCGGTGAAAACGCCATTTACATGGCGTTGGGCATGGCTGCTGATGTAACCGTACTGGACCGTAATGTCAGCGTTCTGGCACGGCTGGCGTATCGCTTCGGTGCAGCCCTCAAAACCGTATATTCCACCAAAGCATCACTTGAGGACTATGTATTACAAGCAGACTTGGTGATTGGCGGGGTGCTGGTTGCCGGTGCCGAAGCCCCCAAACTAGTGACTCACGACATGGTCCGGCGGATGAAACCGGGGTCGGTACTGGTAGATGTTGCCATCGATCAGGGCGGCTGCTTCGAAACTTCCCATGCGACGACTCATGCCGAGCCGACTTATGTGGTGGACGGGGTCGTGCATTACTGCGTCGCCAACATGCCAGGGGCCGTGCCCAACACGTCGACCTACGCCCTCAACAACGTCACCCTCCCCTACGCGCTGGCGCTGGCCGACAAAGGCTATAAGCAGGCGCTATTGGAAAATCCTAATTTTCTGGAGGGTCTCAATGTCTGCAAGGGCAAAGTGACTTACAAGGCCGTTGCTGACGATCTTGGCTACGTGTATACCGAATCTCATACCGCGCTCGCCGGCTGATTGATTCCAGCGCTTATCCTTCTGACTCGTCAATCATAAATTCTCTCCCTGAAAAGCCTTGACAGTGTTTGTCCAAAGCCGCATGAACTCTCCCAAGCAGCCCGCACCGGAACAATCCGGTCGCCTGAGGAGAATCCATGCTGGCTTATGTATAAAGCTTTCGCAGCGCCTTTACCCGGCAGCGCAGTTGGCTGCTGTTCTGCGCGGTGGTGTTGAGTTTTTTGGCCGCCCCGGAGATGTGTTGCCTATTTTCCGGCGGCCCTAAAGCCCGCCGGTCGGCCCGGACCGCAACCGCGCTATGGCGAGAAAGTTCATCTCATGGAAGTCTTTGATCATCTCCACCGATTCGATATCGTGGAATGTTGCGTCTATGGCCAGCGGGAATGCGTTCGGCTGATGAGTGTCCCCTTAGGGCCTGTCAAAAAATAACCTGTACAAGTTTCATGTGGACGGAAGGATGGTGTAATTCCATTCACCGTGAAAGTCTGCCCTCTCAATTTTGATCTTTTCAAGTTCTTCGTCGGTCACATGGATTCC
>Ga0209607_1001920_pt1 | contig 17087 bp, 14 predicted proteins | sample AD_UKC117_MetaG_FD_184413 | JGI IMG/M metagenome (GOLD analysis project Ga0209607, IMG submission 184413) | Active sludge microbial communities of municipal wastewater-treating anaerobic digesters from Hong Kong - AD_UKC117_MetaG (SPAdes)... | ecosystem: Engineered > Bioreactor > Anaerobic >... | reverse complement strand
AATGTCCATGCTGTCGCAGGTAGGTCCGGCGAGTATGATGTCGAGGGTCGGCCCCGACTTCTCGAAGTAGATCGGGTACTTTATCGCCTCGTCCAGGGTCTCGATGAGACCGCCGAACTTGCCTATGTCGAAGAAGACCCAATGGTACAGGTCGTGGGTGCTCTTCTTGGCTATGTTGACGATCTCGGTGACTATGATGCCGCAGTCCCCGGCCATCGAGCGGCCCGGCTCGATGATGATCTCGGGCAGCTCGTCGCCGAAGTTGTTGCTCAGGAAGGACTTGATGTCGCCCGCGTAGTGCTCGATGGGGTTGGTCGGATCGGTGTACATGGCCGGGAAGCCGCCGCCCATGTTGATCATGCGCAGCTTGATGCCCTGATCCTCGGCCCAGGCGTAGATATTGCCGACGTTGCCGAGCGCGGTCGACCATTGGCCGATATCGCGCTGCTGGCTGCCGACGTGGAACGAGATGCCGTACGGCTCCAGGCCGAGGTCCCGGGCGTGGAGTATCAGGTTGCGCGTCATCTCCGGGTGCGAGCCGAATTTCCTCGAGAGGGGCCAGTCCGCTCCGAGTCCCTCGGTCAGGATCCGGAAGAACACCCTGGATTCAGGCGCGGCGCGGGCGATCTTCTCGACGTCCTCGAAGCTGTCGGTGGCGAAGAGCCTGACGCCTCTCTCGTAGAAATAGGCGATGTCGCGCTCTTTCTTGATCGTATTCCCGAAGCTCATCCGGTCCGGCGTCACGCCGAGCCTGAGCAGCTGGTCCAGCTCGAAGCGGGTGGCTACGTCGAAGCATGAACCGAGGTCGCGGAGCAGGGCGACGACCTCGTCGTTGGGGTTGGCCTTGACCGCGTAATAGACCTTGGCGTACGGCATGTTCCGGCGGAGCTCCTCGTACTTCTCCCGTACGACGTCTAGGTCCAGGATAAGGCAGGGGGTCGCCTTATCCTCGGAGAATCGCTTCATCCGCTCGAAGCGCTCCCTGCTCATATAATCCTCGAGCGGGAACTCGTACTCTTCTTTCATCGCTCCTACCTTAACGTAGCGGTTTGATGGCCGCGCCCCAGGCGCCGCATGCGCAAAAGATAGGTTCCGCCACCCCCTTTGTCAATATCGATTATCGCCGCCCGCGCCGTCGCTTTGATTGACCAAAGGTATGCCATACCGTATTATTCGTTCTGATCATGTCCATAGCCACCAGCCAGCAGATCGCTAAATACTACGAGACCTTCAAGACCATCTCGGTTACCTATACCAAGGAGATCGTGAAGTCGACCGGGCTCCAGCCGCAGAACGTGTTCCTGAAGTGCCTCGGGGAGCAATGGCCCTGCGTCATCTACTCGAGCTCGTTCAGCGAGGTCAAGGTGCTCGCGGCTAATAAGCCGGCCTTGCTCGAGCGCATCGCCAAGGCCAATAACCTGGTCAGCGTCCGGCTGTCGTTCAAGCAGTCGGACACCTCCGAGCCGGTCCTGTTCTTCATCTCCGGCAGGGTAGCCGGCTTCTCGCCGTACGCCCAGTCGAACGGCACCCTGCAATTCGTGTCGATACAGCTGACGCACCGGCCGCCGGACGACTTCGTGGAGATCATGGGACGGCTGCTCGAGGCCAACGTGAACTCCGCGCGCCGACGCGAGGACCGTATCCTGCTGACGCCCGAGGTGATGCGTAAGATAGGCCTGGCGCGCAAGGAATCGACCATCATGATCGATTCGGTGCCGCGCCGGTGCATCCTGCGCGACCTGTCGTTCTCCGGAGCCAAGGTGATCATCGTAGGGCTGGCCAAATTCCTCGTCGGCAAGAGCTGCAGGCTGCGCGTCGACCTCGAGGACCCCCGAGAGACCGTCGTGGTGGCCGGCTCCGTGGTCCGCTACGAGGACGTCGAGGGCCGTAAGGACCTGACCGCGATCGCAATACGCTTCGACGACGCGACGGTGCCCATGTCCTACAAGATGCACCTGAACGACTACCTGGGCCAGAAGAAGAACCAGCCCGACGACGAACAGGGCGGCGCGCAGGGCGGAGCGCCGAGCGCCTGATCCAGAGCCATCAGCCGGGCCCACGCGGGGCCCCCATACGGAGAAGCAATGAATACCGACGAATCGCCGCGCCTTCCGGGCAACATAGCCTTCATCAGGATCCCCGAGAGCATGGCCCGGCCCATAGGCTCGTTCACGGTCGACCCGTCCATACCGATACCGGTCGAGATGGGCCAGGGCGCGTCCGACCTGTCCGACCTGAGCTGGGAGATGATCGTGGCGGGCATGCTGCGCCTGCTCGCGTACGACCCGGGCAACGCCGCCGGGGACTACTACCGGGCCTTCGTGGCGGCCGTGAAGCCGGGAATCTTCGCGGAGCTGTCCGAGGCCGGCATCCTCAAGGCCAGGAACGGCGACCTGGACGTGGCCGAGGAGATCTTCAGGGCGCTCGCCGGCCTCTCGCCCGAGGCTCCCGAGCCGATCCTGAACCTGGCCATCCTGTACGAGGACAAGGCCGACGCCCTCGACCGGTCGGGCAAGGAGGAACTGGCCGACGCGATGCGCTCCAAGGCCTTCGATGCGTATAAGCGGCTCCTGGCTATGGAACCGGCGTATCCCGACGCGTTCTTCAACGCCGGCTTCTTCTACCTGAAGAACCGGGAGTACGGGCAGGCTACTAGGCTGTTCGAGTCCTACGCCGCCATCGGCGACGACGAGGCCAAGCTGGCCAAGGCCCGCGACGTGCTGTCCAAGCTCAGGGTCCGAGGCGACGCCGACGCCAAGTTCAAGGAAGCCTACGATTTCATACGCATGGGCAAGGAAGAGGAGGGCATCGAGCGCGCGATGGAGTTCAATCGCTCCAACGACGGCGTCTGGAACGGCTGGTTCCTCGTCGGCTGGGGGCATAGGCGCCTCGGCCGCTACGAGGAGGGCCGCGCCGCGTTCCTCCGGGCCCTCGAGCTAGGCGCCGACGAGGTCGACCTCCTGAACGAGCTCGCGATCTGCGAGATGGAGCTCGGCATGCTGCCCGAGAGCCGCGGCCGGCTCGAGCGGGCGCTGCGCAAGGAGCCCGAGAATATCAAGATCATCTCGAACCTCGGCGTACTGGCCCGGAGGCAGGGCCGGGACGAGGAGGCGGCCGGCTTCTTCAGGATAGTGCTCGAGATGGAGCCCGGCGACAAGCTGGCGCGGGCCCAGCTCGACGAACTGACCTCCGCTTGACCCCGCCGCGGCGCGCGGCTAGTATCGACGCATAATGGCTCAACGTAAGTCGTCAGGGACCCGCGGAGGTCCAGGCAAGAAGAAAGGCGCCGGTTGCCTCGTCTGGCTCGTCATGATGCTCGTCACGCTCCTGTTGTTCGTCGTCAACTGGGACGCGATCAAGGAGACGCTCGAGTCGACCGGGTTCATAGAGGCCGTCGGCAAGCCAGGCGACGACCGGGTCGCGGGTGACGAGCCGTCCCGCGGGGACGAGCCGTCCAGAGGGGACGGCAGCCTCGAGCCGACGGCCGGGCGCGAGGGCCCGATCGTCGTCGCTCCCGAGCCGGCCGTCGGCGAGACGGCCCAGCCGAAGCCGGCCGGACGACCCGAGACGGCTCCGGAGGCGGCTCGCCCCTCGACCGACGAACCGGTCGCCAAGCCGATCACGAGCCCGATGGAGCAGATCAAGGCGACCAGGGTGGCCGTGCTGTATTTCATCCGCGTCGACGACGACGGCACTCTCAGCCGCCAAGAGGCCAAGCGCACCGTCGGCGCCTCCGATTCGCCGATGACCGACGCACTCGAGGCCCTTATGGCCGGCCCGAGCGCCGACGAGCTCGGCCGCGGGCTGATCAGCCTGATACCGTCCGAGGCGCGGCTGCTGTCGGCGCAGGTCCGCGGCTCCACGGCCTACCTGAATTTCAACGAGGCCTTCATGTACAACCGCTACGGCATAGAGGGCTACGCCGGCCAGCTCAAGCAGATCGTCTATACCGCGACGAATTTCTCCACGGTCAAGGACGTCCAGATCCTCATCGACGGGCAGACGCGCGACTACCTCGGCGGCGACGGCGTGTACATCGGCAAGCCGCTGTCGCGGGCGTCGTTCTAGGGGAGAGCCGTGCGCGCCGACCTGATAGACGGCTCCCTGAGGGCCGCCGCCGAGCTCGAGTACGCCAGGTCGTCGGGGCCCGGCGGGCAGAACGTCAACAAGGTGGAGACGAAGGTGCGCGCCCGCGTCGACCTCGGCCGCGTCGACGGCCTGTCGGAGGCCGAGCGCGAACGCGTCAGGGCGACCCTCGCGTCCAGGCTCGACGCCGACGGGCGGCTCTTCGTCGCCGTGGACCTCGAGCGCTCGAGGGCGCGGAACGAGTCTATCGCGCTGGCCAGGCTGGTCGAGCTCGTCGTCAAGGCCGCCAGGGTACCGAAGAAGCGCAAGCCGACGAGGCCGACGAAGGCCTCTAAGGAGCGGCGGCTTGCCTCGAAGCGCTCGAGATCCGGCACCAAGGCCGGCCGCTCGCGGCCGTCCGACGACTGAGGACCGCTCGGTCGAGCGCTACCGCCGCCGCCGCGTTCCAGGCTGACTCTACGGCCTATCGTCGTCATTTTTAATAATGAAACGCCGTTTTACTGTGCCGACCTTGCCGATGGATTGCTTTCAAGCTACAATTGACTCGTTCGAGACGGTCGCCGCCGATCGCGCGGCGGGCCGAAAGAGGAGGAAGCAATCGTGAATCAGACTCGCCTGCATGACTGGCACCTCGCCGCCGGAGCCAAGATGGCTCCGTTCGCCGGCTACGATATGCCCATCAGCTATCCTATCGGCTCCGTCGAGGAGCACCTGGTGACGAGGCGCTCGGTCGGGCTCTTCGACATCGACCACATGGGGCAGATCGAGGTGATGGGAGCCGGCGCCGACGCGTTCGTCTCCCGCCTGGTAAGCGCCCGCGTGCACGACATGAAGGACGGCGACGCCCGGTATTCACTGCTCCTCTCCGAAGAAGGCACCGTCATCGACGACCTCTTCATCTATAAGATCCCCGGCGCCTGGTGGATCGTGGTCAACGCCTCGAACCGCGAGGAGGACCTCGCCTGGATGCTCGCCCTCAAGGGTTCGGAGCGCGCGTTCGACGCGGTGAGCATCGTCGACCGATCCGAGGAGACCTATATGATCGCCGTCCAGGGACCGAGGGCCATCGAGCTCCTCGACCTGGTATCCGACGCCAAGATATCCGAGCTCGTCCGCTTCACCTCGGGCAACGCCAAGGTGCTCGGCGTGCCGTGCCTCGTCGGCCGCACCGGCTACACCGGCGAGGACGGCGTCGAGCTGTTCTTCCCGGCGGACGACGCGGTCAGGCTCTGGACCGGGCTCCTGTCCGAGGGCGAGAAGCGCGGCATCGAGACCAAGGCCATCGGGCTCGGCGCCAGGGACAGCCTGCGCTTCGAGGCCGGCATGCCGCTGCACGGCCACGAGCTGTCCAAGGAGATCAGCCCGCTCGAGGCCGGCTTCAAGTGGGCCTGCGACCTGGAGAAGGACTTCGTAGGCAAGGAGGCCGTGCTGCGCCTCGCCGAGTCCGGCGTGACGCGCAAGCTCGTCGGCCTGAGCGTGACCGGCGGCGTGCCGCGCGAGGGCTACGAGGTGCAGGACGAGAGCGGCCGGGCGGTGGGCAAGGTCGTAGCCGGCATGTTCTGCCCGTCGGTCAAGCTGTACGCGGCGAACGCCTTCGTCGAGCCCGCCGTCGCCAAGTCCGGCACCGCGCTCAGGGTGGTCATCCGAGGCAAGGCCGCCCCCGCGGTCGTCGTCAAGCGGCCCCTGTACGTGCCGACCTACCGTCGCTAGGGCCCGCGCCTCAGCGGCATATATTCGTCTAGTAGCTAGTACCGTTACAGTCGTATTACCAGGAGGAAACCATGAGCGTCGACAAGAATTCACGTTATCGCAGTTCCCACGAATGGGCCCGCAAGGACGGAGCCCGATACCTCGTCGGCATATCGGACCACGCGCAGGAAGCGCTCGGCGACATCGTGTTCGTCGAGCTTCCCGAGGTAGGCAAGCAGCTGAGGCAGGGCGAGGCCTTCGGCGTGATCGAGTCGGTCAAGGCCGCTAGCGACGTATACATGCCGATGTCCGGCAAGGTAGTGGCCGTGAACGACGCCGTTTCCGGCGATCCGGCCCTGGTCAACCGCGAGCCGTACGCCGGCGGCTGGCTCGTCGCCATAGAGGCGAGCGCCCCCGCCGAATGGGACGGGCTGCTCGACCCCGCCGCGTACGAGGCCGAGGCCGGTAAGGAATAAGCCGTGCCCTTCATACCGAATACCGGCGCCGACCGCGAGGCCATGCTCGCCGCCGTCGGAGCGAGGTCGGTCGAGGAGCTGTTCTCCGATATACCGGCCGATAAGCGCTTCCCGAAGCTGGGGCTGCCCGAGGGCCTGTCGGAGCTCGAGGCGCTGCGCGAGATAGAGGCCATGGCCTCGAAGAACGAGGTCGCGTCCAAGAGCGCCTGGTTCCTCGGCGCCGGGGCGTACAACCACTTCATACCGGCCGCGGTGCCGGCCCTCGCCTCGCGCGGCGAGTTCCTGTCCGCCTATACGCCGTACCAGCCGGAGGTGTCGCAGGGCACCCTGCAGGCCATCTTCGAGTACCAGTCGATGGCGGCCGAGCTGTTCGGCGTCGACACGGTCAACGCGTCCCACTACGACGGCGCGACCGCGCTCGCCGAGGCGGTGATCATGGCGCTCAACCACGGCGGCTCCGGCCGGCCGCGTATCATGCTGCCCGCGGCCCTGCATCCCGAGTATAAGGACGTCGCGCGGACCTACCTCGCCGCGTTCCCGGTCGAGATCGAGGAGTACGCCGGCGAGCCCGCCGCCGCCGGGGCCGACGCGCGCACCGCCTGCGTCGTCGCCGCCTATCCCGATTTCGAGGGCCGCGTCCGCGACCTGTCCGCGGCGGCCGAAGCGGCCCACGCCGCCGGCGCCCTGTTCATCGTCAGCGCCGACCCGATCATGCTAGGCCTGCTCAAGAGCCCGGGATCGATGGGCGCCGATATAGTCACGGCCGAGGGCCAGTCCCTCGGCAACGCGATGAACTACGGCGGGCCCTTCCTCGGCATGATGGGCGCCACGCAGAAGTTCGTGCGCAAGATGCCGGGCCGCATCGTCGGCCAGGCCGCCGACCACGACGGCCGCAGGGGCTTCGTACTGACGCTGTCGGCTCGCGAGCAGCACATCCGCCGCGAGAAGGCCGTATCGAACATCTGCTCGAACCAGGGCCTGGCCATGCTCCAGGCTACCGTCTACCTCGAGGCCCTCGGCAAGGGCGGCCTGAAGGCCGTCGCCGAGCTGTGCTGGAACAAGGCCCACTACGCGGCGGGCCTCGTAGCCAAGATCCCGGGTTTCGCCGTGGCCGATGGCGAGTTCTTCAAGGAATTCGTCGTCAAGACGCCGGTGCCCGCGGCCTCGATAGTCGAGAAGCTCGAGCGCCGCGGCGTCATGCCCGGCCTGGCCCTGTCGCGCTACTATCCGGATCGGACGCACGAGCTGCTCGTATGCGTCACCGAGATGAACACCAGGGAACAGATCGAGCTCCTGGCGAGGTCGCTCGAGGAGGCCTCCGTATGAACCTGAAACCCGAACCCCTGGCCTTCGAGCTGTCAAGCCCCGGGCGCGTCGGCGTAGCCCTGCCTAAGAGCGACGTACCGGCCGCTCCGATGCCCAAGGCGCTGCTCCGCGACGAGCTCAAGCTGCCCGAGCTCGACGAGCTGACCGTCGTCAGGCACTTCACCAGGCTGTCGCAGAAGAACTACTCGATCGACACCGAGTTCTACCCGCTCGGAAGCTGCACGATGAAGTACAACCCCAAGGCCAACGAGGCCGCCGCCGCGCTGCCCGGCTGGAAGGGCTCCCATCCGCTCGCGTCCGATCGATGCAACCAGGGCTCGATCGAGCTGATCTGGAAGCTGCAGGAAAGCCTCAAGTCGATCGGCGGCTTCGAGGCGGTGAGCCTCCAGCCGGCCGCCGGCGCCCATGGCGAGCTGGCCGGCGTCTTCATGATACGGGCCTACCACCTGTCCCGGGGCGACGCCCGGCGCGTCAAGATGCTGATACCCGACAGCGCCCACGGCACCAACCCGGCGTCGTGCACGATGGCGGGCCTGACCACGGTCACCATCCCGAGCGACGCCGACGGAGGCGTCGACATGGCCGCGCTCAAGGCCGCCTGCGACGATACGGTCGCAGGCATCATGATCACCAACCCGAGCACGCTCGGCCTCTTCGAGCGCAATATCGAGGCCATAGCCAGGATAGTGCACGAGGCCGGCGGACTCGTGTACGGCGACGGCGCGAACATGAACGCGCTGACCGGCGTGCTCAGGCCGGCAGACGTCGGCATCGACGTGATGCACTTCAACCTGCATAAGACCTTCTCGACGCCGCACGGCGGCGGCGGCCCGGGCGTCGGTATGGTCGGCGCCGGCAAGGCCCTCGCCGCGTTCCTGCCCGGCCCGATAGCCGCGCGGAAGGGCGAAGCCTACGCGATGGAGGTCCCGGCCAGGACCATCGGCCGCATGAAGGCCTTCTACGGCAACTTCGGCGTGCTGGTCAGGGCCTATACCTACATCAGGATGCTCGGGGCCGAGGGCCTGCGCCGCGTGGCCGAGTCGGCGGTGCTCAACGCGAACTACCTCAAGGCCAGGCTCGAGAAGGCCTACCCGGTCAAGTACCCGCGCCGCTGCATGCACGAATTCGTCGCGATGGGCAACTTCGCCGACGGCGTGCATACCCTGGACATCGCCAAGCGCATGATAGATTACGGATTCCATCCGCCGACAATCTATTTCCCGCTGATCGTCCCGGAGGCCCTGATGATAGAGCCGACCGAGACCGAGAGCAAGGAGACGCTCGACGGCTTCGTCGAGGTCATGCTGAAGATAGCCGAGGAGGCGAGGACCTCTCCCGAGCTGCTCCGCGAGGCGCCGCACGCCACGCCGGTCGGCCGCCTGGACGAGGTGGCCGCCGCGAGGTGCCCGGTACTCTGCTACCGAGGCTAGCGGCCACGGCGCGGTATCTCCGTTTCGTCGGGCGGGGAGGCTTAGCCTCCCCGCCTTTTCTTTAGTCACGTCGTAGGGTAGAATCCGCGCATGAATGACGTTTTCACTCAGCAGTTCCTATCTAGGGCGTCGATCGTAGCGGCGATCGTATTCGCGTATTGCGCCTGGATGGTGTACTCGCTGAACCGGGATGCGAGGCCGAATCGTGTCGCGGTCGTATTCAACGTCTTGTTCGCGGCCTGGGCGGGGGCGGCATCGTTCTGGTACGGCGCCGACGATCCGGAGCGGGCGCTCGAGCTGTACCGGGCCTTCTCGTGGACCTGGGCGCTTTTCCCTCCGCTGATACTGCATTTCTCGCTCAGCGTGACCGATAATCCGGTCCTCGCCGGCCGCTTCGGCCGTACGCTGCTGATCGCCCTATACGCTCCGGGAGCGGCGCTATGCTTCCTGACGCCGATCTACGTCATCGCCGAGCCGGTCTATAGGGGCGGGTACTGGATGCTCGCGGTCAACGCGAACGCGGCCTACGCCTTCTTCGTCTGCCACTACCTGGCCATGGTCGTAGCCTCGGGCTGGATAATCTTCGCCGCGCGGAGGAAGGCCGCGGACAGGCGTACGGCCAAGCGGCTGTCGGTGCTCGGGCGATCGTACGTCGCTTCCAGCGTCCTGGGCTTCACGACCGATACGGCTTTCCTGATGCTCGGCGTCGATTTCCCGAACATGGCGATACTGTGGATCCTGATCCTGTCCTTGGGCATGATCTACTCGATGAAACGTTATGGCCTCCTGTCTATATTGCCCCCCGGCGAGGCCGTATCGGTGCTCGAGAGCCTCGGCGAGTTCGTCATCTACGTCGACGAGGGGGCCCGTTTGGTCTGGGCCAACCCGAGCGCCATCGCCGCTATCGGCGCGACCGGCCTCAATGGCGCCAGGGGTATGCGCTGCGACGAATTCCTGCGAGGCGACGTAGAGCGCTGGCTCAAGGATCCGTCGGTATACAGGCTCGAGCCGCGGGGCGTCTCGGCCACGCTCGGTCCCGACTCCATACCCGTGAGCCTCTGGGTCCACCCCGTAGGCGAGTCGGGTTCCGAGGGCTCCGTCCTGACCGCCGTCGACCTGCGCGCCGAGTTCGCCAACGCTCGGACCAAGCGCCGGCTCGCCGACGCCGACAGGCTGCTCGACGAGTTCATCGCCAGGTCGCTCGACGGCATCGTGCTGACCGACGCGGACGGCCTCATCGTCCGCTGGAACTACCCGATGGTCGCGATGACGGGCATCGAGGCCGAGGAAGCGCTCGGGAGCCACTACTGGGACGTCCTGACCATGGTACAGCCGGAGAGCGGCGTCGAGCCGGCCCGCATGCGGAGGGCTATCAGGGCCATGCTGGCGATGCGCGACCCGGCCCGGCAGCGGCGGGTACTCGAGACGGTTATCTGGAGGCGCGACGGCTCGAGGCGGATCGTCCAGAACGACCTGTTCCCGATACCGCTTGCGGACGGGACTATCCTGGCGATCATAGCTAGGGACGTGACGGACGAGCGCCGCCTGGCCGAAGAGAACATCGAGCGCATACGCAAGCTCGACCACGCGCAGAAGATGGAGGCGGTCGGCACGCTATCCGGCGGCATAGCCCACGATTTCAACAACACGCTCGCCGGCATCGTCGGCGCGGCGTCATTGATACGCCAGGGCATAGAGAGCGGGAGCGTGACCACGGCGGCCGACGTCGAGCGCGAGCTCGAGCTGATAGAGCGCGCCTCGAAGCGGGCCGCCTCGTCGGTTCGCAGGCTGCTGACGCTGACCCGCAAGCGGTCGCCCGAGTCGCTGGTCTTCAGGCTCGACGAGGCGCTCGGGCGCGTGGAGGAGTTCGCCTCGCGCTCTATGGACCAGTCGGTCTCCTTGAACCTGCGCCGCGGCATGCCCGAGGCTTGGGTCCGCGGGGACGCGGGCCAGCTCGAGCAGCTGTTCCTCAACCTGATCGTGAACGCCGAGCACGCCGTCACGATCATGAGGCCGAGGGAGCAGCGGCGGGGCGGCAATATCGATATAGCCCTGTACCGCTTCGTCCCCGATAGGGACTTCCTCCTGGCCAACCCGAACGTCGCGGAGACGGAGTACTGGGCCCTGTCGGTCAAGGACGACGGCGTCGGCGTGCCTAGGCACATCCAGAGGCGCATCTTCGACCCGTTCTACACGACCAAGCCGAGCGAGGCCTCGAGCGGGCTCGGGCTGGCGATGGTCCACGCCATAGCCACCCAGCACGGCGGCTTCGTCGACCTGCGCTCCGAGCCGGGAGAGGGGGCGGAGTTCGTCGTCTACCTGCCCGTCGCCCCGGCCTGCGGCGACGCCTGCCCGGACGACGCCGCGCCGCGCCGAGGTACCGGCGCCGTGCTCATAGTCGACGACGACGACATACCTCGCGAGACGGCCATGTCGCTGCTCGGCGCGCTCGGCTACGGCGCCGTAGTCGCTTCGTCAGGCGAGGAGGCGTATAGGCTATTCGAGGAGCGGCCGTCGGCGTGGAAGGCCGCGCTGCTCGACCTGCGCCTCGGTGATTGTTCCGGCGACGAGCTGGCCGGCAGGATGCGGAAGCTCAGGCCCGACCTGCCCGTCGTCATCGCGAGCGGCTTCCACGAGGACGCGGCCGACGATAGCGACTGGTCGGGCTACGCCGGCGAGGGGGGCGCGGCCTTCGCCATGCTCCGCAAGCCGTACACCATGGGCGAGCTGTCGCGCGCCATAGCGGAGGCCGGGGCATGAGCGGCTGGGCGAGCGCCGAGTCGGTGCTCAAGGACGTATTCGGCTACGACTCGTTCAGGCCCCTGCAGCTCGAGATCATCACCGCGGCGCTTTCCGGCCGCGACACGCTCGCTATCCTGCCGACCGGCGGCGGTAAGTCGCTGTGCTACCAGGTGCCGGCGCTGATCCTGGGCGGGACGACGCTGGTCGTCTCTCCGCTGATCGCGCTGATGCGCGACCAGGTGGCCGCGCTCCGCGCGGCCGGCGTCGACGCGGTCTTCATAAACAGCTCGCTCGACGCCGGGGAGCGGCGCGAGATCGAGGCCAGGGTGCGCTCCGGCGCCGTCCGCCTCGTGTACGCCGCGCCCGAATCGCTGGCCGGGGACCGGCTCCTGTCGCTGCTCGACGACGCGCCGCCCAGGCTGATCGTCGTCGACGAGGCCCACTGCGTCTCCGAGTGGGGCCACGATTTCAGGCCGGAATACCGGGGGCTAGGCTACCTGCGCGAGCGCTACCCCGGCGCCGCCTGGATGGCGACGACCGCCACGGCTACCGAGCGCGTCCGCGCCGACATAGCTCGCTGCCTCGGCCTGCGCGACCCGGAGCTGTTCCTCGGCGGCTTCGATAGGCCGAACCTGGCCATCCGGGTCGAGCGGAAGCTCGAGCTCAGGCGCAAGGTCGTGCGCTTCGCGCTGGCCAGGCCGGACGCCTCGGGCATCGTCTATTGCGGCTCGAGGCGCAGGACCGAGGAACTGGCGGAGGCGCTACGGGCCGCCGGCGTCAAGGCGGCCGCCTACCACGCGGGGCTGCCGGCGGAAGAGCGTTCCTGGGTGCAGGAAGCCTTCGTGCGCGACGACCTCCTCGTCGTCGTGGCCACCGTCGCGTTCGGCATGGGCATCGACAAGCCGGACGTACGCTACGTCGTCCACGCCGACCTGCCGAAGAGCGTCGAGAATTACTACCAGGAGATAGGGCGGGCCGGGCGCGACGGCCTGCCGTCCGAGTGCGTGCTGTTCTACGGCGCGGGCGACGTGGCCGCCGCGTCCAGGCTCTTCGACGATCTGCCCGACGAGCAGCGCCGGGCGGCGCTGTCGAGGCTCGAGGCGATGCGGGACTACGCCGAGAGCGAGCGTTGCAGGCGGGCCCTGATCCTGGAGCATTTCGGCGAGGAGGGCGGGGACGGCTGCGGACGCTGCGACAACTGCCTGGCCGGCCCGCGCGAGACGGTCGACCTGTCGATACCCGCCCAGAAGCTGCTGTCCTGCGTCAAGCGCACCGGCGAGCGCTTCGGCGCCGCCCATATAGTCGACGTGCTGACCGGGGAGCGGACCGAGAAGGTCGAGCGATTCGGGCACGACGGCCTGTCCACCTTCGGCATCGGTACCGAGCTCGGCCGGAGCGCATGGACGGCCCTGGCTCGGCGGCTCCAGTCGACCGGCCACCTCGTCCGGGACCCGGAGCGCCAGACCCTGTCGCTCGGTCGACCGGCCTACGAGCTGTTCAGGGACCGCGGACCGTACCTCGTGCCGATCGACCTGGTCGGAGGGACGCCGTCGGGCGGCTCGGCGGCCGAGCGCGCCCTGGACGCCAAGCGTTCGAGGCGGCGGAAGCGCGATGACGCCTCGGCGAGCTCGGCCATGGCGCGCTCCAGCGACGACGGCGACGTGGCCGCCGAGGAGCTGTTCATGGCGCTCCGATCGCTAAGGAAGCGCCTGGCCGACGAGTCCGGCGTGCCGCCCTACGTCGTCTTCCCGGATCGGACGCTTAAGGAGATGGCGACGCTCAAACCGACCACCGAGGCGGCGCTGGCGACCGTCTACGGCGTCGGCCGCGCCAAGCTCGAGCGCTACGGCGCGGCCTTCCTGGAGCTGCTCCGTAGCCGGGCCGGCTAGGCGCGCCGCGACGGCTGCCCGTCGCGACGAGACTACGGCCCGACGACGCTACGGAAGCGCGTCGACCAGGGCCTGTAGCGCCGTCCTGAACTCGGAGAATTCCTTGCCGGCGGCAGCGGCGCTATCGCGTACGCTCTGCGACCTCGGACCCGGCTGGTAGCCGATGACCGCCGCCACCTGCGCCTCCGAGAGGCCCCAGTCGTACAGGTCGCCGAAGGTGGTCTTGCCGACGACGGCGCGGGCCGACGCCTGGCCGCTTCCGGTTCCGGACTGGGTCTCGCCGGCTTGGCCCGCGGCGGGACTAGTAGCCGCCGGAACGGAAGCCGCCGGAGCGGTAGCGGCAGGAACTGGAGCCGCCGGAGCTGGCGCGGCAGGAACAGGGGCCGCCGGCGCGGGAGCGGCGACCGTAACCGCACCGGGCAGGCTGTAGCGACGCAGGGCTTCCGCGTCGGCGCCGGGCCGGCCGGCGAGCAGCTCTATGGCTCCGCTAGGCAGCACCGAGCCCTCCTCGGCCTCGAACGGTAGGCCGGTATAGAGCGACACGTAGAGGCGCACGGCGCCGGTGCCGATCTCGAGGCCCGGCGGCAGGATGGGTAGGTACAGCTCCTCGAGCACGCTGACCCGTTCAGCCGGGTCGAGGGCGCGGTCGGCGGTGGAGAACGCGCGGGCCGACTCGACGGCGGGCACGCCGAACGCCTTCTCGATGTCCTGCCAGGTATAGGAGCCGCGTATATCGGCGGGGTTCGGCAGGCCGGCGAGCTCTCCTTCCTTGAACTTGACGGGTTCCTTGGTCGACGAGGTGTTCCAGTAGCCTATGGCCTTCGTAATGACTACGCCGCCGAGCATGACGGCGACCGCGACGATCGCCATCGGCAGGGTCCTGACGCGCGTCATAGCGAGGCCCCCTTCGAAGCGCCGGCCGCGGGCGACGGCGCCGGCTTCCCGGCGGCGAGCACGACGGTCGCCTCGACGGGGCAGGCGTCCTCGCTAGTGCACTTGAGGCAGCTGATGCACTGATGGTCGCGGACGGTGCCGCTCGTCGATACCTCGATAATCATCGGGCACGCGCGGTCGCAGGCCTTGCACGATATGCAGGTGGCCGCTACGCGCTTGACGCCGAACACCCTGAACAGGTTGAAGATTCCCTGGAACGCCCCGTAGGGGCAGGCGTACTTGCAGAACGGACGCTCGACGAACAGCGACAGGGCCAGCGTCAGGGCGAGCGCCACGAGGCCGGCGACGGCGACCTCCCCGGTCCAGAAGTTGAACAGCGCGTAGTACGGATCGTAGTCCTGGAAGATGAGCTTGCCCGAGACTATCGTCATGTAGGTGACCCACGCGAGCGTGACGTATCGCAGGTAGCGGAGGACTCGGTCGAGGCCTCGCGGGACGAACGCGTTATAGCGCTTCTTGAACAGCTTCCTCCCGATCGAGCCTATCCATTCCTGTATGCTCCCGAACGGGCATATCCAGCCGCAGATCACCGGGCCGAACAGTATAGTCAGGACCAACGCGATGACCGCGAGGGCCACTGACGACTCGTGCACCTTCTTGACGAGGGTGCCGGCCGTGGCTAGCTGCCAGAACGACACCACGCCGCCGAACGGGCAGATCGCGTGGAGCGACGCGCCCTCGACGAACGATAGCGCGCTGACGCCGCGTTCCTCCAGGGCCTCGTTGGTCGCGATAAGCGCGACGAGCAGGAAGAAGAAGATCTGGACGCCTCTCCGGAGCCATCTCGAAGCCTTCTTCGGCTTCGCCTTGATAGTCTCGATCGCCATAACGCCTCCTAAAGGAATATAGATAGCTTTCAATAATCCGACGTCGATGCGCCGTAGAACGGGCGCGGGCGCTTTCTTACCAGTTTAGTATCTCGAGAGCTGCGTTTTAAAGGCCCTCAGGTGATTTTCGCTGGCTCGCTTCAGCCGCTCGAACAGGTCCCTGACGCCGGCGTTCTCCGGGAGCGACAGCTCGGGGCGGCTTAGGAAGGACGCGTACATCGCGATGTTAGCGATCTCGGCGTCGACGCCGGCCTGGGCCGCGGCTTTCAAGTCCGCGGGAACGACCACGCGCGACGCGGAACCGTCCGAGGGGAAGGGTAGTCCGCGGGCCTGGTACTCGGCCTTGAGCCAGGCGAGATGCTGTTCCTCGGCCGCCATGATGTTGTCGTACGGCCTCATCGCGCCGAACCTGGCCATGATGGCCTCGTATTCGCCGCGGGCGAGGTACTCGTCCTCGACGGCCCAACGGAGCATGTCGACGATAGTAAAGTCGCGGCCGGACTCGATCGCTTCGACCGCCGCGCTCGCCCCGTAGCCTGAACCCTCGGCGTAGGCGGATACGGCCAGAGCGACGATAGCGACGGCGATGACGGACGCGCGTTTCTTGATTACGATCATAGGAACCTCCCAAGCAAGATATAGTAAACACTATATAGCAGTAAGCGTGCCATGATGATCGGAATAGCGGGATTTTCTTTATGTGCTCATTCCATAAAGATATACTATATGCATTAAGACGCGGCCCGCCAGGCGGAACCTGGCGGGCCGTGGAATATACGTCTATTTTTTCACCGTATCGTGAAAGAAACGCTGGCGACGTGAAAAAATTGCACTGAAGCGGTCGTCAGTAGGCGTCGCCGGCCTGGGGCACGAGGCATATGAATTTTAGCGGCTCGGTGCCGTCGTTCACGAAATTATGCTTCTTTCCGCCCTCTATGTAGGCGACCGAGCCGGCGCGGATCGGCTTCTCGACGCCGTCGATCACGATGGTTCCCTTTCCCTCGAGGATGTAGTTAGCGTGGAACCATGCATGCGCGTGGTACGGGCTCTTGCCTCCCGGCTCGACGGTGAAGACCCTTAAGAACCCGTCGTACCCGTCCTCGGGGCCGATGAGTATACGTTTCGTGACGCCTATGACGCCTTCGCCGGACATCGCTACCGCCTGGGCGTCGTCTTCATGCCGTACCATGGGCACCTCCGTTCACTACGAGTATAACCAGGATCAGGGTAAGGCGGATAGCGCCGAGAAGACGTGGCACACGTTCGCTATGCCCTGGTTTTCCTACGCGCCGTGACGACGGACGAGCCGATGACGGCCGCGATGATCACCGCGCCGCCGGCGAGCGCGTTCGGGCCCGGCCTCTCGCCGAGGGCCAGGAATACCCAGAGCGGATTGAACACCGGCTCGAGCCCAGCGATGATAGAGCCCTGGATCGCGTTGACCCGTTTGATGCCCCAGGACAGGAGCACCGCGGCGAGCCCGATCTGGAAGACGCCCAGGGCGCCTATGGCGGCCGCCGCCTTCAGGCTGAACTGCGGCGCCGGCATGAACAGCGCGACGACGAAGCCGACGATCGCGGTGATCGCGTGCGCTAGCAGGTTCGACTCGAGCGGAGAGCCGTCCTTCTGCATCCGCATGAAGACGAAGTAGGCGGCGAAGGTGACGCC
>Ga0209607_1001919_pt1 | contig 17096 bp, 12 predicted proteins | sample AD_UKC117_MetaG_FD_184413 | JGI IMG/M metagenome (GOLD analysis project Ga0209607, IMG submission 184413) | Active sludge microbial communities of municipal wastewater-treating anaerobic digesters from Hong Kong - AD_UKC117_MetaG (SPAdes)... | ecosystem: Engineered > Bioreactor > Anaerobic >... | reverse complement strand
GCGATCTCGGTGAAGGATACCCTCTCGACGGCCACCGGCTCGGGAAACCCAGCGAGGCCGAGGAGTCGCAACAGCTCGTGCTCGGGGCTTCCGATCTGGATGCCGCTTGTGGGGTCGATCTTCGGCGCTCCCGCCCGGGTCGCCTTGGGGTGTCTTGTGGGGATGAAGGGCGTCCGCGAGACCCACGACCGGGACTCGGCCAGGAGGGGGGACTCGCCCCTGGCCGCATTGGTCCCGCCGAAGTTCTCAGGGCGGCCCAGGCCCGAAAGGGCGAGCTGGACGTCGAGCCCCGAGCCACCGACCTCCCGGAGGGCCTCCAGGGCTCCGATCTCGCGGGAGCCGAAGCCCGCGGGGGCGTATGCGATGACGGAGGTGACCTCGCCGCCCCTGCCGCGTCCCAGGGCCTGGATCGACTCGGGGAGGACGTATGCGTGAATGTGCCCCGAGAGCGGCCTTCCCTCGTCGTCGCAGCCGGTGAAGGTCGGCGATCCGTCCGACAGTTCGACGAGGGCGGCGTGAACCCGCTCCGCGAGGGTGATGGCGTCGGTGAGCCTCGGGGCCGGACGGCTGCCGAATAGGAAGAATCGCGCCGCCGTTGGGCGGCCCGTCGCCGCCCTGCGGCGGAGATGGCCGGAGAAATTCGGGCGCGAGCGGCGGCGTCCCAAATCATCGAAGACGGGGGACTTCGCCGTCGCAGGAGGGCCTACTCTATCTTCAAAAGAACGGCTGGTATCGACAGCTTCAAGCTCCTCTTCCGTCTCCAGGAACTTGGATAATCTCGCCTCAGCACCAGGTCCGGATGAACTCAATCTCCCCTCCTAACTGACCGATTTAATGCTCTCAGATCTTGCCGGCTATGCCGTCCCTCATCGGTCAAATTGAATGTCTGTTCTTGGATAAAAGGCTAATCCCGACCTGCCTCAAGAAGGATGTGACGGCCCGACCGAATCGGAACGGAACGCCGCCAGAATATGGTGAAGGCGGACCGAGTCGTCCTTCTTCATAGAGGAGCACCATATCCTTCTCGGCGCGAGGCCGGACGACGGGGCTCAAGGCCCTCTCGCTGACGATCTCAACCACTCGACCCAGAATCCGTGCCAGCTCCTCTTCGAGGCCAAACCACTTGAGTCCCAGGAAACCTCAGATAAACTCAAAATCAGTGAGTCTTCTCAGCAAGAATCTAAACGTGCCTTATTGTTGAGCCGTCCGGTCTCGTCTCTATACGTTCTCTCCAGGCGCGAGATTCGCGTTTCCGCCACCACCTTATCAAGTCATCAAGTCAGACAGAACTTAAAAATGAAGAAGTCCAGTGGGAAAATAAGAAGAAAAGGCTTAATGCTGGCATATTCGCCAGCCTGAAATCGCCTCCTTCATCCATTAAACTACTGTCAGATCATTCAGATCATTCAGTTCAATCGGTTTCGGCGTAAATCCTCGCATCGTACCCCAGATGCTGAAGGGCGTACCAGACGATGGAAGCCTCGCGGACGTCGTCAGAATAGACGATCACGGGGCTATCATCTTCGAGATCGATGAATATCTCGGCGAGGGCTGAGTCGTCCTTGATCCAGTCGCCTTCTATGAGGCTGTTGAAGTCGATGTTCACCGCTCCATCGATGTGATCTGCTGCGAACCGATCTGGAGCTCTCGCGTCGACGACCACAAACTCGCCTGAGGTGACGGAATCGTAATCGGCGAGAAGTTCAGTGACCGGATCTTCTAAGTAGATTGCAGCATGCTTCGTCGTAGTAGTCGATGCCGTAGGTAGGCCGGTCGCTGGTCCCTTGAGGATTCGGACGTTCTGATGGCCCAGGTACTTCATCATCCATAAGACGAAGGTCTGATCGCCGCAGGAGAAGCAGTCCCCGTATACCACCACCACATCCTCCTCGGTGATCCCGGCGTCTCCCAGAGCCCCGGCCAGGCCGGAGACGGATTTCAGCATCTCATCACCAGAATCGTCTTTCTGGATGAACCGATCTGACGAAAGATTCATCGATCCATCGATGTACGAGGACCCCTGAGGAGGGTTGATGCTGACGTAGGCGATGAGGGGTTTCGTCTCACTTCCAAGCATCTCCTCCAGCTCCTCTGCAGACATGAAGGAGGTGTCGATATAGTAGGCGATATGTTCATCCTCATCTGAGACCGTTTCGGGCTCCTCAACCGCTGTATCGACACTCGTGTCGGACGTGGCTGAGTTGCTCGATTTCTGGCTCGTCGAAGCATCAAGCCATGATTGAGCGCCCCAAGCACTAGGACTAAATGTGCCGTGGGGACATGCTTCTATCCCGCTTGTAAGAGCGATAATAATTATCAGCAACGCTCCGCTCTTCGCGAGTTTACTTCGCATTTATCATACACTCCTTGAAAGCACCATGCTTTTGAAATATAACCACGTTTACGAGGCTTATCAGGACCTGAACCTCTCCCCAGAGGCCCGATCACTGCCGCGAAGGCCTTGCCGGATTTATTGCTCCCTATGGAGCGGTCAACCCGGATCTTCTCATGCGGACATGGTTCATGAAGGTAACCCTTCGACTCTCTCGATGGACAGCTTTTCAAGGAGACGAATTACTACGACCCCGATGAATTTTCAAGCGGATATTAAATCGCATCATCCGTGAGTTTTAATTATGTAATTAAATAATATACTCAGCCTTTGCCGCTAAATAAGATCTCACGCCCTATTATTTCAAGCTCTATTAAAATTCGAGCAAAGAAGATGGCGCAGAAAGGGTTTTGGACGCGCCTGAAACTCCGTTCAGGCGGTCATCTTGGACTTGGCTATGTACTTGATCATGTCGGGTGATAGTCTGGTGTTCATCTGGACTTGAGCTACAGCATCGTCGATGCTCTCGCCGCTGGATATCAGGTCACCGATCCGCTCGATAGCGCCTTCGTCGACCATGTAGTACTCGTCGATATCCTTTCTGTGTCCCCATACATCTCCCTCAAGCAGGTCGATGCCCTGCATCTGGAGGAATAACCTGATGGCCTTGGAGAGGGTCTTGTTGTAGGATGGAGGTACCTGGATCGCTCTGAGCCTGGGACACGCCTTGATCAGGTCCAAAAGATCGACGTTGGACGGTCTGAAGGCTATGTGGACCATCCTCTCGCTGGGGCTCAACTCGGTTATCTCACTTCTTTGACTCACTACTCTGATCTTCATGCGATTTCACCTTTACAATTGAAGAGATGTATACTGGGTATTAATAGACATTTGTAGTGGATGCTAATGTACATATCGATATCCTCAAACCCGAATATCGTTGAAATAGACAAAATTTGACCGGAAAGACCAGAATGTTATGGCTGGATCTTATTGGAATGTAGGTGTCGGGAAGATATCGAGAATTTAACGTCTCAGCTCAGATTTGAGTTTGAGATCGCGCCGGCAAAAATAACCCCCACCACCACCGCCGATGGGGCAAAATTCACATCAGCTTACCAGATCGGAAGAATCCTTGAACGAATGCCATGAGGGATGGTTGAACAATCATCCCTTAAATTTGAAAGATGATGAGCCATAGAAAGAGTCTTTCTGGTCCTGAATCCTCGTTTATCAGAATTTGTTTTCATTTATCGGAATCTGTTTAGAGGATCATGAAGGAAAACGGAGTTCAGATTATCCTGAACAGGATTTTTAAATAAGATGAGGACGATGATCTGCATAGATCTTCGCAATTGTTCAATCTGAGGTATAATAATGAGAGACGTTTTAATTGGAATAGCCATACTCGCCCTTCTATCGATGGGAGGTTGGGCTGAAGAGTCGGACTCTACGTATGAAGAGATGCCAGCGGGAGATGCTGATACGCTCATACCGCGAGAACTGCTCTTCGGCAATCCCGACAAGATCACAGTTCGAACGAGCCCCGACGGGTCCAGGATCAGCTATCTCGCCCCCAAAGACGGGGTATTGAACGTCTGGGTGGGACCGATCGACGAGCCGGAAGCTGCCAGGCCCGTCACCAACGATACCTATCGGGGCATACGCTCCTACTCGTGGAGCTACACCAACGAGCACATCCTCTATATCCAGGACAAGGACGGCGACGAGAACTGGCGGATCTACAGCGTCAACCTGAGCTGTGGTGAGATAAAAGACCTCACGCCTTTCGAGGACGTCCAGGCCCTAATCGAAAAGACCAGCCTCAACTTCCCTGAGGAGATAATCGTTGGCCTCAACGACCGCGATCCTGAGTACCACGACCTCTACCGGCTGAACATAGAGACCGGGAACATGACCTTGATCCAGGAGAACAGATATTTCTCGTCTTTCGACATTGATGACGATTACAACGTCAGGTTTGCGACAAATATGACGTCCGACGGCGGTGCCGAGATCTTCAAGCCGACGGGAGACGGCGGGTGGGAGACCTTCTCGGAGATCCCGATGGAAGACATGATAACGACGGGATCGGTTGGGTTCAACAAGACCGGTGAGATACTGTATATGACCGACAGCCGCGGCCGGAATACGGCGGCGCTCTATTCCATGGATGCGGATACCGGTGTCGAGACTCTGGTCGCAGAAGATCCGATGGCGGATTTCAGCGGCTGGATGAGACATCCGACAGAGAAGAACGTCCAGGCCGTCGCCTTCACCTACGAGCGGAAGCACTGGCAGGTGCTCGACGATTCGGTTGCCGACGATCTGGAATTTCTGGAGACGGTTGACGATGGCGACATCGAGGTTGTGAGCCGGTCTCTCGACGACAATACCTGGATCGTCGTCTACGTCGTAGACGATGGACCCTTCAGATATTACCGCTACGATAGCGAGAATAAAGAGGCCGAGTTCCTCTTCACCAATCGAAAGGATCTCGAAGATATGCCCTTCGCCAAGATGATGATCCCGGTGGTCATCAGCTCGCGCGACGGTCTGAACCTCGTGAGCTACTACACTTTGCCTCTTGGAAGCGACCAGGATGGTGACGAAAGGCCGGAAGAGCCTCTCCCAATGGTGCTGTACGTTCACGGCGGCCCGTGGGCCCGGGATGTCTGGGACTACAACTCGGTACATCAGTGGCTTGCCAACCGGGGCTATGCAGTACTGAGCGTCAACTTCCGCGGATCTACGGGGTTCGGGAAGGATTTCGTCAACGCAGGCAACCTGGAGTGGGGAGGTAAGATGCACGACGACCTGATCGACGCCGTCGATTGGGCGATCGAAGAGGGGATCGCAGATCCCGATCGCGTCGCGATCATGGGCGGAAGCTACGGAGGGTATGCTACCCTGGTGGGGCTCACCTTCACTCCGGAGGTCTTCGCCTGCGGCGTTGACATAGTGGGTCCATCGAACCTCACCTCGTTGATCGAGACGATACCTCCCTACTGGCAGCCGGAGATCGAACTCTTTGCGACTCGAATGGGCGACCACAGGACCGAAGAGGGCCGGGAGCTCCTCTTCGAGCGCTCTCCCATCAACTATGTCGAGAATATAGAGAGGCCTCTTCTCATTGCTCAAGGAGCCAACGATCCCCGGGTCAACCAGAACGAGTCCGACCAGATCGTCGAGGCGATGCAGGAGAGGTCGATTCCGGTGACCTACGCGCTGTATCCGGATGAGGGGCACGGCTTCGCCCGGCCGGAGAACAGCATATCGTTCTTCGCCGTTGCCGAGGCCTTCCTCTCAGAGCACCTGGGCGGACGGTTTGAGCCTGTAGGCGACGACTTTGAGAATTCGACCATCACCGTGCCAGTCGGGGCCGAGGAGGTACCAGGCCTCGCGGAGGCTCTTTCGGTCTGATCCGGCCGAACGGGTTTCCGATAGCGAATGTGGTGAGGCGCGAAGTTTGGGTGGGGAGGAGAGAGCCTATCCTCTCCCCGGCGCCTCGTCCTCTTTTTCTCCATTAATCCGTAACCGATATATAGAATCAGATCGATATTTTTGTAAGGTGATATGGTATGAAGAACGCAGCATTGTTGGTTCTGATCCTCTTGGGGATCTTCGCCGCGGTTGCCTCAGCCCAGGGAAACGGCAACGGTAACGGTAACGGTAACGGTAACGGAATGGGACCCCAGGCAGGAGTTCACGAGCCAGGAACCGGACTTGTGGAGCCCGATCTGAAGGAAGAGGCTCAGGGGACTGGACAGGGCTTGACCGACGTCGAGGAGATGGATATGGATGCTGGAAGCGAGGTCGTCGCTTTTGATCTGACCGGTGACTGGGGCTCTGACGGTGCAAACTTCTACATCCGACAGGTCAACGACACCATCTGGTGGTTCGCCGAGGATTCGGCTGAGGAGCCTGCCTGGACCAGCGTCGCCCGCGGCACCATCGAGGATAACACTGTGAGCGTGACCTGGGTCGATGTTCCCAAGGCCAACGCCACGATAATGGGCACCGCCGTGCTGAACGTCACGACTGAAGATGAGCTTCAGCTCATAAACCAGACCGGCGGGTTCGGCGGCGAGGACTGGGAACAGATTAAGATAATAAGGATCAACAGCGGTTTCTGATATCGGGCTAAAATGGCCCAAAAGATCCGAAGCATGGCGATCAAAAGGGCTATAGCCTTCTGTTGATCTCATCTATTTTTTTTGGTGTGGCTTCTCGAAAATCGATCATCGCTTTTTGGATGCATCTCTTCCTTTCAATCCCGGTTGATCGATCGATCACTCGTCGACCGGTTTGTCCTCTCGAAGCCTCAGGAAGACCGGCGCCTGCAGATGCCCATCACGGGTCAGCTCCAGGGCCTCCACCTCCACCACCGTTTCGGGCACGAGCCAGGGTGCACTCGATCTTTCAATGGAGCCACGACCCGGAGGTCATGGTAAGTCGATCAAACTTCTTCCCAATGGGGGACAGGAGATAGTAGTTTCAATGGGGCCACGACCCGGAGGTCATGGTAAGTCGAAGAAACGGCAATCCCGACGAGCGCCCTAACAGTGGTGGTTTCAATGGGGCCACGACCCGGAGGTCATGGTAAGCGAACGTACCCTCGTCCTTACTGGATCGCTTCGGTCTGGGTTTCAATGGGGCCACGACCCGGAGGTCATGGTAACGCACATTTTAACATTAGTAATCTTGGGTGTAGTGGGTGTTTCAATGGGGCCACGACCCGAAGGTCATGGTAACTGGAACTTAATAATATGGGTTGTGGTGTTAGTGGTATGTTTCAATGGGGCCACGACCCGAAGGTCATGGTAACTTGACTTATGGTGATAGAGGATGGGGCAGTATCAGTATTGTTTCAATGGGGCCACGACCCGAAGGTCATGGTAACCCGGCGACTTCAACGAAGATTTGTACACGATCGCATATGAGTTTCAATGGGGCCACGACCCGAAGGTCATGGTAACGAGCCTCTTCCGCCGCTTTCGAGACCCTCACGTTAAGGTGTTTCAATGGGGCCACGACCCGAAGGTCATGGTAACGCAATACGTGGGGAAGTAATCTTAACGCTTTTTGAGACGTTTCAATGGGGCCACGACCCGAAGGTCATGGTAACGGAAGTAGCGAAAGGAAAGCTGGGTGAAGTCATCGCTGGTTTCAATGGGGCCACGACCCGAAGGTCATGGTAACAGGTCGCATTTTACGGCCTTAATGCATAGCGAAAAAAATCCATTTTGCACGAACCTCCGGCACTTCTGCGATTCAATACAGAAGAGGGCCCGATTTTTTGCCGTTTTCGATATGCAAAGACACTGCACGGACGATTTTTTCTAATGTGCCAGCAGATATCGATGGGTTTTTTGAAGGGAGGTTCGTGCAAAAATCTCGGCCTTTTTCAGGGCCTCATGGAATTTTCGATATCGGGAGGCTGCCACATCGATGCATATCGATTCTTCTTGCTGTGCCCTGGGCTGGGCACGGCTTTATCCATCCGTCTGGATCGAACGGCCTTTGAGATTTCGTCAAAGGGGCTTATTAACCCAGATGCCTTTGTTGTATCCAGTGGATTTGACTGCTATTAAACATTTCTCCCATCCACCGTCCCCTCCTCACCCTCCGCTATGAACCTGAAGACGAAGGCCGCCTCCTCCCAGGCCTTCTCGATGATCGTCCCGTAATAATTGAGGTCGAACTCGAAATCCTCACCCGATGGTTTGATCTTGCCGGATGACTCATCGCCCGATGATCCGATCTGCTTATCGTCTGCGAGTCAGATCTCCAAAATAGCCTACACTCCAAAATAGCCTATTTTGAGAACCGTTTTATACTTTCCCGAAGAGCCCGGAGGAGAGGGGCGGGCGGCCTCGCCGGCCGTCCTCTCCCGGCGCCGATGAAGAGAAAAGTTCCCTGATTCGATGATGAGCCCTATGAGTCCTGAGGCGTCCGGGGACCTCTCGGGCCCCGTCATCGCTCCCGGCTCAGGCCTTCTTCGCCTTGGACTGTGCCCAGCGGTCAACGTGGTCGATGAGGTTGAACTCGATGATCTTCTTCGCGTCGCTGAGCATCTCCGCCACCTCGCCGATGGTGAATTTGGCGGTGTTCCCCGCTCGGTTCACCACCTCTATCTCCTCCTTGAGGTCGATCGCCTTCCCGGAGGCGAGGATCGCCGAAAGGTCCTGGCAGGCCTTCTTCAGGTACTCGATCGAGTAATCGGCCATCGATTCTCGGTCCTGGAGGTTCCTGTTGACCTCCTTTATGGACCAGCACATGGTAATGACTTTCTCGTACATCTCCACCAACCGCCGCTTATATCGCATCTGAATATTTAAGAGCTGCCATCGTCAAAAATAGTGGGGCTGGTGCGATTCGAACGCACGATCGACGGGTCTCTCCGATACCGAGAGCGATTCTCTCAGTGCTCCAACGGATCATCAACGGCCTCCCCGTCGAGAGGCCTCAGCAGACCCGTTGCTCATCATCAATCATACCGCTGGAGCCCGTCGCCATACCTGACTAGGCCACAGCCCCTCAAAGCGGGCCGAGAGGGATTTGAACCCCCGACCTAAAGGTTAAGAGCCTTTCGCTCTGCCTGACTAAGCTACCGGCCCGGACTTTCCATATACGATGCTGGTTAAATACGTTTCGGCTTTGAAGGGAGTTGGCCGCCGCGGGCGGCCCCATCTCCAAGAGCCGTTTTTTGGCTCGGCTCAGCCGATTCAGAGATCGATCAGATCGTGTTGATGTACCTCTCGACCTCCCAGGGGTGGACGTGGTTGTTGTACATCTTCCACTCGATGGAGCCGAGCCGGCTGAAGTTGGCGTAGACGTGCTCGCCGAGGGCGTCCCTGATTACTTTGTCCTCCTCCAGACAGTCCAGAGCCTCCCGGAGGTTTGAGGGGAGGGTTCTGATCCCGAGCCGGTCGCGCTCATCGTCGGAGAGGTCGTAGATGTTCATGTCCACGGGGTCGCCGGGGTCGATCTTCCTTTTGACGCCGTCAAGCCCCGCCGCCAGGACCGCGGCAAAGCCGAGGTACGGGCTGCAGGATGGGTCCGGCGACCGGAACTCTAGCCTCGTGCTCAGGCCCCTGCCGCTTGGAACTCTGATGAGTGACGACCTGTTCGGCCCCGACCATCCGATGTAGACGGGAGCCTCAAACCCTGAGACGAGCCGCTTGTAGGAGTTGATCAGGGGGTTTGTGATGGCGGTTATGGCGGAGGCGTGCTCAAGAAGCCCTCCTACGAAGTAGCGGGCGAGGTCTGAAAGCTGCATCTTCGCTTCTGGATCGAAGAAGGCGTTCTCGTCGCCCTTGAAGAGGGAGATGTTGACGTGCATCCCGGAGCCTGCCGCGCCGTAGATCGGTTTAGGCATGAAGGTGGCGGCAAGCCCGTTCTTCATGGCGATCGTCCTCGTTACGTACTTGAAGGTGACCACGTTGTCGGCGGTCTTCAGCGCCTCGCCGTAGGTGAAGTCGATCTCGTGCTGTCCCTTTGCCACCTCGTGGTGAGATGCCTCGATGTTGAAGCCCATCTCCGTCAGGGCGAGGACGATCTCCCTTCTTATGTCCTCGGCCAGGTCCACGGGTCCGAAGTCGAAGTAGCCGGCGAAGTCGTGGGGCTTTGTGGTGGCCTTGCCGTTCTCCATATTGAAGAGGAAGAACTCCAGCTCGGGGCCGACGTTCATGGTGTACCCCATCTCCTCGGCCTTCTTTGCCGCCCTCTTCAGGACGTAACGCGGATCGCCCTCGAAGGGCTGGCCGTTCGGCTTGTAGACGTCGCATATGAGCCTTGCGACGTTCTTGTTCTCTCTCGCCCTCCATGGGAGGATGGCAAAAGAGGAGATGTCCGGTCGGAGGACCATGTCCGACTCCTGGATCCGCGCGAATCCCTCGATGGAAGAGCCGTCGAAGGCGGTCCCCGAGTCGAGGGCCTTACCGAGCCTGGTGGCTGGGATCGATACGCTCTTTACGAGCCCCTGGATGTCGGTGAACTGCAACCTGAGAAACTCGACGTTTTTGTCGCGGATCGTCTCTAACAGCTGGTCTATTGAGTACATGATTGGTCATACACCCCTTTATTCAGGTCTATTGAGCTGGCGACCTCCGCCCCTCGCCCTCCGAGGCCGGTCCGGCCGGAGGGCGAATTGGCGGCGGCAGATTCCTCTAAAGACTCCAGATGACCCGACCTCCTTTAATATAGTCATCGGCCCGAGGTCGAGATCCCTCCATCAATTATCAATTACCCTTATCTATTGGCTTATCCCACGAACCTGTCGGTAGATCAAATGTCTGGTGCAAAGGTTCTGGTTGTTGATGCCGGCGGCAGGGGGAACGCCATAGCCCACGCCTTCGCGAGAAGCCCTCTGGTGGAGCGGGTATACGTCGCCCCGGGAAACGCGGGAAGCTCGATTTTGGAGAAGTGCGAGCTCGCTTCGAGAAGGGGAAGCCCCATCAAGGAGATCTCCGACCTGTTAGCCTTCGCCAAAGAGGAGGGGATTGACCTCACCTTCGTCGGCCCCGAGGGTTATCTATCCGACGGGATAGTCAACGTCTTCTCCGAGGAGGGGCTTCGTATCGTCGGTCCGCGACGGGAGGCGACGATCCTCGAGGGGAGCAAGTGCGATACCAAGGACTTTCTGAAGACCATCGGGGTCCCCATCCCCCGCCACCAAAACTTCAGCGACGCCGGGGAGGCCGAGGAGTACGCCGTCGCCTTCTATCGGGAGAACCCGAAGAAGAACCTGGTGGTGAAGGCCGACGGCCTCGCCGCGGGGAAGGGGTCGATCGTCTGCGGCTCTGCGGAGGAGGCGGTCTCGGCGATCGAGAGGATCATGGTCGAGCCGAAGATCTTCGGCGATGCCGGTCGGCGAGTCGACATCGAGGAGAAGCTGGAGGGCAGAGAGCTGATGTTCTTCGCCGTCACCGACGGGCGGACGGTCCTCCCCCTGGAGTCGGCGATGGACTACAAGCGGGCCTTCGGACCCGACGAGGAGGTGGCAATCCGCCTTTTCAACAAGCTATCGGGAAACCCCAGCCTCGAGAACAACCCCAACACCGGTGGGATGGGCGGCTACTCCCCCCACCCCTGGCTCGACCGGGATCTGACGGAGACGATCATGGAGACGATCGCCGTGCCCACCATCAGAGGATTCAGGGAGGCTTTTGGCGTCGAGTACAGGGGCATGATCTACTTCGGCCTGATGATCTGTGAGGAGGGAGGAAAGCGGGTCCCGCGAGTCCTGGAGATAAACGTGAGGCTCGGCGACCCCGAGGCGGAGGTGATCCTCCCAAGGCTTGAGACTGACATGTACCTCCTCTCAAGGGCGATCCTGGAGGGAGATCTCGACTCCATAGACCTCAAATGGTCGCCTGACACCTGCGTCGGGGTCTGCGCCATCAGCGGGCGTGTGGTCAAACCGGTGACGAGCGGCGGAGTCGGCGAGGAGCGGCCCGGTTACCCCGGCCCCCACTACACCAACATGCCGATCAGGGGCCTGGATGAGGTCGACCCCGACGTCCTCGTCTACCACAACGGGACGGCCTTCGGAAAAGATGCCCAGGGAAACGACCAGCTCTTCACCACCGGAGGTAGGGTCCTCACCGTCGTCGGCCGGGGCGAGAGCCTCGAGGCTGCGAGGGAGAAGGCCTACAGGAACATCCGGAAGATCAGGTTCAACGGGATCAGGTACCGGCGGGACATCGGTCTATCCCTCTGAGCTTTGTGAAATGTTTGCGAAATGAATGAGTTGGAATGAGTTGGATATAGCGCGAAAGAGATGGGCTTGGGAGCTGGTCGAGAGATGGGAGAGATGGGAGGGGCAGACGGTCGAAATAAGGGAGCTTTGCGGAGGACTATCGTTCTGGGGCTGGAGGGGACGGCCTGGAACCTCAGCTGCGCCCTTGTGGACGAGGATGACGTCATCGCCGAGAAGAGCGCCACCTACGTCCCCGCCAAGGGAGGGATTCACCCGAGGGAGGCGGCCCAGCATCACGCAGAGCACATGGCACCGGTCGTCAAAGCCGTCCTGGACGAGGCCCGGGAGAAGGCCCTCAAGATCGACGCCGTCGCCTTCTCCCAGGGGCCGGGGCTCGGACCGTGCCTCCGGACGGTGGCGACGGCGGCCCGGTCCCTCTCCCTCAGATTCAATGTCCCCCTCGTAGGCGTCAACCACTGCATCGCCCACATCGAGGTGGGGAAGTGGAAGACGGGCGCTGCCGATCCGGTCGTCCTTTACGTCAGCGGCGGAAATTCTCAGGTTCTGGCCCTGAGGCGAGGCCGGTACCGGATATTCGGCGAGACCCTGGACATCTCCGTCGGAAATGCTCTGGACAAGTTCGCGCGGCAGGTGGGCCTCCCCCACCCCGGCGGCCCGAAATTGGAGGCTCTGGCCAGGTCGGCGAAAGAGTACATCCCCCTCCCCTACGTCGTCAAGGGTATGGACTTCTCCTTCTCAGGCCTATCCACCGCCGCGGCTCAGGCGGCGAAAAAATACGACCTCGCCGACGTCTGCTCCTCGTTTCAGGAGACGGCCTTCGCCATGCTCGTCGAGGTCTCGGAGAGGGCCCTCGCCCACGCCGAAAAAAAAGAGGTCCTCCTGGTGGGTGGTGTCGGCGCCAACTCCCGCCTTCGGGAGATGCTGAATATCATGTGCGAGGAGAGGGGGGCGCGGTTCTACGTCCCCGAGAAGAGGTTCATGGGCGACAACGGCTCGATGATCGCCTACACCGGCCTTGTGATGCTGAAGGCCGGGGTGACGACGCCTCTCGCCGAGTCGAAGGTCCGACCGGGGTATCGGACCGACGAGGTGGATGTGAAGTGGAAGTAGATGGAAGGCTTTACATCGGATGTTGGACTATCATGGCGTCTGAGGTCGAGGGGGGAGGTGCTTTCCAGGTCGGCCTCCTGCCCCAGCCGGTCTCTCCTGTTGCGGCATCTTTCCTCCCCTAACCCTGCGACGTCTTTTCGATCTCGCTCAACCGGAACTTGCCCCCACGCTCGTCTCCCAAAAACTCCGCCTGCCCAGTGACCACGTCTCCTGACGAGAGAGACGGCATGGGGTCAAAGGCAAATCCCTCAGCCCTCTCGCCTACGTGGGCAAAGTCAGGTCCGCTCAAACTCTTCGACTCGATGATCTCCAGATCGATGATCCATTTATCAGGATGATCAGAAGACCGTTCAAGAGACAACACCTTCGCCTTGATCTGGGATCGGTTGGGGGCTGCCATGACACCTCTAAACTCGAGCGCTATAACTAGACCTCCTACAAATCGGCAAAATGGGAGGAAGAAGTGGCCTAAAAAAAGCCACTCAAATCCCTCTAACCTTTATTTTTGCCCTCGGGCTTCTCTTCGGGCGTGGGAATTTCAGCCGTCTTCAGCTCGCTCAGCGGCTCTGGTCTGGGAATCGCCCCAGCCTCTCCAGAGACCTGCACCGGAGACGTCGGTATAGGTGCGGCTCCCAATGCGCGAACTTCAAACTGGCTCAAGGTTTCCGGTGTGGGCAAATCCTCCATCGTCTCCGCAGCCTTCATCTGAGCTTCGATCATCGAAGGGACGGGAAGCCCGGCGGTCAGAGCAGTTTCTAAAGCTGCTGCTCCCACCATTGCCTGTGTCTGTTCAGGCACAGGCAAATTCGTCAGGCTGAGTGAGCCGGTAGTGGCGCCCAGTGACTGCCCCAGTTCTGATGCTACTGGTGCAGGCGGAGAGCCGGTTCTTTCCGGCGTTGAGATCTTGATCGTCACTTCTGGACCCATAATATAACCTCGTCCGACATCGATCAAAGCAGATACGCCGTGATGATCAGCCCGCTGTCGTCGATGTTCACGTTCACCTGCCGGTTATTCGCTTTGGCGGCGCACATCAAGATGAAAAGATTTGTGACGCCGTCTGCCGAACCGTCCTTGATCCGTCTCCAGCCGACCCCGCTTATATCCGCCCACGCCCACTGAGTGGTGTGGTGAACGAAGGTCGAATTTACAGTCCGATTGTTGTACCAGACCATTATCCTCACCTCTCAAACAAGATATCTTTTCCGAATCCTATCATACATCGATCATAGCAGATACGCCGTGATGATCAGCCCGCTGTCATCGATGTTCACGTTCACCTGCCGGTTATTCGCTTTGGCGGCGCACATCATGATGAATAGGTTTGTGACGCCGTCTGCCGAACCGTCCTTGATCCGTCTCCAGCCGACCCCACTTATATCCGCCCACGCCCATTGGGTGGTGTGGTGAACGAATGTCGAATTTACAGTCCGATTGTTGTACCAGACCATCTTCATATCCCTCCTTTAAAGCCCAATTTTGATCAAACTGCCGTCCTAGACGAGATACATAGTGTACAAGAACTCGTTGTCTACGTAGACGTTTACCTGCTTGTTGTTTGCGACAGCCTCGCAGCAAGCGTTGAAGATGTTGGTTACGCCGTCAGCCGAGCCGTCCTTTATACGTCTCCAACCGAGGGTGTCGATGTTTGCCCACGCCCATTGTGTTGTATGGTGAGCGAAGGTTGACAGTACCTTCTTGTTGTAGTACCAGGCCTTCACCGCCGCCCCTCCAACGTTGATATTCGCCTTTATGTCGTCACCAGAACGCTGTATGTCTGTCACACTCACTTTTGAATCCAAGCCGCTGTACGCCTTGCTGCTTGGATTGCTGGTTGCAGTAAATTCTGAGCTGGTTGAGGGGAACATATCTGCGGCATTGCCGCTGTTGATGTTCTTATTCAGCTCGAATTTACCGTCAGCTTGCTCCACATCTACAAGGTAGTGGTTCTGGTCGTTGTTGTTCAGCTGATTCTCGTCAATGTGAAGTATCGATAGACCCTCACCAGGAAGATCCATCTCGAATCCAGTCTTCTTTCGATTTGAGAGGAGGAAGTACTCCTTGCTGTTGATATCACCGACGGGAAGCTTGTAGACCTGAGCGTTGGTGGCGTACGGCTTGATGGTGACAGCCTGCTGTGCGTTGAATATCGTCACCGGGTTGACCCAGCCGAGTTTCATCTTACACCAGCTGGTTGGATGAGCAGGATTACTGCCGCCTCCGTTCCAGCTTCCACCGGCCATCAGACACCAGCGGCCAACTCCTGCAGAGTCGTAGTCGTAGTCGTACAAGTCTGGCAGACCGAAGACGTGCCCCAGTTCGTGGCAGAATACTCCGATCTTTCCGTCCTCAGGTTCCATGGAGTAGCTGCTGACCTTCACCCCATCAACGGTCTTTGGATTAATTCCCCATTGATGCGACCATATGTGATCGACGTTCCCCGTGGTCTCGGCTCCAGGACCCGCGTGCACGATGAAAAGAGCATCGACCACACCATCACCATCGTTGTCGTAATTGGCGAAGTTCACGTGAGGGGCGGCGAGATCTACCGCATCTTCGACCAGCTTTTGAGCGTTTTTGGGATATGTCCCAAATCCATACTCGCCGTTTGTGTAGTATGTATACGCCTGGGGTGCCCGATACCAGCCTGCGGTTGGGCCACCTTCACCGCTCACATCACCGGTTACAGTGAGCTTATTGTAGGATGCCTCCCAGTAGAAGTCCCTCAGGCTTTTTGTCGCCCCTCCGCTTGAGAACAGCATGTCTGCAAAATGTCCCTTGCTCTGGGTGGCGGTATTATTAGAGAAATCTACCAGTAGAACAAGGGCCTTCCTCGTTCCAACTACCGGAGCAAGTTTTGCCTCTCTGGAGATGAGGGTATGGGATCGAGTTCTCATGGGACGGGATGTTATCAGCTGAAAACTTCTGAGATCCAGGACGTCTACTGTAGTCGTTGATGGCAAAGCTTCTTTAGCACTGAACATCTTCTTCGTTTTGATAATTTTTTTCTCCAATTCAGGAGATGGCGGCACTATACGTGGTTTAGAAGCCATTTTCATAAACCAATCCTCCATTTATCCCAATTTAGTTCTGAATGTACTCTACCAGAGTAATTCAACTTTTAGTATCTACATCTAATCATACATCTTAATATAGTTTACGATCCAAATATTAAATAAAAACTCAATTGTAATTAATAAAATATATAAATATTTTAAGTGATTATTCTCAATTTTATTTGGAAAAAACATCATGCGGGTTATATCCAGATATTTTATTAAGGATTTGGGATATATGCAACAAATTATTCATAAAACTTTTACCGAGTTCGCCTCGCGTCTCAGCTTCGCAAAAAGCAGGGTTGAGAAATTTCCGGACGGAAAATTAAGTTCTAATAGTTGGGTTCATGACCGGAGAGAGCGCTGCCTTCACCCAGACCTCGGCCATCACCGGCCTCGGCGGCGTCGGCAAGACCCAGCTCGCCATGGAGTACTCCTACCGCCACGCGAACGACAAGGTCATCGGTTAAGCCCACCACTTTCAGCGAGGGCTTCCGGGCGAGGGCGGAGGAGATCGAGCTGGCGAGCCCGAAAGCGGCGGCGAGGGCTAGGGAGGCCGCGGAGCTGATGGACGCGTGCACGAGGAAGCTGGAGGAGGCGGCGGGGGAGGTGTGAGGGCTTAAAAAAGAGGAGGGTAGAGGATCCGGTGCGGTGGGCGCGCGGAATCCTCAGTTCTAAGACCCGGTGAGGTCGTCTCTTATATCGGTATCAGGTTGCTGTGGCAGACCCATTCAACCCCACCTCTGACATATTCACCTTAGGCAGGTTAGTCTCGGGCGGCGTAACAACAAGATGCTCATCCTCTTCAGAACCTATTGCGGCTCCTACACCTCTGGGAGCCTCCTCAGCCGAGATTTGTGATCCCTCTCTT
>Ga0209607_1001915_pt1 | contig 17142 bp, 6 predicted proteins | sample AD_UKC117_MetaG_FD_184413 | JGI IMG/M metagenome (GOLD analysis project Ga0209607, IMG submission 184413) | Active sludge microbial communities of municipal wastewater-treating anaerobic digesters from Hong Kong - AD_UKC117_MetaG (SPAdes)... | ecosystem: Engineered > Bioreactor > Anaerobic >... | reverse complement strand
GATCCGCACGCTGGTCAGGCGCGTTGAAATTGACCAAGAATGCGTTAACGTGGTATTCCGCGTCGAGGAAGGAACGTTTCCCAGTGGTGGAAACGACCGTTTTTCGCAACATTGTAGGAGGGGTGGGAATGCTTCCCTTCTGCCCGGACCACCCTGCGGGGCATCGAACTCATGCACATGATCAAGAAGGGCCAGATGATCATGGCCGAAGGGCCAAATCTCTCCGCCGCAGGACAATTCTATTCACTGGCTGCCCAATAATCTGCAAGAGTAACCCAATCGTGCTCGAAAAAAATTAACGCAACAAAACCAACAGCGGCGTGAACCCTCCGAGAGAATTCGCCACCAGTGAAAACATTAGTTTCACCAACGGTAATCACCGAACCGAGTTCCCAAGGTTTCCTGCTGGACCCAGGGCCGTTCTACCGGCGGTTGCGCGAAGACCATCCTGTGGTCCCCGCACGCCTCCCGCGTTGGCAGCAGGGCTGGCTGATTACTCGTTACGAGGACGTCGCGACCGTACTGCGGGATCTGCAGTTCGTGAGCGATTTTCGCTTGGCCCTGTCGCCTGAGCAGCAGCGACATTCCCGGCCTCCGGTACCCAAAATCCTGAGCATGTTGGCCGACAATCTTCTGTCATTGGAGGGTGATCGGCACCAACGAGTCCGCGCCTTGGTCGCCAGGGCCTTCACGCCGTGCCGAATCGAACAGATGCGCGAGCGTATTCATGAACTTGCAGCAGAGTTGCTTGATGCTCGCGCCGGCGCGAGCCGCATGGATCTGTTGCGTGACTACGCGACGCCAATCCCAACCCGGATCATTCTCGAGATGCTGGGTATTGAAGAAGGTACTGAAATCTATGCGACGCATCGTCGAGCTGAAGCGCTCATCGCATTGGTCGAAGACCTGCGCGCTGCGTGGTGGGCGGCTCCGAGAGTCGTGATGTTTTTTCGCAGCGTGCGGCGGCTGATCCGTGAGCGCCGGATGCAGCCGCGAGACGATCTATTGAGTCATCTGATCCAAGCCGAGGAGGCAGGCGACACGCTCTCTGAGAACGAGCTGCTCGCGACGGTGATCCTGCTGATCCTCGCCGGGCACGAGACCACGGTCAACCTCATCGGCATCGGCATGTTGGCGCTCATCCAAAATCCAGAGGAGCTTGCGCGGCTGCGCAACGAACCTGCTCTCATGCCAAGCGCCGTTGAAGAGTTGCTTCGCTACGTTTCACCCTTGCGATCGGCCTTGCGCTTCACCCGCGAGGAGGTCACCCTGTCTGGCGTCACGATTCCCCAGGGTTCGCCAGTCGCCGCCGTGATCCTCTCGGCAAACCGCGACGAGCAGGTTTTTCACGATCCGGAAATCTTGGATATCGCCCGCAATCCGAATCGGCATCTGAGTTTAGGTACGGGCCGGCACTTCTGCCTGGGCGCGACGTTGGCGCGTATGGAGACAGAGATCGCGCTTTCGAACTTGCTGCAGCGCACTGTGGATCTGAGACTCGCCGTCGATCCCAGCGCCTGCGGCTGGCGCTCCAGGCTGGGTTTGCGGATGATATCCTCGCTGCCCTTGTCGGTTCACTGGCGAAATGACCGGCATCCTGCACGTCAATCGGCGTCCTCGCCTGACACGTCGAACCGCGAGGGCGGGGCGGTGAAATCGGTGCATCCACGCCCTACAGATTCTTCACTGCCGGCCGAACCTAAGCACGCGGCCTTCATCATGGACCCGTTCCCCTATTATGAGCGGCTGCGCGCGGAGCAGCCGGTCATCCAGCGATCGTTCCGACGCTGGCGGCGCGGGTGGCAGGTCCTGCGCTACACGGATGTGGAAACCGTGCTGAAAAATCCGCGCTTTTGCAGCGACTACCGCGATGCGCTGACGCCCGAGCAACAACAACGCCTGCCTGCTCAGATCCCCGGCTTCCTTAAGCAGTTACGCGACAATCTGCTCACCATCGATGGCCAGCGCCATGCTCGAATCCGCGCGCTGGTGGTCAGGGCCTTCACACCAGGCCGGATCGAAGCTATGCGCCCTCGCATCGAGCGCCTCACGGAGGAACTGCTCGATGCGCAACACGGACGCGGGCGCGTCGACCTCGTGCGTGACTACGCCACACCGATCCCAACGACCGTCATCCTCGATCTTTTAGGTGTGTCCAGCGCTGACGTCCAGGCGCCGCGCCGCTGGGTGCTGGCGCTGACCTCGACCCTACAGAACCCTATGCACCTCGTCTGGGCCGCGCCACAGATCTTCAGGCTGTTTAAGTGCGTCCGCGACCTGATCCACGCGCGCCGGCGCGAACCCCGTGACGATCTGCTGAGTGACCTTCTGCGTGTGGGCGAAGACGGTGAAGCCCTGACCAATGACGAATTGTTCGCAACCGTCATGCTGTTGCTGCTCGCCGGACACGAGACGACCGCCAACCTGATCGGCATGGGTATTCTCGCCCTGCTGCAGTCCCCCGAACAGTTGGAGAGATTGCGCGAGGACGAGACGCTCATGCGCCCCGGTGTTGAGGAGTTGATGCGCTTTGTCTCGCCGGTACGCTTCGTGACCCGCTTCACCCGCGAGGAGGTCATGCTCGCCGGCGTCAGGATTCCACAGGGCGCGCCGGTCGCCGCCGTCCTGCTGTCGGCGAACCGCGACGCAGCCGTCTTCGCGGAACCCGATAGGCTGGATGTCGGACGTCGCCCGAACCGACACCTGGCATTTGGCGGCGGTCCACACTACTGTTTGGGTGCGGCCTTGGCGCGGCTAGAGGCCGAAGTTGCATTGAGCGCCTTGCTACGACGCACCGGTGACTTGCGGCTCGCCATTGCCCCCGTCGACTGCGGTTGGCGATTTCGGCTCGGATTGCGGATGATCTCCAGATTGCCGGTTACCATTGGCCGTTGGCAGGATGCCGCTGTTACGCACCGGCAATAGCCGCAGACCCAACCAACCCGAAGAAGTCCGCTATTGTGATCGAGATTCTAGGTATCGGCTGCCGGTATCCCGGCAATGTGAACTCCCCGGAAGATTTTTGGCAGCTGTTGCAAACTAGCCAGTCTGCGATTGGCGAGATCCCAGAAGGACGCTGGACGCCGGAGGCTTACCTGAGCGCAACGCCCGCCACACCGGGCAGGTCAGTGACCTTCCGCGCCGGCTGGTTGCGCGCGGTGGACCGGTTCGACGCCGGCTACTTCCGGCTTTCCCCGCGCGAAGCGGCGGAGATGGACCCGCAGCAGCGGCTGGTCCTGGAGGTGGCCTGCGAGGCGATTCTCGATGCTAATATCAATCCGGACCGGTTGCGCGGTTGCCGGGTCGGGGTGTTCGTCGGAGCCGGCATCGCTGAGTACCAGGCGATGGCTTTCTCCGCACCTGCGACGATGACCCAGCACACCATGTCAGGCAACTCTCTGGCGGTGATCGCCAACCGGCTCTCGTTCCTACTCGATCTTCACGGGCCGAGCCTGACTGTCGATACGGCTTGCTCCGCTGCGCTCACGGCCTTCCATCTTGCCTGCCAGAGCTTCGCCGCAGACGAGTGCGATCTCGCCATTGTCGCCGGTGTCAACACCTTGCTGAGTCCGTCGCCCTTCATCGGTTTCTCGCAGGCTCAAATGCTGTCGCCGCGTGGCGTGCTGGCGCCCTTCGATATTTCAGCGGACGGCTTTGTGCGGGGCGAGGGCTGTGGCGCGGTCCTGTTGGGTCGCAAGGATCGGCCATTGAACGACGTGCGACGCGCTTACGCCCAGGTACTGAGCTCGGGCGTCAACGAGGATGGGCGCACCGCCAGCATGACCATGCCGGCCACAGCTCACCAGGCGGCGCTGATTCGCCAGACGATGGCGCGCGCGGGCCTCGATCCCGGCGCTGTGGATTATATTGAGGCGCACGGTACCGGGACGCCCATCGGCGACCCGTCTGAGGCCGAAGCCATCGCGTGCGCCGTCGCGGCCGGTCGTGCTGCGCCGTTACCCATCGGCTCGGCCAAAGGCCATGTCGGCCATCTGGAAACCGCGGCGGGGATCGTCGGCCTCACCAAGATTGCATTGTGCATCCACCATCGCCAGTTGGTTCCTACTGCCGGCCATACACAGTTTCCACCCTCCATCGATGGCAGGGCGCTTGGGTTACGTGTGCCGGTCGCCCCGGAGCCGGTCGCCAACCCTGAACCCGTAATGGGCGTCTGCTCGTATGGCTTCGGCGGCGCGAATGCTTGCGCCTTCCTTAGCTCGGCTGGCGCACCCGCCGGCGTTGCGCCGACGAACGACCTGGATACTGCGATTGCGCTGCCGCTCTCCGCCCATCATCCCGAGGGCATTCCGGCGCTCGTCGATGGGTTTCGCGCCCTATCCAACGATGATCTAAGCGAAGCTGCGCGCTGGGCGGGCATCGCCCTCCCAGCACGGCGTCACCGCCAAGTGCTATTGGCCAACCCGTCGGGACCCTTTTTTGAAACCGCGCAAGTCTTCACCGGCGAGGCGAAGGGTGAGCCGCCACGGGTCATTTTCGCCTTTGGTGGCCAGGGCGCGCAGCACCCGGCGATGGGGCGCGCCCTATATGCCCGCTTGCCGCGCTTTAGGGCTTGCATCGACCGGTTGGATGCGATTTTCCAGCAGATCGGCAGCGACTCGCTGATCCGCGACCACGGGTTCTGCCAGGGCGACATGCGCGCCGAAGATCTGGCTGACGTGCGCATGGTGTTGCCGTGCATAGTCATGATCCAGGCCGCATTGGTCGAGCAACTTGCGGCGCTGGGCGTGCATCCGGTCGCCGTGGTCGGACACTCGACCGGCGAGATGGTCGCGGCCTGGACCTGCGGCGCATTGACCGAAGCCGACCTCTGCCGGCTTACTCATGTGCGCGCACAACTGCAATATCGGATGCGGCCTGGCGCTATGGCGGCTTGGACCGATACGCCAGAGGAAGCTGCCGCCCTGCTGGAACGGTTGGGCGTCGCCGGACAGATCACTATCGCCGCGATGAACGCGCCCGGCGCGCTCACCCTCTCTGGCGATCCCGCGGCGATTGATCGGCTCATCCAGTATGGCAAGGCGCACCGAATCAGGTGCGTCCGGCTCGACGTGCCCAGGGCGTATCACAGTCACCATGTGACCGAAATCCTTGAGCCGCTGCGGGCCGAGTTGGCGTTCGTGACGCCCGGCGTTGCTAAGATCCCTTTCATTTCCTCGGTGCAGGGTCATGTCGGGCCTGTGGCCGGAGAGGCTTTGGATAACGAGTATTGGGTTCGCAACATCGCGCGCCCCGTCGATCTAGCGGGCGCCGGCTCCAGCCTGGACTTGGTCGGGGACCTGGCGCTTGAGGTCTCGCCGCGCGCGGTGCTGGCCGGCTATCTTCAACAGATCTGCGCGCGCGAGGTCATCGTCACCTTGCACCGGCGGCAGCCGGAGGTGTTGTCTCTGCTGCGCGGCGCTGCTGAACTGTTCGTGCGCGGCGTCGATATCGACTGGCGGGAGGCGCAGCAGGCCCCGCATCGCTTTGTGGCCCTGCCTCGAGCGCCCTGGCGCCATGACGTCGCACATCGCAGCGCGGCTTGGCAGCCGCCTCACGCCGCTGCCTCGATGGCTGCGGCGTCCGACAACCTCGCGATTACGCTGACTGGCGCGCCTTACCTAAGCGACCACATCGTCGACAGTCAGGTCGTCATGCCGGGAGCCGGTTGGGTTGCTCACACCCTTGCCCGGATGGATGGGCACCGCCTGGATGCGCTTGAATTTCACCGCTTCCTGCCGCTGTGGCCGCAAGCGCAAGACACGGTCTTGACCTGGAGGCAGGACGGCGAGCATGGCCGCTGGGCGGACGCCAACGGCGATCTGGTGTCGTGTCGACTGCCTAAGACGGACTTGAGCACCTTTGAACTTGAGCCGGTCGAGGCGATCCGGGCAAGGTGTGCGACCATCCTGGACGCGCCGCGTCTATATCGCTTCCTGAGTGAGCATTCCGGTTTGGATCTGCGCGGCGCTTTTCGCAGCCTGCAGGACGTTTACGCGGGTGATGCGGAAGCTCTCGGGCGTGTGCGCGTCGCCGATGACGTCCGTGATCCCGAGGGAATCTTGACGGTGCTCCTCGATGGTTGTTTCCAGGTCGCGGGCCTTTCGCAAACCCTAGACGCCCATGCGTGTGTCCCGGTCAGCATTGAGTCCTTGGCATGGCTGTCGGCTGAGACCGTGCGGGCGGCGTGGTGCCATGCTCGGATCCGCGCATTGGGTGAACAGCGCATCGTCGCTGACTTGACGATCCAGGCGGAAGACGGTCGTCCACTGGGCAACGTGCAAGGTCTGCGCCTCGACCGCGTGGCTTCGAGCCAGGCCCCATGCCCACGCTTGTTCACCATTGTCCACCGACGACTAGGGGTTCCGGAGGATTTTCGTAACCTGGATTGGACTGCGCCCGCCACGCAATTGCGGCGACTGCTCCAAAAAGACGAGCGCGTTCGCGGTCTGCGGATTCTGGACGTGGTTGGCGATGCAGCCGTTCCCGCCGTCAGCGAGCTGAATCTGAACCAGCTTGATGGTCTCGATCTACTGGTGACGACGCTGGGCGAGCTGCCAGCCAACGCTCCGGGCTGCATTCATCGCGCTGCTTCCCTGGAGGCGTTGCCGAAGCGAAGTTACGATCTGGTCTTCGCCAGGCATAGCGACCACGAGTGGTCTGTGGTTCAGGGCCTCAATATCGTGATCGATCCCGCTGGCGAGGGTCGCGTGTGCGCCGTTGAGACGACTCCGGCGCATCCACTGTTTCATGTGCTCGGCGATGTCACCGGCTGGCCTGCCGAGCAACTCACCGACGAACTCGCAGCCGCTGACTGTGTCGTGGACCTACGCGAGTCGTTGCTTGAGGCCAGTCAGACCCTGAGCCAGGTGCTGGAGCTGCCTTCGCTTCCGGCCCTGCTGTTCATGGTCCGCGAGGGCGCGGCGCGCCACCCTTCGCCTCTGTGGGGGCTGGCGCGGGCCGCGCGCAATGAACATCCGGGACTGCGCGTCTACTGCATGGGCGTCCCGGTCGCACAGCCGGTGGCGGAAACCGCTGCGCTTTTGGCGGCAGCCTATCGCGAGGGGCTGGACGGCGCTCCCGAGCGGCGCTGGAGCGCCTCGGGTTGGACGGTGCCGCGCCTCACGCCTCTTGATCCTCCACGGCCGGTCGAAGTCGCCACTGAGTGGCGGCTGGATTTAACTCGCCCCGGGCAACTCGCGTCACTGCGCTGGCGGGCGGCGCGGCCCGAATTGGAGGGTTTGTGTCCCGACGAAGTGAGGCTACGCGTCGCTTACGTCTCCATGCACTTCAAGGATGTCATGCTGGCGATGGGCATGCTGCGCGGATTCAAGCCTATCCTTGGCATGGAAGCGAGCGGTACGGTGCTCGCCATCGGCGCGCAGGCGGCCGCGCAATACCCGGAGCTGAAGCTGGGGCACCAGGTGCTATGTGTCTCCATGACGACCGACCAGGGCGCGGCGCGGCGCTCGCTATTCGGCACTGTCGCTGCGGTCGATGCGCGCTGCGTCTTTCCGCTGCCGGACGGCGTTACTCTGGAACAGGGCGCCGGATTCCTCGGCGTGTACGCCACGGCCTGGTACGCTCTCACGCACATCGGACGGCTACGCGCCGGCGAGACGGTGCTCATTCACTCCGCTGCCGGTGGGGTCGGCCAGTCGGCGATACAAATCGCACACGACCTCGGAGCACGGGTGATCGGCTCTGCGGGCAGTGAGACCAAGCGTGAGTTGCTGTGCACCGAGCTTGGCGTTGCCAGCGTCCTCGACTCACACCGGCCTGAGCGCTTTGTCGATGACGTGATGAATTTCACCGACGGTCGCGGCGTGGATCTGGTGCTCAACAGTCTTGCTGGCGAAGGGCTGCGCGCAAGCCTGTGCTGCCTGCGGCCGGGTGGCCGCCATGTCGAAATCGGCAAACGTGACATGCTTGAAGATACGTCGCTGGGTCTGCGGCTGCTGAAAGACAACATCAGCCTGCACAGCGTGCATTTGGACCTCCTTGCCGATAGTCACCCTGAAGTGGTCCGGGCGCTCGTCGCTGAGTGCGTGTCCCGCCTGGCGTCGGGACAGGCGAGACCGCTTCCGGTGACCGTATTCGAGGCTGCTGACGTCATCGACGCCTTCCGGCTCATGGCCGCAGGGAAACATCAGAGCAAGGTGCTGGTCCGGATTCCCGCGAGTTTTTCACCCGATGCCAAACGAGATGGCCCACCCACAGCGCTGGACCCATGCATCCCGGAGGCCCTGTTCGCCGCCACGGAAACTCAGTTGATCACCGGTGGAACCGGCGGGCTGGGGTTGGCGCTGGCGCGCTTCATGGCCCGGCATGGGGCCGGGCGGATCTTGCTCGCCAGCCGGGGTGGGTTGCGTACCCAGGAACAACAGCTGCACCTGGACGACCTGCGCAATGACCATCCACACACGCAGATTGAAGTGGTGACGCTGGAACTCACCGACCCGGCGGCGCTGGCGACGCTGCTGACCCGCGAGTCAGGCATCACCGGGATATTCCACGCCGCCACGAGCTATCACGCTGAGCGCTCGACGGCGCTCGACGCGGAGTCACTGCAAACGTGGGCTATCAAAGCTGAGACGGCTTGGCGTCTGCACACGTTAACGCGCGACCGTCGCCTCCGGCATTTCGTGCTCATTGGCTCGCTCGCCGGAGTGCATGGCAACACCGACCAAGCTGCCTACGTCGCCGCCAACACGGCATTGCATGAGTTGGTGTGTATGCGCCGTCAGCAGGGCTTGCCCGCCGTTGCCGTCGATCTCCCAATCCTGCTGGGCGCTGGCCGACTCAGCCGTCCGGCGCATATCCGCGAGTTGGAGTTCAACGTAGGCAAGGGCTTTGCGGCCGTCTCGTTCGCCGAGATCGAAGGTCTGCTCGCGCACGTTTGCGCCGCGCCGGACGCCTGTCCGGCCGTGGTCTGCGTGGATCACCCGAACTGGATGGGCTACCTGGCGCTGAACCGGCATCGCGCCTTTTTCGAGCATCTCGTGCCGCGCTCGGCGCTGGAGGGCGCAACTGCTGAACCGGGCATCGGCGCGCGCCAGGATCTCGACCGCGGGCAGCTCGACCGTGAAATCCGCAGCCGCGTCGCGTTTGTGCTAGGCGCTGGCCTGGACGACATCGAGCCTGAGACGCCGCTGATCGACCTTGGCGTCGACTCGCTGGCGTCGCGCGAGCTAGTCGCCTGGGTGCAAACTACCTACGGCGTGGCGATCTCGCAGGCTGAAATTCTCACGGGTTTCAGCTGCAATGCCTTTATTAGCAAGATCGTTGCGGCTAGAGGCGCAGCACTCGCTCCGACACCAGCGCCGCCGAATCGAGAGCAGGCCGCGTCGGTGGCCCAATATGTTCATGACGACTTGAACAACACCGGCGCGGACAGTGGTCGAGTCGATGCGGACGTTCCAAAATCCCAGATGGCCGCCAACACGACCACGCTACCGGAATCGCCAACGGACGCCGCCTCCAGACCCAGACCGTGCACCGCTGCGCCTATCCCTGCACCGGCCTCGGCGACCGATGCCCCACTCTCTCCAGCACAGGATGCGTCTGCCCGCTTCGAGACCATTGCGCTGCACGATGCGCCGGGTGTCGTCTCAGGATCGGTCACCGTGACCATCCCATCCAGTTTTGGGCGCGAAAGCCTGACCCGGCTGCTGGCGCAAATGGAAGGCGTTCGCCAGATTCTGGTCCTGCGTCGGCGAGAGGGCAGTGAGCACTTCTGCCTGGGGATGGACCTGGACGAGGCTCGTTTCGGTGAAGCTGGAATGAGCGCAGGGCTTGAGCAGTTCCAGCGGCTCGCAGAGCGCTTGCGCGCTGCGCCGATGCCGGTGATCTGTGTCGTTGAGGGAACTTGCCGAGGCGGCGGTATGCTGTTCCCCAGCCTGGCTACCAGCGTGCTGGCCACGACCGACGCTTCCTTCGGTTTTCCAGAGATCCGGCAGGGCGGCTTGCCCGGACTGGTGAGCGTTGCTGCGCGCGCGCGGCTTACCGAAGCGCAGTGCCGGCGCTACATGCTCACGGGCGACCGTATGGATGCGCAGACCGCCAAGCAACTCGGGCTGGTCGATTTCGTGGGGACGCAAGCTGAGGTCGAACACGAACTCCAACGTCTGCTGCGCCGGTTCAGCACTATCGATCCTGATTTGCTTGCCGCCGGCGCGGCGCTTCTTCCCGCCGCGACGGAGCAGACCGCCCTCGTCGCCATGGGCGGGCTCGATCGCCGCGAACGCCGACGCGAGCGGACGCCCGATCCTCTCGTCGAGTTACAGCACCAGCCGGATACCGGGGTGCTGGTCATCACGCTGAATGATCCCACTCACGCCAATGCAATCGACTGGGCTATCGCTAACGATTTGCACCGGGCGATTGCGACCGCGAAAGCGATGGGCGATGCGGTGCGCGCCGTTGTTCTACAGGGAAGCGGCGAGCACTTCTGCGTCGGCGTTAATCCCTACAGCTTTATCCGGCGCACCAAGGACTTGCCGGTGTTGACCGCCGCCCATGTGACCTACGAGATCTACCGGGCCTTCGTCGGCATTCGCGACCTCGGCGCGCCGGTGGTCTGCGTCCTCCACGGCAAGGTGATGGGCGGCGGACTCGCGGCCATGCTCAACGCGGACTACCGTATCGCCGCGCAGTCCACGGTGTTTAACTACGGCAATCTGCCGCGCGGCGTGTGTCCGGGGATGTTGCTCTCGGAGAATTTGGAGCGCGTGGTTGGCGCACGCTGGGCCATGGATCTCTATCTGCAAGACTACACGCTCACTGCAACGCAGGCGCGTGAAATCGGGCTGGTTCACGAGTTGGCCCCCGATGCGGCGGCGGCGCAGGCTAACGCGCTGGCCCTTGCCCAGCGCCTGTCGCGTTTTCCGGCCATGGGAGTGCGCGCGACTCTCGAACTGATCCGCCCGCCCGTGGACGAAGCGCGTCTAGCCAAGGAGAGCCTCGGCATCGCCCGCTGCAACGTGCAGGGCAACGCCTTCGAGGCTGGCTGGAAAGCGCCGGAGCGTTGGCTCGGGGAGCCTGTGCTGGTGAATCCCGCCGCCCACCAGGTCGCCCTATCGTCGCAAGACATTCAGGCGCCGCCCGGACGTGCGTCCGGGCATAACATCGGCATTCACGCGATGGAATTGTATTTTCCTCGCTACATGGTCCTGCAGAGCGACCTGGAGCGGTTCCACGGCGCGCCGGGCAAGTACACGGCGGGCCTGTTGCAGGAGGCCATCACCTTCTGCGGCGATGAGGAAGACGCTATTTCTATGGCGATGACGGTTGTCTCGCGTCTCATGCGTCGCTATGAGATCGGCTGGGACCGAATCGGTCGGCTCGAAGTAGGCACTGAAAGTCAGGTCGATCGCAGTAAAGCCATCAAGACTCACCTGATGGGCTTGTTCGCCGCGCGCGGATGCTGCGACATCGAAGGCGTCGATACCTACAACGCCTGCTACGGTGGCACGGCGGCCCTGCTCAATACCGTGGCTTGGTGTCAGAGTGAGGCTTGGGACGGGCGTTTGGGCCTTGTCGTCGCCGTCGATATCGCCGATCTGAGCGAAGAGTACGCCTTTCTCAACGGCGCCGCCGCGGTAGCCCTACTGGTTGGCCCGGACGCACCGGTGGTGATGCTGCCGGAGCGCGGCAGCCACATGGTGAACGCCTGGGACTTTTACAAGCCGGTTGGCTGGAAGGATAGCTATCCACTGATGCGCGACGGCGAGCACAGCGTCGACATCTACCTGCAATGCCTGGACGGTTGCCAGCAGGCGTTGACCCGCCGCCTCGGCGACATCGACCTGCTCCGGGAGAGCGACTACTTCGTCTTTCACTGCACCAGCGCCTATCTATGCAAACGCGCATTCGAGCGCCTCGTGCAGAACGCCGGGCCGAGCCGGTCATTGGCCGACCGGCGGGCCTTGTATCAACAACAGGCCCATCCTGGGACCCTCCTGACTCAGCAAATCGGCTCCACGTATACGGCGTCCGTCTACGTCAACCTCTATTCACTGTTCCTGCACCGGCAAGACGAGTGGGCCGGCAAGACTGTGTGCGTCTACTCGTATGGATCCGGCGCTGCGGCCACGATGTACCGGCTGCGCGTGATGCGACCACCCGCCATTGACCGCACTGTTTCCGAGCGGTTGGAGCGGCGCATTCGCCTTGAGCCGGAACGATATCTGCGCCTGACCCATCAGTACTCGGCAGCCTATGGCCGGTTCGACTTCATCCCCGAGGATCGCGGTGACCGCGAGGCCGATGTCTTCTATCTCGAAAGGGTCGACACCTGGGGCCGGCGTGACTACGGCAGTGGCGCGGTAGCCGGCGCGCCGGAACCTGAAACTTGGGCCGGTGCGACGGATGCACAGATCGTTCCCTTGTCGCGGCAACAAACGCCAATCTGGCAGACCACCCGCGCCGCCCAGAATCGCGCTGTGTTCGACCTTGGCGGCATTGCCCGCCTGCGGGGCCAACTCGACCCGACCCGATTCGCCGCCGCGCTGCGGCGGGTGGTACTGCGCCATGCGCCGTTGCGTTCCCTCATTCTGGAGACCCCGGACGGGCCGATGCAACGGATTTTGCACGACCCAAGCTTTGAGGTGGAGATGCTGGACAGCCCGAGCCAGGGTGCGGCGGATCGCGACGCGGTGATCACCGACGTCTTTCACGCATGGTCCAGCCGCGGGTTTCAATTGGAGGCGGAAATCCCATTCCGCGCCAGCCTGCTGCGCTTGGCGGACGACGATCATGCGCTTCTGGTCGCTGTACACCATCTGTTCTTCGACGGGGCCTCGATCGTCGTGTTAGCGCGCGACGCCATCGCGCTGTATCAGACCGAACCGGGAGTAGAGAGCAGCGTGCTGCCCCCGTTGCCGTGGTCGTATCGGGATTTCGTGGCCTGGCAACAGGATCAACTGGGACAGGCCGCCATGCAGCGTCTGCGCAAGGCTGGCCGCCAGGCTCTGGACGGGCGCCTGCCAGCACTACCCCTGCCGCTGGACCGTCCGCGACCGCCAATGCCTTCTTTTTATGGCGCTACCCACGAGTTCACCCTTCCACCGGAAGTTGTAGGCCGGCTAAACGCGCTAGTCCGCACCGAGGGCGCCACTCGTTTCGCCGGTCTCCTTGCCGGGCTGGCCATCGCCATTCATGGGCAGACCGGCATAGAAGATTTTTGTCTCGGTGCCTTCAGCGCCAGCCGTCCGCCATTGGCTCGGGATCTGATCGGCTGCTTCATCAACCAGTTGCCGCTGCGAATGGACTTGAGCGGCCACCCTAATCTGAGGACGGTCTTGCAGCGGGCCAGGGACACAGCCATTGCGGCCCAAGAGCGCAGCGACCTGCCGTTCTCGGTATTGGCCGAGCACTTGGTGATTGAGACGCCGCGCAGTCACGCCGCCCTCCAAGTCGTTCTCATTTTACACAATGAATTCGATGCCCGCGCCCGCGCTCTGGCGTCTGCGGTAGAGGGGCTGGACATCGAGATCTGCCACCGCTGTGGGAGCGGTCGCGCGGTTCGCGACTGGACGTTCCATGTCTACGAGGACGGTGAGCGCCTGACGGGTTACCTGGAGTACGATACGGATCTGTTCACGGCGACAACCGCTCAACGCGCTACTGGGTGGTTCCTGGAGGCGCTGCGGTTGCTGGCGACCCTGCCGGAGATGGGCTTGTCCGCAGCCATCGTCACGGCCAAGATTGACGGGTGTCAAAGCTATGAGAGCCAAAACCAAGCTTAGTCCACCTGGGGCGCGTCACGGCGTCTTTCCGCTCTTGGCGCATGTGCTGCCTGGCTGGCTCATGGCCAAGATCAATCCCCATGCGCCGACCCATCACTGGCATCTTCCCGGCGGACTGTGGATCGAAGGTCCGCTGGATATCAACATCTTCGAGCGCTCCTGGGGAGTGATGATCCAGCGGCATGAGACCTTGCGCAGCACCTTCCGCGCCTCGCTGTTGGGTAAGCCGCTCCAGCGCATTCACCGCAGCACACCCTTGGGGCTTGAGCGCGTCGACCTGATGAATTACCCGAGTGAGGTGCGGGAAAGCGTCTTACGCGACGGCATGCGCGAGCAATTACTGCTGTCCTTCGATTGGGAACACACGCCACCCTGGCGAATCACGCTGTATCGTCTGGATCGCGACAGATATTTCTGCTTCCTGGCCATCCACCACATGATCTTCGATGCTTGGTCGCAACGCGCTCTCTTACAGGATCTAACGGCGTTCTACGGCGCTTACGCTTCGGGAGCGTCGGCACCGCTCGTCCCGGCCCCTGGTCAGTACGCAGACTATATTGCCGAACATATGACGGCCCTGGAAGGTGGCAAACTGGAGAACGCGCTCGCCTACTGGGAGCGCGTGATCATGCCGCCCCCCACGTTCCTGGACGCCCTCTTCGATCATCCGCTCTATCCGAACTACCCGCACGCTGGTTGCTTCGAGCCGTTCTCCGTACCTCATTCGTTGCACAAAGACCTGATACGGGCTAGTCAGGCGCTGAAGACGACATTGTTCGCGTTGCTATTGGCGAACTTCTCGTTGCTCCTCTACCGGCGCACGCGCGAGGAGCGCCTCATCATCTCCGTACCCGTCGCCAATCGCACGCGCGCAACGCACAAGAACGCCATTGGCTGCTTCGGACGCCTCTTACCGATCGAGGCGCGACTTGATGAGAGTCTGTCCTTTAGGCAGCTTGTTCAGGAAATCGGTCTGACCGTTCGCGAGGGTCTCAAGCATCAGGATGTCCCGATGCTGCGGGTCTTCGAACGTCTGCACCTCAAAGATCCGAAGTACTGGAGCGCGATGAACCAGGTGACTTTCGCTTACCAGAACGCGCTGCAAAGCAGGGTGGAAGTAGCCGGCGTGAGCTTTTCGCTAGATGTCCATTGGGATCTGCTGGGGATCGCCCGCGGTCCGCTCATCTGCCAAATCCACGAAAGCGTGGATGGGTTGCACGGACATTGGGAGTACACCACCTGCCTGTTCGATAAAGAGACAGTCGTATGCTGGATCGAGGAATATCTGCGCCTGATGCAGGTCGCCACAGTGCAACCCGACGCCTCGATCCAGACGATTTTGAACGCCGCCACTCTTGAGGCAGGCGAGTCTTCAACAAATACCCAAGGCGATTGGATTCTCGGAGAGGAAAACCCATGAATCAATATAATTTCTCTGCGGGCCCTGGCGCGCTGCCGGAATCGGTGCTCGATGCCGCTCAAGCAGCGGTACGCGAAATCCCGGAAGTAGGACTCTCTATCCTGGGTATCAGTCATCGCTCGGATTGGTTTCGACAAGTCGTTGATGAAACTGAGGATAACATCCGACAGCTCCTGAAAATTCCCAAGGATTACCATGTGCTATTTCTGCAGGGTGGCAGTAGTTTACAGTTTTCCATGATTCCCATGACCCTACTACGCGGTCGGCAATACCCAGCCGAGTATCTGAGAACGGGTTATTGGAGCAGCAAATCTATTCCAGAAGCGTGTCGGGAAGGTTGTGTCAATGTGCTTTGGGATGGAGAGCCACAGGGTTTTACACGCCTCCCACACGACGAAGAACTCTCCTTTGGCAAGGATGCCAGTTATTTCCACTACGTTTCGAATGAAACGGTGGAGGGGTTGCAATTTCACCGTATTCTGGGGCAGGACGATGTGCCGCGAATTTGTGATATGTCCTCGGATTTCCTATCTCGTCCTATTGACCTCAAACGCTTCGCGCTCATCTATGCTCATGCGCAGAAAAATCTGGGGCCAGCAGGAGTCACTGTGGTGATATTGCGCGATGATGTGCTTCAGCTTGCGCCGGACGACCTGCATACCATCCTGGATTATCGTCCGCATGTGCTCAAACGATCGATCTATAACACGCCGCCGGTGTTTGCTATCTATGTAGCCCTTTTAGTGACTCGCTGGCTGCAAGACGAAATCGGCGGCTTGACCGTAATGGAGGTGATCAATACCGCTAAAGCGACTCTGCTTTATCAGCTCCTTGATGAAAGCGATGGTTTCTATCAACAGCGAGCCTCCATCGAGGATCGGTCAATGATGAATGTGGTATTCAATCTGCCGACCCGTGCATTGGAAGACCGTTTTTTAGAGACGGCGGCGCACGCAGGATTTTCTGGATTGAGTGGACATCGCACGATCGGTGGGGTGCGGGCTTCGCTCTATAACGCCGTGACGATGGATGCAGTGGAGGCGCTCTGCAACTTCATGAGCGACTTCCAACGCCGCGAGATGTCCGTAGGGCGTGTCCTCAATTAGAGGGTTCACAAAGCCAAGCATATGTGATTCATAGATAATCGGCCTGACGGAGGGGCTGACCCATGACGCGACGCTATGCTTTGAAAGACGACCAATGGGAAAAAATTGAAGGGCTTTTGCCGGGCCGGGAAGACACCGTAGGTGTAACTGCCAAAGGCAATCGGCGGTTTGTCGAGGCGGTTCTCTATCGTTATCGCGCGGGCATTCCGTGGCGGGATTGACCGGAAAGATTTGGGTTTTGGAAGGCCGTTCACATGCGGTTTAGCTGATGGGCGGAAAAAGGTGTTTGGGAAGAGGTTTTCAAACATCTGGCCACGGATGCAGACCACGAATACGCCATGATCGACAGCACCCTTGTTCGCCCGCATCAGCACAGCGCAGGCGCGAAAAAAAAGAAGGTGAAGACCAAGCCATCGGACGAAGCAAAGGCGGATTAAGCACGAAAATCAACGCAACGGTCGATGCCTTGGGTAATCCAACACGCTTTTGCTTAACGCAAGGACCGGCGTGCGATCTGGATGGATCGGACGTGCTTTTGCCTGCGCTTGAGGCCAAAACAATCTTGGCGGACAAGGGCGATGATGCCGAAGATCGTGTGCTCAAACCGCTGCGCGAAGCCGGAAAGGAAATCGTCATTCCGCCGAAGAAAAACCGCAAAGAGCAACGGGACTACCACAAAGCACTTTATAAGGCTCGCCACCTGATCGAGAACTTCTTTTGTCGTTTGAAACAATACCGGGTTCTGTTGCGTTATAGTCAAACAGTTTTTTATTAACAACGTAGAAAACCACGCCCTTAGGGCGTGGTCAGAGATCAACGGCTTTGCCAGTTGATCGACTCATGGGGTACTACTACGGTTTGTTGTCCCCAC
>Ga0209607_1001914_pt1 | contig 17143 bp, 14 predicted proteins | sample AD_UKC117_MetaG_FD_184413 | JGI IMG/M metagenome (GOLD analysis project Ga0209607, IMG submission 184413) | Active sludge microbial communities of municipal wastewater-treating anaerobic digesters from Hong Kong - AD_UKC117_MetaG (SPAdes)... | ecosystem: Engineered > Bioreactor > Anaerobic >... | reverse complement strand
CCGCCGAAAGTACACCAGGTCTTAGCGCCGTTTAGCAGCCAGCCGCCCTCGGTACGAGTCGCTTTCAACCGCATGTTGGCGACATCGGAGCCGTAGTTCGGCTCGGTCACCGCCACCGCGCACAACATGTCGCCGGAGGCTAGCTGTGGTAGCCATTTCAGTTTCTGCTCCTCGGTGCCACCCTTGAGCAGCGCCTTGGAGAGGATTTCAGGCCGGGTGATCAGACTGCCCGCCGCGCCGAGCGAGCCGCGGGTCAGTTCTTCGGTCACCACGATCATTCCCAGGTTATCTTCTTGCTCGTCGCTCTGGATGCCGCCAAAACGCTCTGGGATGGAAATACCGAAGCAACCTAGTTCCTTGACCTGATCGAGAATGGCATCGGGAATGTCGAGATCGTGGCGGTGAATCTCTTCAGCCAGTGGCATCACGACTTCCTCGGCGACGCTGCGGAAGGTTTCGCGCATCATTTCATGATGACCGTCGAGCAGATAAGCACCGGTGACGCCATCCTGGGCGCGCATCAATTGACCCAGCTCGGCAACCCGCTCCGCCGCTAACTGCGTCAGGCAGAATTGCCGCGCTGCTGGATAATCGACTGTCGCGTTCAGCCATTGCTCGTTCAGCCCGAAGTCGGCTGGGCGAGCACTCAAGCGATTACGTACGCCTTGCAGCGCCTCGGCGGTGAATAACAAAGCGAAGCGTTCTTCCAGCGTGAGTTCATTGGCTGGACCGCCGCTGGCCTGCTGCGCCCGTTTGGCATAGTCGATGGCAAAGCGGGCACCGGTTACTTCGGCACAGGACAGTGCCAAGTCGTAGCTCACCAGTTGATGTTGATCGAGCAGGGCTGCAGAAATTTTGCCATCGGCTTTCTGCGAGCGTTCCTTCAAGTCCGCTAGGGAGTAATCAAGCGCCTTTTGGACGGCGTCCAGCGCCAGGGTGGCCTGCTGCAACTGCTCGGCTGGATTCTGGGTCGATGCGGACATCGGATTACCTCGTTTGGTGATAATGATTCACGAAAACCTTAAATTTAGTAAGTTCTCACTTGCGATTGTAAGCCGAAAATCATCGGCAACGCACCGTTCAGGCAAGAATGACTGCAAAAAATTTCTGGCGGAAAGCGTTCCATTGCCTATCAACCAATCACCATAAGTGAATATGCTGGCCAGTCATGCTGAATCCTTCGGTTCTCCGGTCATTTTCCTTCATAATGATTTTTTCTGGAGGATGGAGGATTCCCATTTATTCTCTATTTGCCCTTGTCAATCATTTTTATCCGATTAGCCGCTCCCCAGAGATGCGGCGCTGCATCGAAGAGATCTTTCGTGACCAAGACTTTGATCCCATTGAATGAGCTGAGCCATTATGCGGGCTTGCTGGCAATTGAATTGGACCCGCAACGGGCTGATTTTACCGGAATACCGCCTGAGCCATTGAGCGTTGCAGCAGCTTCAGCGCTGGCTGGTCATCTGGCTAAGGATTTGAGCCGGATTTTGGATGGCATCGAGCATCTGGGACTGGTTCTGCCCGGTGCGTTGTATGACCAGACCGAGATTTTGCAACCAGGGTTTCCTCTCATCCGGGCATTGGCCGACATTTATCGTGGCAGCCTGCGGGGCGGATTTACCCCACAACTCATCGCCCTGGGCGCAGACGGCGGCCATTTTCCGGTAGGGGCGATCAGTCTGCAGCGTCGGCCAGGTTCCGGTCCCTTGCTGTTATTACCGTTCTGCTTCATTGGCCCGCAGGATGATCTGACTCGACTGGCGCGGGTTATGGAGGATAGCTTGCTGCAAAATGGTGAGGTGTCGTTAGCGACACGCGAAGCTTTCCAGCAGTTATTCGGATTAACAGTAATGAGCCTGTCTTTTGCGACGATCGGCGATCTGTGCGCGTTGTTACGGGTGCAGTTGGATGGTAATGGTTTGCTGTCATTGTGGGAGTTGCTGGAACAGTCCTGGTTTGAACGGCCGGGTGTCCATTTAGCCGCTTTGGAAGGCGGCAATCGTTTTTTGGTAGCCGGTGATCATGCCCACACGCTGTTTTACACGTTTGATGACTGGGTGCAGTTCGGGCCAGGGCGTGAACTGCCCATGGCGGGACTCAGCGAGGGTTACCGGCGTTGGGCGTATTTGCAACGGCAATATTCTATGGCCTTGGAGGCCTATGGGTTGCATGTCCGCTGGGTGCTGGCTAATCCACAGCTGGAACAGACACTGGCTGCGGTGGAGGGAGAAGCAGCAAAAGCAGCGATGCGGGAAATTCCTTGCTTGTCTGGAGATTATTTAGTCGAGGCAATTTTTCAGAACGATAACGAAAGCTTGGAACAGCAGATGATAATCACTAACCATGCTGACCCGGAACTCGGAACGCTGGCTTACACGGTGATGAGCTTGGATGCCAGTGGTCAGTTGTTGCGGCTGGAGCATCATTATCCGTTGCGGCCGCAAGGATTGAGCGTCATTATCGACCGGTTGATTGAACGTTGCGCAGAACAGGGCACAGAGCGGCAGGTACTGCATCCGGGCCGGCTGCTGTATTCCGAAAAAGGACGGAGTTTGCGGTCAGCAACCGTTGCTGATTTGCCAGGGTCAGGGGAACGAGTGCATTAGGCTGGCCTTTCAACCCCAATCCCTCCTTCGTGTGGGGGAGGGTGTTTTTTTACATGGAGTAACACCGGTACAGCAGCTACATTATCATTCCAGCCGCATCGCTATATTTTCTGCACATTCCATATTTAAAAGTGATCGCCGCAAAAGCAAGCAGACTTTATCAACAGACCGGTCTCTATTGCGAAGGCGATGTCTTGCTGTCATTTTTAATGATATGAATAATTTCTTGAACGGCTAATATAAAGTACAATTAATTATTGTTTGCTTTTAGCTTGGGCGGCATTAGTTCTGCTAAGCAGATAAATTTGATTTTCATATGACCATTGCCATTGCAATTAGGGCCTGTTTGCCGAATATTTTTCATCGTCTGAATTTTTAGACGGATTTACAGTCTTACTAGCCGGGATTTTGCCGGTTCTTGGTCGAGCGTCGCCATGAAGCAGTTTCTACAACGTTATTTGCCGGATTGCCATCAGTTGCGTGCTCACCGGAATTTGCGCTTCCTTGGTGATTTGTTGCATGATCCCCGCCTTTGGCACTTTAGCCGCCGCTCGACGGTGCGCGGATTGACTGCTGGTATGTTTTTTGCCTTTGTTCCGGTTCCCTGGCAGATGTTGCTGGCGGCTAGCGCCGCTGCGTTATTGCGTTTCAATTTGCCAGTCGCAGTGGCTATGGTTTGGATTACTAATCCATTGACCATTCCGCCAATCATGTTTGCCTGTTACCAGTTTGGCGCGTGGCTGTTGGGCAGGCCATCGTTAGACTGGGCTTTTGAGCCGACGCTGGACTGGTTCCTGCATAAGGTTAGCGATCTCGGTTGGCCGTTGCTGGTTGGCTCGATGACCACTGCTGTGGTCGCCAGTACTCTGACTTTTGTCATTGCTCATCTGCTCTGGCGCTGGCACATTGTCAACAAATTTCGCCGGCGCCGCCGAGTTGTAGTCTGCCCCGGCTAAACTCCCGTTTTGGCTGGCTAAAGCCCTTCTCATAGAGCTATCAACTATCAAAAAGGCTGTACCGTTCTTTCAGTTCCGTTCAGGCTGTCGTGTTCTGACCGGCCGCAGATTTTTTCATTTAGGTAACACCGTGCATGTCATTCTCTATCGAACATTTTGAACAACTCGCTCTGTCCGCTCCCCTGCTGGAAACCCTCAAGGAACTCGGTTACGAAGCACCTTCGCCGATTCAGGCCGCCACCATTCCCTCCATGCTGGAGGGTTATGATGTCTTGGGCCAGGCTCAGACCGGTACCGGCAAGACGGCGGCTTTTGCCCTGCCGATTCTGGAAAGGCTGAATTTAAGCAACCGTGAACCGCAGGCGCTGGTTCTGACGCCCACTCGTGAATTGGCCATTCAAGTTGCGGAAGCCTTCCAGGGCTACGCTCGACATATCCCTGGATTTCATGTATTGCCAATTTATGGTGGCCAAAGCATGAGCCTGCAACTCCGTCATCTCCGCCGTGGCATGCATGTCGTGGTCGGTACCCCAGGCCGGGTTATGGATCATCTGCGCCGGGAAACGTTGTCGCTGGCAGCGCTGCGGACCGTAGTGCTGGATGAAGCTGACGAAATGTTGCGTATGGGCTTCATTGATGATGTGGACTGGATTTTGGAACAGACCCCGGCGGAAAAACAGGTTGCATTGTTCTCGGCCACCATGCCCGAGCCAATTCGCCGGGTGGCGCATCGCCATCTGCAGGATCCGCGAGAAGTCAAGATTGAAACCCGTACTGCGACTGTTGCTACGGTTCGGCAACGCTACTGTCAGGTCGGTTCTCAGCACAAGCTCGATGCCTTAACCCGGGTTTTGGAAGTGGAGGACGCCGACGCGATTCTGATTTTTGTGCGTACCAAGATTGCTGCCACTGAGCTGGCTGAACGATTGGAAGCACGCGGTTATCCGAGCGCCGCTCTGCATGGCGATATGACCCAGGCGCTACGCGAAAAAACCATTGAGCAATTACGTGGCGGTAATCTTGACATTGTCGTTGCAACGGATGTCGCGGCGCGCGGGCTGGATGTGCAGCGGATCAGTCATGTCATCAATTATGATATCCCTTATGACACTGAGGCTTATATCCACCGTATTGGCCGTACGGGCCGGGCAGGCCGGGCGGGTGATGCGATTCTGTTTATTGCCCCTCGGGAATTGCGCCTGTTGCGTGCCATTGAAAAGGCGACTCGTCAGCTCATTGAGCGGATGCCGTTGCCAACACCGGAGGCCATTACCGGCCACCGGCTGGCTCAGTTCAAGCAACAAATCGGTGAAGTTTTCAATACCCAGGATTTAGGCTTTTTCCAGGAGTTAATTGCCGAGGTCGAGCGGGAACAGGAGATGAATGCCCATGATATCGCTGCTGCGCTAACCTACCTAGCGCAGCGCGAACGGCCATTCCAGTTCGAAGATGCGATTCCCAAGGACGCGGAAAAGGAACGGGAGAGGCCGCCAGGACGGCCGGCTCGTGAAGGGCGAATCCGTGGCGAACGGTCTTCTCGTGATTCTGCACGGGATTCTGCGGATTTCGACAAGATTCGCTACCGGATTGATGTTGGTCGCGAACATGGAGCCACTCCGCAGAATATCATGGGCGCAATCGCTAATGAGGCGGGCATTGAGGGCCGCTACATCGGCCGCATCGAGATTCACGATGATTACAGCACTGTGGATCTCCCTGACGGGATGCCGCCAGAGATTTTCCAGCATCTCAAACGGGTGCGAGTACGGCAGCAGATGTTGAATATCCGCCGGTTTGATGGGGTAGAGCCGGAACGGAAGCGGCCAGGAAGACCGAAAGTGGAAAGGTTATCTGGCGGCAATCGAGAACGGCCGGTGGAGCGGAAGCCAATGCGCCGCCGCCCGGTTCAGCCATCGGCGGACTCATAATGATGCATAATACTTAATCCTGATGCGTGGGAGTTCACCTACCGGTTGATAATTTAATTTTTTCAACAAGTTGACTCCCACGGCATACCGGTCTCTATTGAGACACGGTATCAGGTGATAACCGTTGGCTCGTTTCTCCCAGTACGTTCGCGAATACCGGCAAAGCTATTAGCAATGTTGATCAGCTCTGCTAGCGCCTGTTGAGTGTCGAGATCATGCTTGGCAGGATCCGGCTCGTAAGCCTCAATGTAAACGCGCAACGTCGCACCTTCGGTGCCAGTGCCAGATAGCCGGTAGACGATTCGCGATCCGTCCTTGAAACCAATCCGGATACCCTGTTTCTCGCTGACGCTATCGTCAATCGGATCGATGTACCGGAAATCATCGGCGTAATCGACCGTGTAAGAACCCAGCTGCTGACCTGGCAAGGTTGCGGTCGCAGCGCGCAGGGTATCGACTAGGCTGTTAGCAGCGGTGCTGTCAACAGCTTCATAGTCATGGCGGGTGTAGTAATTGCGCCCATAAGTCCGCCAGTGTTCACGCACAATCTCGGCTACTGACTGCCGGCGTTCGGCCAGGATATTCATCCAGAACAACACCGCCCATAACCCATCCTTCTCGCGCACATGATTAGAACCTGTACCAAAGCTTTCTTCACCACACAAAGTGATTTTGTTGGCGTCCAATAGGTTGCCAAAGAATTTCCAGCCGGTCGGTGTTTCGTAGCAGGACAATCCTAATTTGGCCGCTACCCGATCAGCCGCCTGACTGGTCGGCATCGAACGGGCAACGCCGCTGAGATGAGCGCGGTAGCCGGGTGCCAGTGTAGCGTTAGCTAGAATTACCGCGAGACTGTCGCTGGGCGTTACAAAGAAATGCCGGCCCAGCACCATGTTGCGGTCGCCGTCGCCGTCTGAGGCTGCGCCAAAGTCTGGTGCATCCGGCCCAAACAGGTAGTCAGCTAATTCTTTGGCGTAAACTAGATTTGGATCGGGATGACCGTGCCCGAAGTCTTCCAGGGGTATGCCGTTGACCACCGTACCCTGAGGCGCGCCCAAACGATTCTCAATAATCTCGCGGGCGTAGGGGCCGGTTACGGCATGCATAGCATCGAAGCGCATCCGGAAGCCGCTCTTGAATAGCGCGCGGATTTTGTCAAAATCGAATAAATCTTCCATCAAGTCAGCGTAATCGTTAACCGGATCAACAATATCCACTTGCATGTCGCCGACGAAGATTGTGCCGGTCTTATTCAGATCAATGTCAGGAGTGTTCAGTGTGTGATAGCGATTAATATGCAGACTGGCGGTGTAGATGGCTTCTGTAACCTTTTCTGGAGCGGGTCCGCCGTTTGGAGTATTGAATTTAATACCAAAATCTTCGTCAGGCCCCCCTGGATTGTGGCTGGCTGACAGGATCAGACCTCCCCGTGCGTTGTGCTTGCGGATCATATGAGAGACTGCTGGGGTGGAGAAGATGCCGCCTTGACCAAGCAGTACCCGGGTACAGCCATTAGCAGCGGCGATGCGCAGGATTTTCTGGATGGCCTCCCGGTTATAGTAGCGGCCATCACCGCCTACCACTAACGGTGCGTCTTCAAGCTCACGCTGTGTGTCAAAAACACACTGCACGAAATTTTCCAGGTAATGCGGTTGCTCGAAGACCTTGACTTTCTTGCGTAGACCCGAGGTACCGGGTTTTTGATCCTTGAACGGGTGGGTAGCAATGGTTTCGACGCTCATGATGCGAGGTTCTCCTGCGGAGTTTACTGGAATTTATTGGGGTATTATGCGCCAGTTGCCGTTTACAGGGTAGAACAGGCGTGCTTACAACCAGCGTAAATCAAAAGTATAGGGTGTGATCGCTTCGGATGGCGGTTCTAGGGATGGTTTCGAGGGCGCAATATCTAGGACTTCAGTAACAAAACGCTCAGCGCAGCGGGTGGCAGCCTCCTCCAGATTGCGGGGCAAGCCATCGTAACCGCCACCCTGCGGCCGCCATTCGTGCAAAGTGACTTGCAAAGCGCCAGGATGGCGAGGGTGGCTCAATACTAGTTTTAGCGGCCCTTGCGCTTCTAAATTGGGGTGCAAGCCTGTCCAAGGTTTGAAACGCCGGTAGCGTACACCATACAATTTAGTTTCTCCGTCCAGTTCGTTCTCTCGACGCATCGGTAACCGGTAGCCGTTGATCGTCAATTGCCAATCGGTTAGTGCTTCTTGTGCTGCGCCTGGTTGGGTGCGTAAGCTGATCTCTAACCGGGCAGTACTGGCGTCCACCAGCCGCGAATGACCGTGCTCTTGTGACAGGGCATTACCCAGCAGCGGCCAGAAATCCAGTGCGTGCCGGACTGTTAACTGGCAGTCACCAAATGCTATTTGGCCTATTGAGTAATGTTGTTCATCCAGCAGTTCGGTGATGAGCGGCTGACCCAGTCCCAGACCAGCGCTGGCCAATTCATCTAGCACGTCCCATAAATCCGTGCGCAGATAGAAGGGCAAAGCAAACCGGTCATGTAGCTCTCGCCCCCAATGGATCAATTGGGGTAGTTTCGGCGATTGGCTGAGCATGGCAGTGATAGCGCGTAATAATGCCGCCAGCGCCGTCAGCCGCTCTGGGGTGGGCGGCATGCGGAAGGCGCGAAATTCCACCAATCCTAACTGGCCGCGGCCAGGTAGATAAGGGTTCCATAGCTTCTCGATGTTAATCTCGGCGCGATGTGGATTACCAGCTGGATCAGCCAGGAACGGCGACAGCGTTTGCCAGAGCAGTTCCGGCGTCGGGTTGTCTTGACGTCCCAGCAAGAACAGCGCTAGCGTGAGTTCCTCAAACAGATCGGTCGTGCGCTCATCAGCACGCGGTGCCTGGCTGGAACTGCCGATGAAATCGCCAGCAAAGTAGAATGAAAGGGCAGGATGGCGGTTGAAATAACCAATGAGTGCCGGTAATAGATGCGGGTGGGTCAAAAACGGACTGCGGTCAGGCGCCGGACCACCCAGCGTCAGTTGGCCGCCACCGCCTGAATCTGTGATTTGGCCGTTGTAATGCAGGCGGTAAGGCGACAGCCCGGCAGCAGCGGCAGCGGCAAAACAAGCCCGGGTTTCTTGCAAGAAAGTGGTGGCGTCCAGGGCTGGGGCCATATTCGCTTCGACTACCGCTGGATCTGGGGTCAAAGTGGCCCAGGCGACCGAGGTGTCTACGGGTGGGGGAAAGCCAGCCAGGATGAGTGACGGTAATCCGGCAGCGTTAGCGGCTTCGCCAATCGCAGTCAGCAGGCTGAGGAATAGTTCTGTATCAGGACAGGCAGGTAACTCGACGCAGGGCACGGTAGTTTCGCCGAAGCCCTGCTCTGCGATACCAAGCAGAAAGATGCCTTGTTCCGCTAGTTCATCACGGGGGCCTTGGAGCGGAATTGATTGGCTATGCAGGCTGGGCCGGGCCAGTCGAGGATCTCGCTCCGAATTGGCCAGTAGAGGCAAGGTATCGCAGCGGAATACCACACGCAGGCTGGGAGGAGTTTCGACAGTCAATAACAACGCTGGCCAGCCGCGCGCGCCAAGCCGCTGCGCCAGCCGTTCCCAGAAATCCTCGAGCAAACTGGCGGACGGCATGATAACAGAATCTGCTATTAGCGGGTCTGGCGGGCCAGACCAGACAGGTTGGCGGTCGCGGCGCCGGTAAAGTCCTAGGCTCCATCGCGGCAAGTCCTCCTTAGAGTATTGCCGGCCCAATGTCCGCAAAACCGCAGCACCCGGCGTCAAATTCAGTAATTCAGCCAGCATCTGCCGGGCATGGCGTTCTTTGGTCGGGCCGAGGGCATTGGATAGCCATTCCGGGGCTTCGGAACAGCGGTCGGTGAAGGTTGGTTCAGCTCCGATCCAAATCGCCAGATCGCGACGTTTGATCAGGTCATCATGGGAACGAAGGGCCTGTTCAAAGGCCGGCAGGTTAGTTTTCATGCGCCAAAGAGTTTTATCTGTGAGCGAATTGGCGCGGCATTCTACGGGATTTCATAGTCGGTAGGTAGAAAGAATTGGCTGTGTGTTCATGCATTCAAGGCTTGCTGCTGGCGCGAGCGAGGACCCAGACCTCAATATTTACAACACCACCCGCCCGTAGGATACGGGCGCATTCGGAGATGGTGCTGGTGGTGGTCATGACGTCATCGATTAAGGCGACTCGCGATCCGGTCAAAGAATGATTGAGTACGAAAGCACCCAGCGGATTGGTTTGGCGGGTGTGAGTGTCTAGTAAAGTCTGTGGAGTCGTGTAGCGGATGCGTCGCAGGCCTTCAGCTTGCAGTGGAATGTTTAGACGACGGGCGGCGGTGCGTGCTAATTCTAATGCCTGGTTGAAGCCTCGCTCGCGCAGACGCATTGAATGCAAGGGGACAGGAACAATACAGTCTGGCCAAGGGCCACCGCGTTCGGCAAGTGCTTCAGCAAACAATATGCTTAACAATCGGGCATAGCTCAGCCGGGCACTGAATTTGAGCTGGCGAATTAAAAAATTTATGGGTGGCTGATAGCAAAAAGGTGCGAATGCACGGTCATAGGGAGGAGGGTGTGAACAGCAGTGACCACAAAGGCCAGCTTGACCTGCGGGTAATGGGAGGGCGCAAATGGTACAGGCAGAGACGTTACGCGGTAGATCGGCGGCGCAACCTGCGCACAGGTCGCGCCCTGCTTCGCCTGCTGCTCCACATAGCAGGCAGATGGGAGGGAGTAGAAGATATTGCAATTGCTCCAATAAAGTGACAATTTGATGATGCATTCTCATGGTTGACAAGGACGATAGTGTTCCTGAACATGATGGGCCGATGCAGGTATTTTTCTAATTTCCATTAAATTAAGGATTGGAATGATGCATATTCTGGAGCAGGCTGAAAATACGGTAATTGGCAAAATCGCGCGAGGGGCTTCCGCTAAACGGGCGTCTGCCCTGATGAATTATGGCAACCTGATCGCAGTTCTAATCCCGTTCCCGCTGCTGATCTTCTGGTTTGGCGCTTCGATGCTGGTCTACGCAATGAACCGCCATCATCCTGACCCCAAGGTTGGTCACTATACTCAACAAGCAGCTTACCGGTTTTACGGGATTACCGGATGTTTTGTTGTCGTCGCCACCTTCATTCCGGGTAATGGATGGGGTTGGCACTTGCTGGCCTGGATCGTAGCAGCGTTAATCCTAATTCCCTGGTCGATCCTTGACTTACGAAGAATTTACCACGATCAATGGTTAGATATTCCCCTGGATGATCAGGGGCATCCATTGTCCAGCGCATAATCTCGCCGAGGTTGTGAAAATAAGATTTGTAGTTCATAACTATCATAAAGATATGGATTTTTTTGTTCTTTGAAGAGTGAACCGAATGAACGAGTACGATCCAAAGCTGGCTGAAGAGGCCAGTTAGACTCTGCAAATATGAAGCAAAGAACGGTTGAGTGGGTGAGCGAATATTTTCAAGCAGCATATTCAGAAATAGCAGGGTGCTTTGGCGCATTCAACCGGTCTCTCGTTTCCTAGTTAATATTAAATTTAGATGAAAGCACTGATCGGGTCGAAATCGATATCTCCTTGATTCATCGGGGGCTGTACGAAATCGGCTAATGCTGGCAACTCAACTGGATTTCAGTGACTCAGAAGTATGTAACAACCGCGATTTGCGAGATGGTGATGGTTAGTATGTTGATGCGGGTTGAAGCGGTGCTATTGAGTGGCCAGCAGGTGCTGTCCGTCTGTGTAGAAGGCACGTTGCATTATCTGAGTCTGCAGGTGGCGGCAGGCACTTTTGAATTGGCTGGATGGGAAGGTGCTTATTTAGGAGCTGATATCCATTTTTGTGTTGCTTAGGTCGAAGCTGTCCATCCCAATAGGATGGATCTGCCAGTTCCCTGCCACGGCATATCGAGAATGCCTGTCCATAAACTGATCTGGTGTTTGCCGCTTTGAATTAGGTAGGCAGTGCGCGTCGATCATTAGGAGGACGGGTGATGGATGGCGTGGACGATCTCTAGCAATGCATCGGAATTGACTGCTGGTATTTTGATGCGCAAACCACTCAATGCGAGGTGTTATGAGCCATCTAGTTCACTCCTTGAGGGATTTCGGATTGCCATCTTTCCTACAGGATCTGGCTGGCGTGGTGATTGCGTTGCTGGATGAGAGCGGCAATGTGCTAGCTGCCAACCAGGGTTTCCTGCGGTTAATACCGCCAGCGGCGGTCTCTGACCAGTCTTGGGATGTCCGTTCGTGGGTTATCAATCCTCGTCTTGAGGATATGCACGCGCTGGTGCCGTACCACGGTGGTTTGCTGCTGTTATATCGGGGCATCCTGAATGTGGCATATAAGGACAAACCCTGTTATTCCTTGCAGGGGCATGTCTATCGCTGGCAACAAGGTCGATTGCTGGTGGCGGCTGAGTATGACGTGGAAGGACTGGAGATATTGGGTGCAACAATGATGCGGCTTAATGAGGAACTGGCGGAGACGCAGCGTCAATTACTTGGAGCTAATCGGGAATTAGGGCGTAATGAGGCAACAATCCAGGAATCGATACATACGGATCCGCTGACGGGTGTCGGTAATCGGCAGCGCCTTGATGATGCGCTCGCGATCGAAGTTGAGCGCAGCCAGCGTTACAATCATCCGTTGTGCCTTCTGATTACTGATCTGGATCACTTTAAGGATGTTAACGACCATTATGGCGTCACGCTGGGTGACGAAGTACTAAAGCGATTTGCTGGATTGTTGCGCGAACATTGCCGGCAGAATGATTTGGTGGCCCGTTTCGGCGGTGAGGAATTTGCAATTTTATTGCCTGATATACCGCTTGAAAATACAATTGCTTGCGTGAAACGCATTCGTTGTAAGCTGGAATCGCAACCCTTGGTCGAGCAGGTTGGACGGGTCACAGCCAGCTTCGGTGTGGCAATGCGATCTGTGGAGGAAGATGGCGCCAGCCTGATGAGGCGTGCTGATCAAGCATTGTACCGCTCAAAGAATGAGGGTCGTAATCGGATTACCCAATCTATTGTTGCCGGGCAGAACGCTGTGCCAGATGTGGGCTGTTGTTAGCTGTTTTATCAGGATAAATATTCAGTTATGACCACTTTCCCCGTTCGGATGCTCTATACGCGCACTGCTGGTCAAGGCCCGGATGTGGTGTTAGTGCATGGTTGGGGTATGCATTCCGGCATTTGGAAAGATGTTGCCGAGAGCCTGACCGGCTATCACCGGGTCACGGTATTGGACTTGCCCGGTCATGGCTACAGCCAGGAATTACCTGGGCTTGGATCCACTCTCAACGATTGGGCATCGGCAGTGATAGCAGCGGCGCCGGCGCCGGCGGCCTGGGTTGGCTGGTCGCTGGGTGGATTAGTCGCTCAACAGGTTGCCTTGATGGCCCCGGAACGACTGAGCCGGCTAGTGTTGGTCAATAGCACGCCTTGCTTCGTTCAGCAGCCTTCTTGGCCGTATGCTATTGCATTACCGGTATTGCGCCGCTTCGCTGAAGAATTGCGCCAGGATTACCGGATGGTACTGAAGCGGTTCATCGCATTGGAAGTTTACGGCAGCGAACACGCCAGCGCCCAATTGAAACAACTCAAGGCAATGCTGTTCCAGCACGGCGAGCCGGACATCTGTGCGCTGAAAGATGGATTAGCGATTTTGGAAACCAGCGATCTGCGTGCCGATCTGGCAAAGATAACTTGTCCGGTCCTATTGTTGATGGGGCAGCGTGATCAACTGGTGCCGATGGAAGCCGGAGAAGCGATGCTCACGCAATTGCTGAATGCGCGTTTGCGGGTGTTTGCCCGTGCTGGTCACGCGCCATTCTTTTCACATCTACCGGAATTTATTGCCGAACTGCGAGCATTTCTTGATGCATCACGATAGTGTGGGATTGCCGTTCGAGCTCGATCGAAACCTGCTAAGGCGTGCTTTTGAGCGGGCAGCAGCTGGTTACGACAAAGCGGCATTCCTGCATCGCGAAGTTGGTGTCCGTTTGCTGGATCGGTTGGATCTGATCAAATTAAAACCGGAGATCGTTCTCGATGCTGGCTGTGGAACCGGCAGTATCACAGTGGGGTTGATGAGGAAGTACCGTAAGGCATGTGTCATTGGTCTGGAACGGGCACCGGCTATGCTTGCGAAAGCGCGCAAGCATGCTCCCTGGTTTCGCACTCTGCACGGCTTAGCGGGCGAACCCGAACTCCTACCCTTGGCCGATGCGTGTTGTGACCTGATCTTTTCTAATCTAGCCCTGCCTTGGGCAACTGATCTGGATCGGGTGCTGGCCGAATTCCGCCGGGTGCTTAGACCCGGCGGTGCCTTGCTATTTAGCACCCTTGGCCCTGATACTTTGCTGGAACTTCGACGTAGCTGGGCTGCTGCCGGTAGCAGTTACAATCACGTTAACGCTTTCTTCGATCTGCATGATATCGGTGATGCGTTGTTGCGGGCGCGGTTAGTTGATCCGGTAATGGATGTGGAGCGGTTGACTCTCACCTATGCGCACGTGGATGGTTTGATGCACGATCTGAAAACACTAGGTGCTCGCAATATGACTCTAGGCCGCCCCCTTTGCCTCACAGGCAAGATGCGGTGGCAAGCGGTGCGGAAAGCCTATGAGCAGCAACGCCGGCCCGATGGTCTCTTACCAGTTAGTTGCGAGGTCATTTACGGTCATGCTTGGGGACCGGTTTCCTATCCATCCCGGCCCAGCGCTGAGGAAGGCCCCGTAGTCTTTCCATTATCACAATTGCGCTGGCGTAATCCCCTTATCTAGCTCTTACCCCTTATCTAGCTCTTACCTCTCTCCTGCAACCTCTTGACAAAATTTCTGTATCAAGTTACTTGTTAATTAGGCAAAACAAGCAGGGGAATTCCGGGCCATGATCGCGGATATGGGTTGTACCACTGAGTGCCAATATTGCTTTGTGCTGCGTCCCAACCGCTCGCTGTCTTGGCGGCAAACGGTAATGGTGTTTGCGAGCTTCTGCGTCATTACTCTGGCCCTCGTGCTACCCCTGGTGGCCATGGGTTTTTGGCCGGTATTGCCGTTTGCCGGTCTGGAACTGCTGGCGGTGGGAACCGGTCTTTATCTGGTCGCCTGCCGCTGCCATGAGCGGGAAGTTATCTGTATTGCTGCCGATACGATTCGTATCGAGCGAGGTCGGCGGAAGCCAGAACAGTCCCTGACGCTGGCGCGGGCATGGGCGCACGTCGTCCTCAAGGCCTGTCCACGACAGTGGTATCCGAGTCGGTTGCTGATCCGCGTTCATGGTCAAACAGTCGAGGTCGGCCGCTTCCTGGTCGAAGAGGAACGTCGACAACTGGCCAAGGACCTGAACCGTTGTCTCTGCATTAATCCATAAATTTTTTATTAGGTCGTAAATGACGGGCCGGAATGCAATCTGGCAGTCAGCGTGTTTTTTTGTATTTCATTTTTGCGTTACCGGTTCCACGGTCCGGAGCGCATTCAACCATCGGGAGAGGGGTATGGCCATCAGTCGAATCGCGCAAGGGGGCGTTGTTGCCCTGGGCAGCGCGCTATGGGGTTGGAGCACCGGCGCATACGCCGAGTATGAATTGAACATGCCGCAAGGCGTCACCTCGATCAGTAAGGACGTGTACGATTTGCACATGCTGATTTTTTGGATTTGCGTCGCCATTGGCATCGGGGTCTTTGGCGTGATGTTCTGGTCAATTTATCATCATCGCAAGTCACGGGGCGCGGTGGCTGCCCAGTTCCATGAGAGTACGGTTATCGAAATCATCTGGACCATCATACCCATGGCGATTCTGATCGCCATGGCGGTTCCCGCAACTGGCACCCTAGTGCGCATGGCTGACGCCCGCGATGCTGAATTAACCATCAAGGTCACTGGCTACCAGTGGCGTTGGCAGTACGATTATCTGGATCAGGGTGTCTCGTTTTTCAGTACGCTGTCGACGCCTCAGGCGCAGATCCGCAATACTGCTAGTAAGGGCGAACATTACCTGCTGGAAGTGGATAATCCGCTGGTGGTGCCAGTGGGCAAAAAGGTGCGCATTCTCACCACCGCCGCCGATGTGATCCATTCCTGGTGGGTACCGGACCTGGGCTGGAAGAAAGATGCCATTCCTGGATTCATCAACGAAGCCTGGACCCAAATCGACAAGCCTGGCATCTATCGCGGCCAGTGCGCGGAACTGTGTGGCCGGGATCATGGCTTCATGCCAGTCGTGGTTAAAGCTGTTTCCCCGGAGGAGTTTGAGCAGTGGCTGGTGCAAATGAAAGCGCAAGCGAATCCGCAGACTGCCCAAAACAAACCTGTTTCCCTATCCGCCACCGTTCCTGGAGGTCAGACCCTATGAGCACCGCAGCACCGACCCACGAGCATGGTCACGACCATGAGCATCATGGCCCCGCCCCAGGCCTGAGCCGCTGGATATTAACGACGAATCATAAGGATATCGGCACACTGTATCTGCTGTTTTCGCTGCTGATGTTCTTTATCGGCGGAGCTATGGCTCTGGTGATTCGCGCCGAACTGTTTCAGCCGGGTCTGCAAATCGTCGATCCGCATTTCTTCAACCAGATGACCACCATGCATGCGCTGGTAATGATCTTTGGCGCGGTGATGCCAGCCTTCGTGGGCCTGGCGAACTGGCTGATTCCCATCATGATTGGCGCGCCAGATATGGCGCTGCCGCGCATGAACAACTGGTCGTTCTGGATCATGCCCTTTGCCTTCACGCTGCTGCTGTCCACGTTGTTCACTGCGGGCGGCGGTCCAGCGGGCGGCTGGACACTGTATCCGCCGCTCGTATTGCAGACCGGCGAAGCGTTCCCGTTTGTGATCCTAGCGGTCCATATGATGGGTGCGTCCTCGATCATGGGCGCGATCAACATCGTGGCCACGATCCTGAATTTGCGCGCTCCGACTATGACTCTAATGAAGATGCCGCTGTTTGTCTGGACTTGGCTGATTACGGCCTTCCTGTTGGTCGCAGTAATGCCAGTATTGGCCGGTGCGGTGACTATGCTACTGACTGACAAGTATTTCGGCACCAGCTTCTTTAACGCGGCAGGCGGCGGCGATCCAGTAATGTTCCAGCACATCTTCTGGTTCTTCGGCCATCCTGAGGTCTATATCATGATCCTGCCGGCGTTTGGGGTCATTTCGATGATTATCCCGACCTTTGCTCGCAAGCCGCTGTTTGGCTATGCGTCGATGGTCTACGCCACCGCTTCCATTGCCTTTCTATCATTCATCGTCTGGGCGCACCACATGTTCACCGTGGGTATGCCGCTGGCCGGCGAGTTGTTCTTCATGTACGCAACCATGTTGATCGCAGTGCCGACTGGAGTCAAAGTGTTCAACTGGGTCTCGACCATGTGGCGCGGCTCGATGACCTTTGAAACGCCGATGCTGTTTGCCATCGCTTTCGTGATCCTGTTCACTATCGGCGGTTTCTCTGGCTTGATGCTGGCCATCGCGCCGGCGGACTTCCAGTACCATGATACCTATTTTGTGGTGGCGCATTTCCACTACGTGCTGGTGCCGGGCGCAGTGTTCTCGATCATGGCTGCCGCTTACTACTGGCTGCCCAAGTGGACCGGTCACATGTACAACGAGAAGCTGGGTCAGTGGCACTTCTGGC
>Ga0209607_1001912_pt1 | contig 17144 bp, 17 predicted proteins | sample AD_UKC117_MetaG_FD_184413 | JGI IMG/M metagenome (GOLD analysis project Ga0209607, IMG submission 184413) | Active sludge microbial communities of municipal wastewater-treating anaerobic digesters from Hong Kong - AD_UKC117_MetaG (SPAdes)... | ecosystem: Engineered > Bioreactor > Anaerobic >... | reverse complement strand
CCAGCGCCAGCATCAGGCTCTTCTGCCCCAGCGCGATGATCTGCCCGCCCAGTTCCGCCGCCACCCCGGTGAGGTTGATGACCCCGATGATCACCCCCACCAGCGCGCAGGCAATGGCCACCGGCAACGCGTGGCGGGCGCCGTCCACCAGCGCCTGCACCGCCAGCCGGCGCGCGTCCTGGCCGGTGCGCAGCACGAAGGTCAGCGCCACCAGCAGCGCGATGACCACGAAGAACGCCCCCACGCCGAGCTTGAAGAAGCCCGCCGTGGCCAGCGCCAGCAGCACCCAGAATAGCACCCGCAGCGCGGTCCCGCGGATGCCCTGCATGCAGGCGGCGGCGAAGATCAGGATCGCCGTCAGCGCCAGCCCCACGGTGCCGGAGAACAGCGGCGTGTAGCCCGAGAACAGCAGCCCCACCAGGCCGATCAGCGGGATCAGCAGGAACCACTGCCGCCGGATCGCCGCCCAGGGGTTGGGGCATTCGTCCTTGGGCAGGCCCAGCAGGTGCTTGTGGCCGGCTTCCAGGTGCACCATCCAGAAGGCGGTGACGAAGTACAGGATGGCTGGGATCAGCGCCGCCTTGCAGACCTCGATGTAGGGCACGTTGATGGTCTCGGCCATGATGAAGGCCACCGCCCCCATCACCGGCGGCATGATCTGCCCGCCCATGCTGGAGGTGGCTTCCACGCCGCCGGCGAAGGCGCTGGAGTAGCCGAAACGCTTCATCAGCGGGATGGTGAACTGCCCGGTGGTCACCACGTTGGCCACGCCGGAGCCGTTGATGGTGCCCATCAGCCCCGAGGTCACCACCGCCACCTTGGCCGGCCCGCCGCGCGTGTGGCCCACCGTGCCCATGGCGAAGTCGTTGAACAGGCGGATCATCCCCGCCTGCTCCAGAAAGGCGCCGAACAGGATGAACAGGAAGATGTAGCTCGACGACACGTAGGTCGGCGTGCCGTAGATGCCCTCGGTGCCGAAGGACAGCGTGCCGACGATCTGGTCGGCCCCGTAGCCGCGGTGCATCAGCGGCCCCGGCAGATGGTTGCCCCACAGCCCGTAGGCCAGAAAGATGGCGCAGATCAGCGGCAGCGCGATGCCCATGGTGCGGCGCGCGGCCTCGAACACCAGCACCAGCAGCACGATGCCCACCACCCAGTCGGCGCGCGTCAGGTCGCCGGCGCGCTGCGTCAGGTCGGCCTCGAACACCCACTGGTAGAGGCCGGTGGCGAAACCCGCCAGGCCCAGCAACCAGCCCAGCGCCTTCATGCCGGCGCCCGCACCGCCCTTGGTGAAGCCGGGGTGGACCAGGAAGACCATCAGCAGCACGAAGCCCACGTGCACCGAGCGTACCACCTGGCTGGACAGCGGGCTGAACGCCGCCGTGATGACCTGGAAGGTCGAAAACGCCAGTGCCACCCAGAACACGGCCGTGGTCCATTCGAGCCGGTCGTGCGTGGGCGTGGGCAGCTCGTCGGCGGCGCCAGGCAGGGCGCGCTCTTCCAGCGTCTTGAGATCGGCGGTATCGGTCATGGGATCCTCGGCAAAAGTGCAGCACACTTCATGCCGCAACGCAAAAACCGGCGCCAGGCGCCGGTCTTCAAGCCATGAATGCTATTGAACTAGAAGCGAACCCGGGTCACTTCTTGATCAGCCCCACCTCGCGGTAGTAGCGCTCGGCGCCCGGGTGCAGCGGGATCGGCATGCCGGTGAGCGCGTTCTCCAGCTTGATGTTCTTGGCCGCGTTGTGCGCCGCGTACAGCGTGTCGAGGTTGCCGTACATGGCCTTGACCATCTGGTAGACCAGCTCGTCCGGCACCTTGGACTGCGTGACCAGGAAGTTGGGGATGGCGGCCGTGGGCACGTCGGCGGTCTGGCCGGTGTAGGTGTTGGCCGGGATGACGGTCGGCACATAGGCCGGGCTGCCCACCTTGGCCACCACCTCCTTCGGGATCGGCACCACGTGGATCTTCACCGAGCTGGCCAGGTCGCGGATCGAGGCCACGCCCAGGCCGGCCGACTGCAGGGTGGCGTCGAGCTGGCGGTTCTTGATCAGCTCCACCGATTCGCCGAACGGCAGGTACTCGGTCTTGGCCAGGTCGTTGTACGACAGGCCTGCAGCTTTGAAGATGGCGCGCGCGTTCAGCTCGGTGCCCGACTTGGCGGCGCCCACCGACACGCGCTTGCCTTTCAGATCGGCCAGGGTCTTGATGCCCGATTCCTCGCTGGCGACGATCTGGATGTAGTTGCTGTAGGTGGCCGAGAAGCCGCGCAGGTTCTTCAGCGGCGTCTTGAAGCCGGCCTCGGCGTCGCCCGCCCAGGCGTCGGCCACGGCGTCGCCCAGGGCCATGGCCAGCTCGCCGCGCCCCGCCTGCAGCAGGTTCAGGTTCTCGGCCGAGGCCTTGGTGACCTGCGCGGTGGCCCGCGCGTCCGGGATGGCCTTGCCGAAGATCTGCGACAGCGCCACACCCACCGGGTAGTACACGCCGCTCTGGCCGCCGGTGAGGATGTTGATGAACTGCGGGCCGGCCGCGCTGGCCGCGCCAGCAATGGCCAGCAGGCCGGCGGCCGCGCCGAGGGCCAGTTTCTTGTGCAACTGCATGGGAATCCTTTCAGATGTGAACCGAAACGATTCAGGTTACAAGTTGCGGCGGCGCATGACCATCGGGGATTCACCCCAGAAATGTTACAAATGAGCGGCGCGAAATTTATGGGTCAAAACGGCCTTCAGCCCAAGCACGGCAGCCGCAGACAGCTACAACTAAAATAGCATCAGCGGTGGCCGCGGGCCGCCCGAACCGCTACCATCCGCCGCTGTCGTTTACAACAACCAAGGATGGAGTGGAAACCATGAGCCTGTTCAGCTGGACCGAGCGGCCCGCGGCCGCGTTGCAGGGTGGGGGCGTGATCGCGCCGGACGAGCGCCTGCCCTGGGCGCAGACCGCCGCGATGGGCGTGCAGCACGTGATCGCCATGTTCGGCGCCACGGTGCTGGCGCCGATCCTGATGGGGTTCGACCCCAACCTGGCGATCTTCATGAGCGGCATCGGCACGCTCATCTTCTACTTCATCACCGGCGGCAAGGTGCCCAGCTACCTGGGCTCTTCCTTCGCCTTCATCGGCGTGGTGATCGCCGCCACCGCCTACGCGGGCAAGGGCCCCAACGCCAACATCGCCGTGGCGCTGGGCGGCATCATCGTCTGCGGGCTGGTCTACACGCTGATCGGCGCGCTGGTGCAGGCCATCGGCACCGGCTGGATCGAGCGGCTGATGCCGCCGGTGGTCACCGGCGCGGTGGTGGCGGTGATCGGCCTCAATCTGGCCGGCGTGCCGGTCAAGAACATGGCGGCCAGCAACTTCGACAGCTGGATGCAGCTGGTCACCTTCGTCTGCGTGGCGCTGGTGGCCGTGTTCACCCGCGGCATGCTGCAGCGCCTCTTGATCCTGGTCGGCCTGCTGCTGGCCACGCTGATCTACCTGGTGCTGGCCAACGGCATGGGCCTGGGCAAGCCGATGGATTTTTCCGGCATCGCCGCCGCGGCCTGGTTCGGCATGCCGCACTTCACGGCGCCGGTGTTCGACGGCAACGCCATGCTGCTGATCGCCCCGGTGGCGCTGATCCTGGTGGCCGAAAACCTGGGCCACATCAAGGCGGTGACGGCCATGACCGGCCGCAACCTCGACCGCTACATGGGCCGCGCCTTCATCGGCGACGGCGTGGCCACCATGGTCAGCGGTGCCGCCGGCGGCACCGGCGTGACCACCTACGCCGAAAACATCGGTGTGATGGCCGCCACCCGCATTTACTCCACCGCGGTGTTCGTGGTGGCGGCGCTGATCGCGCTGCTGCTTGGCTTCTCGCCCAAGTTCGGCGCCTTCATCCAGGCCATCCCGCTGCCGGTGATGGGCGGGGTGTCGATCGTGGTGTTCGGCCTGATCGCCATCGCCGGCGCGCGCATCTGGGTCGACAACCGGGTGGATTTCGCCAACCCGGCCAACCTGCTCATCGCCGCCATCACCCTGGTGCTCGGCACGGGCGATTTCACGCTCAAGTTCGGCGGCTTCGCGCTCGGCGGCATCGGCACCGCCACCTTCGGCGCCGTGCTGCTGCACCTGCTGCTGCGGCCCCAGGCGGCGCAGGCCCAGCCCGCCGCGCCCCTGCGCGACTGATCACCCCACGCACCCGGAACGGCCCGACGCCTGCCGGCGCCGGCCGGCCCGGCGAGGCGCGGTTTTCCTACACGCGCGGTGATCGCGCCGCTCCACCATGGCGTTTTGGCCCGAGGCCTTTGCCCTGAGGAGTGACGACATGAAGACCTTCAAGCCCGCACGCCACGCCGTGCTGCCCGCCCTGGTGGCGGCGGCCGCGCTGGCCGGCTGTTCCATCGTGCCCAGCGACCGCGGCGTACCCGTGCGCACCGCGCAGGCGCAGATCAACGCCACCACGGTGGATCAGCCGCTGGCCAGCCATCCGGTGACCGGCATCGTGCGCTTTGCCGAGATGAAGGACGGCGGCGTGCGCGTTTCCGGCGAGGTCAAGAACCTCAAGCCCAACAGCGAAGTGGGCTTTCACATCCACCAGAATGGCGACTGCACGGGTGACGGCACCGCTGCCGGTGGCCACTTCAACCCCGGCGGCATGATGCATGGCTCGCCCGGCCACGGCCACGCCGGCGACCTGCCCATGCTCAAGGCCGACGCCCTGGGCACCGCCACCATCCAGTACGTGAGCCACGAGATCAAGCTCGCCGGCCCCGACGGCATCATGGGCCGCGGCGTGATCGTCCACCGCGACCCGGACGACTACAAGACCCAGCCCACCGGCAACGCCGGCCCACGCCTGGCCTGCGGGGTGGTCATGACGGGGAGCTAGGCCCACCCCCCTGAGTCGCTGACGCGCCTTCCCCCCTCTTACTTCGTGAGGGGGGACAACGCCACTGGCCGGTACAAGCCCGGCCACGGCGTTCGCTGGCTGGGCCTGCTCCGCGGCCTTCTGGGAGTGCCAGTTCTTGCTGTGAGCCTTGTGGATGCTCCGGGGCCGAGCGAAGCGATGGCCCGTGTTCTCCCCACCCCCCTCTGGCCGTGCCGAGAAGCGCAGGGCGTGGGGCGGGCATGGGCTGCGCAGCAAGACCATGCTTCGTGATCTGACTCGCTGCGGCTGTCCGAGCGGAGCGCCCTTTGGGGCGCGCAGCGAGTTCCGCAGCGCCGCCCCATGCCCGAGCATCGCAGGTTGCCCGCAGCGAAGCGAAGGGACACGGCCAGTGGGGTCGCCTTTTCTTTGCCTACTTTCTTTTGGCGACGCAAAAGAAAGTAGGTGCGCCGCCGGGCGCACATCCCGACCTCCAGCGCCACCAGAAACACTACGCTTTCAATAGCTGCCTGCGCCCGCCACGGCTGGTCAAAGCATCGATTTCATGAGAAATAGCTGGGAGCATGCCACCCACGGGAAGGGCTTCGACATGCCTGTCCTGAGCCTGCCGAAGGGCTCAGCCCGAACGGTTGATAGGTCTCGGGCTTAACCGGAAAATACAAGCCAAATCAGCCCGCAGCCCAAGCGCAGCAACCGCAGCCAGCTATCAAATTTGCATCAACCGGATGCAGCCCACGCTGGCGTCAGGCGCCGCCCTCACCGCGCGCCAGCCGCTCGCTCTTCCAGTACACGTCGTCGCCCACGCTGCCATCGGGCCGGTGGCGGTTGAGCACGCGGGCCAGCACGAACATCAGGTCGGACAGGCGGTTCAGGTACTGGCGCGGCGCGGGGCGCACGGCCTCGTCCTGCGCGCCCAGCGCCACCACGGCGCGCTCGGCGCGGCGCGCCACGGTGCGGCACACGTGGGCCTGGCTGGCGGCACGCGTGCCGGCGGGCAGGATGAATTCCTCCAGCCTGGGCAGCTGGGCGTTGTAGCGCGCCAGCGCCGCGTCGAGCTGGGCCAGCGCATCGTCCTTGAGCAGCTCGAAGCCGGGGATGGACAGCTCGCCGCCCAGATTGAACAGCTGGTGCTGGATGTCGACCAGCAGCTCGCGCACGTCGGCCGGCATGTCTTCGCACAGCAGCAGGCCGATGTGGGAGTTGAGCTCGTCCACGTCGCCCATGGCCTGCGGTCGCCCGCTGGCCTTGGAGACGCGGGTGTTGTCGCCCAGGCCGGTGGTGCCATCGTCGCCGGTGCGGGTGGCGATCTGCGTGAGGCGCTTGCCCATGTCGTTCAACCCTGCCGGATGCTCACTTTTTGGAAGCTGTCTGCGCCTGCCCCGCAAGGGCCCGCAGCCCCAACAGGTAGGAATCGGCGCCGAAGCCGCAGATCTGCCCGCGCGCGATGTCGGCGATGTACGAGTGGTGCCGGAACGGCTCGCGCGCGTGGATGTTGGACATGTGCACCTCGACGATCGGGCACTTCAGGATGCCCAGCGCGTCGCGGATGGCGATGCTGGTGTGCGTCCAGGCACCGGCGTTGATGAGCACGCCGTCCAACCCTTCGCGGTGCGCCTGGTGGATGCGCTCGCACATCGCGCCTTCGTGGTTGGTCTGGAAGCACTCCAGCCCCAGACCCAGCTCGCCGGCCAGCTGCTGCAGGGCCGCGTCGATGTCGGCCAGCGTGGCCGTGCCGTACTGGGCCGGATCGCGCTGGCCGAACATGTTGAGGTTGACGCCGTGCAGGACGAGGAGCTTCATGGCAGGTTCACCGTGAGAGGGCGGGCGCGGGTTGCGCAGGCCCCGAGCATACGGCCTTGGCGGTGTTCAATCCCGCTGCCCCTCGGGCGGCGCCCCGGCCGCGTCCTTGCGCTTGATGATGGCGAAGTTGCCGCTGGCCTTGGCCACCAGGGTGCCGCCCACGGCGATGTTGGCTTCCAGGTGCGCGATGGTCTTGCCGCGGTTGATGAGGTGGCAGGTGCATTCGATCAGACCCTGCCGCATCACCGGCTTGAAGTAGTTGATCTTCATCTCGATGGTGGCGCAGAACTCGTCCGGCCCCAGCGTGGGCACCAACGCCGCGCCCATGCCGGTGTCGGCCAGCGTGAACAGCGCGCCGCCGTGCACCACGCCGAAGCGGTTGATCAGGTGCGGCCCCGTGGGCAGCGTGCTGCGGCTGAAGCCGCTGCGGACCTCCAGCAGCTGCATGCCGATGTGCTCGGTGAAGGCTTCCTCGATCAGGGGCTTGTCCGACATGGTGTTGTCTCCTCGCTCACTCGTTGCTGCAGGGCGCACGCTGCCGTCACACCAGCGGCACGGTGAGGCGCTGCAGCACCTCGCGCGTGTCCGGCCGCACGCCGCGCCACCAGGCGAAGGCCTCGGCCGCCTGTTCCACCAGCATGCCCACGCCGTCGGCGATGCGCGTGCAGCCGGCGGCCTGCGCCAGCTTCAGGAAGGGCGTGAGGCCCTTGCCGTACACCATGTCGTAGGCCAGCGCGCCGGGGGCGAAGGCAGCGGCCGGCACGGCGGGCGCCTCGCCGCCCAGGCTGGCGGAGGTGGCGTTGAGCACCAGGTCGAAGGCCTGGCCCGCGCCCGCGGCCTCCGGCCCGCCGCCTGCGACGCTGCAGGCGCCCATGTGCGGCGCCAGCTCGCGCGCCAGCGCCTCGGCCTTGGTAGCGGTGCGGTTGGCGATGACGATGCGCGCCGCCCCGGCGCGCGCCAGCGGCAGCAGCGCGCCGCGCGTGGCGCCGCCGGCGCCCAGCAGCAGCACGCGCTTGCCGGCCAGCGGCAGGCCCAGGTTGTGTTCGATGTCGCGCACCAGGCCGATGCCGTCGAAGTTCTGCGCCAGCACGCGCCCGCCCTCGAAGCGCAGCGCGTTGGCGGCGCCGGCCAGGCGCGCGTCCTGGCTGGCCTCGTCGGCGGCGGCCAGGGCTTCCAGCTTGAAGGGCAGGGTGACGTTCATGCCGCGCCCGCCGGCGGCGCAAAAGGCCGCCAGCGCGCGGCCAAAACCGCCGGGCCCGGCACCGCCGTCGATGGCCTCGTACACCATGTCCTGGCCCGTGGCCTGCGCGAACAGGCCGTGGATCAGCGGCGACTTGCTGTGGGCGATGGGGTGGCCAATGACGGCGTAGCGGTCGGGCATGGGCGGCGGCGTGCGGGAAGGATCGACGGCCCGGCCGGGCCGCAGGCCAATGGTAGCCGGGCGCGCGGCGTTGCTGTGTCGCCTTGGATTCTGAAGCCAAATAGGCCTCCGGCCCAGTCATGACGGGCGCAGGCAGCTATGCATTTGAAAGCAGTTTTGCAGGATGCGCACGCTAGCACCGCCCGGCGTAAACTGCCCTTCCGGCCGCGCGACGGCCCGCGCAAGCGCCTGCCAGGAGACACCCCGCCATGAACGCCCCCACCGCACTGCACCACGTCACCCCCGAGATCAGGCAACGCCCCGTGCCCGAGGCGCTGCTCGCCGCGCTGAAGGATCGCTTCGGCGCCCAGCTCTCCACCGCGATGGCAGTGCGCGAGCAGCACGGGCGCGACGAATCGGCCTTCACCAGCGTGCCGCCGCCGGCCGCCGTGGTGTTCGCCGAAAGCACCACCGACGTGCAGGACGCCGTGCGCCTGTGCGCCGGGCACCGCGTGCCGGTGATCCCCTACGGGGTCGGCTCCTCGCTGGAAGGGCACCTGCTGGCGGTGCAGGGCGGCATCAGCATCGACCTCACGCGCATGAACCGCGTGCTGAGCGTGAACGCCGAAGACCTCACCGTCACCGTGCAGCCCGGCGTGACGCGCAAGCAGCTCAATGAAGAGATCAAGAGCACCGGCCTGTTCTTCCCCATCGACCCGGGGGCCGACGCCACCATCGGCGGCATGAGCGCCACGCGCGCCAGCGGCACCAACGCCGTGCGCTACGGCACCATGCGCGAGAACGTGCTGGCGCTGGAAGTCGTCACCGCCCAGGGCGAGGTGATCCGCACCGGCACGCGCGCCAAGAAAAGCAGCGCCGGCTACGACCTGACGCGCCTGTTCGTCGGCAGCGAAGGCACGCTGGGCGTGATCACCGAGGTCACGCTGCGCATCTACCCGCTGCCCGAAGCCGTGTCGGCCGCCATCTGCACCTTCCCCACCATCGCCGACGCGGTGAACACCGTCATCCAGACCATCCAGCTTGGCGTGCCCATCGCCCGGGTGGAGCTGATCGACGCCGGCACCGTGGCCATGCTCAACAGGTACGCCAAGCTGAGCCTGCACGAAGGCCACATGCTGCTGATGGAGTTCCACGGCTCCCCCGCCGGCGTGCGCGAGCAGGCCGAGACCGTGCAGGACATCGCCAGCGAGCACCACGGCGCCGATTTCCAGTGGGCCGACACGCCCGAGGAGCGCACGCGCCTCTGGACGGCGCGGCACAACGCCTACTTTGCCGCCGTGCAGAGCCGCCCCGGCTGCCGCGCCATCAGCACCGACACCTGCGTGCCCATCTCCCGCCTGGCCGACTGCCTGCTCGACTCCGTGGCCGAGGCGGATGCCAGCGGCATCCCCTACTTCCTGGTCGGCCACGTGGGCGACGGCAACTTCCACTTCGGCTACCTGATCGACCCCGACAGTGCCGAGGAGCGCGCCAAGGCCGAAGCCCTGAACCACGCCCTGGTCTCCCGCGCCATCGCCCTGCAGGGCACCTGCACCGGCGAGCACGGCGTGGGCCTGCACAAGATGGGCTTTCTGATCGACGAAGCCGGCGAAGGCGCCGTGGCCATGATGCGCACCATCAAACAGGCGCTGGACCCGCACAACATCATGAACCCGGGCAAGGTGTTTGCGGCCTGAGGGAGTCGGTGATGCTATTGATTGGATAGCTGCCTCCGGTTATGCGGCCTGGGCCACTTCGCGATTTCATTCGTGAACCTGGCCAAAAGATACCAGCGGGTTCCGAGGCTGCGCATCCCCTCGATGTGCCTTGGGGTCGCGTGGGCCCGTCTTGCCAACACGCAAATCGCTTGAGGGGCGTTCGGGCCTGCCATCGTCGCGCTTTCATGTCGTACCCGTCGGTTTCAGCGCTGCCAGCCCGGCAGGCGAATGAGCTTGCACCCCAAGGTTGATGTAGCTACAATTACCTGGTGCGCATCACCTACGATCCCAGGAAGCGCAACGAAACACTTGCCGATCGTGGCCTCGACTTCGAGGATGCGCTTCAAGTCTTTGCCGGCCCGAACTTCGAGGTTCAAGACCTCCGCAAGGCGTATGGCGAGATCCGGATGATCTGCTTCGGGATGCTCGCGGACCGCATGGTCGTGGTGGGTTACACGCCGCGTGGCGCGGATCGCCACGTCTTCAGCATGAGGAAAGCCAATGACCGCGAGCAAGCGCGCATCGCACCCCTCCTTGGGCTCTGATCTGCCAAAAGTCGCCGCCCACGTCATTCAGCCAGCGGAGTACGACGAACTCCCTGAACTCACCGACGAGATGCTGGCACAGGGCAAAGTGAACCGCGGGGGTCGCCCCAGGTCCATGAATCCGAAGCGGTTGATCTCCATTCGATTGACAGAAGATGTGATTCAACGCTGGCGTGCCACAGGGCCTGGCTGGCAAACGCGAATGGCCGAAAAGCTCACCCGCGCGGCACCCAAGTAACGCCTGACCAGCCCTTGGCCGGAGCCGGATCGCACCGGCCGTGCACCCCCACCTGCAAGTGCGGCGTGGGCCTGCACAAGATGGGCTTCCTGATCGACGAAGCCGGCGAAGGCGCCGTAGCCATGATGCGCACCATCAAGCAGGCGCTCGACCCGCACAACATCATGAACCCGGGGAAGGTGTTTGCGGCCTGAGGTCTGGTGATGCTATTTATTGGATAGCTGTCTGCGCCCTTGCTGCAAGGTCTGAAGCCCGATTTAGCTCAAAAGATGAAGTGGGCTGCAGCGCATCCAGCGGGCTTGGGGTGCCGCCGGCCGCCACCTTGAGCACATGCGTGTAGATCATGGTGGTCGACACGTCCGAATGTCCCAGCAATTCCTGCACCGTGCGGATGTCGGTGCCCGCCTGCAGCAGATGCGTGGCGAAGGAGTGGCGCAGGGTGTGGACGGACACCGGCTTCGCCATGCCAGCCTGGGCGGCTGCCCGCCTGATGGCGCGCTGGAGGCGCTCCTCGAACAGATGGTGCCGGCGCTCCACGCCCGAGCGAGGGTCGACCGACAGCGTGGGCGACGGAAACAGCCAGAACCAGCCCCAGGTGTGGCCCACCTTCGGGTACTTCTTCTCCAGCGCGTGCGGCGTTTCCACGCCACCGCGCCCCGCCCTGGCGTCCGCGTCCCACACGGCGCGAGCATGCAGCCACTGAGCCCTGAGCGCCGGCACCAGCGTCCGCGGCAGCATCACCACCCGGTCCTTGCCGCCCTTGCCGTCGCGCACCACGATCACGTGGCGATCAAACTCCACATCCTTGATGCGAAGACGCAAACCCTCCATCAGGCGCATGCCCGTGCCATACAGCAGCTTGGCCAGCAAAGCCATCTCGCCGTCCAGAAAACTGAACAAGGCGGCCACCTCATCGCGCGTCAACACGCTGGGAATGCGCTTCTTATGCGCAGGGCGGTTCAGGCCGTCAAGCCAGGGCAGATCCACCGCCAGCACCTCCCGGTACAGGAACAGCAGGGCGCTGAGCGCCTGGTTGTGGGTGGAAGGCGACACCCGCCGCTCATTGGCCAGCATGTTGAGGAACGCCTCCAACTCCGCCGCACCCATCTCGCGCGGGTGACGCATCACCCCGCCGCGGCCATGCCAGCGAATGAAAAAGCGCGTCCAGTACAGATAGGCCTTCTCGGTCTGGAGGCTATAGTGCAAGTAGCGGATGCGCTCCCGAAGCTGGTCCAGGAGGCGGGTGGACGTCAAAGAGGGGCTGCCGGGTTTCATGGCTGCTTTATACCTGTATGAAACAACAGCATCAAGCCCTCAAGCCCTTGATCCAACTACATTTTTTGCAGAACCGAATGGCCAGAATATCCCGCACCGTCCAGCTTATCCGGCAGGTTCTGCGGGATACATTACGTTAGCCAGCACACCATGCTCATCCGCAACTTCAAACCAGCCGATGCTGATGAATTGAGGCAAGTTTTCTATTTGTCCGTCCATGATCTTGCGAGAAATTTCTACACGCCAGAACAACTAGATGTTTGGGCACCAGAGAGCTATGACAAACAGTCGTGGCTGCAAAGGCTCTCTGCGAACAATCCTTTCGTGGCCACTATTGACGGTCAGATTGCTGGATTCGCCGACCTCCAGAGCACTGGTTACATTGATCAATTCTTCGTTGCAAGCTCATTTGCCAGGCGTGGTGTTGGGGCGACACTGATGCATCACATACTTGGCGCGGCATTGGATAGGCGCATAGATCATGTGTATTCGCACGTTAGCTTGGCCGCAGAGCAATTCTTCTCCAATCATGGCTTCAGTGTTACTGAGCGCAGAGTGGTTCGCGTCAAAGACATCGAGATGGCGAATGCCAGAATGGAAAGAAGTGCTGGCTAACAATTCATTCAAGCCGACGCCGCTTCGCGGCGCGGCTTAATTCAGACGTTAGGCCTGCGAGACAAACTCACGACCGATCACAGCATCATGAATCAGCTAATCTCGAACGACAGGCAGAGTGATGCCCGAGAAATCAGCTCTGGCGAAGATCCTCCGACAGTTGAAGGCTCCAAGTTTGACTTGCGAGGACTCCCTCATTTCCCACACCTCTTCTCGGAGAGTGACCTCGCCCAATTGGCACGTTGGGGCGTGCACGCATATGCGCTTTCACGAGGCACAGTGGAGGCAAGGAGCGAGAAAGAGAGCCTATTCGTGCAAGTCGTGGCAGGACAACGTCCACCGACGACCCACTTTCACCGAATATGGCTCATGTACACCCAAGCCGTCGCCGCGGAGGAAGCCTTCGAGGCAGCTTCTCATCTACGCAACCAAGTGCACCAAGCAACGCTACAAGCTGAGGCCCTGGGTGAGGATGTCAGTCGACTGAACACAGCGCATCGATCCGCGTGGAAGCTAGTGGAGCAAGCCGAATCGCGCCTGAAAACTGCTACCGAGCAACACCGCCGGACTACAGCAGAATTGAGAGCAAGGATCAAGGAATACGAGGAAAAACTTGGAATCGTTGCCGAACCAAGCTCGGTCATGATTAGCAGTGACGACTCGAACTCAAGGGAAGGATGGGGCAATGACTGGAGAGAACAAAAGTAGTGAAAATTCAGGCCAGCGTATGGGGAATAAGAAAAATTCAAGTGCAATGCCGTGGCTACGCGCCCCAGCCTAACTGTAGGTTCAACGCGGACGCCAACATAGGCCATGCCTTCGGCATTTTCATGACCTATGTTGGTGCCCTCCAGCCTTCGGCTTCCGGCGCCGGTTAACCTGGGCTACAAGGGCTTCCCCCCGAAAGTCAAACACCGATCCAACCGTGATGCATCGCGAAGCGATGGATCACGGAATGTTTTGACGGTGTTCGATTTCCAACCTCAGCGCCCAGCCCTTGTTGCTCAACGAGCAAGGGATGCGGACAGCGAAACTACAAACGGTCATCGATGCTGCGTTGGTTCGCAGCGGACCCTGATGAAAGACGCGCGCGGGGGACCCATTCGTTAGCCGAGGATGGCCAGCATTGCCGCCGGCCCTGGACTCCTTGAGTTAAACGGTCACGCCCCGCGCAGGTCCAACCCTGACTCATCAACGCTGGCTGCACGCGGTGGTGGAAATCTTTCTGTGGTTCTGTCTTGCGCTGTCGTTCAGTCAGGCCGGCAGCCGGAAGTCTTCGCCCCGAGCGAGAACGGCCCAGCACATTCGGGCGTTCTTGGCGGCGATGGCGACCACGGCCTTCCAGTAGCCGCGCCGCTGCGCCAGCGCAGTGGCCCAGCGGCTGATCGCATCGCTCTTGTTCTTGGCGGCGGCCAGCACCGCCCGTGCGCCGAGCACCAGCAGGCTGCGCAGGTACGGGTCACCGGCCTTGGTGACACGGCCCAGGCGCTGCTTGCCGCCCGAGCTGTACTGCCCGGGCACCAGGCCCAACCAGGCACACAGTTGACGACCACACTTGAAGTCGCGTCCGTTGCCGATGGTGCTCAAGAGCGCGGTGGCGGTGGTCTCGCCCACGCCTGGCAGCTGCATCAGGCGCTGCGCCGCGGCGCTTTGGCGGGCCATAGAGCGGATGTGCTGGTCGTACTGGGCGATGCGTTCATCGAGCCGGCTGACTTCACTGAGCAGATCGCCGATCACGGTGTTGGCCCAGCCGGGCAGGTCTTCCAGACATGCCAGGGCCTCACGGCGCACGACGGCGGCCTTGAGCGGCAACACGATGCCCAGCTCCGAGAGCAAGCCGCGGATGCGGTTGAGCGTGGCGGTGCGCTGCTCGACGAAGCCCTGGCGGGCGCGATGCACGAGCAGCTGGCCCTGCTGGTCGATGCTCTTGACCGGCACGAAGCGCATGTTGGGGCGGGTGACGGCTTCGCAGATGGCGGCGGCGTCAGCCGCGTCGTTCTTGCCGCGCTTGCCCGAGAGGCGGTAGGGAATGACGAACTTGGGCGCCATCAGGCGCACGGTGTGGCCGAACTTGACAAACTCGCGCGCCCAGTGGTGGGCACCGGAGCAGGCCTCCATGCCGATCAGGCACGGCGGCAGCGAGGCGATGAGGTCCAGGAGCTTGGCGCGAGAGACGTTCGGGCGCACCAGCGCAGCCTTGCCCGAATCATCCACGCCGTGAACGGCAAAGACGTTCTTTGCCAGATCGATGCCAACGGATACGATTGCCATGGACTTCCCCTTCCAACAAACGAGTGAGTTGATGAGAGTTCGCACTTCCCATCGTGGCATCTGGTTGCCGGACCCCGCAAATGCACGGGTGAAGCGGGACGGGGAAGTCCCTTTCATTCGTCAGCCCGCACACCCAACGCTTGGTGCCGCGCGGCAAGGAGAATGCCCCGATGCCTGAACACCCATTCGATGCCGTGCAAACGGCGAAGGCCATCCTCGAGGCGTTCAATGCCCATGACCTCGACAAAGTCATGAGCTTCTTCGCCGACGACTGCACGCTTGACATGCCTCGTGGGCCAGATCCTTGGGGCACGCGGTTTGTCGGGCGCGCGGCGGTGAGGGAGGGTCTGGCCGGACGCTTCAGGGGTCTTCCGGATGTTCACTACGGCGAGGATCGCCATTGGGGATACCTCAACATGGTCGCGTCCGAGTGGCTCCTGACAGGTACCAGGCCGGGCGGAGAGCAGGTCAAAGTCCGTGGGTGCGATCACTACGAGTTCCGTGGCGGAAAGGTGATTCGCAAGGACTCCTACTGGAAGATCGTGGAGTCGGCCTGAGGCGAATGCGGGTTGACCCCTTGCTCAGCCGGGCCGCCACGGCTTGGCGCAGCGTCGGCCCAGTTGGCTCCAACGTTATCCGGCGCGAAAAGCAAGTTGGAGCTGGTGCCAGGCTTGGCTGTCGGCACAGCAAGCACCGGGTAATGGCCGCACCACCGATTTGGTCAAGCTACTGAATTTGTAGCTGTCTGCGCCCGTCAATCAAGGGCTGGCGCCCCAAAACACCCTCAAGTGCAGCAGCCGCGCCTCACCCCCGCAGCCGGTCACCCAGCTTGCGCAGGCGGCGGCTGAGTTCGCGGGCCATGTTCATCTGCACCAGGGCGAACTGCTCGACGTCCTGCTGGTAGAGGGCGTGCAGCCCGTTCATCGAAAGCTCCAGCGCGCGCGTGGCCAGCAGCGCCTGGGCGCTGGCGCTGCGCGGGGAGAGGTCGATCACCGCCATCTCGCCAAAGCAGTCGCCGGCCTGCAGGCGGGCCAGCACGACGGGGCCGGTTTGGGTGGTCTTGGTGAGTTCCACCTCGCCGGCATCCAGCACGTAGAGCGATTCGCCCGGGTCGCCCTCGCGGAAGAAGAAGGCGCCGGCCGGCACGGCGATTTCGCGCGAATCGTCCAGCAGCACGCCGAGCGCGGACTCGGTCAGGCCGCCGAAGAGCGGCATCTGCTGCAACTGCGCGGCGCGTCCGGGCAGGAGGGTCATGGCGCGGCCAGTGTGCCGCGATCGGCGCGGCGCCGCAACCGGGCCGCGCCGTGGAGCAGCGCCGGCGCGGGCCGGCGCGGAACGTCAGCGGTGCGCCAGCGCGTCCATGGTGGCGGGGTCGAGCCGGCCGGTGGCGGGCAGGCCGTTGGCGCGCTGGAAGGAGCGCAGGCCGGACGCGGTGCGCGGGCCCATGCCGCCGTCGGGCGTGCCGACGTTGTAGCCCAGCTCGTTCAGGCGCTGCTGCGCCTCGGCCACCGACATGGTGTTGCCGCCCTGGCCGGGCACGTAGGTGCGCGAGGGTGCGGCGCCGCCGTCCACGCCCAGCCGGCCGCCGCCGCCCAGGCCCTGGCCCTGCACGCTCTGGGCGCGGTAGTTGCGCAGGCTGCGCACCATCTGGTTGTAGGCGTCCATGAAGGCGGCGGTGATGACCTTGCCCTGCGGCGTGTTCTGGTAGCCGCCCAGGCCGCCGGCACCGCCGACGCCGAACAGGCTGCCGAAACCGGCGAAGTCGGTCTTGGAGGCGCTGCCTTCAGAGGCTGCCACCTGCACGCTGGAGCGGTTGTCGATGAGCGTGAGCAGGGCGCTGGCCTCGCGCGTCTGCGTGCCGGCGCCGATGGCCGCCACGGCGCGGCCGCGGCCGCCGCCGATCAGGCCGCCCAGGGCGCCGCCGATGCCACCGGAATCGCGGCTGGAGAAGATGATCTCGGGCGTGAGGCCGTAGTCGGACGCCACCATCTGGCCCTTGCCGAAGTTGCTGCCGCCGCGCATTTCGCCCGACTGCTGCAGCTCGCGCTCGCGGCTCATGGCGCGCATGCCGCCGGCACCGCGCTCGACCACCACGAAGCAGTTGGATTGCTGGATCAGCAGGCGCAGCAGGTTGGCCGTGGGCGGCAGGCGGTATTCGTTGCGCAGGATGGTGTACCAGCCGGCGCTTTCGTTCTCGATCAGCGACACGGTGCCCAGCGGCGCGGGGCAGCGCTCGAGCTGGTCGGACGCGCCGGAGGTGGCGCTGCCGGCGGCGCTGCCGGTGGCCACGGTCTTGGACTCGGCCGAGCCCATCTTCATGTCGGTGGTTTCGCAACCCGCCAGCAGCATGGCGGCGCACGCGGCCGCCACGGCGACCATCTTGTTCCTGGACATCAACTTCTCTCCATCTTTGTGCACCGCGACCTCACCTGACGCGGGTTGCGCGATGCACAA
>Ga0209607_1001910_pt1 | contig 17150 bp, 16 predicted proteins | sample AD_UKC117_MetaG_FD_184413 | JGI IMG/M metagenome (GOLD analysis project Ga0209607, IMG submission 184413) | Active sludge microbial communities of municipal wastewater-treating anaerobic digesters from Hong Kong - AD_UKC117_MetaG (SPAdes)... | ecosystem: Engineered > Bioreactor > Anaerobic >... | reverse complement strand
GCTGACCTCGGAAGGCTACATGAAGAAGCACGGCCTCAAGCCGCGCGCCCGCGTTGTCGCCACGGCGAACATGGGCGACTGCCCGACGCTGATGCTGAACGCACCGGTCCCGGCCGCGAAGAAAGTTCTGGCCAAGGCCGGCCTGACGGCTGACGACATCGACGTCTACGAAATCAACGAGGCCTTCTCGGTTGTCGCCGAGAAGTTCATCCGCGACCTGAAGCTGAACCGTGACAAGGTCAACATTAATGGCGGCGCCATGGCCCTCGGCCACCCGATCGGCGCCACCGGCTCGATCCTGATCGGCACCGCCCTCGACGAACTCGAGCGTTCGGGCGGCCGTTACGGTCTCGTGACGATGTGCGCTGCCGGCGGCATGGCTCCGGCCATCATCATCGAGCGCCTCGACGCCTGATCGCCTGAAAGTTCGCCCTCCGGGCGACAGACACTGACAAGCGCCCGGTCCGGAACACGGACCGGGCGTTTTGTTTGGTTGCATAAAAGCAACAATTGCGAATGCGTATGAGAATAGGTCTCAATAATGGTTGCGATTCATTCTCATTGTCATTAGGCCCCTTCCGAACGGCTGCAAAGCGCAGTCCTCAGGGAGAACCATATGAGAAAAGCCATTCGCAAGCCGCGGAGCCTCCGCGCACAGGTTGGCATATACGCCGCTGTCGCCGTTGCAGCGACAGCCCCGGCCTTTGCCGACGATGCCGAGGAACCGGAACTGCGCGCCGAAACGGTCACCGTGACCGACGTGCCGGCGGACGCGAACCCCTATGGCGACCCGGATGCGCCCTACCGCGCCATCCGCTCGGCCAGCGGCCTGTTCACCGAGGACCTGCTGGACACGCCGAAATCCATCACCGTGATCACCGACGAGACACTGCACGACCTGGGCGCGAAGTCCTTCCGCGACCTGTTCCGCGCGCAGCCGGGCATCACGCTGGGCACCGGCGAAGGCGGCAATGCGTTCGGCGACCGTATCTTCATCCGTGGTTTCGATGCCCGTAACGACGTCTATGTTGACGGCGTACGTGATCCTGGCGTCGGCTCGCGTGAGACATTTGCGGTCCAGCAGATCGAAGTGCTGAAGGGGCCGTCCTCCGCGTTCGGCGGCCGCGGCACGACCGGCGGCGCCGTCAGCCTCGTCTCCAAGAAGCCCGGCGAAGGCAACTGGGGCGATGTCGAATTCACGCTCGGCTCCGACGCGACCCGCCGCGCCACGATCGACGTGAACCATGAAGTGACCGACACGTTCCGCGTCCGCTTCAACGGCATGATGCACGATTCCGAAGTCGCCGGCCGCGACGAGGTTTTCAACGACCGCTGGGGCGTCGCCGCCGCGGCCGAGTGGACGCCGACCGACGCCCTGACTTTCGGCTTCGACTATTACCACCTCTCGACGGATTACCTGCCTGACTGGGGCCACCCCTATGACGTGGCGAACAACCGCCCGTTCGCAGTCGACCGGGACAATTTCTACGGCGTCCTGTCGCGCGATTTCGGCGAGACCTTTGCCGACGTCTATACGGCGAACGCCAAATGGGTGATCTCGCCCGCTGTCGAGTTCGACACGGTCCTGCGCTACGGCCAGAGCAAGAACGCCTACACGGCCTCTGCACCGGAACGCCCGGACGCGGTGGCCCGGACAGTGAGCGCCAATGCCAAGCGCCGCGACGCGGTCACCGACTACTGGACAAACCAGTCGCGTTTCACCTTCCGCTTCGACACGGGCACGATCGGCCACACGCTGGTCACCGGTATCGAGCTGTCGCGTGAGGAAACGCTGAACCGCCAACGCACCTTCACCGAATGCGCGACGCTGCCCTGTACCGGCGCGACCTCCAACCCACTGCTCGATCTCGACAATCCGGACAACTCGATTCCGTGGGGCAACGACACGGCCGTGACCGGCCGCCCGACGATCAAGACCGAGACGGCCGCGCTCTACGCCCTCGACACGCTGACCTTCTCGCCGAAATGGGAAGCCTTCATCGGCATCCGCGCCGACAGCTACAGCGCCGAGACGACGGGCCTGACCCCGGCACGGGATTCTGACTCCGACTTCTTCAACTGGCATGCCGGCCTCGTCTACAAGCCGGTCGAGAACGCCTCGCTCTATGCGAGCTATTCGTCGGCATCGAACCCGCCCTGCGAACAGCTCGACGCCTTCGCGCTCGATTATGGCGGCTGCGACACGCGGATCACGACCATGGATCCGGTCGACAACACATCCTTCGAGGCCGGCGCGAAATACAATCTCGGCGGTCACCTCGACCTGACCGCCGCCCTGTTCCAGATCAAACGTGAGGGCGTGCCGGTCTCGATCGGTTCGGGCAGCACCGCAACGATCGGCGAGCAGGAGCAGGAAGTCCAGGGCGTCGAGTTCGGCGTCGCCGGCAACCTTACCGACAAGTGGAGCCTGTTCGGCGGCCTCACCCTGTTCGAGACGGAAATCACCGCCAGCGACAACCCGGCCCAGGTGGGCGAAATGTTCCCGAACGTCTCGGAACAGAGCTTCACGCTGACTTCCCGCTACCAGATCACGGACCGCCTGCACTTCGGCGGCACGGCCGGATACAACAGCGAGAAGTTCGGCGGCACGATCACGGCCGGCTCGACCTTCGTGCCGGACTACTGGCGCTTCGACTTCTTCGGCGGCTACAAGCTCGCCGACAATATGGAGATCAGCTTCAACGTGCTGAACGCCACCGACGAGCTCTACTATGATGCGCTCTACCGGTCCGGCACGCCGTTCTCCTATGTCGCGCCCGGCCGTTCGGCACTCGTGACACTGGACATCGACTTCTGATCGTCCGAAAGAGGGGCGGCTCGAGCCGGGGCCGCCCTTCAACCATCAGGAAACACCCATGCTGATCTGCATCCCGCAAGTCCTGAACAAGGAACAGGTCAAGGATATCCGCGCCCTGATCGATGCAGCCGATTGGGTGGATGGGCGGGTGACGGCCGGCGTGCAGTCGGCAGAGGCCAAGCACAACACACAGGTGCCGGAAGACCACCCGGCCGCCCGCAAGGCGCAGGCCCTGATCTCGGTCGCCATCGGCAACAACCCGCTGTTCCTGTCGGCCGCCCTGCCGCAGAAAGTCTTCCCGCCGCTGTTCAACCGTTATGTCGTGGGCGACAGTTTCGGGGCGCATGTCGACAATGCGATCCGCTCCGTGAAAAACTCACCGGAACGTATCCGTACGGACCTTTCCTGCACCCTGTTCCTGACCGAGCCGGAAGACTATGACGGCGGCGAACTGGTGATCGAGACCCTGTTCGGCGCGCAGGAAGTGAAGCTCGAAGCCGGCGACCTTGTCCTCTACCCCGCCTCCAGCCTGCATTCGGTGAGCGAGATCACACGGGGCGCGCGCGTCTCGTCTTTCTTCTGGCTGCAGAGCATGGTGCGCGACGATGGCGAGCGCACGCTCCTGTTCGACCTCGACCAGTCGATCCAACGCCTCGTCGCCGAACGCGGCCACAAGGACGACGAAGTGATCCGCCTGACCGGCATCTATCACAACCTCATCCGCCGCTGGGCCGAGGCCTGAACCGCCGATTGACGCCATTGCGCGCCGGTCTATCCTGAGCGCATGGCGCGGATCGTTCCTCTTCTCGAACTCCCCGGCATCCGGGTCCACCGGTTCGACCACCCGGTCGAACACGAGGACCAGCCGTATGAGGAAATCGCCGATACATTCATGGCGAGTTTTGTCGAAGACGGCACATTCGATCTTCATGTCGGGGACCGTAGCTGGCGCGCGCGGCGCGGCGACGTGATGTTGAGCCACCCCGGCATGCGGTTCCGGGCCGATTTCGAGGGCAAGGGATTCAACGACACCTGCTTGTCGGTGACCTACAAGTCGGCCGCGGATGACGGGTTCGATGCGGCGCGAAGCTGGGCCCGTTCGGGCCGCTCGCTGCTCGCGTCCGGCAATCGCACACGCTATCTCTACTGGGGCCTGAAACAGGCCGTCGACCGGTCCGATCCTGTTCTGGCGGAGTATTGCGCGACCGAAATCTTCCGCCCGCACGACGGCGCGAACGCGCCGCTGTTCCGGGAGCAAAAGCTCTCCTGGTATGCCGAGCGGATACATGCCGTACGGGAACGAATGGAGCGGGACTTCAGCGAAGCCCTGACCGTCTCCGGCCTTGCCGCCGGCGTCGGCATGAGCCTGTTCCATTTCACGCGGGTTTTCACCGAGCTCGCCGGAATGGCGCCGCACCAGTACCTGCGCGAGACAAGGCTGCGGCAGGCGCGCCTCATGTTGCGGGACGGACGCAGCGTGACCGAAACCTGCTATGCCTGCGGGTTCAACAATCTCAGCCATTTCAGCCGCAGCTTTGCCCGGCGTTTTGGGCATCCGCCGTCACGCGCGATCGCCTGAAATCAGCAAGAAAGTGCAAGCGGCGCCCGGCACGGCGCTGCTAGACCCGGCCGGTCAGCAATACAAAGGACCGGCTCCATGACACTCCGACCCGTCTCTCCTGCCGTTCTCGCCCTGGCGGCGACAGCCTGCGCCAGCATGCCGGTTCCGGACGCGGCCGAGGAGATACGCGCCCTCGCCGCGCTCGACACCGCCTACCAGGCGGCTGTGGAACGCAACGACGCCGCCGCGATGGCGGATATTCTGCACAAGGACATGATTCTGGTGCTCGGCACGGGCATGACCTATACGCGGGACGACCTCATCCGGTCGGCCGAGGAACGGCATGTCATCTATGAGCATCAGGTCGAGGATCCGGGCACCCAGACCGTGCGCCTCTATGGCCGCGATACGGCGATCATTACCGCCCGGCTCTGGCTGAAGGGCACGACAGCGGAAGGCGCGCCGATCGAACGACGGCTCTGGTTCAGCGACACCTATGTACGCACGCCCGAAGGCTGGAAATACGCGTTCGGACAAGCCTCGATCGCGCTACCGGACGCCTGACGGGGCGGTCCCGAGCAGGAACGCGCATCAGCCTTCAGCCGGCGACCCAGGCCAGGGCTTCGTCCATCTGGTTCAGGCGGAAAAGGCCAAAATCAACGCCGACCGTCTCGGCCACCCTTTTCGCCAGGTGTTTCAGGCCTTCGAAATCGGAAACGACCGCGAACCGGCGGATATGCGGACCGTACTCGTTGGCCATCATCGCATCCAGAAGCGCCGCGCGGCGGCTATAGTGGCTGAACCCCGGCCCCAGACGCATCAGTATGCGAAGTTCACCGTGGGTTTTCAGCATTCCTTCTGCGGCCAGGTAGATCACATTGCGGTAGTCCGCTTCCGAAATCACGCCTGTGGCGTCGAAAGCAATAATTCCGGGAGTCGCACATTCGATCGGTTCAAGCACAGCGTAAAAATGCCTGCAGATTCCACTTCAGACAATCGGATTCCTTGCGGAAGTTGCCTAGTTCGGGTGCTTGTCGTCGGGGTCGCCGGACCAGAAGCGCTTGATGCGTCCGAGGAAGCCCTCGCTTTCCGGGTGGCAGTCGGCATGGCTGCAGTCGCAGAACTCCCGCAGGATGTCCTTCTGACGTTGCGTCAGGTTGCGCGGGGTTTCGACGAACATCTCGACGAACAGGTCGCCGGTCTGGCCCGACTGGCGCACCGAAGGCATACCCTTGCCGCGCAGGCGCAGCTTGCGGCCGGTCTGGGCGCCTTCCGGCACCACGACGCGGGCCCGGCCGCCATCGATGGTCGGGATGTCGATCTCGCCGCCGAGCGCTGCCGTCACCATCGGCACCGGGGCGCGGCAATAGAGGTTCGGTCCGTCGCGCTCGAAAATGTCATGCTCGACGACATCGACGAAGATGTAGAGGTCGCCGCGGCCGCCGCCATTCGTGCCCGGCTCGCCTTCACCGGCGAGGCGGATACGCATGCCGCTCTCGACCCCGGCGGGGATCTTCACGTTCAGCTTGCGCTCTTCGCGCACCTGGCCCGCACCGCCGCAATCCTTGCATGGCTTCTTGATCGTCTTGCCCTTGCCGCCACAGCGCGGGCAGGTCCGCTCCATGGTGAAGAAGCCCTGCTGGGCGCGCACGCGGCCGGCGCCTGCACAGGTCTCGCAGGTTTCGGGCACAGTGCCTTCCGCCGCGCCGGACCCGTCACAGGTCTTGCACGTCACGGCCTGGGGCACGTGGATGGTTTCGTCCTTGCCGGAAAATGCCTCGGCCAAGGTGATCTCGAGATCGTAGCGCAGGTCTGCCCCGCGCTGCGGCCCGTTGCGGCGGCGCTGGTTGAACCCACCATTGGCACCGAAGACTTGGCTGAACAGGTCCTGGAAAATGTCTTCGGGATTGATACCGGCGCCGAACGGGTTGCCGCCCCCGCCGCCCATGCCGTTCTCGAAGGCGCCATGGCCGAACTGGTTGTAGGCCGCGCGCTTCTGCGGGTCGGAAAGGACAGCATAGGCCTCGCCGACTTCCTTGAACTTGTCTTCGGCTTCCTTGTCGCCCGGATTCTGGTCCGGGTGGAACTTCATGGCCAGCTTGCGGTAAGCGGATTTGAGCGCCTTCTCGTCCGCATCGCGGCCGACACCCAGAACCTCGTAATAGTCGCGCTTGCTCATGGATTAATGGCTCGCCGTTGCTCTTCAGTCCTGCCCTGCGGCGTCATGTGGGGCGGGAATTACGCACGCGCAAGGGAGGGATGCAGACGGATCGCCCCCCGATCCGCTCCTGGATCGTAAAGAAATCAGCTCGGTCCAGTCATGAACTGGGTCGGACCCTTCTCGATCACTTCCGGGCCGGTGGGCTTGATCTGCATGACCGCGAGGCCCCGCTCGCTGGTGCCGTCGAGGCGGAAGCGGAACAGGCCGTTCACCCCGAAGAAACCATCGGGATCGGTCACGCCATTGTATTTGAGGTTGTTCTCGGACGCGAGACGCACCGTGAGCGCGGCGGCGTCATAGGCGACGGCAGCGAGATCGGTCGGCTTCTTGCCGTAGATGCGGCGATAGGTTTCGCGGAACTGGGTGAGGTTTTCCGGATCGGGGCCCGGATAGACGCCGCCAGCGAGCGTCGGCTCACGCCAGATCGTGCTGTCGTCCCAGAGGCTCGTGCCCATCAGCATGACATGGGTGAGGTCCACGCCATTGTAGGGCAGCAGCGGGGCGATGGAGAGCAGCGTCACGCCGCGTTCCGGGATCATGACGGCGACCTTGGCGCGCGGATTGGAGGCGATCTCGGATTTCAGGATCGACGAGACAGACCGGGCTTCGGACGATGCGCCTGCGCCCGGCTCGTAGAAGGCCGAGGTCAGCACCACACCGCCCTTGTTATAGGCCTCGGTGCGCAGGGCGGTTTCGATCTGGTGGCCATATTCGGACTGCGGCCCGAGGAAGACGAAGCTGTGGACGCCCTTCGAGGTGGCGTAGTTGACCATGCGGCGCACTTCTTCCTCCGGAGAGATGGAGGCGAGATAGGAACCGCCGCCAGCGGCCGTCCGGTCGTTCGAGAAGGCGATGATCGGGATCTTCTTGTCCTGCGCCCGTTCGCGGATCGCTTTCACGTTTGCGCCGAACAGCGGGCCGAGGATGACGTTCGCCTTTTCCTTCACGGCTTCATCGAGCCGGGCTTCGGCGACCGACTGCTTGCCGGCCGTATCCTTCGGGATGATCAGGAAATCGTCGCCGGCATATTCGAACAGGGCCAGCTCGATACCGGCCAGCATGCTTTCGGCTTCGGCGCGGACCTGGGCGTTCGGGTGCGAGAACGGCAGCAGCACAGCAGCGCGCTTGATCTTGCGGTCTTCCATGAAGGCCGGCGTGAGGCCTCCGTCACCGCGCACCTCTGCGAGATTGTCGGGTTCGCCGAGCCGGGCGGAGTCGATCTCGTCGCCGGGTGCATGTGTGCCGGAGGTAACGGGTTCGGCGCGCGGGCTGCCGGTGCCGATCTGGACCGGCGGACGGGCGGGCGCGCTGGCGCAGGCTGTGGCAAACAGGAACGCCGTCAGAAGAAGGCTTGGCGCTTTGATCGTCCTGAGCAATGGTTGCAACAATGTCATCTCCCGAAACATCCGACGCGCAGGCGATTCCCGGCCAGGGCGACTCTAGGGGGGCCGGGCCGGGCGGGCAACCGCCGCAGGCACTGGCACCCGGCCTCTATGTCGTCTCGACGCCGATCGGCAACCTGCGGGACATCACGCTCCGGGCGCTGGACGTGCTCGCCGCGGCCGACGAAGTGCTGGCCGAGGACACGCGCGTGGCGGGGAAACTTCTGTCCGCCTATGGCGTTAAGGCCCGGCTCAGCCCCTATCATGACCACAATGGGGCGGAACGGAGACCGGAACTCCTGCGCAAGCTGGTCGAAGGCGCACGCATCGCGCTGGTCTCGGATGCGGGCACGCCGCTGATCTCCGATCCCGGCTGGAAACTGGCGCACGAAGCGCTGGAGGCGGGGCACCGCGTGTTCCCGGTGCCGGGCGCTTCGGCCATGCTGGCCGGTCTCGTTGCCAGCGGCCTGCCGAGCGACCGGTTCATGTTCGCGGGATTTCTGCCGCCGAAACAAGGTGCCCGCCGGCAAAGCCTCGAAAGCCTGAAGTCCGTTCCGGGGACACTGATCTTCTACGAAAGCGGACCGCGCCTCGCAGAGACTGTCGCCGACATGGCGGCCGTGCTTGGCCCCGCCCGGTCTGCCGCCGTCGCGCGGGAGCTGACCAAGTTTTTCGAGGAAACCCGCCGCGGCACGCTGGGCGACCTGGCCAAGCACTATGACGAAGCCGGCGGCCCCAAGGGAGAGATCGTCGTACTGGTCGGCCCGCCTCTCGACGAGGAAGTCACGCCCGAACGGCTCGACGCCGCCCTGCGCGACGCGCTCGCCTCGCAGCCGACCAAGGCGGCGGCAAATGCGGTGGCCGAGGCCCTCGGCCTGCCGAAGCGCGACGTCTACCAGCGCGCCCTGCAGCTGAAAGCCGATGGCTGAGGCGAAACGTCAGGCAGCGGAGCAACGCGGCCGCAAGGGTGAACGGCTGGCCGCCCTGTTCCTGCAAATGAGAGGCTATCGCATCCTCGACCGGCGCGTGCGCACGCCGCTCGGCGAAGTGGACCTCATCGCCCGGCGGGGAGACCTCATCGCCTTCGTGGAAGTGAAGCACCGCGCGACACTGGACGCGGCCGGCGGATCGGTGACGCCGCAGGCCTGGCAGAGAATTTCACGAGCCGCCGACTTCTGGATGGCGCGTCACCCGGCACTCGCCGATTGCGGCTGGCGTTACGACATCGTCGCCCTCGCCCCGCGCCACCTGCCGCGGCATATACAGGATGCATGGCGCCCGGGCCTCGCCTGACCGAAAACAGCTCATTCTGTTTGCGCCCTCAGGATTGTCCGTCCTGCGACATTCCGCACCGGCGTCCTGTCTCCGCGTTAACCGACAGTCAAATCAAGTTGATTAGAGCGGACGGCATTTAACGACAAAATATTGATCAGGTAAGACAGATGGAAGCCGTGACCGCCAACCAGGCTGCGACGAAAACCCGAGCAACCGCGCCGCCTCCGGTGGGGCCACACCTGAAGCATGTCTTCCAGAATGCGGCGAAGGCTTTCGATCTGATCCACAAGTACCGGACCCCGCCGGACCCGAAAACCTACGCAATCTGGTATGCCTATGCCGACGGAAGCGACGACGCCCTGCGGGCGCGGGTCGATGAACTGATCACGATCAATGCCAGCCTGACTCCTTTCGATATTGATTCAATTTTCCGCGAATTCCTGACCGAGGAGACCGGCGACACGGCCCGTCAGACGATCGGCCTCGCCATCGAGAAGGAAATCGAAAGCGTCCTCGACATTATCCAGCAGGGCATGAACAGCAGCGACAGCTTCGGCGCGTCCCTCGACGAAGCAAGCAAGCGCCTGCCCCATGCGCTTACCGGCGACGACCTCGCAGCCCTCGTGTCGACCCTCGTCGAAGACAATCGCCGGATGGCGGAAACGACGCAGGAACTGAACCAAGACCTCAAGGATTCCCGCACCCAGATCGCAACGCTGCACAAGGAACTGGAAGAGGTCCAGAACCAGTGCATGCGCGACCCGCTGACCGCCGTCTCGAACCGCCGGGCCTTCGACGAGCAGCTGGAGCGCGAAATCGCCATTGCCGCCGAGACCGGCCAGAAGCTGTGTCTTGCAATGGCCGACATCGACCACTTCAAACACGTCAACGACACGTATGGCCACCAGACGGGCGATGCGGTTCTGCAGATGTTTGCCACGACCATCGCCCAGAACATCAAGGGCCAGGACATGGTCGCCCGTTATGGCGGCGAGGAATTCGCCATCATCCTTCCGCACACAGACCTGTTCTCGGCCTACAACCTCCTGGTCAAGATCAAGCACAATTTCAAGAATGGCGAAGTGGAAGACACCAAGGGCCAGAAGGTCTCGCAGGTGACGGCCTCTTTCGGCATCGTGCGCTACGAGCCAGGCATGACAGCCCGCAACCTGATCGAGCAGGCCGACAGCTTCCTCTATGAGGCCAAGCGCGCGGGCCGCGACCGGGTCAAGGCAAAGGGTTTCTGACCCTTTCCCTGAACCCTCTCCCCACGGCATCCACGTAGTTTCCCGGATTGTCCGCCAAGCGCAGGCGCGCGGTAATGGCGGGTCTGCTTTGCAGAGGGAGCGCGCGCCATGGATGGCAGCTTTCAGTTCGCACAGAATGAGGCCCGCCTTACGGAAGGCCAGGTTGATGCCGCTTTCAGGGCCGAAGTCGACGCTTTCCTCGACGCCGAACTCACGGACGACCTACGCGCAGCCGGCCGGGCGACGACCGGGCTAAAATCGGCCGCATGGGCCTGCAAAACGTGGCGGGAAAAACTCAATGCGCGGGGCTGGTACGCGGCCACCTGGCCGGTCGCCTTTGGCGGCACGGGCTGGAGCACCCAGCAGCGGCTGTATTTCGAAAATGCCTCGGCGGCGCGCGACGCGCCTATCCTGATGAATTCCGGTGTCCGGACGATTGGCCCACTGATCTTGGAATCCGGCACCCCGGCGCAGAAAGCACGCTACCTGCCCGCGATCCTTCACGGCGATCATGAATGGTGCCAGGGATTTTCGGAACCGCAGGCGGGATCGGACCTGTCTGCCCTGTCTTTGAAGGCGGTGCGTGACGGCGACGACTTCATCCTGACCGGCAGCAAGATCTGGACGAGCTTTGCCCAGTGCGCGACGCACATGTTCCTGCTCGCCCGCTGCGAGCCGGACAGTCATGGCGGCGAAGGCCTCGTTTTCCTGCTTGTGGAGATGAACCGGCCCGGCATCGAGGTACGCCCGATCCGCTTCATCGACGGTGACTGCGAAACCAACGAAGTGTTCTTCAACGGCGTGCGCACCCCGGTGGCCGACCGGATCGGCGAGATCGGCAAGGGCTGGAAAACGGCCAAGCAGCTGATGGCAATTGCGCGGAGCAACAATACGACGACGGGCCTGCTGCGCCGTGCCCTGCGGGCAGCGAAACGCGGACTGTCCGAAAGCGGAGGAGCCGAACCTTCGCTGGTCATGCGGCTGGCGGAGATGGAGATGCGGCTCGATACGTTCGAGGCGCTGGAGGCGCGTATAGCCGAGGGCATGACGCCCCTCGCCGCTGCGCCGGCCTCATCGGCCATGAAACTGCTCGCCACGGAACTGCACCAGGCGATCACGGAAGTGGGACTGGCGGCTGCGCCGAATAGCGGCTTCGCACAGGCGAAGTACTTCGCGACACGGGCGGCGACGATCTATTCCGGCACCAGCGAGGTGCATAGGAACATCCTCGCCCATGCCATCAGCTGTCCCTAGCCGAAGGCGCGGCCCGTCGCCCCGGTGATCACGAATTCTGCGCCGGATAGGAAAACCTTGCGGGTCTCGGCGGTCCGGATGAGGTTTGCGACATCGTCCGGCAGGGCATCCATGTCGACATAGGGTTGCGCATCCGCCTGCACCGCGCCGGACAGAAGATTGATCAAGGCCATCAGGACACGCAGGCCGTAGCCGGCCTTCATGTCCAGCACGAGTTCCATCCGCTCGGCGCAGGCCATGCCGCCCTTCAGGATTTTCTGCTTGGCGGAGATCATGCTGTCGAGCTGGACGCTCCGCTCGATCGTGTGAGCAAGCTGTGCCCGGAGGATCAGCATGGTGGGATTGACGAGCGCGCTGTCGATAAAGGCCTCGCAGAAGGCCCGACCGGACATGCCCTCGGTAAGCGACTGGCGAAGCCGGGTGAAGAATCTCTGGAAGGCGCGCTCATACAGCGCGAGCAGCAATTCTTCCTTGTTCGCGAAATACAGGAAGATCGTGCTCTTCGAAACACCGACCTTTTCGGCGACGGCCGAGATGGCGAAACGGTCATTGGCCGCGCCGCGCACCAGCCGCTCGGCGGCATCGAGAATCTCTTCCCGGCGGGCGCTCTTTTCGTGCTCCGTCCGGGCACGCTGGAAATCTTCGCGTATGCTCATTGTGTCAGGTCCAGATTGGATGGCCCGGTTCGTTCTGGCGAATATCAGGCCCTGATCCCTTTCATCAGGAGTTCGGCCCCGCTGAAGAAAGATGAGCGAGCGTCGGCTGCGCGCATGGCCTCCATCATGTCCGGCTTGATGTTGTCGGCATGAATGTAGCGCAGGACACTGACCTGCGCCGCACCGCACATCAGATTCATGAACGCCTTGATCAAAACCCGGCCCTGCCCCGGCTCGAGGCCCAGCGCGTCTTCCGCCTCGGCCACTGCAGCCGTGCGCGTGCGATAGATCGCCTCGAAAGTCGGGGCGACGAAGGACTGGGACAGGCTGCCCGAGATTGTGTTGGAGATCATGGCCCGCATCGTGACCAGAGACGGACATTCCGCCGAACTGTCGATGAATGCCTCGCAGAATTCCATATCCGTCATGCCGCGGCGAAGCCGGCTGCGCAGCCGCTGGAAGAATGCCTCGCCGACCTGCGTATACATCGCCGCGAGGAGCTCTTCCTTGTTCCGGAAATAAAGGAAAATGGTGCTTTTCGAAACGCCGATCCGGTTCGCGACGTCGGAAATGGAGAACCTGTCATCAGGCGACTCGCGCAGCACCTTTTCGGCAGCATCCAGGATTTCCGCCCTGCGGGCGGCTCTTTCCGGTTCGGACCGGGCGCGGAGGAAATCTTCCCGAATGACCATACCCTCTTTTAAGTTGTAACCCATTAGTTGAAAAGACAACAAATGACCATTGGTCTATTATTTTTGCAGCCCCCTCTTCGCAAGCAGTGATTGCAGAACTTTGTCAGCCCTGCACATGTGCGAACACCGGGATGGACCGGCCGAACGGCGCCTTGCCTTCGGGGTCGTATCCGCTGCCCGGCGCCGGGATACGCTGCAGCGGTTCCAGACACCCCTGGCTGTCGAGCAGATTCGCCACCGCGCTGCGGGCGTTGTCGCCCAGCGCAGCATAACGCTGCTGCAGTCGTTCGAGGCACCAGACGCGGTATTGCGAGGTCTGCAGGTCGCGATAGGCGGCGCCCTGGATAGTCATGTCATGGCGCTTCTGCCCGGCCCCCCAGGCCTCCGCCTCGGCGCAGAGCGCTTCGAGATGAGTTTCGCCGATCTCTCTCAGGAGTGGGAGGAGATCGTCCGGAATGCCGCTCACTAAACCACCCGTTGTGCGTGACGCCCGTGCATTCCAGAGGCGATAGACCCATTCCATCACGGCCGGCGCCGTCTCGCGCATGATGATCCCGGGCGCCGGGTCCATCGCGAAATGGCGGAAGAGCGGGCCGAACAGGCCGATGTCGGCCAGCGTCGGCCGGTCGCCGAAGAGGAAAGGCCGCGATTCGAAGACCGGTGTCAGGATTTCCAGCAGGCGGAAATAGGATTGTTCCACATGGCTCCGGTTGGCCTCCGTCACGCCATCCCGGAGGACGAAATTGTAGCGTTGACGCTTTTCCGTCCGGCTCCGGACGAGCCAGCACGGCAGGGGCAATTCCCTCGCCATGTCGTCCGAGATCTGGCGGGCGAGCAGCTTGGCGCTGAGCGGATAGCTCCAGCGGAAGTGCATGGCCGGGCGCCAGAGCCATTCGTCCGCATAGTCCTCGATCAGGCGGCAGACATAAGCCTGGACCGGGTCGTCCGGCAGGATCGACGGATCGGGGTACTGGGTCTCGAACCAGTCGATGATCGGGCTGGTATCGGTCATCCAGCGGCCGTCTTCCAGTTCGACCGCAGGCATCTGCATCGCTCCGGTCGCCCGCGGGATCTTCACCTTGAAGTCGGCGATCGTCATGGGACAGAACTGGTAGGGGATCTCCTTGTAGCGCAGGTACCCTTCCAGCTTGCCCGAAAAATACGAGACCTTGAGTCCGTAGACCTTCATCATTCCCTTCGCCCTCCCCGGCGCTGATTTCCGCCTGTCTCCCGCAGGCGAGAAAAACCCCTCCCGGATTTGTCCGGAAGGGGCTTCGTCATGTCAATTCCGGAAAGACCGGGTTCAGGCCTCGGCCTTTTCCTTCACTTTCGCCTTCTGGCCGGAATACTCGAACTCTTCCGCATCGAGATCGGTGTTCGGAAGCTCGTCCTTCTCACGCCAGTAGTCCTGCGTGTGCTGCCAGATGTAGTTGGAACCGCGCTTCGGCAGCATGTGCATGGAACGCATCAGGTAACCGGGGTTGAAGTTTTCCGGGTCGATCCAGGGCAGGATTTCCATACCCTCGTCTTCCTTGCGCAGCTTAACGCGAACCTGCGTCACGCCCTTTTCGTCCATATGCTTCAGCAGGCGGCAGATATAGTCGCCCATGATGTCGACGCGCAGGGTCCAGGAGGCCCGGAAGTAGCCGAACACCCAGGCCATATTCGGCACGCCGGTGAACATCATGCCGCGATAGGTGACCGTCTTCGAGAAATCGACCGGCTTGTCATCCACCGTGAACGGAATATCGCCGAGGACCGACAGGTTGAAGCCCGTCGCCGTGATGATCACATCGGCTTCCAGTTCCTCGCCGCTCTTGGTGAGAATGCCTTTCTCGGTGAACCGGTCGATCTCGTCCGTCACCACGCTTGCCTTGCCCGAAGCGATGCCCTGGAACAGGTCGCCGTCCGGCACGAAGGCGATCCGCTGACGCCACGGCCGGTAGCGCGGGGTGAAGTGCTTGTCGACCGGATAGTCCGGCCCGAGGAAGGCCTTCACGCCTTCCAGCAGTTCCTGCGTGACGGTCTCTTCTTCCGCGAGGCAGCGCTCGGTGAATTCGTGCTGGTCGAACAGGACCTTCTGGCGCGCGAGCCGGTGGATCGTCTCTTCGTCAATGCCGATGCGGCGGAGTTCCGTGACCAGTTCGTTTTCATTCCGTCCCGGGATGAAATAGGTCGGCGAGCGTTGTAGCACGGTGACGTGCTCAACATCTCCGGCAATTGCCGGCACGACCGTGGCAGTCGTAGCGCCGGAGCCGATGCAGATGACTTTCTTGCCCTTGAGGTCCAGGTCGTCCGGCCAGACCTGCGGATGGATGATCCGGCCCTTGAACTTGTCCATGTCCTTCCAGTCGGGCGTGAAGGGCTGCTCGTAATTATAGTAGCCTTGGCACATCCAGAGGAAGTTGCAGGTGAAGGTGAGGTCTTCCCCCGTCTCGAGCTTGCGTACTTTCAGCGTCCAGAGGCTGTCCTTGGAGGACCACTCGGCCGAGAGGATCTTGTGGCCGTACCGGATGTGCTGTCCGAGATCGTTCTCCTCGATCACCTCTTCCATATAGTCGAGGATTTCCTGGGCGGTCGCGATCGGCACGCCCGTCCACGGCTTGAAACGGTAACCGAACGTGTAGAGGTCCGAGTCGGAGCGGATGCCCGGATACTTGTGCCAGCGCCACGTGCCGCCGAAGCTGTCCAGCTTCTCAAGCACGGCATAGCTCTTGCCGGGGCACTGCGTTTTCATGTGATAGGCCGCGCCGACGCCGGAAATGCCGGCTCCTGCAATCAGCACATCGAAGTGTTGGATCTTGGCCAATGCTGGCCGCGTTTTCGTTTCCGTCCCTGACATGGCTCTCCGTCCACCTGAGTGGCGCCACCGGACCGCCCGAGGGCGCATTTTTCACCCTTCATTGAAACCAGAAAAATTTGCACTGCACTACGGGGGAACCCGTATGACGTCGGGTCATTCCGGCAAATTTTCGCCCCGAAGACGGCCTCAGCCCTGTTCCGGAGGGAAAAATCCCCCCTCCTCGCCGGAATGCCTGTCCCGGCCTGTCAGATGTGCCTTCACCCTGCCGTAATCCTTCTCCATTTACCCTCCGGAAATGATGACTCAAACGGCAGGCTGACATGGCGCAGAAGGGTGAGAAGACCCCGGCCCAGCACGTGATCAAGGTTCCTGGCGGCGGCTTTGCCTCGCGCCATCCCCGTGCCGTGCGCTATGGTCTGATCACGCTCCTCGTCGTCGTGCTGGTTGTTGGCGGCTGGGGCTTCTGGAAGTGGCGGTCCCTCTATTCCGGCATGCCAAGGCTGCCCGAGGCCGCTGACCTCTGGAGCGTGAAGCGCGAACCGGCGATTGAGTTCGTCGACCGCAAGGACGTCACGCTCGACGTGCGCGGTCCGCGCTACGGACGGGCGACGCGGCTCGACCAGTTGCCCGACCACGTGCCCCAGGCCTTCATCGCGGCCGAGGACAAGCGATTCTACGAGCATGACGGCGCCGACGACGCTGCCATCGCGCGCGCCGCTTGGTCGAACCTCCGCGCAGGCGAGACGGTTTCCGGCGCCTCAACGATCACCCAGCAGCTGATCAAGAACCTCGTGCTCGACAGCCGCCAGACGGTGAAGCGCAAGGCGCAGGAAGTGAAGCTCGCCCGGGAACTCGAAAAGGAGATGAGCAAGGACGAGATCCTCGCGCTCTATCTCAACCGGGTCTATTTCGGCGCGGGCCTCTACGGTATCGACGCGGCTGCCCGCTATTACTTCGGCAAGGAGCCCGGCAAGCTGACCGTGGCGGAGGCCGCCCTTCTTGCCTCGCTGCCCAAGGCGCCGTCCAAGCTGAACCTGCGCGAGAACCTCGCCGGGGCGAAAGAGCGCCAGTCCTATGTTCTGGACGAGATGGCGGACCTCGGGTTCATCAAGCCTGCGGAAGCCGACAAGGCCCGCAAGGAAGATATCAAGATCATCGATCCGCCCGCTTACGATCCGCAGCTCGGATACGCCCTTGATGCAGCGGCCGAGCGCGTGAAGTCGATGCTGCCCCGCATTCCG
>Ga0209607_1001909_pt1 | contig 17151 bp, 13 predicted proteins | sample AD_UKC117_MetaG_FD_184413 | JGI IMG/M metagenome (GOLD analysis project Ga0209607, IMG submission 184413) | Active sludge microbial communities of municipal wastewater-treating anaerobic digesters from Hong Kong - AD_UKC117_MetaG (SPAdes)... | ecosystem: Engineered > Bioreactor > Anaerobic >... | reverse complement strand
TTCCGTCTTGACAAATGCGCCCAGCATCACCCCAAACGCCACCGACGCCAGCCCAAAGGCCAGCAGCATGATGGCCAGCCCCGCCGGAGAGCGGCCCCAATTCACACCCAGCACCAGCATACCAAACCCCACCAGCAGGGCCATCTGCACCACGGCCGTAGCAAACTGCCCGGTAATCGTACCCAGCAGGTACGTCGCCTTGCGTGTCGGCGTCACCAAGAGGCGGCGCAGCGTGCCGTAGCGCCGTTCAAAAGCCAGCAGCGCCGACGTGCCCAGCAGTGGGATAAACACCCAGGTAATGAGCTGCCCGGCCGACTGGTGAGCGGCCTGATCGTAGGTGTTGGCGGCGGTCAGGGCCGCTTCTGGCTGGGTGACGGTCACGCGCGATGGTGCGGCGGCTAGCTGCGCTTCGGCCTGCGCGACGGCCTGTTGGAAGTATGCCTGCCGGATGGTTGCATCGGCGAATGGCGCCAGTCGTTCGGCCTCGCTAACGCTGGCGCGGGCCACCACCCAGGGCTGGCTGATCTGGCTGACGGCCGTTTGCACGGCCCGGTCAGCGGCGCTGGCGTTGTTGTTGTTGGGCAGTTGGCGCAGATCGAGCACGGCCGTTTCCCCACCCAACACCGCCGCGCCAAAGCCTGCCGGGATGACCAGCAGCGCCGGGGCAGCCTCCCCGGCAAAGAGCGCTTCCGCCTCGTCCCGCGGCTGCCGGTTAAGGCGCACCACGTCAGAAGCGGCCAGGGCATCCACCAGCGTCGCGGCCGGCTCGCTGTCATCTTCGTTGACCACCAGCAGCGGAATTCGGTTGTCGCCATCGCCGCTCAGGCTGGTTCCCAAGCCGCCGCTAAGGAGAAGGGTAAACACAATGGGCAAAATCAAAAAGAAAAGGAGTTCTGTCCGGCTGGAAAAGCGGATGATCGTATCTTTCCAGGCCAGCGCTGTGATTTTTTGCAACATGAGACCTCCAGGATTGCGAATTTCAGATTGGAGCTTGCGGAAAGCGGCCCATCTTACCGGGCAATGAGTGCGCCGGCGCGCCGTTGAAAAACGAGAACGGCCGTGCCAAACAACACCAAAGCCATCACTGCCAGCGCCACCAGCGCCGGCCAGATGTCGGCCAGGGCCCCGCCCTGCCCCAACGCCGTAAAGCCTTCAATGGCCCAGGCGTTAGGCGTAATTTTGCTTAGCTGCGCCAGGAAACCGGTGAAGGGAATCTGGACAAAGCTGCCGCCCAAAATGCCAAAGATGAGCATCAGGGCCGTGCCAAAACTGGATACCTGGCCGGGGCGGTTGGCCACCGAAGCCAGCAGCAGCCCCCAGCCCGTCGCCGCCGCCGCCACGGCCACAATCAACAGGACGACGCCGGGCAAACTGCCCCAACGCAGGCCAAACAACAGGCTGCTGGCGGCGATGAGCACGCTCACCTGGGCCACGCCGGTCAGGAAAATGCCAACAACTTTGCCGGCCAAAACCTGGGTGGCCGAGGTTGGGGCCACGAGCAGACGGGCCAGCGTGCCCTTATCCCGTTCGTCCAGAATGCTGCGGCCGCCCAAAGCGACGGTGTACATCAGAAAGGCCACGGCCATGCCGGGGGCAATGTAGGCCAGGTAGTTGGGGTCGGCGGTGGCAGCCGCGGCCGCCTCATCCCGGTGGATACGGATCAGCGGCGCAGCGTCCCCGCCGTCAATCAGCCGCTGGCCCATCGCTTGCCCCAGGGTGATTAAGGCGTCGGTGTCGGCGGGGGAGACACGGCCGTTCAACACCAACTGCGTCATAGCCACATTCACACTGATCATGCCGGTCTCCACCTGCTGAGTAAAGTCCTGGACGATGCTGGCGACCACGTTGGCGCCGATGGGCCGGGCGGGGTTGGCATACACTTCGACGCTGATCGGCTCGCCCACCTGCCCGCTGCTATCGGGCAGGATACTGGCGCTAAAGCCATTGGGAATGATGACGGCGGCGGCGATTTCATTTTCGTCGACGAGCTGGCGGGCTGCGGTGGCGGAAACGGCCGTATCCACGGCCAGCAACTCGGTCAGGTCCGGCGAGGCAAACACGTCCACCAACGCCTGGCCAAGCTGACCGCCATCTTCATTCAGCACCACCACCGGAATGCCGGACAGGCCGCTGCCGCCGCTGCCCCGGGAAAACGAGCCGGTCACCAGCCCCAGCCCCAGCGTCAGTACAAACGGCGCGCCAAGCATCAGAACCAGTGCCCCACGATCCCGAAATAACACAATCAAATCTTTCCAACCGATTTGCAAAATTTTTCTCATGGCAATGTTTCCTTTGCTTGCGCTTAATCCCGCAGGGCGCGGCCGGTCAGGTGCAAAAAGACGGCCTCTAAATTGGGTTCTTCAATTTCGATGGCCCGGATGGGCAGCCCGACGCCGTTGGCCTGGGTGACGATGGCCGGCAGCACGGCCGCCGCTTCGCGCACAGACAGGACAATCTGGCCGTTGACAGAATTAGCCGCCAGGACACCTTCCGTGCCGGCGAACATGTCGGCGTGCCCGTTGGCTTCGTGGCCTTCGCCGAAGTTCAGGCGCACGGTTTCTTGCTCGCTGACCACCTGCTTCAGCTCGTTTTGCGTGCCGAGGGCGATGAGACGGCCGTGATCGATAATGCCCACCCGGTCCGACAACTCTTCGGCCTCTTCCATGTAATGAGTGGTATACAGCACCGTCATACCCTGGTCGCGCAGTTCCAGCACCATGTCCAGGATGCGCCGCCGGCTTTGCGGGTCGATGCCCACCGTCGGTTCATCCATGAAAAGCAGCTGCGGCTTGTGCAGCAAGCCCACGGCAATGTTGATGCGGCGCTTCATGCCGCCGGAGTAGGTTTCCACCCGGTCATTGGCACGATCCGTCAGATTGACCTGCGCCAGGACTTCGTCCACGCGCTGCTTCAGGGCTTTGCCGCTCATGTTGTACATCTGCCCCCAAAAATGCAGGTTCTGGCGGGCGGTCAATTCGTTGTAGAGGGCGATTTCTTGCGGCACCACGCCGATGCGCTGGCGAATAGCCAGGCTGTCCTGGGGAATGGCCAGACCGTCGATAACGGCCGTGCCCCCCGTGGGGTTCAGCAGGCAGCTCAGCATGGAAATGGTCGTGGTTTTGCCGGCGCCATTTGGCCCCAACAGACTAAAGATCTCCCCGCGCAGCACGCTAAAAGAAATGCCCTTCACAGCTTCAAAGTCGCCGTAAGATTTTTTCAGGTCTTTTGTCGTCAAGATTGGTTCAGACATGACAAACTCCTTTCTGGTAAAAGATGCGCCGGATTCCCGACGTCATGGACCTCGACTTGTCGGGTGTCCACTATGAAATTAGGATAACGACAGAGGGAAAAAGACGCATGTGCTGGAAGTCACGCGGCGGGTCACAGTGCGCACTGTGACCTGCCGGGACTACAGTTGGAGGCGGTTCATGCCCCGCGCCAGGGGGGTCTGGCGCGGCGTGGTGACGTGCAGGTAACCGGCGCGGTCCAGGTAGCCCAGGTCGCCGGTGTACAGCCAGCCGGAACGGCCGTCTGGCCCCATCCGCACCACTTCGGCCGTAATTTCCGGGCGCTGCCAGTAGCCGGCCATGACTTGCGGCCCGCGCACCAAAATCTCGCCAATCTCGCCGACGCCCATCGCCGTTGTGCCAAAATTGACGTCGGCAATTTGTATCTGGGTGTCGGGCAGCGGCAGACCGGCCGCCTGAGTGCGCGAATTTTGCCAGGGATCAATGGCGGCCAGCCCGCTGGCCTCGGTGAGGCCATAGGCGTTGAGCAGCCGGCAGTTGGTCAGGGCCTCAAATTGTTGGCGAACAGGCAGCGGCAGCGCAGCTTTGCTGCTGAGGGCCAGGCGCACGGAAGTTAGGTTGGCTTTTTGCCGCTGGCCTTGCTGGATGAGGGCGGCAAATAGTTTGGGCACGCCGGGCAAAAATGTGACCCGGAACTGTTCCAGAGCCTGCACAGCCTGCTGAATGTCGCGGGGGTTAGGCAGCAGCACCAGGGCGCCGCCGGTGGCGACGGCCGTGTGGAGCACGGCCGTTAACCCAAACGCATCGTAGAAAGGCATCATCGCCAGCGCGGTTTCCGGACCATTTTCTAACGGCAGCACATGCGTGAGCATGGTGACGCCGGTCACCAGGTTGCGGTGTGTCAAACTGATGCCGGGCTGGTTGTGGGCGTGGGCGTGTGGGTAAAGGATAACGGCCGTGTCCGGCGGCGTCACCTCAATCAAGCGCAAACGGGCCATTTTCCCCCGCAGCAGTTGCCCAAAAGCCACCGTTGAGGTGCGGCTGGCCCCTTTGGCGCGGGCGATGGCCGGCGCCCGCAGCCAACCGGCGGTGGCCGCTGTCCAGGGCATGTAATCCGACATGCGGGTGACGATCACCTGCCGCAGGCTGGTCTGGCTGCGCAGCGCCTGAACACGCTCGTGCAGGCGGCGCGAGATCACCAGGGTCTCGCTGCCGGAGTCGTTGAGCATGTGGGCCAGGTCGGCCGGGCGGACAAACGGATTCAGGCACACCACAATGCCGCCAATGCGCCAGGCGGCATAGGCGGCGATGAGAAACTGCGGGCTGTTGGGCAGCGCCAACGCCACGCGATCCCCTTTCCTGACGCCTAGCTGCTGCAAGCCGGCGGCGAAGTGGTTGACCGCCTGGTTGAGCTGTTTGTAGGAGAGTCGGGCGGCTGCCAGACGCCCGCCCATGGGCGCGCTAAAAATGGTCGCTGTCCGCTGGGGGTGTTTGTGGGCGGTATGAAGGAGAAAATGATCCAGGGGCAAGACCGGATAGCTAATGGGAGACGGTTTCGAAAGGCCGTCGTTTTGTAACCAGGTATTGTCCATCGCGGTAATCCTTTTGGCAGAACGGCCGTAGATGAACACTGCCGGACACGGACATCGGAGTCCGCATCACACGGATATCTGGTTTGATTATAAAGCCTTCTTAGCCTGTGCGTAAAGGTCAGGGGATTAATTGCATCTGGCGCAAGAGCCAATCGCCGCCCCACTGGTACATAAAAACCAGGAAACCGCAGCAGCAGCACAGCAAAATCAGCAGCACCGCCACCAGGATGCCCGCCAGGCGTTTGTTAGAATTCCGGCCTGGCGGCGGCGGGGGCGCGGCCTCGCCAGCCGAAACGACCCGCGGTGAAGATTTTCTGACGGGTGGTTCGGTGGTTAGTTCGGGCAGATTGGGCAGTTCCGGCAGATCGGGCGGAGCCGGTTCCTCTTCAGGCGCGGCTTCTTCAAGCTGGCGCAGGGATGGCACGGCTTCCATATCGGAGAGATCGTCAAAAACCGGGGGCAGCATGGGATCGATGGCTGGCTCCGCCCCAGGCTCAGCTTCCGGTTCGGCTGGCGGTTCACTCGCCGCGAGCGGCTCTGTGGCCGGTAAAACGGGGAGCGGGGGAACGGCCGTATCCAGCAGCTCTTTATGCATCGGCGGCGCTTCCGGCGCTTCCGGTTCTTCCAGGATCGTCGGCAACGGCTCAGAGGTCAACGCCGCCAGTTGGTAAAGCAGGATCACGCCGCTGCCCATTTGCACTTCCTGGTCAGGCTCCAGCAGAATCGGGCCGGCGCCGATATTACGCCCATCCACAAACGTGCCGTTGGTGCTGCCTAAATCTTCCAGGCGATAACCTTCTTCGGTTTTTACCAGCCGCGCATGCAGGCGGGAAACTTCCGGGTCATCCAGGACGATGTCGGCGGTGTCGGCGTCACGTCCCAGGGTTACTGCGGGCGCTGTCAGGGGGAATACCTGACCCGACTTGGGGCCTTTTTGCACAACGAGTTGGTAAGATTTTTCTATCACGGCCGTTTCCTCTCAGCTAATACCGGCTCCAGGCCGGAAGATTTAGTCACTACACCCACCACACCCACGAGCGGATTTTACCCGACACCCAGAGAACAGTAAACAATTGATAGCGCTGCTATCCGGCCTTACGCCGCCGCAGGAGCGAAGGCAGCGACTTGGCGATCTGAATGTCCAGCACAAAAACCATAAACGTATAGCCCAGGACGCCGGCCAGACCGCCGGCAAAAACCAGAATCACCCGGTTGAGCAAGCTGTCCAGGGGCAAAATGGGCAGCAGCAGTTCCATCACGCCAAAGGCCGCCAGCCCGGTGACCACGGCCGCGCCCAACGATTTAACGGCCGCCGTGGCAATGCCATACCCGCGCAAGCCCTGCAGCGACCGGTTCAACAGCCAGGACATGATCAGCGTGTGGACGATGTGTTTGACGGCGTCGGCGATCATCAGGCTGTATAGACCGAGCGGGCCAATGAGTAAAACGGCCGTGCCCAGATACACCACAATCGCCACCACCCCCACCAGCGCCGGGCGCAGCGTGTCCTTGCGAGCATACGAGGCAAACACCAGCATCTGGTCGATGGCCGCAAAAGGTAAGCCCAGCAGATAAAAGCGCAGCACCCGCGCCGTGGTCAGCGTGTCCGCCGCCGAAAACTCGCCCCGCTCAAACAGCAGCGCCACGATGGGCAGCGCCAGGGCAAACAGACCGGCCGTGGCCGGCAAAATCAACGTCACCACCAGCCGCAGGCCGTCGGAAAGGGTGTGCTTAAACTCTTCCAGCCGGTTTTCGGCCTGGCGCGACAGCGTGGGCAAAATCGCCACCGAGAGGGCCGTGACCACCAGTCCCAGCGGGAACTGGTAGAGCGTGGTGGCAAACCGCATGTAGGCCACGCTGTCGTCGCCGGTGCGCGTGGCCAGGTTATAGCTCAGGGCGATGGAAAGCTGGGTGATGATCAGCCCGGCAACGATGGGGGCGTACAGTTTCAGGATGCGGCGGATGGCCGGATGGCGCAAATTGAGCTGCCAGCGCAGCCGGGCGTCGCGCATGGCCGGCAGCTGCAAAACAATTTGCAGGAACGAACCGGCCAGCAGCCCCCACACCAGGCTTTCGATGTGATCGGGGCGCAGCAGGGCGGCGATGACGATGGCCCCGTTGAGCACCGCGCCAATAAAGGCGGGGATGGCGAACCGTTTCAGGGCGTAGAGCGCGCCGGTGAGGATGCTGGCAATGCTCATGAAGAGCACGGCCGGGGCGGCGAGGCGCATCAGGCGAATGGAAACGGCCGTTAACGCCGGGTCGGTAAAGTTGCGCGCCCCAATCAACCAGGCAATTTGCGGCGTAAACATCTCCACGACGCCCACGACCAGCAGCAGCAGCAGCGTGGCGGCGCTGAGCACCATACTCAACACGCGCCACAACTCATCGCGCCGCTCTTTGGGCGCATAATCGGAGAACACCGGCACCAGCGACGAATTCACCATGCCGCCGATGATCAGATCAAACAGGCTGATGGGGATGTAGGCGGCGATTTCGTAGGCGGCCAGCAGACCAGACGCGCCAAACAAGCTGGCTTTCACGGTCTCGCGGACCAGCCCCAGGATGCGGCTGACCACGTTGCCCGCCGCCAGGATGGCCGCAGCCTTCACTACCCCGCCATCTTCGCGGATGGAGTCTGGGATGGGCGGTTCCTCGGGCGTGATATCGGTGGTTTCTAGCAAAGGATAACTCGAAAATAAGAGATTGGAGACTGGAGATTGGGAAAAGCGCTGTTTTTCACTTGTGTCCAGCCTGCGTGATGCAATGGGGCATTCTAACCGATGGCGAGAGTGGGGGCAATAAGTGGCAGGGTACGGGAAACGGCCGTTTCCCCTATTTTCGCGATGACAGCAGAATGAAGCGATCCGCTCCCGTGTTTGCGGACTGGCTAGCCCTCTTTGATCAGCCCGGTGCGGTAGGCGGCCAGCAGATCTTTGAGGTTATCGATCCGCAGCTGGATGGCGCGCCCCTCGTCGGTATCCTTGACGCGGATGCGAATGCGGTTGCGCTCCAGGATTTCGGTTTGCGTTTGCATGTCGATGCCCTCTTCAATAGCCAACTGCTGCGACTCGAACGGATTGTGGGACGCCAGCAGCAAGCCGTAGGAGTTGAAGATGAGCGTGTAACCGGCGATGCCGGTGATCTTGTGATAGGCTTTGGCCAGCCCGCCGTCAATCACCAGCAGCTTGCCGCCCGCTTTAATCGGGCTTTCGCCTTTGCGCACCTGCACCGGAACGTGGCCGTTGATGATGTGGGCGGTTGCCGGATCCAGGCCGAATTCACGCAGAATTTTAACGGCCGTTTCCTCCTTATCCCGCCAGGCAAAATAGGCGTTCTTCTCTTCCTTGTGGGTGCTCTCATCGGCGATAAAATACCGTTCAAAGGTAGCCATCTTGTTTTTGCCGAAGATGGGCGACTTGGCCCCGCTCCACAAATACCACATCACATCCTGACCGTACCGCTTTTCCGCCGGGTCGGCACTGAAATAGCCCTGCCGCGCCAGCCGGTCCAGCCGGTCCATAAACGCTTTGCCCGCAAATTCTTGTCCGGCCACCCGCGCCGACATAAATGAGCCGTCTTCCTCCATGGCGATGCAGCCGTGGTAAAGCAAATTGCCGTTGTAAACCAGGTACATACTGCCCCGCGAAAAGAGGAAACGAATGTGCTGCTGCAATTTTTCGCTGATGGCAAAGGATTGCTGCAAGCGGGCCACGGTATTGGCCTCGGCGGGCGTTAGCTGGTAAGGATTGTCCGGGTCAACGGTGGGGAAATGGGTGTCGAGGAGGGGATAGACACGGCCGTTTACCGCCACCGTGCCCGCCGCAAAATCAATCTTGTCCAGCAGCAGCCGGTCTTGCATCTCAAAATGCGGCCGTCGCTGAATGATTTGCGCCTCCAGCTTAAGCTGAATAATGGTGATGGCCTTGTGCATCTTGGCCATCAACTGAATTTCGTTCTCCGTAAATTGCTCCTCGCCGCTGATTTTGGGCTGGAACAATTCGCAGGGATCCTCACCGTACACGTCCATGGCAAAGGTGGCCAGCGGCAGCATGCTTAGAGCATAGCCGTGTTCCAGGGTTTCCATGTTGGCGTAGCGCAGCGCCGCGCGGATGACGTTGGCCATGCAGGCGGCGCTGCCGGCCGCCGCCCCCATCCACACAATGTCGTGGTTGCCCCATTGAATGTCCAGGTCATGGTAGGCCATCAACATGTCCATGATGATGTGCGCCCCTGGGCCGCGATCGTAAATGTCGCCGATGACGTGCAGGCGGGCAATGGCCAGGCGCTGGATCAGTTCCGCCAGCGCCTCGATGAAAGCGCCCGCCTGTCCAATGGCGATGATGGTGTCGATGATGCTGCGGTAATATTCATGCTTGTTGTCGCTGCCTTCCTGCTCGTGGAGAAGCTCTTCGATGATGTTGGTGAAGTCGTCGGGCAGGGCGGCGCGCACGTCGGCGCGGGTGTACTTGGAAGCCAGATTGCGGCACAAGCGAATCAGGCGGAAAAGAGTGATGCGATACCAGGCTTCCGGGTTGTCGGTTTGCGGCAGGATGTGGGCCAGTTTTTTCTCCGGGTAGTAGATGAGCGTGGCCAGGATGCGCTTTTCTTTCTCATCCATGTCGTAGACAAACAGCTCGTCGATGCGCCGTTTGATGGAACCGGAGCCATTTTTGAGGACGTGGGCGAAGGCTTCATATTCGCCGTGGATGTCGGAGACGAAGTGCTCTGTGCCCTTGGGCAGCTGCAATTTGGCGCTGAGGTCGATGATTTCGGTGGAAGCGGCCTGGATGGTGGGGTATTTTTGGGCCAGAAGCTGGAGATAGGCTAAACGTTCAGGTGAAATTTCCATGTGGGTTTGTGGGATGGGCGGCGGAAACGGCCGTTCCGCCCGCCGGCTAAACAATCAACAATCGACAGAGTAACTATCAACTATCTGCGGCAACCTGTCAACTAAGGAATCAGGCGCTGGCGCAGCCAACGGCCGTCTGCCTGGCGCGTGTAGGCAAACCGATCCGGCAGCTCGTCGGGCTCGGCCTGCCAGAATTCGTAGCGGTAGGGCTGCAGGCGATAGCCGCCCCAGGCGGCGGGCAGCGGGATTTGCCCGGCCTGGAATTTTTGTTTGAGTTCGGCCAGTTTGGCTTGCAGCACGTGGCGCGAGGAAATAACCTCGCTGGATTGGGTGAGCCACGCGCCAAGCTGGCTGCCGCGCGGCCGGGTGAGAAAATAGCGCCACACCTCGGCTTGGGCCAGCGGCACGGCCGTGCCCTGCACCCTTACCTGCCGCTGCAAGCCCAGCCAGGGGAACAGCAGCGCCGCCTGCGGATGCTGGGCCAGATCATGGGCTTTTTGCGTGTCCAGGCCGGTATAAAACACAAAGCCGGCCGCGTCATAGGTACGCAGCAGCACCAGCCGCGAGGAGACTTCGCCGCTGGCAGAGACGGTGGCCAGGCTCATGGCGTTGGGCTGGGGCAGCTGCTGATCCTGGGCGGCCTGATACCAGGCGGCAAACAAGGCCAGGGGATCATCGGTCTGTTCTGGGGAGGCGATAGGAGGCGTCACGGGCTGGAGAGACAAAAAAACGGCCGTTTCGGCGTCCCTGAGGGTACCCAAACGGCCGTCCTGGTTGCGTTGTCGGAAAGCGGCCTGCTATGAGGCGCAATCACCTACCAACGGCGGCTGTTTCCACTGTCGGAGTAATCATTGCGACGGCCGTAACTATCACCACCACCACGATTACCACCACCACGGTTACCACCACCGCCACGATTGCCACCGCCGCCGCCGCCGCGATACCCGCCGCCGCCGCCGCGTTCTTCACGAGGCCGTGCTTCGTTGACGCGTAAATTACGACCGCCAACTTCTTTGCCGTCTAAGGCAGCAATTGCCGCGTCTGCCGCAGAAGGGGCCATCTCGACAAAGCAGAAGCCGCGAAAACGGCCGGTCTCCCGGTCATTGATCATGGCGACTGATTCAACTTCACCAAATTCTTCAAACAGGTCACGAACATCTTCTTCTGTGGCCGAAAACGACAGATTTCCTACATATACTTTCTTTGCCAAGGTCTAACTCTCTCCAAATTTTAGGTCCAGTCTGAAACACAGCCCAAAAACTGCGCAAACGTGGATAATAAAATAACGATCTACGTAAAGAATATCTATATTTTTAGATTTGTCCATAAAATGATGCTAAAATCCCGCTCATTGCCTCACAACCCCCTGTTTGCCAGGGTAAAAGACAAGTTTAGGCCCGGCTTAGACCTGATATGACGACTTACAGCCAGCTTGCATGCCTCTTTCAACCAGACCAGGAAACGCGCAGCCCGGTGGTGTTTATCCATGGGTTTCCCGATTCGCCCTTGATGTGGCAGGCGTATATTACGGCCGTTGAACGGCAACGGCCGTGGCTGGCCCACCGCGCCATCTACACCTTTGCCTTTCCCAACCGGCAAACGCGCCCGGAACCCATCCCCTCCTGGCGCGAGGTGCGGCGCGGCGTGCTGGACGACGAGCTGGCCGCCGCCTTTACCGAGGTGATCAGCCGCAGCCCAACGGGGCAAATCATCCCCATTGTGCATGATCTGGGGGCGACGGCGACGTGGGATTATGCCCGCCGCCGCCAGGGTGACGTGGCATTTGAAAAGCTGGTTAGTTTTTCGGTGGGGTCATCGCTGCGCTATGACCTGGCGGAACATGGCCTGAACGCTTTCACCTGGCTGTATCAGGTGGTGTATATCGCGCCGTACACTACGCGGCTACGGCCGTTGCAAAAGCTGCTCTCGTTTTTGCTGACGCGGGCCGCCGGTTACCAATCGGACACGGCCGACGAGGTCTGGCGGGATACGTACCATTACTGGGCGGGCTGGCTGTGGCCTTTGCGGCTGCCTTTTTATTTGCTGGGGGCGAAGTATGAACGGCCGTTCCTCAACTTCCCCTTTCCCGTCCTATACATGCGCAGCCTCATCGACCGCATCGCCAGCACCAAAGCCTTTGAGGCGGAACTCCAGCGCCGCCCCGACTGCTGCTTCATCGAACTGCCGGACGTCAACCACTGGTTCCCGGAACAGCGCCCCGACCTGGTTTTGCCGGTCCTGCGAGACTTCTTAGCCTGAACCTCTCAAACTTCCCGGAGGTTGTTAGCTGAGAGTTCAGTATCGACAAAAGCCTCCGAGAAGTTGGCCCTAAACTTGCCAATCAACATCCGGCCGGATGGCCTGACCAAACTCTATCAGATCATCAATGCGGTTGGTGCGTTCCAGCGTTTGCACCAGTTGCAGCGCCTTCAGGCGGTGTTCGGCCGCGCCCAGGTCGTCGTAGCTGACGCCCAGGTCGAAGCACAACATTTGCAGCTCGGCGGGGCTGAAGCGTTCGGCCAGGATGCGGCGCAGCTGCACCAGCAGATTATGCGGCACTTGCTGCTGCCGGTTGGTCTGGCGCACCGTTTCCTTGTCCATTTGCGCCTGGAAAGCCAGCACCCGCCGCTTCCAATCGGCAAAAACGCCCTGGAATTCCACATCGGCCAGCAGGTTGTCTTCCAGGTTGACCTGCTTGACGTACCAGTCATAGCCGCGTTCCAGCAGCCCTTCGTACTTCATGCCTTCTTCTACCACGACCAGCAGCGGGTGACCCAGAGTGTAAGCCATCGTCGCCTCTATCTGGTTCCAGACGGTGGGCAGGTTGAGTAGTTCAATGCGCGCTTCATTTTCGCTGCCGCGCTTTTCGATGGCTTCCACCAGGTGGAGCCGTTCGTAAGCCAGAATGATGGAGCCGGCGCATTCGTGCATGAGTTCGGCGATGGCCACCAGGGGTTGTTTGCTGGAGAAGTAGGTGCGGCCGACGGTTTGCGGGATGAGGTCGTTGGCTTGCAGGAACTTTTCGATGGTTTGCACGAGGGTTTCTTGCCGCTGGTTGGACGTACGGCCAACGCTAAGAAAGACTTTGGGAGCGGACATGGGGGTTTCCTCCTGGTTGGTTAACCGATTTTGTGTGGTTATTGTAGCACGTGATGCGTGATGCGTGCTGCGTGAAGTCTCTTCGATCACGCAGCACGCATCACGGCCCATCCCCCACTCTTCCTATTGAAACCCCCTCGCTGGCCATTCTCCAGCCCTTGTTGATGCTTTCTGGCGTTAGCCGCCACGAGCCGGTGCCGGGGCGCGAACGGCCGTTTTGCAGCTAATTTGCAGCCGATTGGCAGGGTTCAGGCGTTAAACATGAGTATACTGGGGGCGTTCTAATCATTTAGCAAGCAGTGGGTGGAGATGAGGGAAACGGCCGTTTGGCTGGCGGGTTGGGGAATGGCAGGCGGGGTGTGGCGCGGCGAGGACGCCGGCCACAGCAGCGGGCAGAAGACCGCACCGCAGCGGGGATACTTGCTTCGTCTACAATCGTTTCTTCAACGCGCATTTTAGCACTTTCACGTATCGCCCGGCCAAACCATAACGGCCAGCGTGCCGGTTTGGGAGGAGAAGCGGGCAAACAGGCCAAACAGGCGGTAGACGCGGCGAAAGTATGGGGGCATCACGGCCGTTTCCCGCACTTCCACAAAGCCAAAGGGCGCGTAAAACGGCGTCAACGTCGAGACGCACGTCAGCCAGAGCGGGGGTGCATGCTCGCTTTGCAGGCGCTGAATGATGGCCCGGGCTACGCCCTGCCGCCGCCAGCCGGGGACAACGGCAATCGAAGCCAGCTCACGCGAACCATCGCCGTGGGGTTTCACCTGCCCGCAGCCGATCACCGCGCCGTGGGCATCCACGGCCACCACAAAGCGCCGCCAATCCAGCCCCAGCGGGTTGATATGCACGGCGCGAATGAGGCTTTTAACGGCCGTTTCCTGCTTAGCCGTGGCCGCCTGCAAGTGATAATCTGCCATGCCGCCTATGCTACCCTATTTTTTCGGCGTTTCAGATTTTGTGCGCTTTACCGCAAGAGATGCTGCGTGCTGCGTGATGCGTGAAGTCGCGCTGTTCACGCATCACGCAGCACGCTTCACGCATCAAAGGTTACCAATCTCCTGAATTCCCGCCCAATCTGTTATACTCGCCGCTTATGGAAACCATACCCCTCATCGCCATTTGCAAATTCGGCCTGGAAAAGCTGGTCAAGCTGGAAGTGATTCACCTGGGCTTCCCGGAGCCTGTAGTATCCGACGGCCGTATCGAATTTAACGCCGCCCTGGCCGACATCCCCCGCCTGAACCTGTGGCTGCGCTACGCCGACCGTTTGCTGCTGAAGGTGGGCGAATTTAAGGCGCTGACCTTTGACGAGTTATATGAGCAGACGCGGGCGCTGCCCTGGGAAACATGGATAACGCCCGACGGCCGTTTGCCCGTCGACGCCAAGTCGGTGAAATCGGCGCTGCAAAGCGTGCGCTCCTGCCAGTCCATCGTCAAAAAAGCGGTGGTCGACCGGCTGCAAGAAAAATTCCGCACCGCCAGTTTGCCGGAAACCGGGCCGGAATACGCCATTCAGGCCAGCCTGCTCAACGACGTGGTCACCCTCACGCTGGATACCTCCGGCGCGGGCCTGCATAAACGGGGCTACCGCACGGAACCCGTCGCCGCGCCCCTCAAAGAAACCTTTGCCGCCGGGCTGGTCTGGCTCAGCCCGTGGCGGCCCGAAGGGCTGTTGATTGATCCGATGTGCGGCTCCGGCACGATTTTGATTGAGGCGGCGCTGCAAGCGCGCCAGATTGCGCCCGGTTTGCAGCGCGATTTTGCCGCTGAAGGCTGGCCGATTTTGCCGGCCGCCCAGTGGCACGCCGCCCGCGAGGCGGCGCGGGCCGCGCGGCTGCCGGGTCCGCCGTTGGAATTGTTTGGTTATGACGTGGACGAAACGGCCGTGGCCGCCGCCCGCAGCAACGCGGCCCACGCCGGCGTGGCCGAAGACATCACCTTTGCCCAAAAGGATGTGCGCGACCTGTGGATTGACCGCGAGTTTGGCACGCTGATTTCCAATCCGCCATACGGCCGTCGCCTGTCCGAGTTTCAGGAAATGAACCAGATCTACCTGGCGCTGAACAAGATGCTGCGCAAGAAAACGGGCTGGGCGGTGTGCATTCTCACCGCCGACCCGAAGTTTCCCGATTATTTCAAGCGCGCCCGGCCGGATCGCGTCAGGAAGTTTTTTAACGGCCGTATTCGTGTCAACTATTACCAGTACGACGCGACTAAAACGGCCTGAAGTTATAACGTGGCCTGCTTGCTGTAAATGCCGGTGGCCCCAGACGGCCGTACGTCGCTCGTTTCGGTAATCTGCGGTGTGCCGTCGCCTTCAAAGCAGCGCACTTCAAACAAGTGTTCCCCGGCGGTAAACGGCCATTCGTAACGCCAGATCACCCAGGTTGTCTCCGAGAGCGGCGCGCGCAGTTGGGCGTCTTGCCACTCCCCGCCGTCGACACGCACCTGAACCTGCGAGATACCGCGCGCGCCGGAATAGGCGATGCCGCCAATCGGCACGCGCCGTTCGTCGCCAGCCTCGATGATATGGTCCACCGCCACGGTATCTATCACCGAAACGGTCTTGACGCGGGCCACTTTGTCCCAGTTGCGTTCCACCCAGTAACCGTCGCGGTATTCATCGGTCACTTCAATTTCGGTAATCCACTTGGGCTGCTTCATGCCATACAGGTCGGGAATCCAGATGCGCAGCGGGAAGCCGTGGTCTTTGGGCAAGGCGTTGCCATCCCAACCATAGCAAAACATGATGCGCCGGTCGGACATGATCAAATCAATGTCCACGGTTTCATAAAAGCCATCGGCGCTGCTGATGAAAAGATAGCGGGCGCCTTCTTGCAAGCCCAGGTCGGCCAATACGTCCTGAGCGCTGACGCCGGTCCACTGTGTGGTGCTGATCAGACTGGTGCCAAGCCGCCCAGAGATGCAGCGCAGGGTAACGTATTGATCAAAGGCGTCCCAGCGTGTCTGGAAATCCTCTAACGTCAGCATCATCGGATTGTCGACCAGACCGGTAATGGGCAGTATCCAGGTTGCGCCATCGATGATCGAAGGCTCTGTCTGAATGAATACTTTGTAGTGGTCTTTTACCGGCGTGTATTCGGGGCGTGTACCGGGGACCGGCACGACCGGGTCGTTGGCGTTGGAGAAGGGCTGCGGACTGCCGGGTTCGGCGTTGTGGGTCGTAGCGTCGGCCAGTTCAACGGCCTGCCTTCTTTCTTCCGATCGGGCCAGGAATGCGCCAATACCGGCTCCGGCCACGGTGATAACGGCCGTGCTGGCCCCCAGTTTAATCAGAAACTGCCGCCGGTCCTGCCGGACGACATCGTTGCCGGCGGCCTGTGGCCCAGGGACCAACCGACTGTAGGCTAAATCCAAGGCCCAGCCCCACACCAGAAAAGCTCCCACAATCCAGATCACGCTCAGCAGCGGCAGCATGGCAGCCTGGCTGATGGCCAGACTGATGCCCATCAGGGGCAAACCAACCAGCGCGCCGACGATCAGCCCGGCGATGCGGTCGCCGGTGGAGCGGCGGGCGTGCATCACGCCAAAGTACAGCGCGCCGACGACCGCGCCGATAACCAGGAATTGCAGGACGGCCGTGGCGCGTTCGGCCGTTTTGGCGGAATTGGCCACGTTGATACCCAAAAATAGCAGGGTATTGATCATCGTGTCGATGCCAAACGTTACCAGGCTGCCCGGCATGAGGCGCGTGACCCAATTAAACAAATCATACGGGACAAAGGGCAAACCGAGCAGTTGGTTCGCCAGATAAAAAACAGCGCTCAGGGCGGCCGTCAGCAGACCGCCAACCCCTGCGCCCAGAGCAAGCAAACGTATTTTCATAGAACTGCCTCCAATAGAGAGCAAAAGTGGTTTTGTTTCTCTGCCCTTACTGTAGATCAGAGTGCTTACACAGAGATTACAGCGCGGCCGGACGGAAGATGGGAGGAGGGAGAACGGCCGTTTATGTTACAATGGCAAGGAGTATTTTCGCACGGCCGTAAGGCATTTACCAGGTGAGGAGAATCAGCCATGCGCATTGAAAAAGGGATGATGGTCGCGTTGGGTTACGGCAAATACTTTCGCTCCGACAGTATCGTCGGCTTTGAGCCCATTGAGGAAGAGGAAGGGCGCGGTCCAGGCCGGCGCACCCGCGTTTACGTCGAAGGCCTCGCCGATCCGGTGACGGCTTCGCGCACGGAAGGCACCATTTTGCGCGATATGGTCGAGCTGCCCGGCGAAGTCACCCGCGCCCAGGAGCAGCACGAACTGCTAACCGACATTTTAGAAACTGTGCAGGAAATCAATCCCATGCTGCGCACCATCATCCGCGAGCAGGGCAAATGGGACTTGA
>Ga0209607_1001907_pt1:5000-17157 | contig 17157 bp, 10 predicted proteins | sample AD_UKC117_MetaG_FD_184413 | JGI IMG/M metagenome (GOLD analysis project Ga0209607, IMG submission 184413) | Active sludge microbial communities of municipal wastewater-treating anaerobic digesters from Hong Kong - AD_UKC117_MetaG (SPAdes)... | ecosystem: Engineered > Bioreactor >... | reverse complement strand
ATTCACCCCCATGGCCCGCCCCATCTCCGCCTCGCACGAGCTGCGGCGCGACGAAATCCTCAACGTCGCGGCTGCGCTGTTCGCCCGCCAGAGCTACCCGGCCACCAGCATGAACGACATCGCCGGCGCCTGCGGGACTTCCAAGGCGCGGCTGTACCACTACTACGAGAGCAAGGAAGCCATCCTGTTCGACCTGCTGGACCGCTACACCCAGCGCCTGCTGGTGCTGATCGGCCAGGCCGAGGGCACGGCGCACCGGCAGAAGCTCGACGAGCGCGCCGCGCTGCACCAGCTGATCCGCGCCTTCCTGGGCGAGTACGAGACCTCGGCCACGCGGCACGCGGCGCTGCTGGGCAGCACGCAGTTCCTGAGCGACGCGCAGCGCGAGGTGATCCTGAACCGCCAGCGCGACGTGGTGGCCGCCATGACGCGCTTCGTGCGCCGCGCCTACGCGCCGCAGGTCACGGCGCAGAACCAGACCGCGGTGACCATGATGCTGTTCGGCATGATCAACTGGACCTTCACCTGGCTGCGCCCGGGCGGGCCGATCAGCTACACCGCCTTCGCCGAGCAGGTCATCGGCCTGCTGGAGCAGGGCCTGGCCGGCGGCGCCGTGCCGGCCCCGGGCAAGGCAGCATAGAAAAACCGCCCGGCTGCTGCTACAAACGCCGCCATGAACCCGCCGCCGTCACCACCGCCCTCGTCGCCCTCATCGCCCCCCGAGCGCTGCCGCGACTGCCGCTGGCGCCAGCCCGGCCTGTTCCTGCCGGCCGACGCCGAGGACCTGGCCACCGTCCAGGCCTTCCGCGGCGGCACCGAGAAACTGCGCGCCGGCCGCACGCTGGTGGCAGAAGGGCGTTTGCCGATCAAGCTCTACACGGTGTACGACGGCTGGGCCTTCCGCTACAAGTCGCTGGCCGACGGGCGCCGGCAGATCCTCAACTTCCTGCTGCCGGGTGATTTCATCGGCCTGCAGGGCGAGTTCGCCGACGAGGCCACGCACGGCGTCGAGGCACTGACCGACCTGCAGCTGTGCGTGTTTCCGCGCGGCGATCTGTGGCCGCTGTTCCAGCGCAAGCCCGAGTTCGCCTACGACGTGACCTGGCTGGCCGCCAAGCAGGAGCAGCTGCTGGACGAGAACCTGGTCACGCTGGGCCAGCGCAACGCGGCCGAGCGCGTGGCCATGCTGCTGGTGGTGCTGTGGCGCCGCGCCGACCGGCTGGGCCTGGGTGACGGCCACGGCGGCGTGGAATTTCCGCTCACACAGCAGCACATCGCCGACGCCCTGGGCCTGTCGCTGGTGCACACCAACAAGACGCTGCGCAAGCTCGAGCGCCTGGGCCTGCACCGCGTGGCCGATGGCAGGCTCTACCTGCTGCAGCCGGCGGCGCTGGCGCGCATCGCCGACTTCGTCGCCAGGCCGATCCGGCCGCAACCGCTGATCTGAACCGGCGGTCGCCACGGCCGCCATGGGGTTGGCCTGGTTGTTATTGGACATTTGACCAATAACGCGCCATACTGCGGCCCGTCATGCCCAGGCCTTCACGCAACCTTGACCAGCGCCTGCTGCAAAGCGGCCGGCGGCTGTACCCGCGGCTGGGCTGCGCCGGCCTGACGGTGCGTGCGGTGGCCGACGACGCGGGCGTCGCACCGGGCATGTTCCACTATCACTTCGATAGCAAGGAAGCCTTTTTGCGCCAGGTGCTGCAGCAGTTCTACGACGAGGTCTACGCACGCCTGTCGGAGCGCGTGCTGGCGCCGGGCGAGCCGCTGGCGCGTCTGCGCGGCGCGCTGCAGCTGATCGCCGCGGTGCTGGCCGAGCATGGCGACACCATCCGACGCGTGCTGGCCGATGCCGACGCCGGCGAGCCCGTGGCGCAGGCCTTCATGCGTGCCAACGTGCCGCGCCACCTGGGCCTGCTGATGGGCCTGCTGGACGAGGCCGAGCGCGCCGGCGCCGTGGCCGCGCAGCCGCCGTGGCGGCGCATGAGCTTTCTGATTGGCGGGGTGCTGGCGCCGGTGCTGGTGGCCTCGCGCCTGCGGCCGCAGGGTCCGGCGGCGTTGCCGCTGGCGGCTGAACTGGCGGCGCAGGTGCTGTCGCCCGAGGCGCTGGAAGCCCGCATCGACATGGCCCTGCACGCCCTGACCAGGGCACCGAGTACCGAGGAGTTGGCCCATGGTTGAGCTAGCGCGCCCGCGTGGCGCATCCGTTGCAGTGGCAGGCGCCCTGGCGCTGCTGCTGGCCGCCTGCCAGCCGGCGCCGGCTGGCGGCTGGTCGGGCTACGCTGAAGGCGATTACGTCTACATCGCCGCGCCGGTGGCCGGCCGGCTGGAGGAACTGGCGGTGCAGGCCGGCCAGCAGGTGGCCGCCGAGGCGCCGCTGTTCCGGCTGGACGCCACGCCCGAAGCCCGTGCGCGCGACCAGGCCAGCGCCCAGGTGGAAGCCGCCCAGGCGCAGGCCGCCAACCTGCAGAGCGGCCGCCGGCCGGACGAGATCGCGCAGATCCAGGCCCAGCTGAAGCAGGCGCGCGAGCAGGCCGCGCTGGCCCAGACCGACTGGCAGCGCAAGGCGCCGCTGGTGGGCGGCGGCGCCGTCTCCAGCCAGGAAGTGGACGCCGCCCGCACCGCGGCCGAACAGGGCCGCGCCCGCGTGGCCGAGCTGGAAGCCGCGCTGCGTACCGCGCGCCAGCCAGCCCGTGTGGACGAGCGCGCCGCCGCCCAGGCGCAGGCGCGCGCCGCCAGCAGCGCGCTGGCCGCGCAGCAGTGGCGCGTGGAGGAAACCCGCCAGGCGGCGCCGGCGGCCGGGCAGGTGAGCGACACCTATTTCCGCGTCGGCGAATGGGTGCCGGCCGGCCAGCCGGTGGTGGCGCTGCTGCCGCCCGCCAACATCAAGGCGCGCTTCTTCGTGCCCGAAACCGAGGTCGCCACCCTGCACCCCGGCGACACGGTGCAGCTGGCCTGCGACGGCTGCGGCGCGCCCATCGCCGCCAGCGTGACGCGCGTGGCCACCGAGGCCGAATACACGCCGCCGGTGATCTACTCCAACGCCCAGCGCGCCAAGCTGGTGTTCATGGCCGAAGCCCGCCCCGCGCCCGCCGACGCCGTGCGCCTCAAGCCAGGCCTGCCGCTGGACGTGCGCCGCGGCGGTGCCGGCAATTCAAAGCAAAAATAGCCTCCAGCCCATATGCAGCAGGCGCAGGCAGCTATGAAATCGGAAGCGGATGGAGCGGCTGCCGGCGGAGCCGACGCGCCGCTGGCGATCGACGTGCGCGGCCTCACCAAGCACTACGACGGCCGCGCCGTGGTGGACCACGTGGACCTGCAGGTGCGCACCGGGCGCATCTGCGGTTTTCTCGGCCCCAACGGCAGCGGCAAGACCACCACCATCCGCATGCTGTGCGGCCTGCTCACGCCCGACGCCGGCGAGGGCACCTGCCTGGGGCTGGACATCCGCACCCAGGCGCTGCAGATCAAGCGCCAGGTCGGCTACATGACGCAGCGCTTCGGCCTGTACGAAGACCTCTCCATCCGCCAGAACCTGGACTTCATCGGCCGCCTGTTCCAGCTGCCGGATCGCCGCGCGGCCGTGGACCGCGCGCTGGATCAGCTCGGCCTGGTGGGGCGCCAGAACCAGCTGGCGGGCAACCTCTCGGGCGGCTGGAAGCAGCGGCTGGCGCTGGCCGCCTGCCTGATCCACGACCCGCGCCTGCTGCTGCTGGACGAACCCACCGCCGGCGTCGACCCGAAGGCGCGGCGCGACTTCTGGGACCAGATCCACGAGCTGGCGGCCCAGGGCATCACGGTGCTGGTGTCCACGCACTACATGGACGAGGCCGAGCGTTGCCACGAACTGGTCTACATCGCCTACGGCCACATCCTGGCGCGCGGGACCGAGGGCGACATCATCGACCACGCTGCGCTGACGGTGATCGAGGTGGCCGGGCCCGTCTCGCGCGAGCAGATCGCCGCGCTGAAGGCGGCGCCCGGCGTGCAGAGCGTGGCCGCCTTCGGCGCCAGCCTGCACGTGGCCGGGCCCGACGCGCGGATGGTCGGGCAGGCGGTGGCGCCGCTGGCGCAGCAGCCGGGCCTGCACGTGCGGCCGACCCAGGCCAATCTGGAAGACGTCTTCATCAGCCTGATCGGCCAGGCGAATGACAACTTTCGCGACGGGGAGCACGCAGGATGAGCGCGTTCTCGCTGGCCCGCACCGCGGCGGTGTTCGTCAAGGAATTCCAGCAGATGCTGCGCGACCGGCTGACCTTCGCCATGGCGGTGATGATCCCGGTGGCGCAGCTGGTGCTGTTCGGCTACGCCATCAACACCGACCCCAAGGACTTGCCGCTGGCGGTGGTGACGGCCGAGCAGGGGCCGATCACGCGCAGCCTGGTGGTGGCGTTGCAGAACACCGGCTACTTCCGCGTGGTGGCCAACGGCGTGAGCGAAAGCCAGGCCGACGAGCTGCTGGCGCGCGGCGACGCGCAGTTCATGCTGGTGCTGCCGCCGGGCTTCGAGCGCGACCTGCGGCGTGGCCGCCACCCGGTGCTCTACATGGCCGTGGACGCCACCGACCCGGTGGCCGCCGGCAACGCGCTGGCGGCGCTGAACCAGGTCGGCAGCCAGGTGCTGGCGCGCGAGCTGGCCGGCCCGTGGCGGCAGGCGCAACAGGCGCCGCCGCCCTTCGAGCTGCGCGTGCACAAGCGCTACAACCCGGAGGGGCTGTCGCGGCTGAACATCGTGCCGGGGCTGATCGGCACCATCCTGACCATGACCATGGTGATGCTCACCGGCCTGGCCATGACGCGCGAACGCGAGCGCGGCACCATGGAAAACCTGCTGGCCACGCCGGTGCGCCCGGTGGAGGTGATGCTGGGCAAGATCGCGCCCTACGTGGTGATCGGCTACATCCAGCTGGCGGTGATCCTGGTGGCGGCCTGGTGGCTGTTCGCGGTGCCCATGCTGGGCAGCTTCGTGCTGCTGATGGCGATGATCGGCGTGTTCATCCTGGCCAACCTGGCAGTGGGCTTCACCTTCAGTACGCTGGCGCGCAACCAGCTGCAGGCCATGCAGATGACCTTCTTCTTCTTTCTGCCCTCGATCCTGCTGTCGGGCTTCATGTTCCCGTTCCGCGGCATGCCGGAATGGGCCCAGGCGGTGGGCAACGTGCTGCCGCTCACGCACTTCCTGCGCATCGTGCGCAGCATCATGCTCAAGGGCAGTGGGGTGGCCGAGGTGCTGCCCGACCTGTGGCCGCTGCTGGCCTTCATGGCGGTGGTGAGCGCGGGCGCGCTGCTGCGCTACCGGCAGACGCTCGACTGATCGATACGCTCGGCGCTAAAGTGGCCCTTCCCCGACGAGCCAGGAGCAGCGCAGCATGAACGCGACCTTCGATTTCACCGACCGGCACGTGGTGGTGTTTGGTGGCACCACCGGCATCAACCTGGGCATCGCGCAGACCTTCGCCGCCGCCGGCGCCAGGGTCAGCGTGGCCAGCCGCAAGCAGGAGAACGTGGATTTCGCGCTGGCCACGCTGGGCTCCGGCGCGCTCGGCCTGGTGGCCGACGTGCGCGACGACGCGGCCGTGGCCGCCGCGCTGGCCACGGCGCGCGCCCGGCACGGCGAGATCGACGTGCTGATTTCCGGTGCGGCGGGCAACTTCCTGGCCGACGTGAACAGCATGTCGTCCAACGCCTTCAAGGTGGTGGTGGAGATCGACCTGCATGGCAGCTTCCATGTGGCACGGCGCGCCTACGAGCACCTGCGCAAGCCGGGCGCCAGCGTCATCTTCATCAGCGCGCCGCAGGCGGTGGTGGCCATGCCCTACCAGGCCCACGTGTGCGCGGCCAAGGCCGGCGTGGACCAGCTGATGCGCGTGCTGGCGCTGGAGTGGGGCCCGGCCGGCGTGCGCGTGAACGCCATCTCGCCCGGCCCGATCGAGGGCACCGAGGGCATGAAGCGCCTGGCCCCGCAGGGCCCCGAGGGCGACGCGCTGGTGCGCGGCATGGTGCCGCTGGGCCGCATGGGCACCACGGCCGACATCGCCCAGCTCGCCATGTTCCTGGGCTCCGATGCGGCGGGCTACGTGTCGGGCGCGCTGATCCCGTGCGACGGCGGCGCGCAGAACATGCTGACGCCGATGATCGTGGCCGCCGCCGAAAAGGGCGGTGCCTGAGGGGCGGCGCAGCAGGCAGGCTCCAGGCCGGCACTGCCCGGTGCGTCTTCTAGCGGCGGCGGGCCGGGTTCTGGCGCTTGGTGGCCTGGGCGGGTTTCGCGCCCGCGCGTCGGGGCGGGGCCTTGGCCAGTTCGGCCAGGCGGTCGGCACTGGCCTGCTGGCTGCGGGCCAGGGAGGCCAGTGCCTCGGCTGCTCGCCCCATTGCGGCCTGAGCGATGTCCTGGGCCTTCATGCTGGCCGGGCGCTGGCGCGCGCCTGCCTCGCTCATGACCTGCACACCCGCGCCAAGAGCCACCTTGGCCAGCCATTCAAAGGGCAGCGGCGGGTCGCCCGGGCCGTCGTCGGGGGCGGGGTAGGGCCAGTCCCAGGGTCCGAAGCGCCTGGGTTTCAGCCGGGGCAGGTCCCAGAACACGGAAGAGATCTCGATAACCAGACAGGGCGGGTGGAGCCGCCGCGCAATCTGCCAGGCCGCCGCGCCGATGCTGGCAGTATCGAGGGACCGGCCCGCCAGCAGCTCGCGCATGTCGCGGTGCAGCGCGAGTTCGATCACCAGGGCTCCCCACAGGTCGAGGAACCAGTTGGGCGACAGCCAGTTCACGATGTTGCGGTAGTACTGGTCGATCTGCGCCAGCGTCTGCTGGCCTTCGGCCGAGTAGGTGAAGCCCTTGCTCCAGAGGGCCTTGCGCGGATCGTTGAAGCCGGGCCGGTTGGCGGCGTTGTCGCCGATCAGGTTGATGTCGAAGAAATGGTGCCAGGTGGCGTCCACCACCACGCGCCCAACCCCGACCCGCCTGCCATCGTAGGCGCCCACCGTGCCGCTGAGCCGCGATGCCGATGCCTGCGTGCTGCCGGTGTGGATGCCGGACATCACTTCAGGGTCCGGCCGGCCTTCGCTGCGACCCCAGGCCACGATTTCGGGCGGCAGGCGGGTGCCGTCGCTGGTTTTCGGGTATTCGTCGAAGGTGTAGCCGTTGACGCTCATGCTCTGGGTGAGGTCGGTGGGCGCCACCACTTCGCCCTCGTGCATGTGGTCCGGAAATTCGGTGATTGGCCCGGCCGGGCTGCACAGCAGCGGGTGCGGGTAGCGGCGGAGGAACAGCGCGGTTTCTCCCCACACGTACCACTTGAGCGTCAGGGTCTGGGGAATGTCATCCGACTGGTTCTCGAACACCAGCACGCCGTTGTGGTCGGGCATGGTGGTGTCGATGCGGTCCGATCCCAGTGCCGACGGCGGCGCGCTCCAGTGCCGCATGGAGCGCACCCGCGGGAGCTGGCTGGAGATGGCGGCGCCCAGGTTCTCATGGTCGCCGGTGGCGAACACGCCGCCACCGCCGTTCATGAAGCGCGCCAGCTTCTCCTGCTCGGCGGCGCTGAGCGGCGGGTAGCTGTTGTAGCCCATCAGCCATATCTGGTCGTAGGCCGTCAGGTCGTGGGTGTCGAAGCGGAAGTTCTCGATTACTCCCGCTGCGTGCAGCGGATCGGTCTGGCGGTGGGCCCGGGTCACCTCCCCTTGCCCGGACAGCACCGACATGAGATGGCTCATGCCGAAGTAGCTTTCCTGCAGGTCGTTCGGGTCGTGCTCGGGCCCGAAGGAGACGATGCCGTCGGTCACCACCAGGATCCGCCGGCGGCGCCAGAAGCGGATGAGGTCGGTGAGCTGGGCGCGGGCCTTGATGTCGTCGAGCAGCAGTTTCTCGTTCATGTCGCACCTCCGGTGTTGATGCGTGCCGCGTGGTGCCCGGCGGGCGCCACGGCGCGATGGTGCGATTGCGCCAGACGGCGCGCATCAATCCGACGGCGTAGCCCGTCCTCCCGGGGGCGTAGGACAGAGGGTGGTGTTCGCCGGCTGCATGGCCATAATTTGCAGCTTCTGTAACCAGGTGAGAGAACAACGCATGACCGCCATCGACGTCGTGATCATGGCCGCGGGCAAGGGCACGCGCATGAAGAGCCGGCGCCCCAAGGTGCTGCACCGGCTGGCCGGGCGCCCGATGCTGGCCCACGTGCTGGACGCGGCCGCGGCCGTGGGCGCGCGCCGCTGCGTTGTGATCACCGGTCACGGTGCTACTGAAGTTGAAGCGTTCGCCACCAGCTGGGCAAGGGCTGGAGGCCAAAATCATGCCCAAGTGGAGCTGCAGTCGGTGCGGCAGGAGCCACAACTCGGCACCGGCCACGCGGTGCAGCAGGCCGAACCCTTGCTGCCGGGTGACGGCGTGACGCTGGTGCTCAACGGCGACGTGCCGCTGGTGCAGCCCGACACGCTGAGGCGCCTGATCGCCCTGTGCGAGGGCGAGCATCTGGCGCTGCTCACGGTGGACAGCGGCGAGGACGCCGGCGCCTACGGCCGCATCGTGCGCGCCGCGGCGGGGGCCGACGGTGACATCCCGGTGCGCGCCATCGTCGAGGCCAAGGACGCCTCGCCCGACGTGCTGGCCATCACCGAGTGGTATTCCGGCGTGATGGCCGCGCCCACGCGGCTGCTCAGGCGTTACCTGGCGCTGCTGACCGATGACAACGCGCAAAAGGAGTTCTATCTGACCGACGTGGTCAAGCACGCCGTGGCTGGCGGCAGCACCGTGCTGGCCTTGCGCATCGACGACGAGGTGGAAGTGGCGGGCGTGAACAGCCCGGTGCAGCTGGCCGAACTGGAGCGCGAGGTGCAGCGCCGCACCGCCGTGCGCCTGATGGAGGGCGGCGTGCGCCTGGCCGACCCGGCGCGGCTGGATGTGCGCGGCACGCTGGCCTGCGGGCAGGACGTGGAGATCGACGTGGGCTGCGTGTTCGAGGGCGGCGTGACGCTGGGCGAGGGCGTGTCGGTGGGCGCGCACTGCGTGATCGCCAACGCGCGCATCGAGGCCGGCGCGGTGATCCACCCGTTCACCCACATCGACGGCGGCAAGGATGGCGTGGTGGTGGGCCCGGGCGCGCTGGTAGGCCCCTACGCCCGCCTGCGCCCAGGGGCCGAACTGGGGCCGGAGGTGCACATCGGCAACTTCGTGGAAGTGAAGAACAGCAAGCTGGCTGCCGGCGCCAAGGCCAACCACCTGGCCTACCTGGGCGATGCGGTGGTGGGCGAGCGCGTGAACTATGGCGCCGGCAGCATCACCGCCAACTACGACGGCGCCAACAAGCACCGCACGGTGATCGAGGCCGACGTGCACGTGGGCAGCAACTGCGTGCTGGTGGCGCCGGTGACGCTGGGCGCGGGCGGCACGGTGGGCGCCGGATCGACCATTACCAGGGACACGCCGGCCGGCGCGCTGAGCCTCGCGCGCGGGCGCCAGGTGAACCTGCCTGGCTGGCAGCGGCCGGCGAAGAAAAAGCCGGCCTGAACCGGCAGCCGGCGGGCTCCCGCCGGGCTGCGCTCAGAAGTACCGAAAGGTTCGAGCCGAGCCTGGCGAGGCGCCGTGCGCAGCGCTGGCACGGGCATCCTGCGCTGAGCCCGGTGAACGAGTCCAACGCGGCTCCGTCTTTTGTGTTGTGCGGCGAAGCACGGCACGCGGTGCATGAAGCCGGGTGAACCTGATGGCCGCGGTTTCCCCGGTCGCTGGCTTCATTCCCTTTCCGGAGAGAGGGGGAAGGCGGGTCAGCGCCTCAGGCGGTGCTTGACCTCAAGCGCCGCGGCGCCTGCTGCCCCAGGGGTCGTCGTCGGGTTCGTCGTCGGCCATGGGCGGCAGGCCCATCAGGTCGGTCACGCTCATCGGCATGGTGTCATGGAACACCGGTTGTGCGCCGCCGGCGTGCTCGTACACGCGCGGTGGCTTGCTGTCCAGTTCCACAAGCCTGGGCTGAGGGGGCTCCAGGGGGGCTGGAGCAGAAGCTGCGTCCTGCTGTGGCAGCGCGGCGGCGCGCAGGTGGTGGCGGAACTCGTCGGGCGGCGGCATGTCGCGCGTGGTGCGCTTGAGCCGGATCAGGCGGATGCCGGCGGTCTTCAGCACGCGGTGTTTTTCCAGGGCATCCTGCTCGGCCTCTTCCGCGTCGTCGTGCACGGCGTCGAGTTCGAAGGCATACACCGGCTTGCCATCGCGGTTGCAGACCACGTAGTCGACCACGTGGGTGGCCAGGCGCTGCTGAGCACCCAGGCGACGCTGCGCGCGGCGCACCGCCACCAGGCGCGAGAGGGCGGAGCGGAACAGCACCGGCCGGCCGGGAAAGGCGCGCACCAGGTAATTGAGCAGCTCCATCTCCACCGGCGAGATCGCCGCCACCGGCGCAAAGCGGTCGTCCTCGCTCAGCGGTGCATCGCCATCGGCCTGGCGGCGCTGCCACCACAGGAACACGATTGCCACCACCAGCAGCAGCACGGCCAGCCACAACCACGGGTTGTCCATCGAACCTTCTCCTCTTCTTGGGCGCCTGGGGCGCCAGAGGTGATCATGGCATGGTTGCCTGCGCCGTCAATCGGGAGGAGCCTGAGCCGCCTCCAGCTCGGCCCAGCGCTCGAGGGCGGCGGTGAGTTCCTCGTCGATGGCACTGTCGCGCGACTGCAGCGCGATGGCGCGCTGCAGGTCGCTCTGGTAGAGGCTGCCGTCGGCCAGCGCGGCGCGCAGTTCGGCCTGTTCCGCCTCGAGCGCCTCGACGCGGCCGGGCAGGGCTTCCAGCTCGCGCTGGTCTTTGTAGCTGAGCTTCTTTTTTTGTAGCTGTCTGCGCCCGTCTTTATTGGTCTCAAGGCTTGTTTGGCTCTTGATTTCGGGGTTCGGCCGGGCGTTCGGCGGCGGGCTTGGCGGCTGCGAGCGGGCGCGCTGGGTGAGCCAGTCGGTGATGCCGCCTTCGTACTCGCGCCAGCGGCCGTCGCCTTCCCAGGCGATGGTGCTGGTGACCACGTTGTCCATGAAGGCGCGGTCGTGGCTGACCAGGAACACGGTGCCGTCGTAGGTCTGCAACAGCTCTTCCAGCAGCTCGAGCGTTTCGATGTCCAGGTCGTTGGTTGGCTCGTCGAGCACCAGCAAGTTGGCCGGGCGCGCGAACAGCCGCGCCAGCAGCAGGCGCGCCTGCTCGCCGCCAGAGAGGCTGCGCACCGGCGAACTGGCGCGCGCCGGGCTGAACAGGAAATCGCCCAGGTAGCTCTTGACGTGCTGGCGCCGCTGGCCGATCTCGATCCATTCGCTGCCGGGGCTGATGAAATCTTCCAGCGTGGCGTCGGGCTGCAGCGCGGCGCGCATCTGGTCAAAGTAGGCGACTTGCAGGTTGGCGCCCTGGCGTGCGCGGCCTTCGTCGGGCGCCAGCTCGCCCAGGATCAGCTTCAGCAGCGTGGTCTTGCCAGCGCCGTTGGGGCCGATCAGGCCGACCTTGTCGCCCCGCAGGATGGTGGCACTGAAGTCGCGCACGACGGGCTTGCCGCCGAAGGCCTTGCTCACGCGGTCCAGCTCCGCCACGATCTTGCCGCTGGGCAGGCCGCTGGCCACGTCCAGCCGCACCTGGCCCAATGTCTCGCGCCGCGCCGCGCGTTGCGTGCGCAGCGCCTGCAGGCGGTTGATGCGCCCTTGCGCGCGGGTGCGGCGGGCCTCGACGCCCTTGCGGATCCACACCTCCTCCTGCGCCAGCAGCTTTTCGGACCTGGCGTTGATCACCGCTTCCTGGGTCAGCTGTTCCTCCTTCAATGTCTGGTAGGCACTGAAGTTGCCGGGGTAGCTGCGCAGCTGGCCGCGGTCGAGTTCGACGATGCGCGTGGCCACGGCATCGAGGAAGGCGCGGTCGTGCGTGATGGTGACCACGCTGCCGCCGAACTCGCGCAGGAGCTCGGTGAGCCAGGCGATGGCGTCGAGATCGAGGTGGTTGGTGGGTTCGTCCAGCAGCAGCACGTCTGGGCGCGCCACCAGGGCTTGCGCCAGGGCCGCGCGCTTGCGCGTGCCGCCTGAGAGATCGGCCACCCGCGCGGCGCCGTCCAGACGCAGGCGCTGCAGCGTTTCCTGCACGCGCTGCTCCCAGTTCCAGCCGTCGTGCGCTTCGATGCGTGCCTGCAGCGCATCCAGGTCGGCCCCGCCCTGG
>Ga0209607_1001904_pt1 | contig 17179 bp, 11 predicted proteins | sample AD_UKC117_MetaG_FD_184413 | JGI IMG/M metagenome (GOLD analysis project Ga0209607, IMG submission 184413) | Active sludge microbial communities of municipal wastewater-treating anaerobic digesters from Hong Kong - AD_UKC117_MetaG (SPAdes)... | ecosystem: Engineered > Bioreactor > Anaerobic >... | reverse complement strand
CTGGTCATCGTGTTGGTGTTGATCGCGCTGGGTTGGCGCGAGGCCTTCATCGTCGGCACGGCGGTGATCCTAACCTTGGCGATCACGCTGTTCGCGTCCTGGGCCTGGGGCTTCACCCTCAACCGGGTGTCTTTGTTCGCTCTGATCTTTTCCATCGGTATTCTGGTGGACGACGCCATCGTGGTGGTGGAAAACATCCATCGCCACATCCATCTGGGCGGGCGCAAGCTGGTCGAGGCGATTCCGCTGGCGGTGGACGAGGTCGGTGGCCCGACCATCCTGGCCACCTTTACCGTGATCGCCGCCTTGCTGCCGATGGCCTTCGTCTCCGGGCTGATGGGACCGTACATGAGTCCGATCCCGATCAACTCCAGCATGGGCATGCTGATCTCGCTGGCGGTGGCGTTCGTGTTCACGCCGTGGCTGACTTACAAGGTGCTGCGACGGGTGGTGGAAAAACGCGCGGCCTTGGCCTCGCCGCCACATGCGGGCGAGAACCATGCAACCGCCAGCGAGGAAGGTCGAGAAGATTTTTCGCATCGACTGTTTCGCCGCGTGGTCGGCCCTTTCCTGCGGGGGCGACGCGGCAAGCCGCTGCGCTGGGTGCTGGGCGTCGGCGTACTGCTGCTGATCGGCGGTTCGGTCAGCTTGGCTTATTTCCAACTGGTCGTGCTGAAGATGCTGCCCTTCGACAACAAGTCGGAGTTTCAGGTGGTCGTGGATATGCCGGAAGGGACGACGCTGGAACAGACTGCCCGGGTGCTGGGCGAGCTGGGCCGCTACCTCGGCACGGTCGAAGAAGTCACCGACTATCAGATCTACGCCGGCACCGCCGCGCCGATCAATTTCAATGGTCTGGTCCGGCAGTATTACCTGCGCGCCGGCGCCAACGTCGGCGACATCCAGGTCAACCTGGTCGACAAGAAACACCGTCATCGCAAGAGCCACGACATCGCGCTGAGCGTGCGCGGTCCCTTGCAGGAAATCGGCAAGCGCTACGACGCCAACGTCAAGGTGGTCGAGGTGCCGCCCGGTCCACCGGTCATGTCGCCCTTGGTGGCCGAGGTCTACGGCCTGAACTATCCCGGCCAGATTCGGGCCGCCCAGGAAGTGCGGCGGATCTTCAGCGCCACGCCGGACATCATCGACGTGGACGATACGGTCGAGGCGCCCACCGAACGGCTGATCGCGCATGTGGACCGGGCGAAGGCGGCCCTGCTCGGGGTATCGCAGCAGGCGGTCGCCACCGATCTCAACACCGCGCTGCGCGGCGAGGATATCAGCTACCTGCACTCCAGCACCGCCAAGTACCCGATCCCGCTGCGGCTGGAACTACCGGTCGCCGACAAGGCCGGCATGGCGACCGTGCTGGATTTGAAAACCCGCGCTCAGGGCGGCCAGCTGGTGCCGCTATCGGAGATCGTCGACGTCGAACGGACCCAGCGTGAAAACGCCATCTACCACAAGGATCTGCTGCCGGTGGTGTTCGTGTTCGGCGACATGGCCGGCACGCTCGACAGCCCGCTGTACGGTATGTTCGAAATCTTCGCCCATCTACGCGAGCAAGCGATTGGCGGCGAACCGCTGGAGCAGTTCTTCATTCGCCAGCCGGACAATCCCTACAGTTACAGCCTGAAATGGGATGGCGAGTGGCAGATCACCTACGAGACCTTCCGCGACATGGGCATCGCCTACGCCGTGGGGATGATCCTGATTTACCTGCTGGTGGTGGCGGAGTTCCGCTCTTACCTGGTGCCGCTGATCATCATGGCCCCGATCCCGCTGACCATCATCGGCGTGATGCCGGGCCACGCCCTGTTGCACGCCCAGTTCACCGCCACATCGATGATCGGCATGATCGCGCTGGCGGGCATCATCGTCCGCAACTCGATCTTGCTGGTGGATTTCATCAACCTGGAAGTCGCCAGCGGGACACCGTTCGAGGAGGCGGTGATCCGCTCCAGCGCGGTGCGGGCCAAACCGATCATCTTGACGGCGCTGGCGGCCATGCTGGGGGCATTGTTCATCCTCGACGATCCGATCTTCCGGGGGCTGGCGATCTCACTGATCTTCGGCATCATGGTATCCACCCTGCTGACGCTGATCTTCATCCCGGTGCTGTATTACGCGGCGTTCCGCAAGCGGCTGGAACCGGCCGAAACGCCCGCCTGAGCTCACCGGCTTCGCAAAATCCTCCGCCGGACGATTGGCGGGGGGCTTGCGGTCACTCAACCGGCTCGGCGAATAGCTACGCCGCTGGCAAAATAGCTCAACTCCCGACCCAGGGATGATAGTGAAAATACACCAGCAACAGGCCACCAAACACGATCCGGTACCAGGCGAAAGGGACAAAGCTGTGCCGGCCCACATAGGCCAGCAGAAAGCGCACCACCACTAATCCACCCAGAAACGCCGCCACGAATCCAACCGCGAATATCGGCACATCCGCCATCGTCAGACGGCCCCACTCTTTGTACAAGCTGTAAAACGTCGCGGCGAACATGGTCGGAATCGCCAGGAAAAAGGAAAACTCGGTCGCCGCGAAGCGTGACAACCCGCCCAGCATCCCCCCCATGATGGTCGCGCCGGAACGGGAAACCCCTGGAAACAGCGCCAAACATTGCGCGATTCCCACCAGCAGCGCATCCTTCCCGCTCATCTGATCGATCCGTTGTACCCGGTCCGCGTGGGCGTAGCGCTCAACCAGCAGGATGACGATGCCTCCCACCACCAAGGCCGCCGCCACGGTGACCGGGTTGAACAGGTAATGAGTAATGGCCTTATGGAGTAGTAGGCCGAAAACCGCCGCCGGGATGAAGGCGACAATCAAATTCAGCACCAACCTCCGCGCGCTGGGGTCCCGATCTAGATGCGTGGCAACGTCGAGCAGACGGGTCCGATAGATCCATACCACCGCCAGGATCGCGCCAAGCTGGATGAAAATCTCGAAGGTCTCGGCTTGCGGCCCGGTGAAGTCCAGAAAATCCCCTACAATGATTAGGTGGCCAGTGCTGGAAATCGGCAGAAATTCCGAGGCGGCCTCCACCAGCCCCAGAATCAGGGCCTTGAGAATCAACAGGATGTCCAAAAGCGCTCCCTTGGTTCGTGATTGATATGGGCCGGGAATTCTAGCAATTCCCGTGCAACCCCACCATGCGGACCACGGGCGGTAACCCGCTGCTCCGACCACCCCATCAAACCCGTCGAATCGGATCCTTGGCCTGCGCACAGGAGCGCTTAACCGTATCGGAGCCGACTTATGAACCGCATACTGCTTGCCCTTGCGTCGGGCATGATCGTTTGGCTGACCTCGCCCGTCATCGCGCCCGCCCAACAACAGGTTTACAAGTGGACCGACGCCAGCGGGGGGGTCCACTATGGCGAGAGAAAGCCGGAAAATGCGGAACGGGTGCAGACCCTCGACATCCCGCCACCATCGCCAGCGGACCCTATCGGCGCCGATGATTCCACCGCCGAGATCGCGCGCATCAACGCCTTGTCCGAGCAAATGGCCAGCGAACGCGAGGCTGCGGAAAAAGCACGCCAAGAGCAGGCGCTCCGTAACCTGGAGCTGAAAAATCAGCAACTAAAAAATAGCTTGCTCAACCAACAACTGGAGCAACAGCAGCAAAGCGACGACAACAGCACCGTCATCGGCTATCCGCCGCCCTACTACCCCTCCTATCCTTATCCATCGCCCTACCCGCCCTATCCTCCTTATCCACCCAAGCCACCGCGACCCTGGCCTTGCCAATCGGGACCCGATTGCCGCCAGCCGCCGCCCCCCGAACCGGCGCCGCACCCGAACCGACCGCTGGCCAAACCCAACCCGCCCTTCAATCCAAGCCCGGTGGGCATCTCGCCGTCGTCGAAAGGGGTGTTCAAGAGACGCTGACCAAATAGCGTCGTGCCGTCGTCGCGCTGGACAAGTCACGCCGAGGCGGGCTGAAACCACGTCAGTTGAGTATGCAGTTTCACAACCTCGCCGACGATCAACAGCGCCGGCGAGTGAATGTCGGCCTGCTGGATCATGGTAGGCAGGGTGACCAGCGTGGCGCAAAAGACTCGTTGTTCCGGCGTGGTGCCTTGTGCCACCAGCGCCGCCGGCATGTCGTCGGCCATGCCGTGTTCGCGCAACTGGACACAAATGTGGCCAATGCTTTTGAGACCCATGTAGAACACCACCGTCTGCCGAGGCTGCGCCAGTACCGGCCAGTTCAGATCCAGGGTGCCGTCCTTGAGATGGCCGGTCACGAACACACATGCTTGGGCATAATCGCGATGGGTCAGTGGAATGCCAGCGTAGGCGGCGCAACCGGCGGCGGCGGTTACGCCCGGCACCACCTGAAACGGGATACCGGATGCCATCAGAGTCTGAATTTCTTCGCCGCCACGACCGAAGATGAATGGGTCTCCACCTTTCAGCCGCAGCACCCGTTGACCTCGCAAGGCCAGATCCACCAGTAAGCGATTGATATTATCCTGCGGCAGCGTGTGATGGTCCGGTTCCTTGCCGACAAAAATCCGCTCGACGCATGGCTCCAGCAGATCCAGAACGGCCGGAGCCACCAACCGGTCATACACCGCGACGTCGGCTTGCCTCATCAAACGAAGCGCCTTGAGCGTCAACAGCTCGGGATCGCCAGGGCCGGCGCCCACCAGATACACCTCACCCACTGAAGATTGCTTTAAGTCTTTCGATTGCGCCGCCATTGTCGTGTGTCCGCCGCCGGGAATTGCCATGATTTTGATTGGGCTTCCAAGTGTAGCCAGTTTCGGACTATTTCAATCGGAAATCGTTGATGGGTTATTGTCCACGAATAAGATGATATAAATCACACCTCAAATCCTCGTTGCCCGTAGCCGGGCTGACTGGTTACCCTATGGTTCACGCCATCGGGCATCCAATCCGCCCTTGTTCAGATCGACGGCTTTCATCATGAAATTTCGGATTCTGTTATCCATCACTCTGGTTCTCGCCACGATCAACGGCGCGATCATGGTTTACCGCTTCTTGCGCCCATCGCCGCCCGGTTCACCGACCGACCAATCGCCGACGGACCAATCGATTCCGCCGGTCGCGCAACCTTCAACCCCGACCCCGACCCCCGAGCAGACCGTGCCGGTGGAAAAACACGCGATGCTGTCGCCTCAACCTCCGTCACGCCTTTCAAGCCGCATCGCCGACCGGGTACTGGTGGAGAAAAACGCCCGCCGCCTGACGCTGTTTCGCAACAACCGGCCGATCAAGAGCTATGAAATCGCCCTGGGCCGCCAACCGGTGGGGGCCAAGCAGTTCGAGGGCGACAACAAAACGCCCGAAGGTCGCTACGTCATCGATTTCCGCAAGCGGAACAGTTCGTACCACCGCGCCTTGCACATCTCCTATCCCGGTCCCCAGGAAGCCGCTTTCGCCGCCAAGCAGAAACGCTCGGCCGGCGGCAACATCATGATTCACGGTTTGCCCAACGGCATGGGCTCGATGGGACCACTGCATCGACTGCGGGATTGGACGGCGGGCTGCATCGCCGTCACCAACAACGAAATCGAGGAACTCTGGCAGGCGATTCCGGACGGCACGCCGATTGACATTCGGCCATGACGTTCCGGCCTGAGTCAGCCCTTCCGCTTGGAGGAAAAACGAGCGCGTGCCCCGGCCAGCGTCGAGACATCGATCGATGTTCAGGCGTGGGAACTGAAGCGGGTCCAGCTCAGCGGCGTCCAATCGGGATCGAGACCGGCATCGTCCGTCCCGGTCGGATTCAGGCCGCACTTGCGGGCGAAGTAGCGGTGAAACGCCAGGCTCGGGGTCAGTTCCGGGTGGAATACGGTGACCAGAATCCGCTCGTCCTCCGCCGCCGCGATGTAGTCGTCCAGTTGCAGCAACACCCGCACGCCGGACCCGGCCCGCACGATTTTCGGCGCGCGGATAAAGGTCAGCGGCACCGGCTCGCGAGCCACCGCCGGCACCAGCGTCGCGCGGTTGAAGCTTTCGAGCTGACTGCCGAAGGCGTTGCGACTGACCGCGATGTCGATCAGGCCGAAATACGGCGTTTCGCCGAGGTTCTCCCGAGCCAGCAAGATCGCCCCGGCGCAGGTACCCCACAGCTTCAAACCGCCCCGATACGCCTGTTCGATCGGTTCCCGCAAATCGAAAATCGTCAGCAAGCGCGACAGGCAGGTGCTTTCGCCACCGGGGATGATCAAGCCCGCCAGACCTTCCAGTTCAGCGGCGCGCTTGACCGGCCGGCCGGACACGCCGAGCCGCCGCAGGTGATCAAGGTGTTCTTGAACTCCGCCCTGCAGGTCGAGCACGCCGACCGGGCCGGAATCGGCGGTCGCGGGCATTACCAGCCTCGTCCCGCCAACCGTTCCTCACCCGGCATGTTGGTCACATCCAGCCCCGGCATCGGCTCGCCCAAATCCATCGAAACCTCCAGCAGTTTCTCGGGATCGTTGAAATAGGCGGTGGCCTTGACGATGGCGCGGGCTCGGCGCACCGGATCGCTCGACTTGAAAATGCCGGAACCGACGAACACTCCGTCGCAGCCCAATTGCATCATCAAGGCCGCGTCGGCGGGGGTGGCGATGCCGCCGGCCGCAAAGTTGACCACCGGCAACCGACCCAGTGTCCTGACCTCCAGCGCCAGTTGGTGGGGCAGACCGTTGGCCTTGGCAAAACCCATGATTTCCTCGGCCGGGATGCCGACCAACTGGCGAATCTCCCGGTTCATGGCGCGCATGTGGCGCACCGCCTCCACCACGTTGCCGGTACCGGCCTCGCCCTTGGTGCGGATCATGGCCGCGCCCTCGGCGATTCGTCGCAGCGCCTCGCCCAGATTGCGGGCACCGCAAACGAAGGGGATCTCGAACCGAGTTTTGTCGATATGACACTCTTCGTCGGCCGGCGTCAGCACCTCGCTCTCGTCGATATAATCGATCTTGAGCGCTTGCAGGATCTGCGCTTCCACAAAATGGCCGATGCGCGCCTTGGCCATGACCGGGATGGTGACGGCTGCCTTGATCGCCTTGATCAAACCGGGGTCGGACATGCGCGCCACCCCACCTTGCTTGCGGATGTCGGCCGGCACCCGCTCCAGGGCCATGACCGACACCGCGCCCGCCTCTTGAGCGATCTGGGCCTGTTCCACGTCAACCACGTCCATGATGACCCCGCCCTTGAGCATCTGCGCCAATTGCGTGTTCAGGAGATATCGATTCTCTGCCATGCTGCTACTCGTCTACAATGTGAAGCGGATATGCCGCATCGGATGGCTTGTCCGGACTGACCGGTTCCAGCAAAGCGGTGGAGTATAGCACCATCGTGTTGGAGGACCGCACACCGTGAGACCACGGTTCGACCCCGTTTTCACCCTTGAGCCACGAAACCTATCAAACCCTGCTGGCCAACCTGGAAACGGTCATGGTCGGTCAGCGGCAGGCAATCCGCTGGCTGCTGGCCGCCTTCGCGGCGGGCGGCCATGTCCTGCTGGAAGACCTGCCTGGCACCGGTAAAACCACCCTGGCCAAAGCTTTTGCCCGCTCCCTGACCCTGGATTTCCAGCGCATCCAGTTCACTCCCGACCTATTGCCATCGGACCTGCTGGGCGTGTCCATCCTCGATCCGCAACGTCAGGAATTCCGCCTGCACCGCGGCCCGGTCTTCACCGAAGTGCTGCTGGCCGACGAAATTAACCGCGCCTCGCCACGCACGCAGGCGGCGCTGCTGGAAGCAATGGGCGAGCGGCAAATCAGCCTCGACGGCCAGCGTCACGATCTAGGCGAATGGTTTTTCGTGATCGCCACCCAGAACCCGATCGAATTTCACGGCACCTATCCGTTGCCGGAAGCACAGATGGATCGGTTCGCGCTGTGTTTTGCGCTGGGCTATCCCGATATCGAGGGGGAAATGCGGGTTCTGACCGACCAACGCGAACGGCATCCGCTGGATGCGCTGTGCGCCCGCGCCGGGCGTGCCGAGTTACAGGATCTACGACACGCCGCTGCCGCGGTTCGCACTGGCGACGAGGTTCGCCGCTATCTGGTGGAACTGGTCGCCGCCACCCGGACCGCGCCGGGCGTGGCTCTGGGCGCCAGCCCGCGCGCATCACTGGCGCTGGCGGGCACGGCACGGGCGCTGGCATTGTTCGATGGGTTCGATTTCGTCACCCCGGACCACGTGCGGGAACTGGCGGTTCCGGTGCTGGCCCACCGGCTGAAGCTCGATCCCCAGGCGCGGTTCGGCGGCCTGAGCGCCGAGATGGTGATTGGCGAAGTGCTGCGGCGGGTGGCGGCGCCGGTCTAGCGCCATGCGCCCGCTGTTTCGTCTTTATCGCGGAGTCCACCGTCTCAGCCATGGCCTGCATCGAAGCTTGACCCCCTTGGGTGGCTGGCTGCTGGGCGCGTGGGTGGCGACCGGCGCGTTCGGCGTCAATACCCGAGTCGGCATGACCTATCAGTTGTTTGCGCTGCTGACCGTCGCGTTTGCCGTCGCCCTGCTCACCAGCCGTTTTGGCGGACTGCCCGTGACCGCCAGCCGCGTGTTGCCGCGCTACGCCACTGTTGGGCAACCGTTACGCTACCGGCTGCACTTGCACAATCACGGCGCCACGGTGCAACGCGACCTGAGCGTATTCGATGAACTGCGCGAACCCCCAACCGCCGCCACGCCGCTTGGATACCTGCCCAGCTACCGCCGCTGGCGGCGGTGGGCAACATGGACGCGGGGGGCCAACGGCGCGACGCGGCCCCTGCCACTCCTGCCGCCGGGCGCGGTTACCGAGGCGGAACTGACGCTCGCGCCACTGCGGCGGGGCTGGCTGGAGTTCGCCGCGCTGCGTTTCGGCCGGCCCGAACCGCTGGGGTTGCTCCGCCGTCAGTTCCGCCAACCGCTGTCCGACCGCCTGCTGGCGCTACCGCGCCGCTACCCGGTCCCGCCCCTGCATTTTCACGACGGGCGGCGTTACCAGCGCGGCGGCGTCAATCTAGCGCAATCGGTGGGCGAGGCCGATGCATTCGTCGGCTTGCGCGACTACCGGCCCGGCGACCCGCCACGCCACATCCACTGGCGCAGCTTCGCCAAGCGTGGCGAACCGGTCGTCAAGGAATTTCAGGATGAATTTTTCGTACGTTACGGCCTGCTGCTGGACAGCTTCACCACCGGCGCGGACGCGCTCCGGTTTGAAACCGCCGTTTCCGCCGCCGCCTCCGTCGCCGCCGCCGAACGCGGCCCGGAGGCGCTGCTGGACTTGCTGTTCGTCGGCGAGCGGGCCTACTGCTTCACCGCCGGACGCGGTTTGGGGCAAACCGCGCAACTGCTGGAAACCCTGGCCTGCGTTACCCCCAATCGGACCCAGACCTTCTCAACCCTGCTTGCGCTGCTGGCCGACCACGCCGTCGGTCTGAGTGCCTGCGTTTGCATTCTGCTGGACTGGGACGCCGAGCGGCGGCAACTGCTGAACCTGCTGCGCGGGCAGGGTGTGGAAACGATAGCACTGGTCGTCGGCCCGCCCAGCATGCCGCCGGAGCCGGGTATCCGGGTCGCCACGGCGGACACGCTGGCCGCGGAACTGGCACGCTTGATGCCATGACCCTGACCCCGCCGCCCGGCCTGTTGGCCGCCACCCTGCTGTTCTGGGGCTGGCGGATCGGCCTGTGGCCGCTGGCCCTGCCCATGGCGCTGGTTCTGGAACTGGCGCCACGCGTCGGCTGGCGCTGGGCGCTGGAAGATCGGGAGCTGGCACGGGTCATCGACCTGTCCACCCTGCTTTGGGTCGGGGCACTGATCCTGCTCTTCACCCGCTATCTCAACCAACCGCCGCTGGCGACGCATCTTTATACCCTGGTCGGCTGGGTGCCGCTGCTGCTGTTTCCACCACTGGCGCTCCAGCGTTACTCCACCGCCGGCGCCTTCCAGGTCGGCCACCTGTTTTACTCGCTGCGCCGCTCCAACCACGATCTGGCGCGCCAGCCGCTCAAACTGGACACACCCTACCTGATCGCCTGTCTGCTGGCAGCCAGCGTCACCCCACAGGCGAATTACCTGTCGGGCGCAAGTCCGCTGTTGCTGTGGATGCTGGCGGCGACGCGGCCCCGCCGCTATCGCTGGCCGCTGACCGCGACGCTGGCCATCGCCGTCGGTCTCGCCGCTTTCCCGCTCAGCCTCGGCCTGCACCACCTGCAACTCAATCTGGAGGATCATCTGACCGAGTGGTTCGAGGACTGGTTCATTGAGATGGACCCGTATCGCAGCCGCACCGCGCTCGGCGACATCGGCGAACTCAAGCAGTCCGGACGGGTGGTGCTGCGCCTCAAGGCCGCGCCGGGCGACTCGGGACCGTGGTTGCTGCGCGACGCCAGCTACAATAGCTATTTCGACGGCGTGTGGCAGGCCAAATATACCCGTTTCAACCGTTTGGCTCCAACGGGCGGCGGGCGCGAGTGGCTGTTGAGCCTCGCACCGAACGGCACATCCCACCGCTTGGCCATCGCCATGGAACTGCGGCGAGGCGCGGGGATGCTACCGTTGCCAGCAGGCGCCTGGCGCCTGGACCGGCTACCAGTCGGCAAACTGCAACTCAACAACCTGGGGGCACTTGAGGCCAGTGAAGGCCCCGGTCTGGTGGAGTACCAAGTAACCCGCTCGCCGGCGGCCGTTCGCGACACGCCGCCCGCCGAACTGGATCTGGCGGTGCCGCGCCGCGAACGGGCAACCCTGCAACGATTGGCCCTGGAACTGGGATTGGTTGGCGCATCGCCCGCCGCCGCTCTCGCCAAGGTACGCGCGTTCCTGCTCCACCAGTTTCGCTACAGTCTGGATTTATCCCCCCCGGCGGAAGGACTGACGGCGCTGGAAACTTTTCTGCTGCGGACGCATGCCGGCCACTGCGAATATTTCGCCAGTGCCGCCGTACTGCTGCTGCGTGCCGCTGGAGTTCCCGCCCGCTACGCCACCGGGTTCTCGGTGTCGGAATACAGTCCGCTGGAAGGCGCCTATATCGCCCGCCGCCGCCATGCCCACGCCTGGGCGCTGGCCTGGCTGGATGGACGTTGGCGGGATGTCGACGCCACGCCACCGGACTGGACGGGCTTCGAAGACGCGCAAACACCCTGGTGGCAGGGTCTCGGCGATCTTTGGAGCTGGTTGAACCACCGGTTCAGCCGCTGGCGCTGGCGGGAAGCAACGGCGGGCGACGGCGACAACCGTGGCTGGTGGGGACTGGCGGGACTGTTGGCCGTAGTCCTGTTCTGGCGTCTGGTGCGCCGCCGCCGGATTCGCCGGCCGGCGACCGGGCTGAAGACGGCGGCACATGTTTGGCCCGGCGCGGAATCGCCGTTCCATCAGGTCATCGCCGCGCTGGCCGGTCGCACCGGCGCCCGCCCACCAGGGGAACCCCTGGAAACATGGTTGCGGCGCACCGGCGCATGGGATGCGCCGGGCATGATCGAGATGGCCCGCCAACATCAACGCTGGCGTTTCGATCCCGCTGGACTCGGCGAGGAGGAACAGCAACGTCTCGCGGAAAGCGTGGCGGTCTGGTTGGCAATGCAGGACGCATCACGCTAAAAAGGTGCCCCAAAAGCGCCGGCGGCGCTTGCATGGCATTCCCCTGTCAGTTGTGAATGTGCCTCTCCTCCTTGGATAAGAAGGGGTGGTTCGCCGCGCGGTGGTTCGAAACGGCGTTTCCACAACGTGGAGAAAAGCGCGATATAATCGAAGAGCTTCATTGGGCGAGCGCAAGTTCAATTTATTTGGCTTCAAAGAGAGAAAAACATGTTCACGGAACTCCGAAAAAACATCAAAGGGGACAATCCATCCCCACATTATTCCAGCGAGTGGCTGCCCTCGATTTATAAAAATCTCATCTGGCGTCTCGAACTGGTTGTAGAGACTCCAAGCATAACAAATCTGGATGCCGACGCCTTTTGGTCCAAAGATATGGGAGGTGGTACGATCACCGAAAAACATGGCAATACCCAGCGTCGCCTACGCCAAGCACTCACCGATCATTGTCACTGGATCAATCGGCAGCACCCCCAATCACGCAAACTGGTCAAGGAAAAAGTAACCTTCACCGACGTTATCGTATGCACGCACCCTGATGTTTATCATAACGCACTCATCACACATGAACAAACCCATATAAACGCCCTACTCCACAACTTGACGGTGAATCATGAAAATGATTTCCAGGCTTCATTGCCCAAAAATCGGAAGCCGCGCTACCTTGTGAATCCCGATCAACGGTTGGAAAAGAATCACATCGCGTTTCTATTTGGTCCCGCCATATACATTCCAGATCCAGGAGAACCGGCTTTTCAAATTGTATTGAGTTTAAACGGAATGCCCGTGACACTGCCCGATGTGGAATATTGGCGCGACGGAAAGAACCATAAGCTACCGATCAGCTTCCATGCCAAACAAGAATTTCTACTGCTGACTCCGGAAGATGGCGAAGGCTTCATAGCCATTTCCGGGTGGCGTGACGAATCCAGGAAAGCCTATCTATTGCTGCGTCGAATCGGTGAGGATCAGTGGGTTGCTTTTCTAGGAGGAATCAACCAGTATTTTGAGCCTAGAAAAACATCTGCTGGAATCTGGTATTTCACCATTCCTCTCGATCAGGGCCAAACTCTTACCCTGGAAATTACCTCGCGGGCCACGGCAGCGACACCTCAGCATGGCGCTGGAAAAACCATTATCTTCGATCTGGACGATTCGGCCTCACTTTATGTCCTGAAACTGGAAGCCGTGGGTTTGCCGAATTTATTCCGAGGATTGCGACAATGGACACTATGGCTTGATCCAGAAGGCGGCATCGCTCCTCCCGACATGATCCATGATCAACGACAATTGGCCAGTTTATCCCTAAACCAGGGTGGCCTGATTTTTACCGATGCATCTGGAGTATCCACATCTCTTGGAAAAAACATCGATCAACCACGGGAGATCGCTCTTTCACCCACTACTCAACTGACACTTCTGCCTTCACCTGAGGGTCTCTCTCATTTCATTGGCTTGCTGCGTTTGCCGGTTCCAGATCACTATTCAATCAGCGAAGATTTTGCAACGATTGGTCGCTCCGACCCAAATGGTACCGACGATTCTCCAGAAATTTCATTGGATCAACTGGATCAACCTGGTTCTATTCTGGGCCACGATTTTCCTCCGGGGATTACCCTGAATAACCTTGGTTTATCACGACGCCATGCCCAAGTCCGAGTGCATGGCGACCGATTGGAAGTCAAAAAAATGGAACAGCGCCATAATCCCATTTATCATTTGGACGCCGATCAAAAGAAGATTGGGATAAGTCAATCGGATGACCCCCTACTCCTGGACTTGGATCACTATCTTGTTGTAGGCAACTTTATCTTATGTTTTAGTAAGAACGACGATTAATCGCCAATAGCTAGTGGTCTTCGCCGAGATGAATGGATAGCATCATGAAAACATCTGGTTCGATTCTTTTGCTGATCGCTTTGGGTTTTTTAGGTTGGCGCATGGTGGCCATCACCCCGCCGGTCCCGCCGACCGACCAGAAGCCGACCGAGGTTCAGGCGCTGTTCGAGGAACTCCGGCAGCACCAGGATTCAAACCAGGAAGCGCTGATCCATTTGGAAGCGGATGGCCGTTTGACCTTGCCCGAACCCGACCATGCCCTGAAGCTGGCCTGGCAGCGCGGCGGGGCTGAGAACGAGGAACTGGCGCGGTTGCTCCGCAATCTGTACGGCAGCGCGGCGGGAATAGCCTTGCAAGGTCAATTCCTGCAATGGAACCGCGGTCGCCGGGTCGCGGCGGTGCGCGACAACCACGGCGGCACCGTCACACACGCCCATTGGCGTGCCTACGACTGCGAGGATGGCGCGCTCCTGTCCAGCGAGGTTCCCGTCCCCGAGCGCTTCGGCTATATCCATCAGGGGCGCATCAAAACCGGGTTCGGCGACTGGCATGCCGTCGGCACCGACCAATCCTGCGTGGAGTTTCGCGGGTATTTCCGAACCACTCAGCCGATGGCTGTATCCATCTTGTATCTGGGCACGCCGCTGCAACCGCCCACCGCCCTGGGCGCCTTGAAAGCTTACGATCCCCCGCATCCGTTTTCGGTCCCGCAATGCCCCGGTTTCGGGGCGATCCCCAACGGCCAGGTGGGGGAAGGCGTGCTGCCCAAAAGCGCCTGGCGGCGGGCCAGCGACGGTGCCTGGGAAGTGGAAGCGCGCCTGCGACTGACCCCGGCCGTTAACCCCGACCTGAAAAATCCCGGCTTGCGCATCGCCTTCGACGGCAAGACCTGTCGGGCCGTGTGGCAACCCGAGTCGCCGACCGAGCGCGCCGCCGACGGCGCTTCCCTCGCCACCGTCAGCGCCGCCGATGGTCCGCTGTTGGTCGATGCCGCCGGCGCTCCGACCGCCGCCGCCCGGACGCTGGGGCTGGCGCCTTTGGTGGGATTCGGTCCCCGCGATTTTTCGTCGCTGAGCGGCCTGCTCCGCCGCAGCCACGGGGTAAAACAACTCACGCTGACCGTGGACACCCGGATTCAAGCGATGGCGCGGGAGGCGCTGCTGAAAAACCTCCCCGTCGACCGTTACACCGACGAGCGCCGCGCGGTGCTGGTGGTGCTGGACGCCACCGACGGCGCAATTCTGGCCGCCGCCGCCTATCCCGAGCCCCCGCCGCTGGAGCAGGTGATTCCCTGGGATTTTCTGGCCTTCTCCCGGGTTTATCCGCTGCGAGACCCCTTGCAGGTGTACGCCTGGGAAGGGGGCGGCGACCGCCATCAACTCGCCGGTTCCACGATCAAGCCACTGGTGGCGCTGGCGGCGCTGGCCGCCGCCAAACAGGGAAACGCCGATATCGCCGAGATGCTGGCCGGCTGGTCACCTCGGCAGTTCGCGCGCAACACCGGGCTCGATCTGACCAGCACGTGGATCGATCCCTATCAGGGCGTCGCCGGCCGGCCCGCCGGCGAGAAACCGCACCCGATCCGCAATTCGGAGGGGGAATCGCTGGCTTATCTGCTCGGCAAGCCGCTGCGCGATCTCCGGTGCGCGGCCGATGCCGGCAAAAGCGAAACGCTGGGGCTGGTACCCGCGCTGCGGGATTCCCTCAACAGTTGGTTCATCGCCTTGGCGTTGCGGCTGGACGGAGCGGATATCGATGCCTTCGACGCGGACCCGCGTCCGTTAAAACAGCGCACCGTTCCCGATCTCTGGTTCATCAAAACCTTGCGTCAGATGGGCTTCGGCGCGGCGCGGCCCTTGTTCGCCCAGCCGCCCGCTGGGCTGCATCCGGGCAAGCGCCCCGAAATGACGGCGGATCGACTGGACGTGCTCGGCGAGCAGCCGACGCCGCTGCGCTGGGTCGTCGCCCAGGCCGCCATCGGTCAGGGCGTGGCGGTGACGCCCCTGCGCATGGCGGTCCTGGCGGCCAGCCTGTCGCGGGGCGCGATGATCCATCCCCGGCTGGACGCGGCCTGGGACGGTCGGACGGTCGTTCCCGAGGCGGCGTCGCCGCTGGGGGTGGATTTGACCGGGATTCGCGCCGGGATGAAGGCGGTTCCGGAAGTCGGCACCGCCAAGGTGCCCTTCAGAAACACGCCGCCCGCGATTCGCTGTCGCACCTACGCCAAGACCGGCACCGCCGAAGTTGGCAAGCTCATTCCCACCGGGAAGTCCGTTTCCCCCGGGATCGAGCCCTACAATACCGGTTGGCTGATCGGCTGGCACGAACCCGAACAGCGCGAGGCCCGGCGGCTGGCGTTCGCCTGTATGATCACTCACGCGGCCCGCACCGGCGGCGCGGTGTGCGGCCCGGTGGTGGCGGATTTGCTGAAACGCCTGTCCCTCCCATTCCCGTGACGCTGCCAGTCGAGGGTTGCGCTATAATTTATTTGTTACCCTCGATATGTTCATGCAACCGGATGAGACATTCCCATGGACCGCGCCACGCACTGTCCGAACTGTTTTCGAGCCCCGGCCCCGGCGGCGCGTTGCGCTCAGTGCGGGTTTGACGCCGCGACTTACGACGGGGAAAGCAACGACCTTCTCCCGCTGTTCGCGGCGCTGGCCGAAGGCAAATATCGGATCGGGCGGGTACTGGGCGAAGGCGGTTTTGGGGTGGTCTACGCCGGGTGGGTCCACGGCCTGGAGCGCACGGTCGCCATCAAGGAATTCTTCCCCGCCACCGACAACCCGCTGGCGCGGCGCCAAGGCCTCACCGTCACCGCCCGGCCGCGCTACCAAGCCGAATTCGCCGACTGGAAACAGCAATTCCTGCGCGAAGCGCAACTGCTGGCCCAATTCAGCCACCCCCGGATCGTCCAGGTCCACGACATCCTTGAAGAACACAACACCATCTACCTGATCATGGAACGGCTGGAAGGCCAGACCCTGAGCGACGCTCTGGGCGGGCTGGAACAACGGGGCGAAGAACTCGCAGCCGGCCACGCCCTCCCCCCGGAACAAGCCGCCCCCCTGCTGCACGCCGCCCTGGAGGCCCTGGACATCCTGCACGGCCACGCCCCGCCGGTGATCCACCGCGACCTCACCCCGTACAACCTCTTTCTCGTGGATGGCCGCATCGACCGGCTCAAAGTGCTCGACTTCGGGCTCGCCCGGCTGGGGGCGCGCACCCAAAGCATCGCCAGCATCGCCGCCCGAGTCGGCAACCCCGGCTTCGCCGCCCCCGAACAACTGGGGCTCTACCCCGGCGCCATCGGCCCCGCCACCGACTTCTACACCCTGGGCGCCACCCTGTACACCGCACTGACCGGCGTGGCCCCACCCAACGCCCAGCAACGCTGCGACGGCGGCCGGCTCCTCCCGCCCCCGCCGCTCCCGCCCCACCTCGACCCCGCCCTCGCGCAAATCATCCGGGCCTGCCTGGAGATCAGCCCCCAGCGCCGCCCGCAAAGCGTCGCCGAGATCCGCCAACGGCTCGCGGCCGGCACCCTCATCCCGCCCCCGGAACCCGAACCCGAACCCGAACCACCGCCCCCGAAACCCCGGCCAAGGCCCGAGTTTCCATTTCGCGCCGACGACGGGGCCCAGAATCCCCCCCCCCCCTTTTCCAAAGGGGGGAGTGCCGGTTCCAAAGGGGAAAGCACCGGGGTGCTGGACTGGAATCTCCGCGAATCGCCCAGCGCCCGTTCGTGGTGGTTGCTGGCGTGGAAAATTGCGG
>Ga0209607_1001903_pt1 | contig 17188 bp, 18 predicted proteins | sample AD_UKC117_MetaG_FD_184413 | JGI IMG/M metagenome (GOLD analysis project Ga0209607, IMG submission 184413) | Active sludge microbial communities of municipal wastewater-treating anaerobic digesters from Hong Kong - AD_UKC117_MetaG (SPAdes)... | ecosystem: Engineered > Bioreactor > Anaerobic >... | reverse complement strand
GATCACCACCGCGAACCTGGCACTGGACAAGGCCGACCGGCACTGGATCCCGGTTCACCGCAACTGGCGGCTCAACGAGCGCCACTACGGTGCGCTGCAGGGCCTGGACAAGGCCGAGACCAAGGCGAAATACGGCGACGAGCAGTTCATGAAGTGGCGGCGCAGCTACGACACCCCGCCGCCACCGATCGAGCGCGGCAGCACCTACAGCCAGGACGCCGACCCCCGTTACGCCGATATCGACGGCGGGCCGCTGACCGAGTGCCTGGCCGACGTGGTGGCCCGGTTCGTGCCCTACTACGAGGAGGTCATCACCCCGGACCTCAGGGCGGGCAAGACGGTCCTCATTGCGGCGCACGGCAATTCGCTGCGGGCGCTGGTGAAGTATCTGGACGGGATGTCCGACGAGGACGTCGTCGGATTGAACATCCCCACCGGTATCCCGCTGCGCTACGACCTCGACGCCGACCTCCGGCCGGTCCTGCCCGGCGGAACCTATCTGGACCCGGAGGCGGCGGCCGCGGGGGCGGCCGCGGTGGCGAATCAGGGGGCCAAGTAGAACACCCGGTGAACGGCCGCTGAAATCCTCCCCGGCGGCCTGTGACGTTGGCCGGTGCGGCCCGATCGTGGTTCCGTCACGTTTTCGGGGTGCGTACGCTTTGCCCCGTGAGTGTTGGTGCGGTGGCGCTGTCGGCCGCCGTTGCGGGGGTGATCGGCCTCGGTTGCGGACTGGCGATCTCCACCTCGCTGAGCAGGCGCGGGACACAACGCCCCGCGGCGCCGCAGAGCGGGCCCGCGATGACGGTCTCGGAGGTGCTTCAGGGCGTGGTCTCGGCCTCCCCGCTGGGCGTGGTCGTGGTCGACGCCCTGCGTGACGTCGTGGTCAGCAACCGGCGTGCGGTAGAACTCAACGCGGTGCACGAGGGTCTGCTCGACGACAGGGTCTGGTCGGCCGCCCAGCGCACACTGTCCACCGGCGAGGATCTCGAGGTGGATCTGCCGGCCCCGCGTGGGGCTGCTGAACGCCGCTCGGGCGTGGCGGTGCAGTGCCACGTCCGGCTGCTCAACTCCGATGCCCCCCGGCTTGCCGTGGTCTACCTGGCTGATCAGTCCGAGCAGGCCCGCATGGAGGCCAGTCGGCGCGACTTCGTGGCCAACGTCAGTCACGAGTTGAAGACGCCGGTGGCGGCGATGGGCGTGCTGGCCGAGGCGCTGCTGGAGTCCACCGACGATCCCGACACCGTGCGCCGATTCGGGGGCAAGATCTACGCGGAGTCCCAACGGCTGGCCAACATGGTCGGCGAGCTGATCGAGCTGTCTCGTCTGCAAGGGGCCGAACGACTGCCCGACCTGGTGGCGGTGGACGTCGATTCGGTTGTGCAAGAGGCGATTTCGCGCCATAAAGTGGCGGCGGACAACGCCGACATCACCATCGACACCGACCCGCCGAGCGGATTTCGGGTGCTGGGGGACCAGCCCCTGCTGGTGACGGCGGTGGCCAATCTGATCTCCAACGCCATCGCGTATTCGCCGAACGGCTCGACGGTGTCGATCAGCCGGTGCCGTCGCGGTGGCATGGTTGAGATCGCTGTCACCGACCGCGGCTTCGGGATCGCACTGGCCGATCAGGAGCGGGTGTTCGAACGGTTCTTTCGGGTCGACAAGGCCAGGTCCCGCGCCACGGGGGGCACCGGTTTGGGTCTGGCCATCGTCAAGCACGTCGCGGCCAACCACAACGGCGGTATCCGGCTGTGGAGCCGGCCGGGCACCGGTTCGACATTCACGCTGTCGATTCCGTTTTATTCAGAGGGCGACGCCCACGACACCGACGAACAGGAGGCGCAGTGATCAGGGTGCTGATCGTCGAGGACGAGGAATCCCTCGCCGACCCGCTGGCGTACCTGCTGCGCAAAGAGGGATTCGAGGCCACCGTCGCCGCCGACGGGCCGTCGGCGTTGGCGGAGTTCGACCGCGCCGGCGCCGACATCGTGCTGCTCGATCTGATGCTGCCCGGGATGAGCGGCACCGACGTGTGCAAGCAGCTGAGGTCGCGCTCGAGCGTGCCGGTGATCATGGTCACGGCCCGCGACAGTGAGATCGACAAGGTTCTGGGCCTGGAACTCGGTGCCGACGACTACGTCACGAAGCCGTATTCGGCGCGGGAGCTGATCGCGCGGATCCGGGCTGTGCTGCGCCGCGGCGGAGACGTCGAGGAGGTCGGCGACACGATTCTGGAGGCCGGCCCGGTCCGGATGGACATCGAGCGCCACGTGGTCAGCGTGGACGGCGTGCAGATCGCCCTGCCGCTCAAGGAGTTCGACCTGCTCGAGTACCTGATGCGCAACAAGGGCCGGGTGCTGACCCGTGGGCAGCTGATCGACCGGGTGTGGGGGGCCGACTACGTGGGCGATACCAAGACCCTCGACGTCCACGTCAAACGCCTGCGCTCGAAGATCGAGGCCGACCCCGGCAACCCGGACCGGCTGGTCACCGTGCGGGGTCTGGGCTACAAGCTGGAGGGCTGAACGCCGATCCCCCCGGCATCGGTCGTGAGCGGCCGAAAGGAGCTGGGCTTCACCACCAGACGAGGGCGTCGTCGGCTTCCCTGGGGCGGGACAGCGGATGTTCCCGGCCGAGCAGATCGCCGGTGATCGTGCCGCAGAACCGGTACATCGGCAGGTCGAAGACGGTGTTGCTCATGGGCTGCTCGAGGAAGTAGCCGAACCGTTCGGCGGAGACGAACAGAACCATGAACAACAGACCCAGGGCGATGCTGCCGACGAAATGGGCGGCGACGTGGAGGAGATTGAACGCCACCAGTGCGAACACCCACGCCATTGTGCGAATGAACATGTCGTAGTGGATCGGCATGGGCTGGTTGCGGATACGTTCCAGCCCGCCCTGTGACGCCAACAGGTTGGTGTTGACCGACATCAGCATGACCCGGGCCTGGTAGTCGATATGGCCATCCGCGCGAAGTCGCCTGACGTCGCGGGCCTGGAGGTTGAGTAGATCGGTGGCGGTGGCCTCGGGTGGGTCCTCGGTGAGGTCGACGACCCCGGGCAGTGGCGCGACCCCGCGTAGCTGGGCGGTCAATTGCCAGGCATGACGGACCTGGCGGCGGCGCATCCGGTCGAGGATCGGGGCAATCGCGGCCGACTCGGTGTCGATGGCGGACAACCCGTTGTGCATCGCTCGGGAGTCGTTGATGATCGCGCCCCACAGCGTGCGCGCCTCCCACCAGCGCTGATAGGCGTTGGTGTTGCGGAAGCCGACGAAGATCGACGCTGCGATGCCCGCAGTGGCCAAGATCGCCGCATAGTCCGCCGGATCGACGACGTCCGGCGTCTGCAACAGAATGGCGGCGACGGCTGCCACCGCCAGCAGGTTGTACTTCAGCTGCCAGGACACCAGCCCGAGCACCTTGAACGGACCCGTCCGGCCAACGCTGCGGATCATCGGGCCAGCCTACGGCGCGCGCATCGGCGGCATCGGCCTAAGTGTTCGCCAGCCGCGTCGCGGGATGGACGGCGATCAGCGGAAAGCCGCTGCGGCGCTTGCACATCGCGGCTAGTTCCGCGTAGGCCTTCTCACCCAGTAACTCGGTGAGTTCCGGGGCGTAGGACTTCCAGACGGGCTTGCGGCCGACATGGGCGCCGGGATCGCCGGTGCAGTACCAGTGCAGGTCCTCCCCGCCCTCGCCCCAGCCGCGCCGGTCGTACTCGGTGATAGTGGTCTTGAGGATCTCGCTGCCGTCGGGGCGGGTCACCCACTCCTGGCTCCGCCGGATCGGAAGCTGCCAGCACACCTCGGGCTTCATGGTCAGCGGTTCCACCCCAAGCTTCAGTGCCTTGCTGTGCAGCGCGCAGCCGATCCCCCCGGCAAAGCCGGGGCGGTTGAGAAAGATGCAGGCACCCTTGTATTTGCGGGTGCGGAGGCTGGGTTCGTCGTCGTAGGAGTCCGCCTCGAGGTAGCCCTTGGGGCCGAGACCTTTGTCGCGGAACTGCCAGTCCTGCGCGGTCAGTGTCTTCACGGCGTCGTCGAGGCGGGCCCGATCGTCATCGTCGGACAGGAACGCCCCGTGCGAGCAGCACCCGTCGTCGGGGCGGCCCGCAACGGTGCCCTTGCAGGCCGGTGTGCCGAACACGCACGTCCAATTCGACAACAGCCAGGTCAGGTCGGCGGCGATCAGGTGCTCGGGATTGGCAGGGTCGAAGAACTCGACCCATTCGCGGGGGAAGTCCATATCGACCTCGCCGGGGTGCCTGGTTGTCACGGAGTGCAACGGTAGACGACCTTGGCCGCTAGGTTGTACCACGTGCGATTGGGCGTGCTCGACGTGGGCAGCAACACGGTTCATCTGCTGGTGGTCGATGCCCACCGCGGCGGGCATCCGACCCCGATGAGTTCGACCAAGGCGCCGCTGCGGCTGGCCGAGTCGATCGACGACGCCGGCAAGCTCACCCGCAGGGGGGCGCAGAAGCTCATCGAGACCGTCGACGAGTTCGCCAAGATCGCCGCGAGTTCGGGGTGTGCGGAGGTGATGGCCTTCGCCACCTCCGCGGTAAGGGACGCGCGCAACTCCGAAGACGTGCTGGCCAAAGTCCGCGCCGAGACCGGGGTGGACCTGCAGGTGCTCACCGGCAGCGACGAGTCGCGGCTGACCTTCCTGGCGGTGCGGCGCTGGTACGGCTGGAGTGCGGGCCGGATCATCAACCTCGACATCGGCGGCGGTTCGCTGGAGTTGTCCAACGGCGTCGACGAGGAGCCCGATGTGGCGATGTCGCTGCCCCTGGGCGCCGGCCGGCTGACCCGCGAATGGCTCGCCGAGGATCCGCCGGGCCGGCGCCGGGTGTCGATGCTGCGGGACTGGCTGGACAGTGAGATCGCCGACGCCGCCAAGGCTGTTCTCAATGCGGGCGCGCCGGATCTCGCGGTGGGAACCTCGAAGACGTTCCGGTCGCTGGCCCGGCTGACCGGGGCGGCGCCGTCGGCGGCCGGACCGCGCGTCAAGCGTGTCCTTACCAGCAACGGTCTTCGCCAGCTCATAGCGTTCATCTCTAGGATGACCACGGCGGACAGGGCCGAACTGGAAGGGGTCAGTGCCGAGCGGGCGCCGCAGATCGTGGCGGGCGCCCTGGTGGCGGAGGCGAGTATGCGAGCACTGTCATTGGAATCGGTGGACATCTGCCCCTGGGCGTTGCGCGAGGGCATCATCCTGCGCCGCCTGGACAATGAGGCGGAGGGATCCGCCCTGGTGGGATCCGGAGACGAGGCGCGATGAGTTCATCAGACGACAGCACCCGGCCTATCTCGGTGGCTGAGCTGCTGGCCCGCAACGGGACCATCGGCTCGCCGCCGGTCGGCGGGCATCGCCGCCGCCGTCGCCGTAAGAGTGACTCGGTCAGCGTCGCCGAATTGACCGGCGAAATTCCCGTCGTCCGTGAAGAGGGGCCGCCGCCGGCGGCGGAGGAAACGGTCGCCGAGGAGTCGGCCGCAGAGGAAGCCGTGGCCGAGGAACCGGCGGCCGAGGTTTCGGCGGCCGAGGAGCCGGTTGCCGAGGAAGCCGTCGCCGAAGAACCGGTCGCCGACGAAGCGGTCGCTGACGAAGCGGTGGCTGAGGAACCGGCGGCCGAGGAGTCAGCCGCCGATGAAGCCGTGGCCGAGGAACCGGTGGCTGACGAAGCGGTTGCTGACGAAACGGTTGCCGAGGAACCGGTGTCTGAGGAGCAGGTTGCCGAGGAGGCCGCGGCTGAAGAGGCAGTGACCGGGCAGTCCGTCGCCCAAGGGGCAGAAGCCGAGGAGGAGACAGCAGCCCCGCAGGTCGCGGCTGACGAAGATGTGGCGGCTGAGGAAACCGTCGCCGAAGAGGAAGCGGTCGCTGAAGAAGAGGCAGCCGCCGAGGACTTCCAGCCCGCTGAGCTCGAGGAGGTCACGCGGGACGGCGTGACCGAGAACGCCGAAGCCGTCATCCACGAGGCGCTGACCGAGGATGTCATCACCGACGCGGTCATGGCCGAGGCGGCCGGCGCCGTGCCGGCCGACACCGTCGAGGCCGCCCCGGCGTCGCGGCCCGTCGAGAGCCCGCCGCTGTCCAGCGATCCGTTGCCGAGCCGCCGGAGCGGGCCCGAGCGGGGCTACGATCCCCGCCCAGCGCGCAAGCCGGCATTTCGGGCAGAGCAGGCATCCGGTGCCGAGCAGATGGCCCCGGACCCGGTCGACCAATCAGTGGACCTCGCCGATCTGGTCGACGACCAGGGGGCGGACGCCGAGGAACTGCGGTCCTATCTGCGCGCCTCCGGCGGAACCCTGTTCTCCGGGGAGACCGTCGCCGACGAGCGGTCCCGGCTCGGCCCGGTCACCGACGTCATCGAGCCCGTCGAGGCGCCGGCGCCGGTCGCCCGTCGCGGTGCCCTGAGCCTGATCTGGCACGGAGTGTTGGCCACCCTGCAGTCTCTGCTGGCCGTGGTGTTCGGCGCCGGTCTGTTCATCGCCTTCGACCAGCTGTGGCGGTGGAACAACATCGTCGCCCTGGTGCTGTCGGTCCTGGTGATCCTCGGATTGGTGGTGGCCGTTCGGCTGGTCCGCAAAACCGAGGACATCACGAGCACCCTGATCGCGGTCGCCGTGGGCGCATTGGTCACCCTCGGGCCGCTGGCCCTGCTGCAGTCGACCTGACCCTGTGCGCCCAGCGATCAAGGTCGGTCTCTCCACGGCTTCGGTCTACCCCCTGCGGACCGAGGCGGCCTTCGAGTGCGCCGCCGAACTGGGTTATGACGGCGTCGAACTGATGGTGTGGGCCGAGACCGTCAGCCAGGATGTCGGCGCGATCTCACAGCTGTCCCGCCGCTACGGCATGCCCGTGCTGTCGGTGCACGCGCCCTGCCTGCTGATCTCCCAGCGGGTCTGGGGATCCGACCCGGTCCTCAAACTCGACCGCAGCGTCGAGACCGCCGAGCGGCTTGGCGCGCAGACCGTCGTCGTTCATCCGCCGTTCCGCTGGCAGCGCCGCTACGCGGAGGGCTTCAGCGAGCAGGTGGCCCGTCTCGAGGAGCGCAGCGGCGTCGCGGTCGCGGTGGAAAACATGTTTCCGTTCCGGGCCGACCGGTTCTTCGGTTCCGGCCAGTCCTCCATCGAGCGGATGCGCCGACGGGGCGGACGGCCCGGTGTGGCGATCTCGGCGTTCGCGCCGTCCTATGACCCTCTCGACGGTAACCACGCCCACTACACGCTGGATCTCTCGCACACCGCCACCGCCGGCACCGATGCCCTGGACATGGCCGCCCGGATGGGCTCGGGCCTGGCCCACCTGCACCTGTGCGACGGCAACGGCGCCTCCACCGACGAGCACCTGGTGCCCGGGCGCGGCACCCAGCCCACCGTCGAGGTCTGCCAGATGCTTGCCGGTAGCGACTTCACCGGCCACGTGGTTCTCGAGGTGACCACCTCGTGGGCGCGCACCAAGGCCGAACGCGACGGACTGCTCGCCGAGTCGCTGGAGTTCGCCCGGACCCATCTGCTCCGCTGATCCCGAAGGGCTCCCGATGATCCCACCGCCGCGGTTCTCCGACGCGATGATCCTGCGACCGGTCGACGGTCCCGCCCCGGAGGCCGGTTCGGCCTTCGCGGGACACCTCTCCGAGGACTGGGCCATCGGGCCCAAGGTGCACGGCGGGGTGATGGTCGCGCTGTGCGCGAAGGCCGCCCGGGAGGCCTATCCGGGTGACCGGCACCCCGTGGCGGTATCGGCGAACTTCCTGTCCGCGCCCGATCCCGGCGAGGTGCTGCTGATCACCGGCATCCGCAAGAGGGGCCGGCGGATCGGCCTGGTGGACGTCGAGTTGGTTCAGGGAGATCGGGCATGCGTGCACGCCGTGGTCACCCTCGCGAACCCCGAACACCTCGTCGAGCCGCTCTTCACCGACACCGCGGTGGCCGACCTGATGAGCGTGGATCCCCCTGCCGACGTGCTGGCGATCGGGCCCGGCCATTCCGCCGCCGAGATCAACCACCTGGCCCGGGGCTGTGACATCCGTCCAAGGGTCATGGACTCGGTCAGCGCCGGTCAGGCCCCCGCCTTTCAGGTCTGGGTCCGTCCCCGTGAGGGCGTCGTCGACGAGCTGTTCGCGCTGATGTGTGGGGACATCTCGCTGCCGGTGCCCTACGCCGTCGGCCGGCGTGGCTGGGCCCCGACGGTGCAGCTGACCGCCTACCTGCGCGGCCTTCCCTCCGACGGCTGGCTGCGCGTGCTGTGCACCGCCACCCAGATCGGGCAGGACTGGTTCGACGAGGACCACACCGTCGTCGACTCCTCCGGTCGCATCGTCGTGCAGACCCGCCAACTCGCCCTGGTACCGCCGGAATAGGTCTCCCGCTAGGTAGGGTTGCCTGCCATGTCCAGAATCGCGATCATCGGCGGCGGCAACATGGGCGAGGCGCTTCTTTCCGGGCTGCTGCGGGCCGGGCGTCCGGTCAAGGACCTGGTGGTCTCGGAGAAGTCCCCGGAGCGTTCCGAGTACCTGTCGCGAACCTACGGCGTGCGGTTGGCGTCGGTGTCCGACGCCGTGGAGAACGTCGGCTTCGTGATCCTGGCGGTCAAGCCGCACGACATCGATCCGGTGATCGCCGGGATCGCCGACGCCGCGGCCCGGGCCGAGGGCCACGCCGCCGAGCAGGTCCTCGTCAGCGTCGTCGCAGGCGTCAGCACCGGGCACTACGAGGCGAGGCTGCCGGCGGGGTTCCCGGTGATCCGGGTGATGCCCAATGCCCCGGCATTGGTCGGCGCCGGTGTCAGTGCGCTGTCGGCCGGCCGGTTCGCCACTCCCGAACAGCTTGCGGAGGTCTCCGAGCTGTTCGAAAGCGTCGGCTCGGCACTTGTCGTGCCGGAGGACCAGATCGACACGGTCACCGCCGTCTCGGGCTCCGGTCCGGCCTACTACTTCCTGTTCCTCGAGGCCCTGGTCGATGCCGCGGTGGCCAACGGATTGACCCGCGGGCTGGCTACCGATCTGGCGGTGAACACCATGGCTGGGTCGGCCGCGATGGTGCTCGAGCGGCTCGACGAAGCCCGGAAGGGCACCGCCGGTGCGGCAGGGCGCCCGGACACCACGGCGACCGAATTGCGCGCCCTGGTCACCTCACCCGGCGGGACAACGGCCGCTGGCCTGCGCGAACTGGAGCGCGGGGGGATGCGGGTGGCCGTCGCTGCCGCGGTGGAAGCCGCGAAAACCCGTTCTGAGCAGCTCGGAACTACATACGAGTAGTTTTAGAAATCTCTGGCAGATAAGCCAACATCCGTCGCAGCAACCCCATTGGCCACGCTATTCTCCTCGTGTATGCACGGGTGGGTGCCAGCGGTGGGGAAGCCGCTGGAACTGCCCGTGCCCAACGGAATGGGTTGCGATGACGTCTATGAACGGGCCCTCGGCGCGGGATTCCGCCGGCGGGAAATCGGCGCAGGGTGGAAAGTCGGCGCGTGACGCCGGGGCGAACGAAGGTCAGTCGGCCACCAGAACGCAGTTCCTCACCGTCGCAGAGGTGGCTGCGTTGATGCGGGTGAGCAAGATGACCGTCTACCGGCTGGTTCACAACGGTGAACTGCCCGCGGTCCGGGTGGGTCGCTCCTTCCGGGTTCACGCCAAGGCCGTGCACGACCTGCTGGAATCCTCGTACTTCGACGCCGGCTGACAGCTCGGCCGATCCCGGTCGCTGGCGGTTTTCGTTCCGAACGCCAGTTTGGGTAAGGTGTGAGCCCGACACAGGCAGGCCCGGAAGGGCGGGTTCTTAGGTAGCGGAGTTCATGGGTTCAGTCATCAAGAAGCGGCGCAAGCGGATGTCCAAGAAGAAGCATCGCAAGCTGCTCCGTCGTACCCGGGTCCAGCGCAGAAAACTCGGCAAGTAGCCCCCGTCGGTCGCCGCACGCGCCGTCGCGCCGATTCGCCGACGGGCCGATAGGCTCTAGGCCATGGAACCCGGCGGCCCCGACACCGAAACGCCGCAATACCCCAGAGTGGTGTTGGTCACCGGTGCCTGCCGGTTCCTCGGCGGGTATCTCACCTCGCGGCTGGCGCAGAACCCGTCGATCAACCGGATCATCGCGGTCGATGCCATCGCGCCGAGCAAGGATTTGCAGCGGCGGATGGGGCGTGCGGAGTTCGTGCGCGCCGACATCCGCAATCCGTTCATCGCCAAGGTGATCCGCAACAGCGACGTCGACACCGTTGTGCATGCGGCGGCTGCCTCCTACGCGCCGCGCTCGGGTGGCCGGGCCACGCTCAAGGAACTCAACGTGATGGGCGCGATGCAGCTGTTCGCGGCCTGCCAGAAGGCGCCGACCGTGCGGCGGGTCGTGCTGAAGTCCACCTCTGAGGTCTACGGCTCGGACGCCTACGACCCGGTGGTGCACACCGAGGACAGCAGCAGTCGTCGCCCGCTCGGCGAGGGTTTCGCCCACGACAGCCTGGACATCGAGGGCTACGCCCGGGGGCTGGGGCGCCGGCGTCCGGATATTTCCGTCACGATCCTGCGGCTGGCCAACATGATCGGTCCCGCCATGGACACCGCGTTGGCCCGCTACCTCACCGGACCGCTGGTGCCCACCGTCTTCGGCCACGACGCCCGCCTGCAGCTTCTTCACGAGCAGGACGCCCTCGGCGCTCTGGAACGGGCGACCATGGCCGGCCGGGCCGGCACCTTCAACATCGGCGCCAAGGGGATCATCATGATGTCCCAGGCGATTCGCCGGGCGGGACGGATACCGCTGCCCGTGCCTGCCTTCGGGGTGCGGGCGGCGGATTCCCTGAGTAAAGCCTCGATGAGCAGCGAGGTCACCCGCGAGCAGATCGACTACCTCAGCTACGGCCGTGTGATGGAAACCACCCGGATGCGGACCGAACTGGGTTTCGAGCCGAAGTGGACGACGATGGAGGCGTTCGACGACTTCGTGCGCGGCCGGGGTCTGACGCCGATCATCAACCCGGAGTGGGTACGCTTACTCGAGAGCCGCGCGCTGGCCCTCGTGCAGCGGTGGGGGAGGATTCCGGGCGGGGTTCCGGGCGAAATGCAGGGGAGGTAGCCGTGGCTGGCGAAAAGGCGAAAGTCATTCCCCTGCATCCTGATTCGGGTCGGTTGGGGGCACGTGGCGCGCAGCGGTCCGGGTCTTCGCGTCGGCATCCCTCGGCGGGCCCGACGGCGACCGGCTCGGAGGAGCAGATCGATGCGGTCATCCGCGAGTTCGATCAGCGCCGTGCCGCCGATTCCGGACCGGGGGACCTCGTCGCCCGCATCGCGGGACTGGCCGACTTCCTCCGCAAGAGGATGACCGGTGACTACACCGTCGACGAGTTCGGTTTCGACCCGCAGTACAACAACGCCGTGGTGCTCCCCGTGCTGCGCTTCTTCTACGACACCTGGTTCCGGGTCGAGGTCAGCGGTGTGGAGAACATCCCCTCCGACGGCGCCGCCCTGATCGTCGCCAACCACGCCGGCACCTTGCCGTTCGACGGGCCGATGCTGTCCGTGGCGGTGCGCGACCATCATCCGGCCCATCGCGACGTGCGGCTTCTGGCCGCCGACATGCTCTTCGACATGCCGGTGCTGGGTCCGGTCGCCCGCAAGGCGGGCCACACCATGGCGTGCAACGCCGACGCCAACCGGCTGCTGACCGGCGGCGAACTCACCGCGGTGTTCCCCGAGGGTTACAAGGGCTTGGGCAAGCCGTTCCGGGACCGCTACAAGCTGCAGCGCTTCGGCCGAGGCGGGTTCGTCTCAGCTGCCCTGCGGGCCAAGGCGCCGATCATTCCCTGCTCCATCGTCGGCTCGGAGGAGATCTACCCGATGCTGGCCGACGTCAAGCTGCTCGCCCGAGTGCTCGGCGTACCCTACTTTCCGATCACCCCGCTGTTTCCGCTGGCCGGTCCGGCCGGACTGGTGCCGCTCCCGTCGAAGTGGCACATCGCTTTCGGGGCGCCCATCGACACCAGCGGTTACGACGAGCATGCGGCCGACGACCCGATGGTCACCTTCGAGATCACCGACCAGGTTCGCGAAACCATCCAGCAGACGCTGTTCAGCCTGCTGAGTCAGCGCCGCAACACGTTCCTGGGTTAGTTGCTGGCCCAGACTTAGTTACGACGCCTGTCTTAATTACGACCGAGGGCTGCCGCGGCGATCGCGGCGATCTGGGCGTTGTCCTCCGCCGCTCCAGCCGATTCGCCGATCATCGTCACCACCGTGGTCATCACCGGCTTGCCCTCGGCATCGGTGACCTCGCTGCGCAACTCGCTGATCACGGTGCCGTGCGACTCGATCACCGAGTCCAGCCAGGAGTCGAAATACAGCTTGTCCCCGGCGCAGATCGGCCGGTGGTAGGTGATCTTCTGGTCCCGGTGGATCACCCGAGCCAGGTTGATGCCGACATCGAAGTTGCGGAAGATGTCCAGCTGCACCTGGCGTCCCGGGATCGCGATGAAGGTCAGTGGGGCGACTACATCGGGATAGCCGGCGGCCTGGGCCGCCTCCTCGCTGTAGTGCAGCGGGTCCTCGGACTGGATCGCCTTGGCGTACTCGCGGATCTTCTCGCGCCCGACGAGGTAGTAGTCCGGGTAGCGGTAGTGGGTACCGATGATGTCGCTGGCAAAAGACACCGCGAGAGCTTATCGCGCCGGGTGACCGTGCGGCAGGTCCAGGTCGAGCGCGGGTCTGAACAGGTCCGTCCCGGGTGACAATGGCCCCGACGGATCCGGGTGAGTCGATGTGCCGCAGCGAACTCGGCAGTTCGACGGGAGGTTTTCGCCAACTGGCGAGCAGGCGGGGGAGTGGGGTATTCACTGGCATCGGTCGACCTGGGTTACTCAAACCCCGTCTCGGTGACACTCAGACTGCAATCGGGATACGACCCATCCCTGACGTTCAGATCTTCGGGAGTGCTGTCCTTTGGCGCGGGCATCCTGCAGGCGTTTACCGATTCCCTGACCTTCGACGACAAAGTGGAGATTTACAGCTACACCAGTGACAACCTCTGGCCGGCGATCGTGGTCTGACTCTGCCGATGGGCTGTGCGTGCGCGCACTGCACGCAAGGCCGGCGTGTCGGCGTAGCGACGCGCACGCTCGCCGCCAAAAAGCGCCTACTCGTGATCGTGGCGGCGTGACACCGCTGCGGCGACCGCCCCGCCGACCGCGCCGATCGCCAGCGCCGAGGGCACGCCGATCTTGGCCGCCTTGCGGGCGGTGCGGAAATCGCGGATCTCCCAACCCCTTTGGCGGGCGACGTCGCGCAGATCGGAGTCCGGGTTGACCGCCACCGCGGTGCCCACCAGCGACAGCATCGGCACGTCGTTGATGCTGTCGGAGTAGGCGGTGCAGCGTTTGAGGTTCAGGCCCTCCCGGGCCGCCAGCGCCCGCACCGCGTGCGCCTTGCCCAGGCCGTGCAGGATGTCGCCGACCAGCCGCCCGGTGAACACCCCGTCGACCGACTCCGCGACGGTGCCCATCGCGCCGGTGAAACCGAGTCGCTGGGCGATCACCTCGGCCAACTCGTAAGGGGTGGCGGTCACCAGCCACACCTGCTGGCCGGCGTCCAGATGCATCTGGGCCAGCGCCAGGGTGCCCGGCCAGATCTTGTCGGCGATGATCTCGTCGTAGATCTCCTGGCCCAGCCCCGACAGCTCCGTGGTGGTGCGGCCCTCGATGAAGGCCAGGGCCTTGCGCCGGCCCTCGGCGACGTCGTCGCTGTTCTCCTTGCCGGTCAGCTGGAATTTGGCCTGGGCGTAGAGGAACTTCCAGACCTCGCTGTAGCGGAAGTACTTGCGCGCGGCCAGACCGCGGCCGAAGTGCACCAGCGAGGAGCCCTGCACCAGCGTGTTGTCGACGTCGAAGAAGGCCGCCGCGGTGAGGTCCACCGGCGGCGCCGGTTCCGGGCCCGCCTCGGCGAGACCCTCGACGGCGCGCTCGGCACTGGCGTCGCCGGCGAGCACCTGCTCATCCTCGGGGGAACCCATGCCCACCAGATTATCCGGCGGGATGCCAGACTGACTCTGATGAGCCGGCCACATGTGCAATTACTCACCCGTGCGGGCTGCGGCCTGTGTAAGGGGGTTCACGACCGTCTGGCGCGGCTGGCCGGCGAACTGGACTTCGAGCTGTCCAGCGTCGACGTGGACGCCGCCGCGGCCGCCGGCGACTCCGCGCTGCGCGCCGAGTTCGGCGACCGCCTGCCGGTCGTCCTGCTCGACGGCCGCGAGCACAGCTACTGGGACGTCGACGAGGAGCGGTTGCGGGCCGACATCACGGGGCGGTGACGGTGCCGGGCAATTTGATCAGGCCGCTGCGAAGCGTTTACCGTTTCCAGTAGTTTCACTCCCGGAGCACTGTTAACAGTCCTTAAACACCCGTTCGAGGGAGCCCGCAAGGTGGTCGTGTCGTGAGCATCCTGCTGTTTGGGGTGTCTCACCGCAGCGCGCCGGTCTCGGTTCTCGAGCAACTCTCCACCGACGACGCCGATCAGGCCAAGATCGTCCAGGAGGTGCTGCAGTCGCCGCTGGTGACCGAGGCGATGATGCTGTCGACGTGCAACCGCGTCGAGGTCTACGCCGTGGTCGACGCCTTCCACGGCGGACTATCGGCGATCGGTCAGGTTCTCGCCGACCATTCCGGAATGTCGATGGGGGATCTCACCAAACACGCCTACGTGCGCTACAGCGAGGCCGCCGTCGAACACCTCTTCGCGGTGGCCAGCGGCTTGGACAGCGCGGTGGTGGGCGAGCAGCAGATCCTCGGCCAGGTGCGGCGCGCCTACGCCACCGCCGAGTGCAACCGGACCGTCGGACGCGCCCTGCACGATCTGTCCCAGCGGGCGCTGGCGGTCGGTAAGCGGGTGCACGCGGAGACCTCGATCGACGCCGCCGGCGGCAGTGTGGTGTCGGTTGCGCTGCATGTCGCCGCGGAGCGGCTCTACCGCCCCGAGATGGGGCCGTCCTACACCGCCCTGGAGGGTCGCACCGCCACCGTGATCGGGGCGGGCTCGATGGGGGCGCTCACCTCGGCGCATCTGGTGCGGGCCGGTATCGGTCGGGTCAACGTCGTCAACCGTTCGTTGCCCCGGGCGCAGCGTCTGGCCGGCAATATCGCCGAGCAAGGGGTGGCCGCGCAGGCGATGACGCTGGAGGAACTCGCCGTCGCGGTGTCCGGTTCGGATCTGGTGGTCAGCTGCACCGGGGCGGTGCGCCCGGTGCTGACCCTGGCCGACGTGCATCACGCACTGGCCGCCGCGCAGCGCGACGAGGACGCCGAGCCCTTGGTTCTGTGCGACCTGGGCATGCCGCGCGACATCGACCCCGCCGTCGCCGGTCTGCCCGGGGTCGCGGTGGTCGACATGGACCGGGTGCAGCGCGAACCCTCGGCGCGGGCGGCCGCCGCCGACGCCGAGGCCGCCCGGCGCATCGTCGCCGCCGAGGTCGCGGCCTACCTGGCCTGCCAGCGGCAGGCCGAGGTCACCCCGACCGTCACCGCGCTGCGTCAGCGTGCCGCCGAGGTGGTCCAGGCCGAGTTGCTGAGGCTGGACAATCGGCTGCCCGGCCTCGACGCCGCCCACCGTCAGGAGGTCGTCCGCACCGTGCGCCGGGTGGTCGACAAGCTCCTGCACGCCCCCACGGTGCGGGTCAAACAGCTGGCTGGCGCGCCCGGTGCCGACAGCTACGCCGAGGCGCTGCGCGAACTCTTCGAGCTCGATCCGCAGGCCGTCGACGCCGTTGCCGCCAGCGAAATCGCGCTGCCAACAACGGAATCCGACGCTTGATCCGGATCGGTACCCGCGGCAGCCTGCTCGCCACCACCCAGGCTGGAACCATCCGGGATCAGTTGATTGCGCGCGGTCACGAGGCCGAACTCGTCATCGTCAAGACCGCGGGGGACGAGTCGGCCAAACCGGTCGCCGAGATCGGCGTGGGCGTGTTCACGGCGGCGTTGCGGGAGGCCATCGCCTCGGGTGCGGTCGATATGGCCGTGCACTCATACAAGGACCTGCCCACCGCCGCCGACGAGCGGTTCGTCATCGCCGCGATTCCGCCGCGTGCGGACGCCCGCGACGCACTGGTGGCCCGGGACGGCCTGGTTCTGGGGGAGCTGCCCACCGGGTCGGTGATCGGCACCTCGTCGGTGCGCAGGGCGGCACAGCTTAGAGCACTGGGTCTCGGTTTGGAAATCCGCCCCCTACGAGGCAACCTTGATACCAGGTTGAACAGGGTAAGCAGCGGTGATCTCGACGCCATCGTCGTCGCCCGGGCAGGTCTGGCCCGTCTGGGACGACTCGGTGACGTCACCGAGACGCTGGAGCCGGTCCAGATGGTCCCGGCCCCGGCTCAGGGAGCGCTGGCGGTGGAATGCCGCTCCGGCGACACCGCGCTTGCGGCGCTGTTGGCGGAGTTGGACGACTTCGACACCCGCGCCGCGGTCACCGCCGAGCGAGTCCTGCTGGCCGACCTGGAGGCGGGCTGTTCCGCACCGGTGGGCGCGATCGCCGAGGTGGTCGAGTCCATTGATGACGACGGCCGTGTCTTCGAGGAGCTGTCGCTGCGCGCATGCGTGGCGGCGGCAGACGGATCCGACGTGATCCGTGCGTCCGGTATCGGCACCCCCGGCCGGGCCGCAGAGCTGGGGCTCGCGGTCGCCGCGGAGTTGTTCGAACTCGGTGCGCGCGAGGTCATGTCCACAGAGCGGGAGTAACCGCGGACAGCGGTAGAGCGGGAGTGAGCATGGGCGGTCACCCGAGGGGACGCAAGGTCAAGCCGGGAAGCATCACGTTCGTGGGATCGGGCCCCGGCGACCCCGGGTTGCTGACCACCCGCGCCAGGGCCGTGCTGGCCAACGCGGCGTGTGTGTTCACCGACCCGGACGTGCCCGAGGCCGTGCTGAAGCTCGTCGGCACCGACCTGCCGCCCGCCGCCGGTCCGGCGCCCCAGCGCCCGTCGTCGGCCGGCACGGACCGGAGCGCCCCGCCGGTGGTGTCGGTCGGCCCCGACGTGCGGCCCGCGCTGGGCGAGCCGGCCGAGGTGGCCAAGACCCTGATCGCCGAGGCCAAGACCGGGACCGACGTGGTCCGCCTGGTCGCCGGCGATCCGATGTCGGTGGACGCGGTCATCACCGAGGTGAACGCGGTGTCGCGATCGCATCTGAGCTTCGAGATCGTGCCC
>Ga0209607_1001895_pt1 | contig 17225 bp, 12 predicted proteins | sample AD_UKC117_MetaG_FD_184413 | JGI IMG/M metagenome (GOLD analysis project Ga0209607, IMG submission 184413) | Active sludge microbial communities of municipal wastewater-treating anaerobic digesters from Hong Kong - AD_UKC117_MetaG (SPAdes)... | ecosystem: Engineered > Bioreactor > Anaerobic >... | reverse complement strand
GGAGCCGGGACACCCGGCACCGTGGATCATCGCGATGAATGACCCGCCGAATCGAACGACCATGCGGGATTACGCGAGTCGCTGGGGCATCAAGCCGCTGTTTTCTGACTTCAAAAGTCGCTGATTTCATTTGGAAGACAAGCAGTTACGTGCCCCGGATCGACTGGATCGGTGGGTGTGCATCATGGCCTTGGCCATGTACTGGTGCGTGCGCGGGGGCCGGGAGGAGGCATACGATCACCCAACACCCCTAGAAAAAAAACGCAAGAACAAACCGATCCTGACCCTTGGAGCTTTAGAAAGCTCGCCCGCGGCGCCGTCTCCTGGTTCACCCGGGGTCTGCGCGCGATCCGCCGGAAGCTACAAACGCAACAACCTTTACCCCCCTTCTATCGCCTCTGCCCCGTCAGGAGAAACTGATAGGTGGTGAGATGGTATCATGTGGAATATTGACAAGGGCTGAGCATGCGGTCAATGCGAGCAGAGGTTTTCCCGTGGAACCAGCTCACGCTACCACTGTGATCCGACCACCGTCTCTCTTTTGCCAACCTGCCCGATCCTCGTCACTTCGACTTTGGAAAAGCCCAAAAAAAACGGCTTGATGTTAAAACATCAAGCCGTTTTTTTCATTGGTCGGGGCGAGAGGATTTGAACCTCCGACCACCTGCACCCCATGCAGGTGCGCTACCAGGCTGCGCTACGCCCCGGTTCGCGGCGATCGCCCGCCGCAAGGGTTGGCAATGTTAATGCAATCCATGCCGCTTGCCAAGCGCTTCGTCACCGAACGATCTACTGTGCTTCCCCCTTAAAAGCGTCCACCCGCGCCTTGAGCTTCTGCCCAGGCCGAAAGGTCACCACCCGTCGCGCGGTAATGGGGATTTCCTCTCCTGTTTTAGGGTTGCGACCCGGGCGCTGGTTCTTATCGCGCAGGTCGAAATTGCCAAACCCGGACAGCTTCACTTGTTGCCCCTGTTCCAGAGCGCTGCGGATCTCCTCGAAAAAGATCTCCACCAAATCCTTGGCCTCGCGCTTGTTAATGCCCAGTTCTTCGAACAAACGTTCCGCCATATCGGCTTTTGTCAGTGCCATGCTCTAAACCCTAAGCGTTGCGCCAAACTGTTCCGCCAGTCCAGCGATGATGCCGGATACGGTCTCCTCGACCACATTGTCAGTAAGATTGCGCGAGAAATCCTGTAAAATCAATCCTAAAGCCAAACTTTTCCGGCCATCGGAAATTCCCGGACCCCAATAAACATCGAAAAGCCACACATCGCGCAATAATTCGCCGCCGTGCTGGCGTATACAGTCCCGAACCGCCTGGACCGAGGTCGCCTCATCCACCACAATCGCGATATCGCGGCGACTGGCTGGAAAGCGGGACAGCTCGTGAAATATCGGCACGCGCGCCGTTTGCAGCCCGCCAAGCGCCAACTCGAATACGAAGGCATCGCCCTCCACATCCAGTTCTCGCGCCACTCGCGGGTGCAAGGTGCCCAGCCAACCAACCCGTGCGCTGGCCCTCTCGATCCGCGCGCACTGGCCGGGATGCAACGCCGGGTGAACGGCCGCCACGAAGGCGAACGCCTCTGGCTCTCCGGTCAATGCCAACAGCGCCTCGACTTCGCTCTTGAGATCGAAAAAATCCGCCGCCCGTTTCGGCAATCCCCACTGTTCCGGCAGCGCGGTACCCGCCAGCACCCCGCCGAGATACGGTTCTTGTCGCAGACCGTCGTTGGCCGGAACAAACGTCAGGCCGTACTCGAACAACCTGACTCGCGGTTGCTGGCGCTTCTGGTTGTGAATCAATGCCTTGAGCAAGCCCGGCCATAGGCTGGTGCGCATCGCCGCCAAGTCGGCGGAAATCGGATTGGTCAGCGCCAGCGGTTGCCGCGCCGGGTCGAGCACGGCCTGGAACGCCGGATCGACAAAGCTATAGGTGATCGCCTCCTGAAAGCCGCGCTGCACCAGCGCCTCCTTAAAGCGTGCCAGCGCAACCTGCCGTTCCGATTGCGGCGGCATCTCCAGGCGGGTCAGGGAGCGGTTGCCCGGCAGCCGGTCATAACCATGCACGCGGGCGATTTCTTCGATCAGATCCACCTCCAAGCGAATATCGAAGCGGCTACTGGGAGGAACGACCAACCAATGATGCACCTCGACCGCCACCGCCATGCCCAACCGCCGGAGGATGTCCTCGATTTCAGCGGCGGGAATGTCCAGACCCAGCAGCAAGCGGACTCGCTCCGGTCGCAACCGGATCGCCGACTCCGCCGGCAGGAATTCGGGCGCCACCGCCTCAATGATCGGTCCTGGCTGGCCGCCGGCGATGTCCAACAACAATCGGGTGGCCCGTTCGGCGGCACGATGTTGCAGTTGTGGATCGACACCACGCTCGAAACGGTACGACGCATCGGTCTGCAAGCCATAGCGGCGGGCACGACCAGCGATGCTGGTCGGAGTGAAGAAGGCGCTTTCCAGAAACACGTCGCGGGTCACATCGGTGCAGGAACTGATTTCGCCGCCCATGATGCCGGCCAGCGCCAGCGGCCCGGCTTGGTCGGCAATCAGCAAGGTTTCCGCGTCCAGCTCCACCACGACCCCGTTCAGCAGTTCCAGACGATCGCCGGGCCGGGCGCGACGCACTTCGATACCACCGGTCAACCGGTTCAGGTCGAAGGCATGCATCGGCTGGCCGAGTTCCAACATCACGTAGTTGGTCACGTCCACCAACGGTCCCAGACTACGCAGACCAGCGCGGCGCAAGCGTTCCTTCATCCACAGCGGCGTCTCGGCGGTCGGATCGACGTTGCGGATGACTCGACCCACATAACGCGGACAATCGGCCGGATCGAGCAAGGTCACCGGAAACGTCGCGTCCAGCACCGACTCCACCGCGGCAGCCGGTAACACCCGAAACTCGCAACGGTTGAGCACCGCCACCTCGCGGGCGATGCCTTCCATACCCAGACAGTCGCCGCGATTCGGTGTCAACTCGATCTCGATAACGACATCATCCAGCGCCAGCAACTCGCGCAGGTTCTGGCCAGGCCGGCTATCCGGCGGTAACGGCAACAACCCCTCCGAGGTTTCCGCCAAGCCCAATTCCTTGGCCGAGCACAACATGCCGCGCGACTCGATCCCCCGCAACTTGGACTTTTTGATGGCCAGCCCGCCGGGCAATACCGCGCCGATCAATGCCGTCGGCGCACACAGGCCGATGGCCACATTCGGAGCGCCGCAAACGATTTGCAGCGGTTCCGTATCGCCCACGTCCACAGTCGCCACTCGCAAGCGATCGGCTTGGGGATGCGCGACCAAGTCCATCACCCGACCGACCACAATCCGATCGAAAGCCGGGGCAGCCGGCTCGATACGATCCACTTCCAGACCGGCCATGGTCAGTTGCGCCGCCAGTTCGGCGCCCGACACTGCGGGATCGACCCATTCTCGCAGCCACTGCTCGCTGACTTTCATGCCGGTGACCTCACTGAAACTGCCGCAGAAAGCGCAGATCGTTGTCGAAGAACAGCCGCAGGTCGTTGACGCCGTAGCGCAGCATGGCCAACCGCTCGACGCCCATGCCGAAGGCATAACCGGTATAGCGTTCGGCGTCGATGCCGATCTGCTCGAACACCGCCGGATGCACCATGCCGCAACCCAGGATTTCCAGCCAGCCGCTGTGCTTGCAGACCCTGCAACCGTCACCGCCGCAGATCACGCACTGAATGTCCACCTCGGCGGATGGCTCGGTGAACGGAAAATAAGAAGGCCGGAAACGCACCGCCAAATCGCGTTCGAAGAACTGGCGCAGGAAATCGTCCAACACCCCCTTCAGGTCCGCGAAGCTGACCGCTTCATCCACCAGTAATCCCTCGACCTGATGGAACATCGGGCTGTGCGTCACATCCGAATCGCAGCGGTAAACCCGGCCGGGCGCGATGATCCGCACTGGCGGTTCCCGTTGCTCCATCACCCGGATCTGCACCGGCGAGGTATGAGTACGTAGCAGGGTATGCGCGTCGAAATAGAAGGTGTCGTGCATGGCCCGCGCCGGATGATGGGCGGGGATGTTGAGCGCCTCGAAGTTGTGGAAATCGTCCTCGACCTCCGGCCCTTCGACGACCGTAAAACCGATCTGGGCAAACAACGCCTCGATGCGGGCCAGCGTGCGGCTGACCGGATGGTGACCACCGGACCACTGACCACGCCCCGGCAACGTCACATCGATGGCCTCGCCCGCCAACCGAGCATCCAGCGCCGCCGCTTCCAACTCGGTCTTGCGGGCGGCGAGCGCGGTTTCCAGCCCCTGCTTGGCCTCGTTGATCACCTGACCGGCCTGACGCCGCTCCTCGGGCGGCAGCCGTCCCAGCTCCTTCAGGCGCTCGGTAAGCGCGCCTTTCTTGCCCAGATAAAACACGCGCGCCTGGTCCAGGGTGGCAAGATCGCCGGCCCCGGCAATCGCGGCTTGGGCAGTTTGCAGCAGTTCGGACAATGCATCCACGCCAGTGCTCTCTCCAACTCTCAAACAGCCACTCACTCCCCTTGCCCGTTGGCGGGGAAGGGGTTGGGGTGAGGGTGGATCACAAATGAAAAAGGGAAAGGACCACGCCCTTCCCTCGTTGCGGAATCCCGCTAGCCATTAGACCGGATCTCTCCGGCCCGACGGACGCGATTCAGGCGATACCGAGCGCGGCTTTGGCGCGGCCAGCCAGTGCGGCAAAGGCCGGCTTGTCCGACACCGCCAGATCGGCCAGCACCTTGCGGTCGACCTCGATGGCAGCCAGCTTCAGGCCGTTGATCAACCGACTGTAGGACAGGCCATTTTCGTGGGCGCCGGCGTTGATGCGAACGATCCACAGCGCGCGAAATTCGCGCTTCTTCTGACGGCGGTCGCGATACGCGTATTGACCGGCCTTGATCACGGCCTGTTTGGCGACGCGGTACACCTTGCTGCGGGCACCGTAATAGCCTTTGGCCTGTTTCAGGACTTTTTTATGGCGGGCGTGGGCGGTAACGCCACGTTTCACTCGGGGCATGGTTTAGTTCTCCGGTCCGGTGGCATCAAGTGTAAGGCAGCATCCGACGCACCGCCGGGGTATCCACCGCAGCAATGATCGTGGTACCGCGCAACTGGCGTTTCCGCTTGGCGCTCTTCTTGGTCAGAATGTGCCGGAGATGCGAGTGAGAACATTTGTATTGGCCGGACCCGGTGCGGCTGAAACGCTTGGCCGCACCGCGGTTGGTTTTCATCTTGGGCATTGCATGGCTCCGCAATTTGCAAAAAGTCGGTTCGGGGATCAACCCCGATCTGCGTCAGAGGACGGGAAGCTCAGTGCCTGGTGGGAAGGATTACTTCTTTTTCACCGGCGCAATGGTCATGACCATCTGCCGTCCTTCCATCCGAGGCCGCTGTTCCACCGTGCCATATTGAATCAAGTCGTCCTCGACGCGCTTGAGAAGGTTGACGCCAAGCTCCTGATGCGCCATTTCGCGGCCCCGAAACCGCAGCGTCACCTTGGCCTTGTCGCCATCGCTCAGGAAACGGATCAGGTTGCGTAGTTTGACCTGATAGTCCCCTTCGTCCGTACCTGGACGGAATTTGATTTCCTTGACCTGGATTTGTTTTTGCTTTTTCCGGGCTTCATTCTGCTTCTTGGCCTGTTCGAACCGGAATTTTCCATAATCCATGATGCGACAAACCGGTGGCTTGGCGCTCGGGGAAATCTCCACCAAATCCAGTTCGGCTTCCTCGGCCATTCGCCTGGCCTGTATCAGGAGCACGACCCCTGCTTGCTCGCCATCCTGATCGATCAGACGCACTTCGCGCCCGGTAATCTCTTCATTGAGCCGGAGTTCGTTGTTCGCGGCGATGTTACTGTCCTCCCAAGGATTATTCGATTCGTCCGCGCCGGGCGATGTCGGCTTGCAGGCGCTCGGCGAAAGCAGTCAGTGTCATGACGCCCAGGTCCTTGCCAGCACGGGTGCGCACGGCGACGGTCTCCGTTTCCAGTTCCCGGTCGCCAATAACCAGTAAGTATGGAACGCGTTGCAAGGTATGTTCACGAATTTTAAAGCCGATCTTTTCGTTTCTCAAGTCAGCGGCGACACGGAAACCTTGTTGCATAAGGAGTTTTTCGACCCGAGAAACATAATCGGCCTGATGGTCGGTGATATTGAGCACCACCACCTGCACCGGCGCCAGCCAAGCCGGCAGCGCGCCAGCGTACTGCTCGATCAGAATGCCGATGAACCGCTCCAGCGAGCCGAGAATCGCCCGGTGCAACATGACCGGTACCCGCTTGCCGCCGTCCTCGGCGATATAGTGGGCATCCAGCCGGCCAGGCATGGAAAAATCCACCTGGATGGTGCCGCACTGCCAGAGTCGATCCAGGCAATCGCGCAGCACGAATTCGATCTTGGGGCCGTAGAAGGCGCCTTCGCCAGGCTTGAGTTGCCAGGGCAGCTCGGTGCGATTCAGCGCCATTTCCAGCGCCTTTTCCGCCTTATCCCACACCTCGTCGCTACCGACCCGCTTTTCGGGACGGGTGGCCAAGGCCAGTTGCACCTCGTTGAAACCAAAATCGGCGTAGACCCGGAACAGCAGATCCATGAACGCCGAGACCTCGACCTGAATCTGCTCCTCGGTGCAGAAGATGTGGGCGTCGTCCTGCACGAAATTGCGCACCCGCATCAATCCGTGCAGGGTTCCGGACGGCTCGTTGCGATGGCAGGAACCGAACTCGGCCATGCGCAGCGGCAGGTCACGATAACTTTTCAGACCCTGATTGAAAATCTGAATATGGCCGGGACAGTTCATCGGCTTGACCGCGTAGTCGCGGTTTTCCGAAGCCGTAGTGAACATGTCGTCGCGGAATTTTTCCCAGTGCCCGGAACGCTCCCACAGGCTGCGGTCGATGATCTGCGGGGTGTGCACTTCCTGGTAGTCATGTTCGCGCAACATCTGGCGGATGTAGTTCTGCACTTCGACGTAGACCCGCCAGCCGTGATCGTGCCAGAACACCATGCCCGGCGCTTCTTCCTGGACATGGAACAGGCCGAGTGCCTTGCCGACCCGGCGATGATCGCGCTTTTCCGCTTCTTCCAAGCGGTGCAGGTAGGCTTTCAGCGCCTTCTGATCGATCCAGGCCGTGCCGTAGATGCGCTGCAACATCTCGTTGCGGGAATCGCCGCGCCAGTAGGCGCCGGCCAACTTCATCAGCTTGAAGGCCTTGAGCTTGCCGGTGGAAGGCACATGCGGACCACGGCAGAGGTCGATGAAGTCGTCCTGCCGGTACAGCGAAATTTCCTGATCGGCCGGAATATCGGCGATGATTTGCGCTTTGTACTCTTCGCCCATGTCGCGGAAGAAGGTGACCGCTTCGTCACGCGGCATGACCGAGCGGGATACGGGAATGTCGCGAGCAGCCAATTCCTCCATCCGTGTCTGGATGCGCTCCAGATCCTCGGGAGTAAAGGCGCGTTCAAAGGCAAAGTCGTAGTAGAAGCCGTTTTCGATGACCGGGCCGATGGTGACCTGAGCGCTTGGATACAACTGCTTGACGGCGTGCGCCAGCAGGTGCGCGCTGGAATGGCGCACGATCTCCAGCCCTTCCGGGTCGCGTTCGGTGACGATGGCCAGATTCGCGTCCCCAGTGATGAGGTGCGAAGTGTCCACCAAGCGGCCGTCCACCTTGCCCGCCAAAGCGGCCTTGGCCAAACCCGCGCCGATTGCGGCGGCAACTTGGTGAACGCTGACCGGCTCGTCGAAAACGCGCTGGCTGCCATCTGGAAGCGTGATTACCGGCATCGTTGAAATTCTCTCGATCCGCTTGTTCGGCCTAGGCTTGTAAATAGTAAAGGGCGCGCCATGAAACCCTTCTTTTGGAAGGAAGGCGCGCCCTTTTGCAAAACGGTCTGTTGTGCAACTCAACAAAAATCTGGTAGGCGCGATTGGACTCGAACCAACGACCCCCACCATGTCAAGGTGGTGCTCTAACCAACTGAGCTACGCGCCTAATGCGATAGGAGCGGGAGATTAACCAATGACGGCGGGCTTGGCAAGAGGGCATTCATATTTTTTCCATCGAAACGGACGATACCAGCCATGGCTCTCCTTCATGCGTGATGACTGGCTCGCGAACAGCCCCAACCCTTTTTCATAAGTGACTATATTCTCGCTTGTGATACGCTGGCATCCAGTGCTCGAATCGTCAGGATTGACTCAAGGATCGTCTTGTCATGATCGATAACACCTCCTTCAAACTGCGTCTCTTGCATCTCTCGGACTTGCACGAGCGCGGTTCACGCGAAGGCGAGTCCTGGCGTCGGCGGCGGGTACTGGGCGATGCCTGGCTACGCAATCTGGATGAGCTGAAGGCGACAGGGCCGTTCGATCTGGTCTGCTTCACCGGGGATGCCGCTGATAGAGGCTTGGCGGATGAGTACGCGGCGGTTACCGGGTTTTTCCAGACAACATTGCAAAACCTAGGCGTGCCACCGGAGCGGTTTTTCCTGGTACCCGGTAATCATGATGTTTGCCGTACGGTCGCTGCGGACGATTGGAGGATGCTGCGAGATCATCTCCATCATGTGAGCGATCAAGACCTGTCGCGTTGGCTGGTAGGTGAGGCGACGCCCTGGGGATTCCAGGACGCACAACGCGACGCTGTGTTGACCCGCCAGACTGATTATCGCAACTGGTTGCAGAGCGACCTCAACCGGCCCGAGCTGTTGTCTGACCCTGTTCTTCACCCCCATCTCGGCTATCGTCAGACCGTGCGCCTGCCGGGATTTCCTTTCGATGTGCACGTCATCGGCCTGGATTCCGCTTGGTTGGCCGGGGACGACCACGATGCCAGTAAGCTGCGGTTGACCGAAGATCAGGCGATGCGCTTGGCCACCAACATGCGGGGCGAGCCGCTGGACGGATTTCGGTTGGCATTGATCCATCACCCGCTGACCGAGTTGGCCGACGGCACGTATTGCCAGCGCCTGCTGGCGGATCGGGTGGACCTGCTGCTGCGCGGGCATCTGCACGAACCGGAACCCACGGAATGGGCCGACCCAGACCGGCGCTTGCGCCAAGTTGCGGCGGGTTGTTTGTACGAAGGCCACGGAGCGGATCGGTATCCCAATGCCTGCGAGGTGGTGGAGATCACCCTGGATGCCCGAGGCCGTCCGCTGCGTTACGAGTTGTGGTTTCGAGGCTGGTCGGGTCGGGGATTCTGGTTCGACGACAACAGCCTGTATCGCGGGACCCAAAACGGCCGGCTGAGTTGGTGGAAACAGTCGCCACCCGCGCCGAGCACCGTACATCCGCGTGTGGAAGATGTGTTCGCCGGCCGGCAAGCGGAATTGGCGCGATTGGAACAGGTCTTGTTGCAGGCGAACGGCAGCGCGCGGACCGTGGCGGTCTGTTCGGTGCAGGGCATGGCCGGGGTCGGCAAATCCTACTTGGTGGATCGCTTCTACGCGCTGCACGAGGCCGATTTTCCCGGTGGCTATCTGCGGTTGGCGCTCGACCCTCGGCAACCGCTGGAGGCCGAGACGCTGTTGGGGCGATTGCGAGATCTGCTTCAGTTGCCGGCGGGTGCTGGCGGAGACGCCATGCTGTGCGCCCGATTGCGGCAACCGCTGACGCTGGTGCACATCGAAAACGTCGATTCGCGGGAAACGGCGCGGGCCGTGGCGCAGGCGGTACAACGTCTGGCGGATTGTCCGATGGCGGTCAGCGGACGCTTTCAACACCTGGGTGAAAGCACGAACTGGGCACGGGTTCCACTGCGCCCTTTCGAAGAAGATGCGGCGCTCGATCAGTTGAGCCAAGAATTGGAAAAAACCGCGACCGCGCGGGATTACGGCGAACTGGTGCGCGCCTTGGGCTATCTGCCACTGGCGATTCACTTGGCCGCTGGGCATTTGCGCACTGGGCGGAGCGTGGCGGGTTTTCTGGGTTTATTGCGAAAGGCAGGTTTGTGCTTGGACCACCCCGACCCGACTGACCCCAACCGGCTGTTGTCCGCCACATTCGAGCTATCGATGGATCTGTTGCGGGAGCAACTGGGTACTGACGCCGAACGCCTGCTGCCGGCTTTTTATGCCTTGAGCCACGGACCGACCGGCGACTTTGGGACCAGCCTGGGCGCGGCGCTGGCCAAGCTGAATGTGACGGATTTCGAGGAATTGGCCGTGCAGACCCACATCCTGTCGTTGCTGGACCGGACGCCGGACGGAAAAAGCTGGCGTTTGCATCCCCTGCTGGCGGAGTTGTTGCGGCCACGCACCGAGGAAACCGCCGTGCTGGCGCAAATGACCGCATGGTTCGTGGAACGCTTACCTGAAAGCGAGGCTGGCCAGGAAGACGATCAAGGGCGACGCTGGGACGAAATCCATCAGGAGAACACGACGCTGGTGGAATGGTTGGCACGAGTACCGGAAACGGATTGGGTTCGAGTGGAACGAACCGGCTCCAAATTCGCCATACGCAATGGTCCCTTCGGCGCCTGGTTGGCATTTTGCGAACGAGCCTTGCAAGACAATCTAGCCGATGACGAAAAATCCAATATTTTGTGGACGGCGGGGAATGTTGCGCAAAGTGCCGGACTGTTGGATCGGGCACTGGTACTGGCCAGCCAGAAAGCAGAATTGGACCAGTCCAGAGGTGCGGAACGGGAAGCAGCTTTGGCACGGGATTTGAAGGCCGACGTGTTGCAGGATCGCGGGCAATTGGACGAGGCGCTGCGGATTCGCCAGAAGGAAGAACTGCCGGTCTACGAGCGGCTGGGCGACATGCGCTCGCGGGCGGTGACGCTGGGGAAGATCGCCGACGTGTATCAGGCGCGCGGGCAATGGGACGAGGCGCTGCGGATTCGCCAGGAGGAACAACTGCCGGTCTACGAGCGGCTGGGCGACGTGCGCGAGCGGGCGGTGACGCTGGGGAAGATCGCCGACGTGTATCAGGCGCGCGGGCAATGGGACGAGGCGCTGCGGATTCGCCAGAAGGAAGAACTGCCGGTCTACGAGCGGCTGGGCGACGTGCGCTCGCGGGCGGTGACGCTGGGTCGGATCGCCGACGTGTATCAGGCGCGCGGGCAATGGGACGAGGCGCTGCGGATTCGCCAGGAGGAAGAACTGCCGGTCTACGAGCGGCTGGGCGACGTGCGCGAGCTACTGATCTGTCGTGCCAAAATCGGCATCAATTACCTGGCGCGCGGCGCGGCGGGAGACCGCGAAAAGGCGTTGGAGCTTCTATGCTTGGCGCTGCAAGACGCTCAGCGGTTGCAATTGCCCGAAGCTCAGCAGATTGCCGGAATCATCCAGCGGGCGGAACATCCGCCGGAATCTGGCTAACCCACCTTCACCTCCGGTAATCCCAACCCAAGCTGCCGAATTCGCTGGATTTCGTCCCGCAACTTCGCCGCCTCCTCGAATTCCAGATCGCGGGCATGGCGGTACATCGTCTGCTCCAACTGCTTGATCTTCTTCATCAGCAGCGCCGGCGTTTCGTGGGCGTAGGCCACCGTCTCCTCAGCGACCTTGGCGTATTGCGTCGCCGGCAGCGGCGCGCCAGGATGGGAATAGGCGCCTTCCATGATGTCGGCCACCGCCTTCTCGATGCCGCGCGGGGTGATGCCATGGGTCTGATTGTACGTCTGCTGCTTGGTCCGACGCCGTTCGGTTTCGTCCAGCGCCCGCCGCATCGAACCGGTAATCTGGTCCGCGTACAGAATCGCCTTGCCGCGCAGATTGCGGGCGGCGCGACCGATGGTCTGAATCAAGGAACGGTCGGAACGCAGAAAACCCTCCTTGTCGGCGTCGAGAATCGCCACCAGCGACACTTCCGGTAAATCCAGCCCTTCTCGCAGCAGGTTAATGCCCACCAGCACGTCGAACTGGCCCAAGCGCAGATCGCGGATGATCTCGACCCGCTCCACCGTATCGATGTCGGCGTGCAGATAACGCACCCGCACTCCGTTCTCGGCCAGATACTCGGTCAAATCCTCAGCCATGCGTTTGGTCAAGGTCGTGACCAGCACCCGTTCCTTGAGCTGGACACGCTCGCGGATCTCGCCCAGCAAATCATCCACCTGATGCCGGGCGGGACGCACTTCGACCTCGGGGTCCACCAAGCCGGTGGGGCGCACCACCTGCTCCGCCACCGCCCCGCCGGAATGCTCCAGCTCAAACGGACCAGGGGTAGCGGAGATGAACACGGTTTGGCCGCTGATTCGTTCGAACTCGTCGAAGCGCAAGGGTCGATTGTCCAGCGCCGACGGCAGCCGGAATCCATAATCGACCAGGGTTTCCTTTCGCGAACGATCGCCTTTGTACATCGCCCCCAATTGCGGCACAGTGACATGGCTTTCGTCGATGAAAATGAGCGCCTCGGGCGGCAAATAATCGAGCAGAGTCGGTGGCGGTTCGCCCATTTCGCGACCGGACAAATGGCGGGAGTAGTTCTCGATGCCGCTGCAATAGCCCAGTTCCAGCATCATCTCGATATCGAAGCGGGTGCGCTGCTCCAAACGCTGCGCTTCCAGCAACTTGTTGGCGGTGTGCATCTCGGCCAAGCGTTCGCGCAATTCGTCCTTGACCGCGTCCACCGCCCGCAAAAGCTGTTCGCGCGGGGTGACGTAATGGGTCTTGGGATAAACGGTATAGCGCGGCGTCTTGCGCAGCACATGACCGGTCAGTGGATCGAACAGGCTGAGCGATTCGATCTCGTCGTCGAACAATTCCACCCGCACCGCCTCGGTATCGGATTCGGCTGGATGGATGTCGATCACCTCGCCGCGCACCCGAAACGTGCCGCGCGCCAGTTCCAGATCGTTGCGGGTGTACTGCAAATCCGCCAGCCGCCGCAAAATGGCGCGCTGATCGACCCGCTCGCCGCGCACCAGATGCAGCAGCATCTTCATGTACGACTCGGGATCGCCCAAGCCGTAAATCGCCGACACCGTGGCCACGATGACGGTATCGGGCCGCTCCAGAATCGCCTTGGTCGCTGACAATCGCATCTGCTCGATGTGCTCGTTGATCGAGGCATCCTTCTCGATATAGGTGTCGGACGACGGCACATAGGCTTCCGGCTGGTAATAATCGTAATAGGAGACGAAATACTCCACCGCGTTGTCGGGAAAAAACGCCTTCATCTCGCCGTATAGCTGCGCCGCCAAGGTCTTGTTAGGCGCCAGCACCAGCGCCGGACGCTGCACGGCGGCGATGACGTTGGCGACGGTGAAGGTCTTGCCGCTACCGGTGACGCCAAGCAAGGTCTGGTGCGCCAAGCCGTCGTTCAGGCCCGCGACCAGCGCGCGGATGGCGTCCGGCTGATCGCCGGCGGGCTGGAATCGGGCGCGAAGGGTAAAGGGCTTTTTCGTTTGCATGGGAAATTGGTTGGCGTGGGAATTTTCAGTATGATCCGACAATCTCAGTTATTCCCGTGTTCAACTTTTCCGTCCGTATCCAGGAGTCCTCGTGAGTACCCCTCTTTCCGAACGTGTACAGCGCATCAAACCTTCTCCTACCCTGGCGGTGACCGCCAAGGCCAACGAACTCAAGGCGGCCGGCAAGGATGTAGTCGGTCTGGGCGCCGGCGAGCCGGATTTCGATACGCCCGCGTTCATCAAGGACGCCGCCATCAAGGCGATTAACGCCGGCTTCACCAAATACACGCCGGTGGACGGCACGGCCGGCCTGAAGAAAGCCATCATCGCCAAGTTCCAGCGCGACAACGGCCTGAGCTACGAGCCCAAGCAGATTCTGGTGTCTTGCGGCGGCAAGCAGAGCTTTTACAATCTGGCCCAAGCGCTGCTGGACAGCGGTGACGAAGTGATCATCCCCGCGCCGTACTGGGTATCGTATCCCGACATGGTGCTGCTGGCCGACGGCGTGCCGGTGATTGTCGAAGCGGGCATCGATCAGCATTTCAAGATCACCGCCGCGCAACTGGAAGCCGCCATCACCCCGCGCACCAAGCTGCTGGTGATCAACAGCCCCTCCAATCCGACCGGCGTCGCCTACAACGCCGCCGAATTGAGCGCGCTGGGCGAAGTGCTGCGCCGCCATCCGCAGGTTTACATTGCCACCGACGATATGTACGAGCATATCCAGTGGACGGGGGAGAAGTTCTGCAACGTCCTCAACGTCTGCCCGGATTTGTACGACCGCACCATCGTCCTGAACGGCGTTTCCAAAGTGTATTCGATGACCGGCTGGCGAATTGGCTATTGTGGCGGTCCCAAGGATTTGATCAACGCCATGACCAACATCCAGTCGCAGAGCACCTCCAACCCGACCTCGATTTCCCAAGTGGCGGCGGAAGCGGGACTGAACGGCGATCAATCCTGCGTCGCAATGATGACCCAGGCGTTCAAGGAGCGTCATGACTACGTCTATAAGACGCTGAAGGCAATGGACGGCGTCGAGGTCGCGCCGGCCGACGGCACCTTCTATATCTTCCCCAGCTTCCAGAAGGTCATCGAGCGGCTGGGTCTGGCCAACGACATCGCCTTCGCGGAACTACTGTTGAACGAAGGCGGCGTGGCGCTGGTGCCGGGCTCGGCCTTCGGCGCCGAAGGCTGCGCCCGCATCTCGTTCGCGACCAGCATGGACAATCTGGTCAAGGCGCTGGAACGCATCCAGCGCGTCATCGCGCGCTGAAAACCGCGCCATGCCGCCGGTCGCCCGGATTTTCGGGGACCGGCGGTCGCCAAACCCGGCGCGATTCGGCTAAAGTGACCATTCCCGATTGACTGCCTCCGGCGCTGGCCGGGGATTTCGCCCGAGACGTCTTGCCCATCATGCGCGACTACCTGATCGCACCCTCGATTCTGTCCGCCGATTTCGCCCGACTCGGCGCGGAAGTGGACACCGTGCTGGCGGCGGGCGCGGACTGGGTGCACTTCGACGTCATGGACAATCACTACGTCCCCAACCTGACCGTCGGCCCCCTGGTTTGCGAGGCGTTGCGCAAACACGGCGTCACCGCGCCCATCGACGCCCACCTGATGATCCGGCCGGTAGACCGCATCATCCCCGATTTCGCTCAAGCCGGCGCCACCTACATCACCTTTCACCCGGAAACCAGCGACCACGTCGACCGCAGCCTACAATTGATCCGCGATTGCGGCTGCCGCTCCGGGCTGGTGTTCAATCCCGCCACCCCGCTGGAATATCTGAAATATGTGATGGATAAGGTGGACATGGTGCTGCTGATGTCGGTCAACCCCGGCTTCGGCGGCCAAAGTTTCATCAACGGCACCCTGAAAAAATTACGCGAGGCCCGGCGGCTGATCGACGACAGCGGCTATCCGATCCGGCTGGAAGTGGACGGCGGCGTCAAGATCGACAACATCCGGCTCATCGCCGAAGCGGGCGCCGACACCTTCGTCGCCGGCTCGGCCATCTTCAACACTCCCGACTATCGGGCCACCCTCGCCGCCCTGCGCGCCGAACTGGCTCAGGCGGACCCCTAATCATGTTTGAGAATATCGCGGCCCTTTTCTTCGATCTCGACGGCACCCTGGTGGACAGCGTCCCCGACCTGACCGCGGCGATCAACGTCATGCTGCGGCAACTGGAGCTGCCGGCGCGCGAGGAAGTACAGGTGCGTGCCTGGGTCGGTAACGGCATGGACAACCTGATCCGCCGCGCCCTGGTCGGCGAGATGGACGGCAGCCGGGCCGATCCCAAGCTGTTCGCCCGAGCCAAACCGCTGTACCGAGCCGCCTACGCCGATCATATCAGCGTCTACAGCGCGCTCTATCCCGGCGTCCGCGAGGGGCTGGCGGACCTGCATGCCGTTAGTTTTCCGATGGCCTGCGTCACCAACAAGCCCGCCGAGTTCGCGCGACCGCTGCTGGAACGGCTCGGCATCGGCGAGTTCTTTGTCACCGTGGTCGGCGGCGAATGCATCCCCCAGCCCAAACCGGCCCCGGACGCGCTGCTGCTGTGCGCGGAACGCCTAGGCATACCGATCACGCAAGGGCTCATGGTCGGTGACTCGATCAACGACGTGGGCGCCGCCCGCAACGCCGGTTGTCCCATCGTGTGCGTGCCCTATGGCTACAACCACGGCCGCGACATCCGCGACGCCGCGCCGGACGCTGTGATCGACTCCATTGCCGAATTGCCCGCCCTGCTGCGAAAGGCAGCCTGATGCACCCTCATCCCCTCCCCTACCTCCCGCGCCCGAAACCGGCCCCGGATTTTCGATGGCGTCGCCCGACCTGACGCCTTCGAATTAGCCCCGTTTTCCGTTTCCGTTGCCCGAGGCTGTCTTCATCATGACCCCGAACGAATTTCAACGCCTGGTTGGCGAAGGTTTCAACCGCATTCCGGTCGCCCGCGAAGTGCTGGCCGACTTCGATACGCCGCTCAGCACCTATCTCAAACTGGCCGATGCGCCGTACAGCTATCTGCTGGAATCGGTGCAGGGCGGCGAAAAATGGGGCCGCTATTCGATCATCGGCCTGCCCTGCCGCAAGATCATCCGGGTGCGTGGTCAGCGGATCACCGTCGAACATGCCGGCGAAATCGTCGAAGCGCTGGAGTGTCCCGACCCGCTGGACTGGATTCAGGATTTCCAGAGCCGCTACCGGGTACCGGCCACCGGCGAGGGTCTGCCGCGCTTCATCGGCGGGCTGGTCGGCTATTTCGGCTACGACACCGTCCGCTACATCGAACCCCGGCTAGCCACCTGCCCGAATCCCGATCCGCTCGACAACCCGGATATTCTGCTGCTGGTATCCGAGGATTTGGTGGTGTTCGACAATCTGGCCGGGCGCTTGTACCTGATCACCCTGGTGGACCCGGCGGTGGAACGTGCCCTGGTCCGCGCCCAGCAACGCTTGGACGAGTGGGTGGAAAAGCTGCGCGCGCCCCGCTCGCTCTACGCCCCGCGCCGCCCGGGTCCCGAGACGGACGAAATCGAATTCGTCTCCGGCTTCACCCAGCAGGGTTATGAAAACGCGGTCGAGCGGATCAAAAAATACATCCTGGCCGGCGACTGCATGCAGGTGGTGCCATCGCAGCGCCTGTCGGCGCCGTTCCGGGCCGCGCCGCTGGATCTGTACCGGGCACTGCGCGGGCTGAATCCCTCGCCGTACATGTATTTCCTCAACCTGGGCGAGCTGCATATCGTCGGCTCCTCGCCGGAAATCCTGACCCGGTTGGAAGACGGGCTGGTGACGGTGCGGCCGATCGCCGGCACCCGCCGCCGAGGCGCC
>Ga0209607_1001894_pt1 | contig 17242 bp, 14 predicted proteins | sample AD_UKC117_MetaG_FD_184413 | JGI IMG/M metagenome (GOLD analysis project Ga0209607, IMG submission 184413) | Active sludge microbial communities of municipal wastewater-treating anaerobic digesters from Hong Kong - AD_UKC117_MetaG (SPAdes)... | ecosystem: Engineered > Bioreactor > Anaerobic >... | reverse complement strand
CCGTATTCCTTGCCAACTGTGAGCCCGTATTCCTTGCCAACTGTGAGCCCGTATTCCTTGCCAACTGTGAGCCCGTATTTCCTGCCAGCCGTGATGGCGTGTTCTCCTTGCCCGTTATCGCGGGTTCGACAGCGCGCCGGGCAAGCTGTTCACGCTCCTCAGCACGCCGGGCAAGCTGCTCACGCTCCTCAGCACGCCGGGCAAGCCGCTCACGCTCCTCAGCGCGCCGGGCCGCCAATTGCGGCAAGTGTTGATAGGGTTCCAGGGCGACCACTTCGACTTGAGCGGTTCCCTGATTCAGCATGTCCAGACGGGCGGCAGCGGCGTAGGACAGATCAATGATCCGCTCACCTACGAATGGTCCCCGATCGTTAACCTTCACCACGATGCTGCGGCCATTTTCCAGGTTGGTCACCCGCGCATAGGTGGGAATAGGCAAGCTCTTGTGGGCGGCGGTCAGCTCAAACATGTTGAATGGCGGACCGCTGGAGGTCTTGCGTCCGTGAAAATCCCAGCCGTACCAGGAGGCAATGCCGGTTTCCCGGTGACCTTCACTGGTCTCCTTGACGCGATAGCGCCGGCCAAACACAACATAGGTATCAGGATTGCCGCTACGGCTGGGAGGTTCTGCTTGTGGAACCGGATCCGAACGGGTCAAATCAGTGCTATAGGTAACGTCTGTCAATGGGCGCGCTAGCCGCGGCTGGTCAGGAACACTGCTACAACCGGCCAGTGTGCCCGCCAGGGACGCGAAGAGCAACGCATGGCTCCAGGATTTCGACATAAAAGACCTCCCTTGCATTGGCAACACCTTTTAGCATGCCAAATCGTGCGATCGTTATTGACGTTTGAAACAGATGAAGGACTACCGAAAGGCTTTATCAATGCGTGCCAAGCGTTCCCACGGGGTCACCTCAGCGCCGGAACGCGCATATTGTTCACCAATGGCCTGGCCGAGCTGGTACACCGCCATAGCATATAACTGACTGTGGTTATAGCGGGTGATGACATAAAAATTAGTAAAACCCAGCCAATATTCCGGGCCGTTGCGGCTCTCAAACTCCAGCAGCATCGCCGCTTGGCTACCGCTCACTGGCCCCACGGGCAAGACGCCCTGCGCTTGCAGGCTGGCAACGCTGTCCTCCGGGGGGCTTAACGTGCGGCTGACCAGCCCAAAATAATCAGCACCGCTGACCGATGCGGGTATGGTGATCTGCTCACCCGGACGCCAGCCATGTTTATTGAAGTAATTGGCGACACTGCCAATGGCGTCACGCGGATTGCCCCACAGATCGCGATGGCCGTCACCATCGAAATCCACAGCGTAGGACAGAAAACTACTCGGCATGAACTGCCCCAGTCCCATGGCTCCAGCATAAGAGCCACGCAATGCCAGCGGGTCGATGCCTTCGGCACGGGTCATCAGCAAGTAATTTACTAACTCCTTGCGGAAGTAGCTGGCGCGCCGGGGATAGTCAAAAGCCAGGGTAGATAGGGCTTCCAAAACACGATAGCTGCCCATGTTGCCACCATACTGGGTTTCCACACCGATGATGGCGACCACGATTTCCGGGGGCACGCCATAGACCCGCTCCGCCTCGGCCAAGGCCGCTGCGTGGGTGCGCCAGAATTTCACACCGCCACGAATGCGCCGGTCATTGACGAAAATATTCCGGTAGGCATGCCAAGGCTTGGCTTCAGCAGGCCGCGACATAGCAGCAATAATGCTGGGCTGGGTTTGCGCCCGGCTAAAAACTGCCTGCAAGCGCGCTGGGTTAAAACCATGCCGGGCTGCCATCTCGCGAATAAAAGCTTGCACATCAGCCCGCTGGGCCAGCGACGGGTGAACTTCGGGGGCCGCTCGCGCCACCACGATTTCCGGAACCGGCATCGAAGAAGAGGACGGCAATTCTGACGCCGCCCCCACGGACGGAGTTTCCAGGGTTTGCACAGGGGAGCGAACGGCTCTGGTCGGCGCACAAGCGGTCAACAACAGCAAAGCGATGCCAAGTAATAAATACGGGCTCTTCACGCGTCAGTCTCGTCGTAGGTGAGGGCGGCGATTACCGCGTTGGGGTCCGGCGGTGCGAATAAACGCTCATTAGGATACCGAAGCCTGCCATGATCGTCACCAGGGAAGTTCCTCCATAGCTAAACAGCGGCAGTGGCAAGCCGACCACTGGCAACAGCCCGGAGACCATCCCGGAGTTGACGAACGCATACAGAAAAAAGATTAGCGTAAGACTACCGGCAAGCAACCGGGTATAGGTATCCGGCGCACCCGCAGCCATGTACAAGCTGCGGGCGATGATGAAAAAATACAGCGCTAGCAGCAAGCAAGCTCCAACCAGACCGAATTCTTCCGAAAACGCAGCAAAAATAAAATCGGTCGAACCTTCCGGCAAGAAATCCAGATGCGACTGGGTGCCATTCAGCCAGCCTCTACCGTAGATACCGCCAGAACCAATGGCAATCTTGGATTGAATGATATGGTAACCGGTACCCAACGGATCACTTTCCGGATTCAGGAAGGTTAACACCCGCTGGCGCTGATAATCATGCATGATAAAGGTCCAGAACAATGGAATCGCCGCGCCTAACAGCAGGGTGATTCCGAACATGATGATCCAGCTCAGTCCGGCTAAAAATAGGGCAAAGGCGCCTGCGGACCCTACCACCAGCGCGGTACCGAGATCTGGCTGTTCCGCAATCAGCACAAACGGAATGGCAGTGATCAGAACTCCACCCAGCAGATGCAGCCAACGGGGCGGCAGGGGTTTCTCGGCAAAAAACCAGCCCATCATCATTGGCACTGCCAGCTTCATGACCTCTGAAGGCTGGAACCGGATGACGCCCAGATCGAGCCAGCGCTGGGCGCCCTTGGAAATATCGCCAACCGCCATGACCGCAAGCAGCAGCGCAATACCCGCCAAATAAATCCACGGCGACCACAGCCGAAAATAACGAGGCGGCGCCTGCGCGAGAGCCAGCATGATCACAAACCCCAAGCCCAAGCGCATACCCTGCCCCAATACCAGGTCCATGTTTTGTTGCCCAGCGCTGTAGAGCACAATCATTCCCAATCCCGAGACGGCCAGCAATCCTAGCAGCAGCGGCACATCCAGATGGATCAGCTTGAATAGTTTACCGTTATCATTCTGTTCCATGCAGGCCATCATCCGAAGCAGGCGGAGATCCGGGGGCAATCGAGGCATCGTCATATTTATTCAGCAACCAGGCGTCCATGACCTTGCGCGCTATTGGGGCAGCCGTTTTACTGCCTCCCCCGCCATGTTCAGCGATCACTGCAACAGCGATACGTGGATCATCCGCTGGCGCAAAAGCAACGAATAGCGCGTGATCTAACAGATGCTTAGGCAACTGCCGGGCGTTGTATTTCTCCCTCTGCCCCAGAGTGAATACTTGGGCCGTGCCGGTTTTACCCGCAATACGATACTTGGCGCCGATGCCGATGCGATAGGCAGTGCCGCCTTCGATCACGTGGATCATCCCAGCAATAATCGTATCCCAGAACTGCGCATTTTTAACCTTGACCGGTGGCAGTTGACGTGGTGGCTCCAGGGTTTTGATCCGCGTGCCGGGATCTTCGGTAGCCAGCAACACCCGGGGCTTGAAATCGGCACCTTTTTGCGAAATCACCGCGGTCGCGTGCGCCAGTTGCAACGGCGTGGTTAGAAAATAGCCTTGGCCAATGCCAACACTGAGCGTGTCGCCGGCAAACCAGCCATGTTTATGCATCCGGCGCTTCCATTCCTGGGAGGGTAGCAATCCGCTTTTTTCGCCGGACAGATCGATGCCGGTCTGCCGGCCAAAGCTGAACTGGTCCAGAAACTCGTGAAGGCGGTCAATACCCAAGTTAAATGCCAGATCATAGAAATAGACATCGCAGGATTGGGCAATGGCTCGATCCATACCCACACTGCCATGGCCACTGCGCTTCCAGTCGCGGAAACGATGACTGGAACCGGGCAACCGGTAAAAGCCCGGGCAGTACACTCCACTGTGGCGATTGACCACACCATATTCCAGCCCAGCCAGCGCCATCAAGGGCTTAATCGTGGAACCCGGCGGGTAGACTCCACGCAGGGCACGATTAAGCAGTGGCCGGTCTTTGGAAGTGTTCAGTTTACGGTAGGAGGCAAAATCAATCCCGTTGACAAACGGGTTGGGGTCATAGGTCGGCTGGCTGGCCAAAGCCAGCACCTCGCCGTTACGCGGATCGAGCGCGACAACCACACCGTTATAGCCATCCAAGGCTTTCTCTGCCACCGCCTGGAGGCGCATGTCGACCGTGAGATAGACATGCTGGCCAGGAACCGGGGGGGTGCGGTTGAGAATGCGCAAGGGCCGCCCTTCGGCATTGGTCTCGACCTGTTGCCAGCCCGTACGGCCACGCAATACATCTTCGTAGAAACGCTCTACACCAACCTTGCCGATATGCGTACTACCACTGTATTGGCCAGGGTCGATGTGGCTCAATTCACTCTCATCGATCCGGCCTACATAGCCGAGGATATGAACACCCAGCGCCTCCAGAGGATAATGCCGGGTCAAGTCAGCTTTGATTTCGACGCCAGGCAGCCGGTACAGATCAATTGCCAGCCGGGCAATTTCTTCGTCAGTCAACCGGAAGCGCAGGGGCACTCCGGCATAGGGTGGACTGCGCCGGACCAATTTATGGAAACGTTCAATATCAGCATCCGTCAATTCGATGCGCTCACGCAACTCCATCATGGTGGCGTCCAGGTCCTGGACCTGTTCACGAGTGACTTCCAGGTGATACGAAGTTAGGTTATCAGCCAGCAGAACACCATTGCGGTCGAAAATGAATCCCCGGGTCGGAGGCAATGGCTGCAACCGGACCCGGTTGTTCTCGGACAGGGTGGTAAAGCGCTCATGATGGAGCACTTGTAGATAAACCAGCCGGCTCGCGACCGCCAGAAACCCGGCGAGGACTATACCCAGTAACACCAGGGCACGGCGGAAAAACAGTTCGCTTTCAGCCGTATTATCCTTTTCCCGGACCAGCAAATCCATGCCAGGCGGCCGGTTCAACCATTCTTCAAGGCTCATAGCGATGGATCTTCTCAACTCACCTGAAAATACCGGCGGGCGTCGCGCAGGATCACAAATAACAGGGGCCACAGCACCATGCCACCCACGGCCGGCGCCAGATACCACCAATCATGCGGCGGATAACCAACCACGCCGCTAATCCAGAAAATCAGAATTTGTTCAACCAGCAGAAACACCAAAACACTGAAAGCTTGCTGCCAAAGCGGCGCAACCCGGATGCGCCGGTACGTTTGCAAGGTCAGATAGGCGACGACCGCCAGCGCCAGCGCATGCTGGCCTAATAACGCACCCCGTCCGATATCCAGCAGCAGCCCCACACCCCAGCCGACACCGATACCAATGCGATTTGGCAACGCCATGCACCAGTAGATCAGCACCATAGCGACCCAATCTGGACGAAACTGACTCAGTTCCTTCGGTAGCGGAATCCCAGCCAGTAGAAACCCAATCAGAAAACTGACAACGATGACCCACCGGCCAGTAGGATATGCGGTCGTCATGGCATCTGAACTGCAGCGACCGCTGACCCCGGCTCAGGCTTGACAGCCGGCAACTCGCCTTCCAGCAGCATGACTTCGCGGATGCGATCCAATTGCGCAACCGGCTTAGCAACGATATGGGCAAATGGGCTGCCCGGATCGAATTCCACCTTCGTAACGGTACCAACAGGGTAACCACGCGGAAAGCGGCCACCCATGCCAGAAGTGATCAATAGATCGCCTATTTTGACGTCTTCATTGTTGGGAATATGCGGCAGCTCCAGCTCTTGGAAGTTGCCGGTACCCTGTGCCAGAGTACGCACGCCAGTACGGTTGATCTGAATAGGCAGGGCGTGATTGGGGTCAGTAATCAAAATCGCTGTAGCGGTCAAGGGGTCAGCCTGGATGATCTGGCCGATCACCCCGTGCTGATCGAGCACCGGTTGTCCGGCATAAACACCGTGCCGGCGGCCGCGGTTCAATAAAATATGATGGCGATACGGGTCAAAATCCACCGCCAGCAGTTCGGCGATCAATACTCGCTCCGGGGTATTAACCGCTGATTCGAGCAAGGAACGTAACCGGCGGTTTTCCGCTTCCAACACCGTTAACTTCTGCAATTGCACATTGAGGAAAACCTGCTTTTCACGCAGTTGGGCGTTTTCCGCCAGCAAGGCATCACGGCTTGCTAAATTTTCGCTGAGCCAATTGCCGGCGTCAGCCGGCAAACGCACCAGATAATGAAACGGATAGATGGCGGTCGCCAGAATATCGCGCACATCGTTAAGCCCCTGATAACGATGATCCACCGTCATCAGGGCGATGGACAGGACGCCCCATAGACCGAGCCTTAGAACAGCTGTCGGGTTAACCGCAAACAAGTAACGGATACGCGGGCTAGGTTTAAGAGTAGCCAACGGCTATTCAATAGCAAAAGCATCGACAGCGCGTTCGTCTTTGGCGATCAGTTCCAGTACCCGGCCACCACCACGGGCTACGCAGGTCAACGGATCTTCGGCAATAACGACGTTCAGACCGGTTTCTTCAATAATCAACCGGTCAATATCGCGCATCAACGCCCCGCCACCGGTGAGCACAATGCCACGTTCGGCAACATCAGCGGCCAGTTCCGGCGGAGTCGCCTCCAATGCCATTTTTACCGAGCCAACAATTGTCGACAGCGGTTCCTGCAGGGCCTCCAGAATTTCATTGCTGTTGAGGGTGAAACTGCGCGGTACGCCCTCGGCCAGATTGCGGCCCTTGATTTCAATTTCGCGGACCTCACTCGTGGGGTAGGCGCTGCCAATTTCGTGTTTGATCCGTTCAGCCGTCGGTTCGCCAATCAATACTCCGAAGTTGCGGCGCACGTAGTTAATGATCGCCTCATCGAACCGGTCGCCGCCCGTGCGCACCGCACCTGCGTAAACAATGCCATTGAGCGAGATAACCGCCACTTCTGAAGTGCCGCCCCCAATATCCAGCACCATCGCGCCACGCGCTTCCTCGACCGGAACACCTGCGCCAATCGCGGCGGCCATGGGTTCTGGGATAAGATAAACTACCCGGGCGCCGGCACCCATCGCTGATTCACGAATCGCCCGCCGCTCTACTTGGGTGGAGCCACAAGGAACGCTGACCAGCACCCGCGGGCTGGGATTGAAAAATTTGCGGGCATGCACCTTGCGGATGAAATGCTGGAGCATCTTCTCGGTGACAGTAAAGTCAGCGATCACCCCATCTTTCATTGGCCGGATGGTCGAAAGATTGTTGGGCGTGCGGCCCAGCATCCGCTTGGCGTCAGTGCCGACTGCCGCAATGGTCCGGACCCCGCGCACCGGGTCCTGATTGATGGCAACCACCGAGGGTTCGTTGAGAACAATGCCCGCCCCCCGAACGTAAATCAATGTGTTAGCAGTCCCTAAATCGATCGAAAGATCGTTGGAAAACTTGCCGCGCAACCATTTGAACATGTTGTCGAAAGTCCAGTGCGTCAAAAGGGGCTAATGCTAACAAGCAGGGGAGTTAGGAGCAAGCCGACAAATTATGATAGGGTTGCGTGTCCGAATCCGCTGCAAGGAGAAAATTTGCATGACGCCCTTGGGAACTGCTGAAGTCGCTAAGATTGCTCATCTGGCGCGGCTCGCCATCCGCGAAGAAGATGCACCTGCCTACGCCAGCAACTTGTCGGCTATTCTAGAACTGGTCGAGCAGATGAATGCCGTAGACACCACCGGTGTCACGCCGATGGCCCATCCGCTGGACATGGCGCAACGCCTGCGTCCTGACGAGATTAGCGAGACCAACTATCGCGATTATTTTCAAGCAATTGCACCCCGGACCGAAGCCGGATTGTACTTGGTGCCGAAGGTTATTGAATAATTATTTTTCTATCCGCCACTATGCACGATAAGACCATTGCCCAAATTAGCGCCGGTCTCGCCGCCGGCGAGTTCAGTAGCGAAGAATTGACGCGTGCTTTGCTAGAGCGCGTCGAGCAGTTCAATCCGCAATTGAACGCCTTTATTACGATTACTGCCGGATCCGCTCTTGCCCAGGCCCGCGCTGCAGATAGACGCCGCCAGCAAGGTGAGGCCGTACCGCTCACTGGCATTCCCATCGCCCACAAGGATATCTTCTGCACTGATGGAATCCGCACATCCTGCGGTTCGCGGATGCTGGATCGCTTCATTGCGCCCTATAACGCCACGGTCGTTGAAAAGCTCAACGCGGCTGGCACGGTGATGCTGGGCAAAACCAACATGGATGAATTCGCTATGGGCTCATCCAATGAAACGAGTTTCTATGGCCCGGTGCGCAACCCTTGGGATCTGGACGCTGTGCCTGGAGGTTCCTCGGGCGGATCGGCCGCTGCGGTTGCGGCGCGGTTGACGCCGGGCGCGACGGGCACTGACACGGGCGGATCAATCCGGCAACCGGCGGCACTCTGCGGAATCACCGGCCTTAAACCGACTTATGGCCGGGTGTCGCGCTGGGGAATGATCGCTTATGCCTCCAGTCTCGATCAGGGCGGACCGATGGCGCGCACTGCTGAAGACTGTGCCTTACTGCTGGGCGCAATGGCCGGTTTTGACCCGCGGGATTCAACATGCGTCGACCGGGCTGTGCCTGATTATGTTGCGGCGCTTAACCAACCCTTGGCCGGATTGAAAATTGGTCTGCCAAAAGAATATTTCGGCGAAGGGCTGGATCGTCAAGTGGCTCAAGCCGTAGAAGCGGCGATTGCTGAATACCGGAAACTGGGCGCGGAACCGGTAGAGATTAGCCTGCCGAACAGCCAATTAGCGATTCCAGCCTATTATGTAGTGGCTCCAGCGGAGTGCTCCTCCAATCTGGCCCGCTTCGATGGCGTGCGCTACGGTCACCGCTGCGAGAATCCTAAGGATTTACTGGATCTGTACACCCGTTCGCGTGGCGAGGGTTTCGGCGCTGAAGTCACACGCCGCATCCTGGTCGGCACCTTTGCCTTGTCCGCCGGGTATTATGATGCCTACTACTTGAAGGCGCAGCAGATCCGGCGCTTGATCAGTGATGATTTCCGGCGCGCGTTCGAGCAGGTGGATGTGATTATGGGACCGACTTCACCAACGGCAGCCTTCAATCTCGGCGAAAAGGCCGATGATCCCATCACCATGTATCTGTCGGATATTTACACAATTGCGGTGAATCTGGCCGGATTACCGGGACTGTCGCTACCGGTGGGCTTCGCCGGTCAGCGGCCCGTGGGTTTGCAATTGATTGGCAATTATTTCGCCGAGGACCGGTTGTTAAACGTCGCGCATCGCTACCAGCAGGTGACGGATTGGCACGAGCGCGTGCCAGCCGGTTTTTAATCCGTTTTTAGCGAGATATTTAGAGTCAATAATATGAAATGGGAAACAGTGATCGGGCTGGAAATTCATGCTCAGCTTGCCACTAAAAGCAAGATATTCTCTGGTGCATCAACCAGTTATGGCGTAGAACCCAATACACAGGCGTGCGCGATTGATCTCGGGATGCCAGGCGTGCTGCCGGTACTGAACCGGGACGTAGTACGCATGGCAGTGATGTTCGGGCTAGCAATTGGCGCGGAAATAGCCCGCCGTTCGGTGTTCGCCCGCAAGAATTATTTCTATCCCGACCTGCCCAAAGGCTACCAGATCAGCCAGTATGAGCTGCCGATCGTGCAAAAAGGACAAACGGCGATTGACCTGGAGGACGGTTCCAGCAAAGTAGTTGGCATCACCCGCGCTCACCTGGAAGAAGACGCCGGCAAGTCGCTGCACGAGGACTTCCAAGGCCAATCCGGGATCGACCTCAACCGCGCCGGGACGCCGTTGCTGGAAATTGTCTCCGAACCGGATTTACGTTCGGCGAAAGAGGCCGTAGCGTATATGAAAAAGCTGCATCAACTGGTGGTCTATCTCGGCATTTGTGACGGCAATATGCAAGAAGGCTCATTCCGTTGCGATGCCAATGTGTCGGTGCGGCCCAAGGGCGATCCAAAGTTTGGCACCCGTGCTGAGATCAAGAATCTCAACTCCTTCCGCTTTGTCGAACGAGCGATCGAATTCGAAATCGAGCGACAGATCGACCTCATCGAATCCGGCGGCACGGTGGTGCAGGAAACCCGGCTCTATGACCCGGACAAGGGTGAAACCCGCTCCATGCGCGGCAAAGAAGAAGCCAACGATTACCGCTACTTCCCCGATCCTGATCTGCTGCCGTTGGTGCTAGACGAAGCGTTTATCAATGCTGCCCGTACTGAATTACCGGAATTACCGGACGCCAAGAAACAACGATTTATGGAGCAATATGGATTGTCCGGTTACGATGCCAGCGTATTGACCGTCAGTCGTGATTTAGCCGGCTACTACGAGGCAACAGTTGCCGCCCTGGGTGGTGAACCGAAACTCTGCGCGAACTGGGTGATGGGCGATTTTTCAGCGTTCCTGAATAAAGACAATCGAGATATCGCTGACAGCCCGGTGGATTCCGTGCGGCTGGCTGGATTGCTGCGGCGGATTGAGGACCGGACCATTTCCGGCAAGATTGCCAAGGAAGTCTTCGAAGCAATGTGGGCTGGCGAAGGTGATGCTGATGCGATTATCGAAAAACGCAGTCTACGGCAAATCACTGACACTTCGGCGATTGAGAAAGTAATTGATGATGTGATGGCTGGCAATCCTGATCAACTCGCTCAATACCGTGCTGGTAAGGATAAATTGTTCGGCTTCTTCGTCGGCCAGGTGATGAAATTGTCCAAAGGCAAAGCGAATCCGCAGCAGGTGAACGAGTTATTGATGGAGAAGTTGAAAGGTTAACGAGATAGACTCTGCGGGCATGCAATCATCCTGGTAGCGATAGCAGAGAGGATTTGCCAATGCGTTGTCCCGAGTGTAAACAGGATCAGAAGTACAAGGATGGTACTCGCTGTAAAAAATGCCATTATCAATTCGTCTTCCGTAAAAAAGACGACAACATAACCGATATGGCTTTACGGCAAATTATTCAGCGCCTATCGGACAACGGGCAGTATGCATTTACCGCTACCCAACTCGCGCTAGAAATTTGCCGGCTTTGGCGCAAAAAAACACTGGGGCCTGCCGGTTGCAGTGTGATTGCACTAATCATAAGTGTCATCGCGGGTCTGATTGCATTCAGTGAATGGAACGGGCTTGGCGGAATACTGCTGTTTGCCGTAATCCTGCCCTTGGCAATCTGGCTGGGCCAACGCGGGAAAAGCAAGTTGTCTTTCAGCAAAGCTTGCAAGATTGTCAGCAAGTACCGCCAGATCCACCCCATCAACGGACTGGCGGATGGTACAGCGTTCCGGCAACAAACCCTGGCAGCAGACTTTCTGGACCCGCACTACGCGCCAGAACGCATTTTAGTGGTGGAGCGGGATGAGCTGGTCGACATGCTGGTTCGTAATCGCTTTCACCTGACCGCCAAAGCGGCCGTCGTCAGCCGCACCGGTTACCCTAAGGGGGTATTTACTGCCTGTCAGGCATTTTTGCGTAATTACCCGGATACCCCGGTACACGTCGTTCACGATGCCTCCCTGCAAGGGTTCGCGCTCGCCACGCAACTGGCAGCAGATCCAGAATGGCAGTTTGCTCGCCAACGTCTGGCTGATCTTGGAATCTCCAGCACATCACTTAAGCACGATGCCTCCCTGCCCTGGACACCAACGGATACCTCCCGGACCGGTGGCGCTTTCGGCGGTCATCCCAGTAAAAGGTTACAGGCGGGCTATCGGGTTCCCCTGGATTACATTGGCCCAAAACCCATGCTCAGTCTACTGAGCACCGCCATCGTTACTGGAGCATTACTGCTTACCCCAGAGACCCTAAGCGCCAGCGGTACTGAAGTAGAAATCGACTATGGCTGACACTGTCATCAATATTGACCTCCTCCTAACCCTCTCCCATCAAAGGGAAAGGGAAGCCATCTCCTAGCTGCATGGCCTGCCTATTCGGTTACTGCGGGCCGCCAGCAGACGGTCTGCTAGCACGCATGGCAGCGTTGCTGGCCCATCGTTGTCCGCTAAGCTGGGAGCACACAGGTGATACAACGATTACCGGTGATCGTGTGGAAATTGGTCATGGCATCGCCACCTGGAATCAGACATCGCAACTCGCCCAGCATGGCCGTGATCTGCTTGGCTACGGCGGTGTGTTATTCAACGTGGATGAAGTAACCCCGCAAGATCCTCTGCCAATGGTCCCGGCCGCCCGGTTATTAGCGAAACTCGGCCCTGCGCCTGAACCCGTTTTTAACGCACTGACTGGCTGTTTCGTACTGGCTGCGCATTTAGGCGGTTCGTTCTATCTGTTACGTGATCCCGCTGGCGTCAAGGTGATCTATTGGACAGTGTGCAATGACCGCCTGTTATTTGCTAGCGAGATTAAGGCATTGTTTGCCGAACCCGCCCTGCCCCGCCAAATGCGTGCTAGGGCGCTGCTGGAATACCTCAGCTTCAGCTTCGTTCCTGGCACCGATACAATGTTTGAAGGGATCAAGGAATTACAACCCGGCTCCCTTCTGTGTTTCCGCAATGGGCAGGCACAGGTGCAGCGGCATTTCCGTTTCGAGAAGTATGCCGCAGAGACCAACTGCATCGTGCAAGACTATCCCGCCCTGGTGCGCACCGCTTTGGAACAATCAGTAACCGAATGCCTCGCGGTGCGCCCGGACAAATTGCCAGCCGTATTTTTATCGGGCGGTATCGACTCCAGCGCCGTCCTGGCGGTTGCCGCCCAGCAATTGCCGGAAGCACGCATCCCGACTTTCTCCGCGCACTTCGGCGCAGAGTATGCCCGTGAGAATGAATTTATCCAGCTGATGGTAAACCGCTATCACACAGACCATCACTGGCTGGAAATCCGTCCCGATGGATTCCTGGAACGATTACGGGAAATCATTTGGCGGCTGGATGACCCCATCGGCGACCCCGTGACCGTACCCAACTATTTGCTAGCGCAGGCAGCATCCCAGGCCGCAGATGTCGTGCTCAATGGCGAAGGCGGCGATCCCTGTTTCGGCGGTCCAAAAAATATTCCGATGCTGATGGCCCGGCTGTACGGCCCTTTGCCAGGCGAACCCTCAACCGGTTGGCTAGAGCGCAATTATCTACGCGCTTTTCAGCGTTGTTATCAAGATCTCAGCGCATTGCTGGACCCAGCACTGCTACGGGAAGCGGGTGGCGAGGATGCCCTGATTGCCTTACTGGAACCGTATTTCCGTGAACCCGAACCGCAGGATTTCGTCAACAAATTGATGAGCATTAACATCCGGCTTAAGGGTGCCAACCTGATTCTGGTCAAAGTCGAGAAAATGAGTTCAGCCCACGGTTTGCTGGCGCTGCCGCCGCTGTTCTCACGGCGGATCATTGAAACCAGCATGCTCTGCCCTCCAAGCGTGAAACTGGCAGGCGCAGTAGAAAAAAGTGTGCTTAAGCAAGCCGTGCAGGACCTTGTACCCAAACCGATTATCGCCCGGCCCAAATCGGGAATGATGGTGCCGGTGCGGTTCTGGTTCCAAAGTGACATGCGCCGCTATGGACAGAAACTCCTGTCCCGCCGGCAAATCCAGCGCGGTGGCCTGTTCAATCCAGACTATGTGGAACGCCTGCTGAACTATGAAATGGAAGGTGTTCCAGGTTTGCGGCATGGCCTGAAGCTATGGATGCTCATGACCTTTCTGTTGTGGCATGAGCAGATGGTTGATGCACCTATCGCTCCTTAACGCATTATTCCACCTTTAAAGCCAAAACAAGCATAATATGCACTATCTTAGTGCATCATCCCGCTAAAGCGACCTATCATATCACCGAGCATCCGTGTTTTTTGTGCGAAACCAATGCAGTAATCTAGTTGGTTCAATTATTGCTAAGCCAACTCCATAGTCACCAGGAGACCATGCAAGGTGTTAAAAGACGACTACTATCGCCGGGTGGTGGAAGGTTTGAGCATCGCTGTGCTGGTGCTGGATCGGCAATTACGGTTATTGTTCATGAACCCGACCGCTGAGACACTGCTTGAACTCAGTTTCCGCAAAGCGTGCAATCTGGCACTGCCAGAGCTGATCATCGGCGCTAAAGCATTCATCAATGGGTTACAACACTGTCTGGAGAGCGGCCATCCCTACATTGAACGGGAACTGCAACTGACCTTTCTACCAGACCGCGTTGTCACCGTAGACTGCACCGCTGCACCGTTACAGGAACGCGATCCCACAGGTGAATTACTGCTGGAGCTGCGGCAGGTGGACTGGCGGCTACGCATCAGCCGGGAGGAGCATATTCTGGCCCAGCACCACACTACGCGGGCGCTGGTGCGCAATCTAGCCCACGAGATCAAAAATCCTCTGGGCGGATTGCGCGGAGCGGCCCAGTTATTAGAACGGGAGTTGCCAGATCCGGCATTGCGCGAGTACACCAGCATCATCATCGGTGAGGCGGACCGGTTACGCAATCTGGTCGATCGGATGCTTGGCCCAAATCAATTACCCAACCACAGTGAGGTCAGCATTCATGAAATCCTGGAGCGGGTCTGCGCGCTGGTAAAAGTCGAAGCCAATCCCGGCATTCACATCGAGCGGGATTATGATCCTAGCATTCCGCTATTGTGGGGCGATGCAGACCGGCTGATTCAAGCGGTACTGAATGTGGTCCGTAACGCTGCGCAGGCGTTAAGCGGGCGTAAGCAAGGCACCATCTGCTTGCGTACCCGCGTACAACGCCAGTACACCATCGGCGCCAAGCGTCACCGCCTGGTGGCTCATCTGGATATCATCGACGATGGCCCCGGCATTCCACCTGAGCATCAGGAGCAAATCTTCTATCCCATGATCAGCGGTCGGCCTGATGGAACAGGCTTGGGCTTATCGATCGCCCAGAGCATCATCAACCAGCATGGCGGGCTGATTGAATGCGTCAGCCGGCCTGGTGAGACGATTTTTACCCTGTTGCTGCCTCTGGATAAAACTGAATGAGCAGGAAAGAACATATTTGGGTTATCGACGACGATCATGCGATCCGCTGGGTGCTGGAAAAGGCATTGCAGCGCGAAGATATGATGGTGAATACCTTCGAGAACGCTACCGGCGTGATGGAGGCTTTGCGTCAAGGCAAACCCGATGCGGTGATTGCCGATATCCGGATGCCGGGGATTAGCGGTCTGGAATTATTATCTTCTCTGCGCGAGCGCTTGCCGGATTTGCCGGTGATCATCATGACAGCGCATTCTGACCTAGACAGCGCAGTTTCAGCGTATCAAGGCGGGGCGTTCGAATATCTGCCCAAACCGTTTGATGTCGACGAAGCCGTAGCACTCGTGCGGCGGGCTTGTTTAACCCATCGTCAACAGAACAGCCTCAACGAGCCGACGCAACCTTTGCCTGAAATCATTGGTGAAGCGCCTGCAATGCAAGAGGTATTTCGTGCCATTGGCCGGCTGTCACGCTCCAATATTACGGTGTTGATTACCGGCGAATCGGGGACCGGCAAAGAACTGGTCGCCCGTGCGCTGCACCGCCACAGCCCCCGTGCCGATCAACCCTTCATCGCTATCAACACAGCCGCCATTCCTCGCGATCTGCTGGAATCTGAGCTATTTGGCCACGAGCGCGGTGCGTTTACCGGGGCACAGGCCGCTCGCCAAGGGCGGTTCGAGCAAGCCAATAGCGGCACCCTGTTCCTTGACGAAATTGGTGATATGCCGGCGGAATTGCAGACTCGCCTGCTGCGGGTACTGGCTGAAGGTGAGTTTTACCGGGTGGGTGGCCACACACCGACCCGAGTCGATGTGCGCGTCATTGCTGCGACCCATCAGAACTTGGAGCAACGGGTGCATGACGGGTTATTCCGCGAAGATCTGTTCCACCGCCTAAATGTAATCCGTATTCAATTGCCGTCACTTAACCGGCACCGTGAGGATATTCCGCTGCTGAGCCGGCATTTCCTGGCACAGGCAGCGCGTGAATTGGGCATTGAACCCAAATTGCTACGCCCGGAAACCGAGAGCTATCTGGGCAGGCTGGACTGGCCAGGTAATGTCCGGCAGCTGGAAAATCTATGTCGCTGGCTAACGGTGATGGCTTCAGGGCGAGAGATCCATATAGAGGATCTACCGGCTGATTTACGGGAAAAAACACCTGCGGCAACCGATGGTTATGACTGGGAAACAGCACTGCGCCTGTGGGCGAGCCAAACATTGGCACGCGGTGGACAGGCATTGCTAGACACCGCTTTACCCAGCTTTGAGCGGGTGCTGATTCGCGTAGCGCTGGAGCAGACAGGCGGTCATCGTCAAGATGCAGCCCGGTTACTGGGCTGGGGACGCAATACCTTGACCCGCAAGATCAAGGAATTGCGGATGGATTGATCCGGTAAGGCGCTCTTCCCTTGTGGAGAAGAGCGACGGCAGCCATCATAGAAGCTGGATTGCACTTCGCTTCCACCCTCCCCTTCTATCCTGCTGCTTTCTGCATAAAGAACCCCCATGTTCGAGATTATTCTGTTTGAGCCAGAGATTCCGCCCAATACTGGCAATATCATCCGGTTGTGCGCCAATACCGGCGCCAGGCTACACCTGATCCAGCCACTGGGCTTCCAATTGGAGGATCGCCGGTTGCGGCGGGCCGGGCTGGATTACCATGAGTGGGCACGGGTTCGTGAATATCCCGATTTAGCCAGGTGCCTGGCGGAACTGGGTCTGCCGCGCCTATTCGCCTTCACAACCCGAAGCCGTCATCCCTACCACACCGTGGCCTATCGCCCTGGCGACGCTCTGCTGTTTGGCCCAGAAACCCGCGGTCTGCCAGCAACAGTGCTGAGCACCATCCCCGAAGAGCAATGCTTACGCATCCCGATGCTAACGGCTGGACGCAGTTTAAACCTGTCAAATACGGTCGCTGTCGCCTTGTACGAGGCGTGGCGGCAGTACGGCTTCCCTGGAGCATGTTGAAAGCATGATTTTCAGGAATTTGCCCCTCTGCCTTTATATTGTTCTTCAATGGATGCTGGGTGAACTATTCTTAGATGTTTAGTCCCACATTATGGAGGAATGGATCAACGTTAAATCGTTCTGGTTCATTTGTCCATATTTTGCAGACATATTCATAGGGTGTAAGTCCCTTGAGTGTTTTGAGCCTTCGGGCGAAGT
>Ga0209607_1001892_pt1 | contig 17255 bp, 20 predicted proteins | sample AD_UKC117_MetaG_FD_184413 | JGI IMG/M metagenome (GOLD analysis project Ga0209607, IMG submission 184413) | Active sludge microbial communities of municipal wastewater-treating anaerobic digesters from Hong Kong - AD_UKC117_MetaG (SPAdes)... | ecosystem: Engineered > Bioreactor > Anaerobic >... | reverse complement strand
AATCAGCGGCAGCGTCCGTCCGCACAACGGATGGCGAGGATCGATGACCGTGACGGTGGGTTCGGAAGAAATGCTGCTACCGATCGGGGTAGTCAGTTGGTTGGGTTTTCCCCGTACCGCAAGGTCCCACAATGAGGACGGCGACCTTTTCGGCGATGAAGCGCCCGGTGGCCAGATCGTGAACCAGGGCGCGATTCAACGTGGGCAGGCGGTCAAAATCGAAACATTCCAGGCTCTTCTGACTGCGAAAATGGGCGCGGCGCAGGCGTTGGGCCCGTTTCTTCTGGTCACGGCGCGCCACTTCGTCCTGGAGCAAGAGACCGAGGCAGTCGGTGTAGGCCAGATGACGATCAATGGCTTCCTGGTTGCGCACCTCCAGGGAATCGAGGATGCCGGAGAGGCGCAGGGATTTGAGCAGGCCGCTCAGTTCGGGCAGGGTGGTCATGGTACAGAACCTCAATGCAGCGCCGTCTGGGGATTGCGGCAGAACCGACCGCCCTGGGTGTAGGTCGCCGGGAGTGGCGTGGCCACGTCGAGTGCCGGTTCCTGCTCCAGGTTTTTGGCCAGAATGGTCTTCACGGTGCGATAACGGGGGCTGCCCGCGTCCAGGGCGCGCGCGCAGGCCGCCTCCAGGCGCGGGGCGCCGTAGAATTGCTCCAGACGGAGGAGACCCTGGGCGGCACGCAGATGGACCAACACCCGATCCGCGAACAGCGTGTGGAGGAGCGTATGACAACTCGGACCGATGCGTTCCGCTTGCTGGAGGCACCATTGGGTATCGTGGAGGCTCCAGGCCAACGCCTCGGGGGGCAGATGATCCGGGAGAGTCACCCGATCACCCGGTCGGGTCTGGCGCGGATGGCAGGCCACCGGTTCATGATCCTGGTAGAGCCGGATCAGCGTGTCGCTGGCCTTGAGCCAGAGGGTCTGGCCGACCAACCGGAAAGGCACGGAGTACAAGCACTGCGCAAACTGGACGTGGGCGTCCCGATGGACTTTCACTTTCGCCCACACCGCCAGCACCGGCGGGGTGGCCGGCAGCGGCTGCAACAACGCGCGTTCGGTTTCCAGAAACTGCGCCAGCGGTGGTTCCCGCGTCGTGCCATGGCAACGCTGACCGGCTTCGTCCCGCACCCAGTCGGCCAGTTGCCGGTTGGCGTCGGCCAGACTACGGAACTCGCGCAACGGTAGGAAGGCGCCCTTGAGGTATTTGACGCCGGCCTCAACGATGCCCTTTTTTTGTGGATCCCGGGGTAGACACGGTTCAATCCGGAACGCATACCCCTCGGCGCAATCGGCATAGCTCCGCTGGACTTGTGGATCGTAGAGACCGGCTTTGGTGATGGCGCACTTGGGGTTGTCGATGATCACCCGCCCGACCACCCCGCCGAACGCCTCGAAAGCGTGGCGATGGCAGGCCAGCCAGGTCGCGATGTTTTGGTTACGCACCACTTCCGCGTACTGATGACGCGACCAACACAACGTCATCACGAACACCCAGGTCTTGAACGTCTCACCGGTGCGAACATCGGTGATCACCGGCCCCACGCCGAAATCCACTTGGGCGGCCTCGCCGGGCTTGAAACGCAGCCGCAGGGGCACGTCCGGCGCCGCCGACGGCAACGACTTGAGGAACCGATGGACGGCGGAGTAACTCCCCGTGTAACCGTAGCGGCGGACCAGGGCCGTATGGATGGTCGTGCCCTGGATGCCTTCCTCTCGCCAGGCCATGATCTGCGCGCGCCACGGTTCCAGGCTGGACACGCACTGACTCGGTAACCCTTCCCGGCGTGGGAATAAGGTCGCCAGCATGGCATCTTCGGGTAAGGCCGCAGCGGGCGCCAACCAACCTCGCTCTTGGGCCAGGGCGCGCAGCTGGGCGACCTTCTTGCGCCCCATGAGTCGCGATCGGGCGATCGCCCGATCCGAATCCCCCTGGCGCATCCGCACCAAGACTTGTCGATATTGGTACATTCGAACCTCCGGTTACTCATGGCGATCTCCCGACAAAAAAGCCGGGAGGATAGCCGGTTCACGAAAGTTCGAACCCCTCAAACAGCAACGCAGTGGCTCCTGGATACCGAAAATCCATTGGCTCCATTACGCCGCAATTGAAATGGCTCCATTACGCCGCAATTGAAATGGCTCCATTACGCCGCAATTGAAATGGCTCCATATTGCCGCAAGTTCACAATTGGGACGTGATCTTCCAGGTCCTGCACCATCCTACGTTGCCTCTGACCAACAACGAGGCGGAACGGGCGCTGCGTCACTGGGTGATTCTGCGCAAAATCAGCCACGGCACCCGCACCCCGACCGGTTCGCGCACCTTCACCGTGTTGGCCAGTGTCATCACGACCTGTCGACAGCGGGGTCATTCCCTATGGCCCTACCTGCGTGACGCCATTGCCGATCGCCGCGCCGGACGCCCCTTGGCCTCTCTACCCACTCCCGTTATGCAGGGGGTGTGAACGGGTACAATCCTTGTTGTTCTGGATTAGCCATTAAGGCGCGCAAAAAGCATCACGATGACGCTCAATCAGGATGGGGTTTCAATCCTTGTTGTTCTGGATTAGCCATTAAGGCGCTGGCTTCGTCCTTTGCCGACACCAGCAATTGAAGGTTTCAATCCTTGTTGTTCTGGATTAGCCATTAAGGCGGTTTTGCGGCTTTGGTAAGTGTCACTTTATAAAATGTTTCAATCCTTGTTGTTCTGGATTAGCCATTAAGGCTCGGAAACTTGCGGCAACCGTGGATCGGGCCAACCGTTTCAATCCTTGTTGTTCTGGATTAGCCATTAAGGCCCTTCGCCGCCAATCATCTGGAATACAGCGATCGCTAGTTTCAATCCTTGTTGTTCTGGATTAGCCATTAAGGCAGCGCTGCCATCGCGGCCTCACCGTACTTCTCGCGGTTTCAATCCTTGTTGTTCTGGATTAGCCATTAAGGCCCCTTGCGCGGCGTGGCCGCGAGACACTCTACCTGAAGTTTCAATCCTTGTTGTTCTGGATTAGCCATTAAGGCAACCCGCAACGCCTGAAAGCAGCCGCGCGTGGCATGTTTCAATCCTTGTTGTTCTGGATTAGCCATTAAGGCAAACTTGTTGGCACGGTGACCGAGAAGGTCAGCCAGGTTTCAATCCTTGTTGTTCTGGATTAGCCATTAAGGCAAATCAAGTAGCATTGGCTTATCCTACGATCACATAGTTTCAATCCTTGTTGTTCTGGATTAGCCATTAAGGCAATCACAACTCCGTCTCCCTCTGTGAGCGTAAACAAGTTTCAATCCTTGTTGTTCTGGATTAGCCATTAAGGCCTGGAACTTGGGTTGATGTTCAGTCTATGACTGCTTAGTTTCAATCCTTGTTGTTCTGGATTAGCCATTAAGGCAATCATCAAGCGCCATCGACTGGCGCGGGAACTAACGGTTTCAATCCTTGTTGTTCTGGATTAGCCATTAAGGCCAAATCCACCGGTGGGACTGGCATTAGCAGCGACGCGTTTCAATCCTTGTTGTTCTGGATTAGCCATTAAGGCCAAAATCGAAGATCGTATTGCAAGCGCTCTACACAGGTTTCAATCCTTGTTGTTCTGGATTAGCCATTAAGGCACAAGAGATTGGGCCGCAGTCCCTGGTCGTGGTCAAGTTTCAATCCTTGTTGTTCTGGATTAGCCATTAAGGCAGACGGTCGGCAAGGTGCTGACGCCGGTCTTAACCGTTTCAATCCTTGTTGTTCTGGATTAGCCATTAAGGCAGCGGATGAAAAAGCGCAACTCTTGCGCCAGCAACTGTTTCAATCCTTGTTGTTCTGGATTAGCCATTAAGGCATTTCCTCAATCAAGCGGGCCATCAGCTTATTTTCGTTTCAATCCTTGTTGTTCTGGATTAGCCATTAAGGCAGCTTTTCAAGAACGCGAACTACTCAATGCCGTGGAGTTTCAATCCTTGTTGTTCTGGATTAGCCATTAAGGCAAGACGCCCTGCCCATTGCCGAACTCCAGACCCTCACGTTTCAATCCTTGTTGTTCTGGATTAGCCATTAAGGCCAGCACGGTTTTGGCGCATTTGGCGCTCATGGAAGCGTTTCAATCCTTGTTGTTCTGGATTAGCCATTAAGGCGGCAGGCGTCAAATCGGCATCGACTTTCCACTGGCGTTTCAATCCTTGTTGTTCTGGATTAGCCATTAAGGCAATGCGTTGGCTCCGTAGATACAATTGCAGCAGGAGTTTCAATCCTTGTTGTTCTGGATTAGCCATTAAGGCTGGACGCCGAGTTGCTGTTCACGCCTGCGGTCGGGTGTTTCAATCCTTGTTGTTCTGGATTAGCCATTAAGGCGATGCGACAGGCGATTTCGCGCCAAAGTCCGTACAAAGTTTCAATCCTTGTTGTTCTGGATTAGCCATTAAGGCCGCCCACGCCCACGCCCACGTTGGGGGCGACACTAAAAATGTTTCAATCCTTGTTGTTCTGGATTAGCCATTAAGGCCCGCAAGAGACTACGGTCTGGCTGGAGGACTTTAATAGTTTCAATCCTTGTTGTTCTGGATTAGCCATTAAGGCATCGCCAGCAATTCGCGTTGATTCCCCTGCAATTGGTTTCAATCCTTGTTGTTCTGGATTAGCCATTAAGGCACGCGAACAATTTGCCCCCACATGGTGGATAATCGATGTTTCAATCCTTGTTGTTCTGGATTAGCCATTAAGGCCCCGCTGGATGCTCTGCTGGCGCAAGAGCAGGTCAAGGGTTTCAATCCTTGTTGTTCTGGATTAGCCATTAAGGCCGCTGGTGATTGCGCCCACGCTGGCCCCGGACTTTCGTTTCAATCCTTGTTGTTCTGGATTAGCCATTAAGGCGAAGGAACCTCAGCGTTCACAAATCGATATCCATGTTTCAATCCTTGTTGTTCTGGATTAGCCATTAAGGCTCCCCACCGGGCTGCAAGAGACCTCGATCCCTGACACGTTTCAATCCTTGTTGTTCTGGATTAGCCATTAAGGCCACGTCCATCGATATCAGTGGGATCATCGGCTTAAAGTTTCAATCCTTGTTGTTCTGGATTAGCCATTAAGGCGCGATACGCGCATCGGCGATGCGCCCCTTGCGCAGTAGTTTCAATCCTTGTTGTTCTGGATTAGCCATTAAGGCCCAGCGGTTTTCTTTTCGTAGAGCCCGATGAGTTTACGTTTCAATCCTTGTTGTTCTGGATTAGCCATTAAGGCCTTCGTCTTGTAGTCATTGACCGCTTTGGTCAGTTGTTTCAATCCTTGTTGTTCTGGATTAGCCATTAAGGCCGCATTTTCAGGAAAAGATTTTGCAGATCAGTGTCATAAGGCCCAGTGATCTGAGTTGTTTTTCGCAATTTTTCCACCTCCATTACCTTCGTTTTGGTCATTTTTTTCAAGTCCTTGCATTGAAAATTCGAAAAATCAAATCAAATAATCAATACGTTATAGAGACCCGTCTGTTAGACGCAAATATTTTTATAGCAACAGTCTTCGCAGCGGATGCGGTGAGCGGTTCGCTGCGGCAATCGACCGGTGGCAATTATGTCGAAAATTTGCTTAACGATCAAATGCACCTTCGCCATGCGCTCCTCGGTCACGGCCACCTCTAACAACTGGCTACCATCCCGCACATAAGCCACGAAACCGCGCGTCACCGGTTGCTGATAGACCTCTTGAATCAGCATCGCATACATCACAATCTGGGTTTCATGCGTTTTGAATACCGTGTCTCGCGCCTCAGTGTACTTATAATCCAAAGGCGCCAGGGTTCCATCTTTCAGCCACAGCACCTCATCTACAATACCCCGCAACCGCAAGGCCGGAGATGCCAGATACACTTCAATCTCGCGCTTCACTGCGCCGATCTTTCGCCGCAGATAATCGCGATTTTCGGTCGCCCGCCGCCGATGCACCTCCCGTCCCTTGAGTACCTTAAACCGGGTTTCTTCATATTGCGGAATATTCTGCACATTCATAAACCAGGTAAAGCGCGGACAATAAACATGCTCAAGCACCTCCGATGGCGTGATCATCGGAGTACGTTCATTATCAAAAGCACCCTCGCTCATAAAAACAATGCTCTTACTTCATCAGTGACCAGTTTTTTGTCAAATGCCTGACCGAGAAGAATGACTTTCTTAAAATCCGGTTCACACATCGGAAAGATGTACACTGAATCGACTTGGTCATTAGACCACTCTTCAATCGCCAAGCGCAATTCATCCAGGCGATTGCGCTCAATCGTTCCCAAAAATACCGACTTCTGTACGCGATACAATCCGGCTTCCTTACACAGCTTTGCAATTTTGCTGCGTGGTCTGTTCTCTACGATGTCATACAGGATCCACACTAGCGTCTCGGTCGTCTTCATCGCTCATCACTCTCCCAATCCACGCATTCGCCATGCGATGACAGTCCAGTTGCACCGTATCCCGGCGCTTGATATTCCGATTTCGATAGCGAATCCCTTCATCAAGATATTCACCAAACTGTGTCATCAACACCGCCTTGCCTTCCTTATTCAGCGTCAAGCCATTTTGCAATGAATCGAACATATCCTGTTTAACCTTGCGCGCCGCGAACAACCCGACCACTGTTTCATCCGCCCACACGCGATAACACTCAATCAAATCAAAAACCAGCGATTTTTTCTGATAATGATCCGTATGAATAAAACCGACATACGGATCGAGTCCCGCCAGAATGCACGCGCGTTCAACCGTGCCATACAGTACCCCATAGCTATAATTCAGCAGGCAATTGAACTCATCTTTTGCCGGATTCCGGGATCGCTCCTTAAACTGAAAATTTTCCGGCAACAACAAATTGACAGCTTCCCAATAAGTGCGGCCAGCCCGCCCTTCAAACCCCATAATCGTACCACGCACCGTTTCCAGCTCCCCGCTCACGTCTTCCAGCGACCGGCGCAGATCCAGTAGCGCATTAATTTTCTCGGTCAGAGCGGCAGACAGGCGACTCCGCCGTTGTCGCGCTTCGCGCAGAAATTCAACCTGATTATCCAGCTTGCGCAACAACCAACCCAGCGCCAGCCGCAGACCTTTTTCCGTGTCTGCCAACCGCAACTGCTCCCGGCGAATCGCCGTCGTTGACCCTGGCCGTCCATGCCAGACCCGTCCATACGGGTGCCCCACTGCATCCAGAAACACAATGTCGATATTTTTCTCGATGGCCAATTGAATTGCATCCGTCGAAAGACTCGCTCCCGTGGTAATCACAATCGAGCGCACTTTTCTCGAAGAAACTTCTTGTTTCTGTTCCTTGACTTTGATCAGGAACATTTCACCTTGGCGATGGAGATACGTTCCAAAGGTTGTCAGTATCAAGTCCATTTTTCCCTCCTGATTTATTTTGGTTTCTATCGCATGAGAATCCCCTTTAATCTTCAATAAGAGGTCTCACCAAAGGTACTGCTCAGCAAATTGTTAAAGAACGAATCAGGCATTTACCCGGCCATCAGCCACCCAAATCCATGACTGACGGCATGACCGAAGGCAAAACCATCCGGCAGTGCCACATTACAAGTCATATGCCCGCTGAAACCCAGCAATTCCTGCCCCTTGTAATGACAGGTGCGTTCGCGCATGTCGGTAAAGGTCGCATAGAGCCGTTCCGGAAACACGACATCCAAGCCCCGCAACGCGGTCAACAGATTCGAGACCAATAACCGATCACGCTCTTTCTGTTTCCCCGCATCGTCCAAGCTCTGATAGCGACGGTAGTTTTCCGAGTTCAGCAACAGCGTCGGCGTGACTAACCGATAGTGGAGCAGTCGCTCGCTAACCCCGAACCGACCCTGATGTAAGGTCAGCGCAGCATCGCTCACCAAAGTAGTCTCCTCGCCGAATTGCAGTTCGAGATCCAGCCAGGGCAACGCCAACAAGCGCCCGGCCGCTTCGCCCCAACCCATCACCAGCCCATGCCCCGCTTTCCAGCGATACTGCACCAGCGGATAGCGATACAAGGGCTTGCCACTCACCGGATCATGCTGATGAAACAGATCATCCGCAAAAGCCGTCGCCAGCACGCCGCGTAACTGCCGAACGCGCCCTTCTGCTCCCCCTTTCAGTTCGCGGTCCCAGCACAACTCAACCTGGGCGCAGGGGATTCTCTTTAAAAGATGCATGTTGCGGGATCCTCCTCATCAAGCCGCAAATCCAACCCGCTTTCGGAGTCGTAATAACCAGGACGCAATAACCAAAATGGCCCGAGCGGTTCAGCATAATCCTCTGGGTGAAAGCCACGTTTTGCATAGACACTCACTGTCCGCTTCTGGATATCTGCGGCCAACGCTCGTAACGATTCACGCCGTTCCCAGCGATCAGCGACCGCTAATGCCTGTTCCATCCGTTCACGTAACCATTCCTCGCCTTCAGCCAATACCAGAAACGCAATCTGTTCAGCTCCGCCGCGTAATAACGTATGCATATCCGGCATTTCTCCCCAACGCGCAAACGCTTCAGTCAAATCTGCACCTGTGTTTTTACGGGCCTTGACCAAATTGAAGTAGCGCTGGCTCAAGGTCAGCACCGATTCTTCAGATACCGCTTTAGCAAGCTCACTCAGCGCTTCACGAGTTATGTCCAGCAAAACCGGATCATAGATCATTCCGGCATAATCGCGTCCAGTCGCGTTACACAGTGCTGTTACCTCAACCCGTCCGCCGTATTCGCCCAAGTGGTTATGACGATTGCAACGCCCAGCAACTTGGATTAACGCATCCAACGGTGCAAAATCACGGATCACTATATCCATATCGATATCGACCCCCGCCTCCACGGTCTGCGTGGACACCACCACGCCCATCTGTCCAGTCTTGATAGCGGCAATCTTCGCCAACCGGTCGCGAGGCGTCACATCAGCGCTAATCAACCACACCGGAATCTCGGGCAAACATTCATCGACGGCTTTCCATACCGCTTTGGCTGACGCACGAGTATTCAGCGTAATCAATGCTCGCCGCCCTTCCTGCTGCCAGTCCAGTACACGCGGCAACAATCCGGCGATGAAATCGTCCAGGCTTCGTGGGCAAAGATGCTGCAAGACCAGCCGGTACCGTCGGAACTCTGAAAAAATTTTAGCAACCTGCGCCGCATCGCCCACCAGTTCGTGCGCTCCAGTCAATAACGCTGGTTGGGTTGCGGACATCAACAACACCCGGCTATTGCCCTCTTCAGTTAGTCCTCGCAGTGCCTGATCCACTACATCCCACAATCGGCATGGCAAGGTTTGCACTTCGTCCAGAATAATCAGTGCGTCCATCAAGGCATGAAAGCGCATCTGATGCCGAGTGCGTGGCGCAAACAACGCCAGCAATAATTGATCGAAAGTGGTCACAATGACTTCGGCTCGCCAGGTATCCAGATAAAACCGTGTGTAGCCCGACCCCAAGGGTTGATCCTCTGACTCGTATTCACGTTGCGATAGTGAGTGACTGGCCAAGAGTCGATCTGATTGCGCGTTGCTTGCCGGATCCAGTCCCAGCAATTGACGATATTCCTGCTCGGTCTGATCGACGATGGACAGAAACGGCAGCGCGATAATAATGCGCGGCGGTGGTCCTTCCTTTGCTAACTGTTCTCGTTGACGCAGCGCCCAAGTTGCCGCTAACAGTGTTTTCCCGGTGCCGGTGGGTAAGGTTAGTGTGCAACAGCGTTCTCCCTGCTCTGCATCATCAACGATTCGCTGACGCAATTGTCGTCGTAAGGCATTCAGCGGCGTCTGCGGCAATTGTGTGAGCCGCTTATCAACCCACTCCGGTCGTAACACCGGGCGTGGTTGTTGAAAATAGCGCCGCAATTTCTCCTCACGCAGCGCCAGAAAGGCTTTATCCGCCTCCAGCAGCAACGAAAAGAGAAACTGCGTCCACAATCGAAAACGCACCGCTTCCGCCAAAGTCAGCGCCTGTAATCGCTCAGCAACTTTCTGCCGCCGAAATAACCAGCGCCGGGCATCCTCAAATTCGCCCTCTGTTCCCTCCAGCGCCAGCCCAGTCGCTTGTCCCAGCGCCTCCCGATTCAACCCTGCCCATTGCTCCAGCAGCAAGTCGTCTTCATCCAATCGTAAGCGATTCTCCAAATAATCCAGCGTAGCGAATCCCGCATGATGACCGGCAATAGCCTGGACCAGCGCCAACGTAGGCAATGCTTCCCAACCTTGAGATTTGGCCCACAGCGTAGCCAGTGCTGCCGATAACGCCGAATGTTCTTTGGCGTGAGCATCACCACGATATTTCAGTGGATTGCGGATATAGGTCTGAAACGCGGGACTGCCCTTGCCGAGATCGTGGCCGCGCGCCAAGGCAGTCAGCATCGGCGCTGTTTCCGGGCGTCGTTCGCGGGTCTGTTGGGAATGGCCAGCCAGCAGAAATTCTGCTGATGCCCGCACCTGCGCGAGATGTTGTCGCAGTTGCAGGGTCGGCTGATAGTGGGAAAGCAGAAGGTCGTCGTTCAAAGGAATAATCCCGTCCAGTTACCAGTTTGCCAAGCAACGTCCGTTTCTACCGGAAACGGTTGTCCACGATGTTCCAGATAGTAAGGAACATGGCGGAAAACCCGCTCGGCGCTAACGCTATGCGGCAATCTCAGGAGATGAACACCAAGGCCATCGGTTGCGACCAGACCTACCTTCTCAGCGGGGCATAACCCCTGCACGATATGGCGACCGGCTGGCAACGGCTTGGCGGTCTGGCAGGCCACAAACTCTACATCGCACAGCAATTCCGACAGACCCATGCACGGGCTGAAGTGCCAGCGTCGCTCTCGAATCCGCTCGACCAGTTCGGCAAAACGCGCCGGTTGCTCCGGCCAGGCGATCTGCACCCGGAAATCCGGCTTGAGCAACCATTCCTGATTCAGCAACGTCGCCTTTTCCGGGGCGGGATTCTCCGTACCCCGTTGATTGCGCTTGACCTCCCACGGCAATGCCGTCGGCGGATCTTTACGCAATTTGACTCGATGCCAGAACCGCGAGGGAACCGCGCCGCCTACTGCGACCCGAATTTCGGCTAATTCAATCGCAAGCGCGTCCTTTTCCAAACCGAGAATCGCCGCCAACATGCCCAACACTGCTGTTCGCGGCGGCGCGGGATAACTAAGAGCGTTCACGTTGGCCTCGGCGCGCAGGAAGTGACCGTATTTGGCCGACCAGCGAAAACTAAGGATGTCCATGATCCTGCTCACACGGCTTGATCAAAACCAAGCGGCCGCCAGTCGCCAGGAATGCCGGCACCAACAAATTGCAGATCGGGTGACAACTCATAACGTACTTGAGCAATACGGGCGCGTTGACCGTTTAATCGCTCCAATAGCCGCGACAGATCGACCCGGTAGTCATCCGGTGATGCCCAAGCACGTTCTGGTTTACCCGTCGCCGCTTGCAACTTGACGTAATCCATCAGGTTGCCGAACTGAAATTCTTCACCCGGCTGATATTCGACTGATAGCAGCAGGCGAGGAACCTGGCCGATCTTGGTGCGGGTATTGCCGGCAGAACGAACGCCATTCCATAGCGCCCGTAGCAATGCGTCGTAATCAGCGTCAGTCATCCGTGACTTTTTCGCGGCGTGTTCATTGGCGATTCCGTGAAAAGCGATCAGGGCATAACGCAACGCCGCGTAGTTGGTAAAAGTGCCCTGCTTCTTCTCCTCATCGCTACCAAACACCGAGGTGCCCTGAATCTGGATTTCCTCCGCCTCATGCAGCACCTCGCCCATGTTGAACTGTACCGCCCCGGTCAGGGTCTTGGGCAACGGTTTCGGCTCCCAGTCATCCTGTTTCTTGAACGCCAGCGAAGAGCCAAACCAGCGAGCATCGATGAAGGCGTCCAGCAGGATGTTGACCAGTTCCTCGCCATTGGCTTTGGCCTTGCCGACTTTTTCCAGATGATGTGCTACTCGCCCGGTCAGATTCGTGGTGCGGCCCTCAATATTGCCGACCAGAATCTCTTGGCCCTGCGCTGCGAGATAATCGCGAGCAAAGCGTTTCAGTCGCACGTCAGTAACGTAGAACCGGCCATCGGGCAGGCTGCGCGGACGGTTTTCATCGGGATCACCATTCGGATTGCCCATCCGGATGTCATAGATAAATAGCGGTTCCCGGCGAGAAGAGAGCGTAGACATGGATTAATCCTTGTTTGTCCTGGGCTTGGAAGGGAGTACATCGACCATGACCGACTGGCCGAGCAATAAGAAATAGCAGGTAGTCGTGTTATCCAGCGTAATGGCATTGCCCAATTGCTTACCGCCGAGCCGACCCAAGTCTTGAATTAGCACCCGGACATCGGCGTTGGCTTCGGTTTCATAGGTCAGTAATTTCTCGCGGACTTTGTTATAGAGTTCTGGCAGGTCGCGGCCATTAATGTTGAGTCGCTTAAGCCAAGTCAGCGCATTGGAAGCAACATTCACACCCCGTACTGCCTGCACTTGCAGCACCTTGCCGTACAAAATGCCAAGGATGAAGGTGAACGCTTTTTCCGGGCTGTTCAGGCCGGAGCCGGGCTGAAAATACGGCTTGAGCGCCGGTAGAGAGGGTTCAAATAGATCATCGGTCGTTTCCATTGGTAATACTCCAGTTAGGTCCAGGTAATAGAGAATGCGGGCCAAGTGACGGACCCATCCGGCCAGCGTCCAGTAACGGGTTTGCTTGCCGCTTTTCTCGCTATAGCCTTCATGCAGCAAAGCCCAGGTATTGTCGGTTTCAGCGATGTCGTCCAGATACCAGCGGGCGGTGGTCAGGATTTCGCGCCATAATCCAATCTGCGCCGTGCCTAGCAGCGAGCCGTGGTAAATCACCTCGGCTAATTGCCGCTTGACCGTGAACAAACGGCTGCTGTCATTTACTTTGGCGGCTTTCCGGCCACCGGGACGTTTCAGCAAGACCAATAACAGGTTCAAACCTAAATCAAAGCGGGCATCGTCGATGGGATAGCGCGGGGCGAGCGCGTGATTCCAGCCATTGGCCTGTTGGTTGTATTTCGCCAGTTGACGCAAGCGGGACGGCAAAATGTCATTGACCACGCCACGCACTTCGTCAACCACTTGGCCGAAGGTGGCCCAGAGAATGTGCAGCACGACTTGAGCGTCATTTCGCCCTTTTATGAATTCCAACAGATCCTTTTCGTGTGAGTCCAGTAACGGGTCTGCTTGCGCAATTTTGTCGCCATCCAGAATTTTCAGATATTTCCGCCAGTCTTCGAGAAACTGGCGCTTGCCGTCAGGATTACCCAGCAGACTGGGAATCAATAGCGCTTTATCGCCGGCTACATTGCCGAGAAATTGACCGAGCAGATGATTCTTGAAGACATAGAGTAAATCCGCACAATCGAGGCACAGGCCATAGCCCTTCCAAGCTTCGCCAGTATCCAGTCCTGGAAATGCGCCCGCTCGATCCATATTGGCGAAATTAAGGCCAGTGCCACGCAGGTTCGGATACACTGTGACTCCAGTCGCCCCGCAAAGTGGACAATCGGCAGGGTCGTGTGCAGCGGCTTCGCCAGTGACATATTTGATGTTTGCCAACGCATGAGCCAGGTAAGCCTGATACTCAGCACGATCGCCCGGCCAGTGTCCAGCAGCGTCCACAACGCTAAGAAATACGGTCTCCTTTTCCGGGATCAGGCGGATTGCTGCTGCCAGCGTGTGCGGATCCGCCTGATCGGAACCGACCGGATGCGCAGTATCGCCGTAGACCAATGCCTGGCTTTGAAACAGAACGGTGCAGGCTTCCTGAAAGTAGCCGCTCCATGTTGCAGTACTTCCGGCCTGCGCCATGAACCCTTTTTCAGTGGTGTTCTGGATTTTAAGCTTCGGACCATAGGGCGGTTTTTCCTTAGATATGCTGGTGCGTTTGAAGACCGGCCCCAGTGCTGCTGCCTGAGAGCCACTGGGTTTATTGAACGGTAACCGCCGTCGCTTAGCATCATCGAGTTCTTCAACCCACATGCGCACCACGCCCGGTTGATCCGGTATCGCTTGTAATAAATAAACGCGGGGAATTTTCTCCGAAGCCTCTACCAGCAGTGGCGCAAGTTGCTCGCCATGCCGGGCGCGAATTTCATCTAAACCCAAGCCATTCTCCCCAGCACGATGATTCAATTCCAACAACGCCAGTTCCCGCATCGTTTCCAACATGGTATTTGTCTCCTGAACATCCAAATATTCGATACAGCCTGTCACGCTCAGCGCGCCTTGTCCGACCTGACAAGCTTGTCGGTGGCTTTCAATCCAGCGATTGAGCGAATGACTCAATCTCTTTCTTGTGGTATGAATACCCTCATCATGGTTTTATGAATTAATGGGGTAGGTATGGCTCAAGTCACCATTCGCCATTTACAAGAAGAGGTTGAGATACGTCTCCGGCAGCGTGCAACTCTGCATGGCTGCAGTGTGGAAGAAGAAATACAACGCATCCTGCACGATGCAGTAAAAGAAGAGATTCCGCTTCAGAAAGGCCTGGGTTCACGCATTGCCGCCCGCTTCGCCCAATCGGGGTTGACTGATGACCTGCCCGAATTGCATGGGCAAATCCTTTACCCCATTGACTTTGCTCCATGATCATCCTGGATACCAATGTCTTGTCTGCATTGATGCAAACGAGCCCGAAGCGGTTGTCGTGCGCTGGCTGAACCAGCAGCCTGCCGAGACCATCTGGATAACCAGTATTACCCTGTTTGAAGCGCGCCTGGGTCTGTCACTGTTAGCCGATGGTCGACGGCGGCGCACTTTGGAGGCGGCGCTTATCCGTGTGTTGGAAGAAGACTTGGCAAATCGTGTGCTGTCTTTCGATAGCGATGCTGCTCTCCATACCGCGATGCTAGCAGCCGGTAGACAAAAAGCGGGGCGGCCGGTCGATATTCGGGATACTTTGATTGCCGGCATCGTGTTAGCAAACCATGCAACCTTGGCGACCCGTAATCTCAAGCACTTTGAAGGAATATCAGCGGTCAATCCCTGGGATTGCACGGATATCCCGTAAATCATTGCAATTCACTCCCGCAATGCCGCGATTTTTTCCTTACGTTCCTTCTTCCTCGGGCCGCTGCCCCAACCGACATAGCTGAATACTTTCTCGGCCAGATTCGCCAACGCCTCCCGATCCGCTGGCAGCCACTCCAGGCCGTCTTTAAGCAACCGGTTGGTTTGGTTGATCAATTCACCACCGGCTTCCTTGACGTTGTGTTCCTGGTCAGCCTTGAATCGCTGTTGCAGCGCCCGCAAGGCCCGCTGTTCCTGACTCAGCGTTGCCTCCTCAGCCTGCGCCGCCGCTTGTTCCGCTTTCTTCTGCAAGCTTGTCACGGCGCTTTCGTATTCCAGCATCCGCCCATAACCGGCTGCGGTTTTAGCGCCCGCCCCCAGCCAGTCCAGCGCCTGTTTCAGCGCCGCAAACACCTGGGGCAATTCATTGGCAAATTCCGGGCAGCGCGGCGCAACGCCAAACAGCAACTTGGCTTCTTTCACCACCAGAAACGGTACCGGCACCGGGCTATGCCAGTCGGCAGGAATGCGCCTATGCGGCTCCTGGCAAGGCTCACCGATCTTTCCACCTTGTTCGTACCACTGATCCATGTGCGGGGTCATCACATCAGCCGCCAGCGTCACCGGTTCCACCGGCAATGCATCGAAGAACCGAAAGCAACCGGCCTGTTCAGTCGTACCAAACCAGTCGTTCAGTCGCCGCGCTTTTTCCTCGTTGTTCAGCGACTCATCCCAAACCTCGACCCAGGCCTTGACCAATCCTTTCACGCCACTGCCCGCCAGGTAGGGAACGCCCAGAGTGTGATGCCAGGTCAAGCCATTCTCGACCGGATGCGGCAGGCCCAGACCAGTAGCGAAATGCCAGTCGGTTTTGAACACGGCGCCCCGTCCGCCTAGGGTGGTGATCAGCGCCAAATGCCGTAACGCCTGCGCTTCCAGGACTTCACGCGAACCGGTGCGCTGGGCGTTTTCGCTGACCCACTGGCGTTTACCGTCTTCAGGAATTTCCCAGTCATCGTCGTTATACCGGTTGAAAAAACGGTTGTACCAGAGTCCCCGGTTGCCATCCGTCGCTAATACGGGTGGTACGTCAAGTCGATACAGAGGCAGGTTCATACAGACGCCTCCTCTTCACGGGCCAGAAACGCGCTGGCCAGCTTCTTGACCCAATCGAGAAACAACATCGCCTCGGTCTGTGCGGCGAGATAAGTATCCATATCCGATTGCGTAACGCCCTCCAGCAGATCCGTCTTGCCGGAAAACGGTTGATCCGTTTGACTCAGCCAGTCGCCCAGCAGCTTGTAAAGCCGATAATAAGTGTGATCTGGCCCCTTGCGCCGATAGAACGCTGCCGTTTGCCCCAAGCCATTGGCATGGATCATGAACGGCATGGCGCTGGCGTAGCTGTTGAATTCCTTTTGTTTCTTTAGTTCGTCTTTCCACTCGTCCGCCAACGCCCGAATCCGCTGTAAAGCGAAGTGCGCGCGGCGTTGTTGCAAGGTGGCGTTCGGGAGCACAGTGTCTTGTTCCCCTTCTTGGTTAAGGAGGGGTGGCGACGTTGGCGCCGGGGTGGTTGGCTCAGGCGGTGTCAGAGGCGCTGACTTTTTTTCAACCTTACTTTGTGGTGCTGTTTGCCGTTGTTCTTTGCGGTGTTTTTTAGGCATCGCTCAACCCTCCTCCCGGCAAATCGTCACTTTGCACCAGCCCATGCCTACCGTCTCATTGCCACCCAGTTGCAGATAGGGCCGGACGAACAGATCCTGCGTAATGTGGTTGAGCACTTCCACGGCGGTCTTGGTTTCGCCCTTAACCCGCGCCGCCTGTGCATACAAGCTCACATACAGCACCGTGTCAGAGGGCAGGCTTTCCTCGTACCAAAGCGCCCCCGGCTTGACGGTTTTGGTTTGATTGTTGATGCAAACATGCGGATTCACCGGCGTGGCGAAACGCGCCAGGTGACTGAACCGGTCATCGTTCACGACCACCAGTTGCCGTTGCAGCGCGGCGGCGGCGTCCTCCCGACCCATCAACCGGGCCAGCGCCGTAGTGACTCCGCCCAAATCGGCGGACTTCACCGTGAATCTGAATTCTTCCAGGAACAGGGCATTCGCTGCACTTTCCGAGGTTAGCGCCTAGTGGGCTGACACAGAAGTTTTGACAGGTTCAGAGGTTTCTAGGTCCACCGGGGTTTCAGAAGATTTCAAGGGAGGATAGAGGCGCTTGAGTTTGACCCGGGCCAAGTCGGTGCCGAACTGCCAG
>Ga0209607_1001891_pt1 | contig 17291 bp, 14 predicted proteins | sample AD_UKC117_MetaG_FD_184413 | JGI IMG/M metagenome (GOLD analysis project Ga0209607, IMG submission 184413) | Active sludge microbial communities of municipal wastewater-treating anaerobic digesters from Hong Kong - AD_UKC117_MetaG (SPAdes)... | ecosystem: Engineered > Bioreactor > Anaerobic >... | reverse complement strand
CGATGAACGAGCCTGGGCGGTGAGCGCGTCTGGTTTTCGTGACACGGCGCGGGTGGCGGGGACCGATCCGCAGATGATGCTGGACATTTTGCTGACGAATCGCCCGGCCGTGTTGGCCCAATTGCAGCGATTCCAGACGGAGGTAACGGCCGTTACCGACCTGCTGCAAAGCGGCGACGAAGCCGCCCTAGCCGCCTGGCTGGCCGAAACCCAACGCGAATACCGGGAGTATAGAACGATGAAGGATGAACGATGAACGATGAATGCAACCGTTCCCCGTTCATCATTCATCGCTCATCGTTTTCTGGAGGGTGCAATGTACATGCTGATGATGGTGCTGGATGACAGCACGCGGTTGAATGAGGTGCTGCAGGCGTGGATTGGCGCGGGGGTGCGCGGGGTGACCATTTTGGAGAGCACCGGCATTCATCGTGTGCTGCCGCGCGAAGCCGCCGGGCCGATGTTTGCCGGATTTAGCCAGATGTTTGGCAGCGGCCGGGTGGGGCACAATACCTTGTTTGCGGTGATTGACGAGATGGCCGTGGCGGAAACGGCCGTTGCCGCCACCGAAGCCGTCCTGGGCGACCTGTCTCAGCCCCACACCGGCATCATCTTTGCCTTGCCGGTTGCCAAAACCTGGGGCATGCCCGAACCCTACGCCAGCGAATAATTGCCCCATGTCAACGATCAACGACCTAACAGCTGGCAGCTTAAAGCTAACAGCTAACAGCTAACCCCATGATCTGGATCAAATTTGCAATCACGGCGGCCATCGTAGTGGTGGCGGCCATCAAATTAGCGGAATACGGCGACGTGATCGCCGTGCGTACAAAGCTGGGCGGCCTGTTTGTGGGCACGATTTTTTTGGCAGGGGCCACATCGTTGCCGGAATTGATCGCCTCGATCAGCTCCTTCCAATTGGGCGCGCCGGACCTGGCGGCGGGCAATTTTTTGGGCAGCAACATGGTCAACGTGGTGCTGCTGGCGTTGGTGGACCTGATCAACTATCAGGTGCCGCTGCTGCGGCGGGTGGCCCTGAGCCACGCCCTGACGGCCGCGCTGGCCTCCGTGCTAATGGTCATTGCCGCCATCTTCATCCTGGCCGACATCGACATCACGATTGGCTGGGTGGGTGTGGAGAGTCTGGCGCTGATTGGCCTGTATTTTGGCGGCATCTGGCTCATCCAGCGCGAAAATCGCGGTCCGGTGGCGGCGACGGCGGCCACGGCCGTTGAACCCGCGCCGGGTTTCCCCTCTCTCAAAGTGGGCCTGACCGGATTTGCCGCGGCGGGAGCTGTGCTGGTGCTGGTCGTGCCGCAGTTGGTGGCCAGCAGCACTGAAATTGCCGTGATCACCGGCCTGGGCACAGGCTTTGTGGGTACGGCGCTGCTCAGCGTGGTCACCTCGCTGCCGGAACTGCTGGCGGCGCTGGCGGCCATGCGCATCGGCGCGTTTGACATGGCCGTGGGCAATTTGTTTGGCTCCAGCGTGTTTAACATGCTGGCGCTGGGCATGTCGGACTTCTTTTATACGAACGGCCGTTTCCTCGGGGCCATCGATCCCAATTTTGCCCTGGTGGCGCTGCTGGGCTTGCTGCTGACCAACATGGCGCTCATCGGCACGCTGGCGCGGGTGGAACGTAAGATTTTGTTCATCGAAGTGGACGCCATCGGCATCATCGTGGTCTATTTGCTGGGGATGTATCTGTTGTTTATCAAGGGAATTGGCTAATTTTGCGCGAAGAGAGTAAGGCTGCGGAACGACAGCACAAAGCGGGCCGGCTGCGCTGGTGGGAGTGGGCGCTGCTGCTGGCGGGTCTGGCGGTGATGGCGGCGCAGGCGGCGCTGGCTTCGCCGCTGAAATCGGCGGCGTTTGACGAAGAGTACCACCTCGCCGCCGGGTATGCCTACCTGAAAACCGGCGATTTCCGCATGTCCACCAGCCATCCGCCGCTGGTGGACACGCTCGGCGCGCTGCCGCTGCTGCTGCTGGACAAGATCACGCTGCCCACCGATGATCCGTCCTGGGCGGCCAGCGATTATTTCCTCTTTTCCGACGTGTTTATGTGGCAGGCCAACGACAACGCGCAGGCGATGTTGGTGCACGGCCGTGTCGCCATCATCGCTCTGGCTGTGTTGCTGGCGGCGGTGTTGTTTGTCTGGGCGCGGCAGATGGCCGGGCCGGCGGCCGGCTGGATCGCCCTGGTGTTGGCTGTGTTTGAGCCGAATCTGATTGCGAACGGCCGTCTGCTGACCACCGATTTGGGCCTGGCGCTGTTTATAACCCTGACGATGTGGCGCTTGTGGGTCTGGCTGGAACGGCCGTCGCGCCGCAATCTGATCCTCACCGGCATCCTGGCAGGCTGCACAATGGCCGCCAAATTTACCGGCGTGATGGTCTGGCCGATGATGGCGGGGGTGATGGGGATTTGGAGATTGGAGACTGGAGATTGGAGAGTGCGCCCGCGCCAAAGTCTCCAGTCTCTAGTCTCCAGTCTCTTTTTCATGGCCCTGGCCGCCTATGCCACCCTCTGGGCCATCTACCGCTTCGACTTTGGGCCGATTCCGGGCAGCAGTTTCCCGCTGCCGATTCCTGCGCCGTTTTATCCCTACAGCCTGTGGGACACGTTTCGGGTGATTGAGGAGCAGCCGAAGGCGGCGTTTTTACTGGGGCAGGTGTCGGACCGGGGCTGGTGGTATTACTTCCCGGTGGCCCTGGCGCTGAAAACGTCGCTGCCGCTGCTGGGGCTGACGGCCGTCGGCCTGTTTATCGCCGCGAAAGACAAAGGGTGGGGGAAAACGGCCGTGCTCTGGCTGCCGCCGCTGCTCTTCATGCTCCTGGCCATGACCGGCCGCATCACCATCGGCTACCGCCACATCCTGCCCGTCGTGCCGTTTCTCATCATGCTAGCGGCGCAGGTAGGGGGGAGACTAGAGGCTAGAGACTGGAGATTATGGCGTACACGCAGTGCTCAGTCTCCGGTCTCCAGTCTCCTACTTATTCTGCTCCTCCTCTGGCACGTCGCCGGCTCCCTGCGCCTGTGGCCGCATCAGGAAGCGTACTTCAACGAACTGGCGGGTGGGCCAGAGAATGGCAGCCAGCTATTGGTCGATTCCAACGTCGATTGGGGGCAAGACCTCATTTTCTTGCACCAACTGCTGCTGGAACGGGGCATTGGCGAGGTGTACTTGAGCTATTTTGGCACGGCTCTGCCTGAAAAATATGGCGTTGTGTACAAGCCGCTGCCCGGTTTTATGCGCTTCACGGCCGGGGCGGAAATCGACGCCTACAACCCATACACGCCGCCGCCAGGCTGGTACGCCATCAGCGAAACGAGCAGGCGGCTGGGTTTGATGCTGCAAAACACCGATCTATTTGCCTATTTTCAAGACAAGGAGCCGGTGGCTTGCGCCGGCTATTCGATTTGCCTGTACCGGGTGGAGTATCCGGCGGGCGTGCCGGTGGATCGGGTGGTGGTGGCCGACGGCCGTTCCGTTTCCGATATGGCGCCGGAAGAATTGGGGGTGGTGAACGGCCGTCGCCTCATCGCCAAATGGGTGCAGCCGCCGGGCGAGATTTACCCGTTGGGCGAGGGGTTTGCGCGTCCAGAAGGATTTGTGCCGGTGGCGGCAAACTTTCACGGGGCGTTTGAACTGGTGGGTTATGTGATAGAAGGAGGGGAAACGGCCGTGGCCCCCGGCCAACCCATCAACCTGACCCTGTATTGGCAGGTTGGCTCCGGCCAGGTCGCCACGCCCAGCCCCAGCCAGGCCGCGCCGCTGGCCGCCTTTGTCCACCTTTCCGGCGCAGACCCGGCGCAAATTGTAGCCCAATTCGACGGCTGGCCGGCAGCGCTGACCGGTCTGGAGCCGGGCGATATCATCGTCCAGCCGGTGACACTAACCGTTCAGGAAACGGCCGTGCCGGTAGACTACACCATGCGCGTGGGCCTCTATTCACCGCAGTCCGGCCAACGGCTGCCCCTCATCTCGCCTGTCGGGGCCGGCGACGCTTTTCAACTGGCCTCTGTGCAGATTGCCCCGCCCCGTTAAACAGGTTCCCTTTGCCTCGGAACCATATCTCCCGGCTGCGGCATCATTTCTCCCGCTGCGAAACCGTTCCTACCGGCCGTGCAGCCGGTTAAGAATGATCATCTGGCAACACAAAAAGGCTCACCAGGTCTGGTGAGCCTTTTCGCTTTATGGAGGAAAGTCGAAAAAGATGGGTCCATTCTGCCAGAATGGACCCATCAGGGAATGGCTTATAGGTTATGGGACGTAATCGACTACCGGATAGCCGGCTTCCGCCCAGGCGGCGAAGCCGCTCTTCAGACTCTGCACGTTGGTGTAGCCATATGACCAGAGAATGGTCATGGCGATGGTGGAACGGTGGCCGCTGCCACAGTAAACCACAATCGGCGCATCCAGATCGGCCGGCCACATGTCTTTGTCGGCGATGAACTGTTCCAACGGGATGTTCAGCCAGCGTTCCGGATCGTGCTCAATGATGCCGTTTTCTTCCAATTCCGACACTTTACGCACGTCGATGAGGATCAGGTCCGGGTTCTCGCCTTGGGCCAGGAACAGGTCGTCGACGCTGATGCCGCCAAAGCCGTCGGGTACGTTGTGCAGCATGGCGCTCATGGCTTCCACCATGGCCGGGTCCGGTTCGGCCGCGTTCAAGGCCACCAGTTCAGGTAGTTCACCTTCGGCGATGGGGTAACCAGCTTCCACCCAGCCGCCAAAGCTGCCGCCCTTCAGACCTTTTACGTCTTGCCAGCCCATGGCTTCCAGCGCCGTCAGGGCGATGGTGCAGCGCCAGCCGCTGCCGCAGTAGCTGACGATGGGCGTGTCGAAGCTGGGCAGGTATTGGATATTGTCGGCCACTTCGCGCAGCGGAATGTTGACCGCGTTTTCGATCCAGCCGTTTTCTTCTAATTCAGCCGGTTCGCGCACGTCCAGCAGGAAGAGGTCGCCGCCCTCGACGATCAGGGTGTTGAGGTCTTCGAGGCCGATGGTGTTGTACGCTTCCATGCTGTCCAGGAAAGTCTGGAAGGCGGTGTCCAGGTCAACGGCGGCGGTTTCAGGCGCACCGATGGCGGGGTAACCGGCCTCTAACCAGGCGGCGTAACCGCCCTTCATGCTGCGGACGTCGGTGTAGCCATTGGCCCAGAGCATGGTCATGGCGATGGTGGAGCGATGGCCGCTGCCGCAGTAGGTGACGATGGGTGTGTCCAGGTCGGCGGGCCATTGGTCTTTGTCGGCGATGAATTGTTCCAGGGGGATGAAGGTGACGTTGGGGGCGTCGATGTAGCCTTTTTCTTCGACTTCGCCGGGGGTGCGGACGTCGATCAGCAGCAGATCGGGGTTGTCGACCAGTTCGGTGGAGAGGTCATCGACGGAGAGCGCGCCAAAGCCATCGGGGATGTTGTGGAACATTTCCTGGGCGGCGGCGACAACGGCCGTGTCCGGCTGCGCTTTGTTCAATTCCACCAGGGCCGGAATCTCACCTTCGGCGATGGGATAGCCAGCTTCCACCCAACCGGCATAGCTGCCTTCTTTCAGGCCGAGCACGTTCTCCCAGCCCATGCCTTCCAGCGCCGTCAGGGCGATGGTGCAGCGCCAGCCGCTGCCACAGTAGCTGACGATGGTGGTGTCTTCGCTGGGCAGGTAGGCGATGCTGTCGGCCACCTGGCGCAGGGGAATGTTGACCGCGCCTTCGATCCAGCCATTTTCGGCCAGCTCGCCCGGTTCGCGCACGTCCAGCACGTAGACGTTGCCTTCGGTGAGCATCTCGTTCAGGGCTTCGACGCCGATGGTGTTGTAGGCTTCCATGTCATCCAAGAAGACCTGGAATCCGGCGTCCAGTTCGGCCATGCCTTGTTCGAGTGAAACTTCTTCCACCATCGGTTCATCGGTGGGAACGGCCGTGGGCTCTTCCATCGGCGCTTCGGTGGGGATTTCGGCCACAGTCGGTTCCGCCGCCGGTTCCTCGACAACCGGCGCAGCTTCTTGCACGGCCGGTTCGCTGGTCGTGGCCGCGCCGCCGCAAGCTACCAGGGCCAGCCCTAAAATCAGCAACAAAACAAGCAATAAACGGTTATTTTTCATCTTAAGCTCCTCTTTTTAACATTTAGACGGAATTAAGGGGTTTGTTCCGTCGTGGTTAGTGTGTTGGTGGTGGTCAGGCCGCTTGTCACGGTGATGTTCATCGTCGCGGTTATCTCCGCAATTGGAACCGGGATTCTGTCGACAATGACGGGGCGATTGGCTTCCACCTCGTTCGGATAAACTTGATCAACGGTTAAGAACAAATCGGCGTTGCCATGGCAGGCGTCGCAGGATGCGGTTTGCGGCGTTTCCCGCTGGATGTTATGCGGGGTGGTATACACCCAGGTGGGCAGGGCATTGAGATTGGGCAGCAGGTTATCGCCGTAAAACGCAAAGCTGTCGGCGGCTACAGGCACGTGCCGCAGGGTCACATAATTGTAGGGCCTGTCAAAACTTTTCAGCGGATTCAGGCCGATCTTGAAGTCCAGGTAAGATCCATCCGTCGCAAAAAACGGGTTGCCGGTCGTTTCGCTGATGGCCACGTGGCAGCCATCGCAGCTGGTGTAGGCCACAGAGTGGCAGACCTGGCAAGATAGGTCGGCGCCATGTACCTGGTGCATTTCAATGTCGTCCTGGCCGATGGCGGCGGTGATGTGGCAGGATTCGCAGCGCGGCGATTGCACGCCATCATAGCGGTGATTGGCTGGGGCCACCATTTGCGCTTCGGGGCCGGTGTGGCATTCCTCGCAGGTGGCCGGTTGGCCGTGCATTTCGTGGCCGGTGTGGCAGTCGACACAGGCCATGCGCCCCTGGCGGAAGTGGACGTCGGCTTGCAGATCTTCGTGTTTGCCCAGGTATTCGTTGCCGACGCGGCTGCCGTGGCAGGCGGTGCAGTTGCGCGTGAGCGAGGGCGTTTCATTAAACATGTGCCCTTCAATCAGCCCGCCGCCGACCAGGGCCGGCTGGCTGACGTGGCAGTCGCCGCAGGTGGCGTGGCAGCTTGAGCAGTGGTTGCCGAACATTTCCGCGATGACTTCGTGGTCTTCCGGCGCGGTGCGCTGGTTGAGCACGGTCCAATAGCCGGCCAGGTTGTCGTGCAGGTTGTTTTCGTTCAGGGCCACCACGTCGGGGTGGCATTCCTGACAGTAAATCTCGGGCTGATCGCTGGGGCGGGCCACCAGGCCGGTGTGGGCCTCTTGTTTGTCGGCCGATTGCACGCCGCCGTGGCAATCCTGGCAGGGGATCTGGCCGTGAACACTTTCCGGGTACGTTTCACTGTCGACGAGTACTTTTTCCCAAGGCTCCAACGGAGCCACCTCGCCCCCTCAGCCTTCGCCTTCGTTTTCGCTGATGACTTCTTCGACGGGATCGGCTGTCTGGATGAGTTCGTCTTTGTCGATGTGGCAGATCAGGCATTCGTCGGTGGGCTGGGGCTCGGTAGTGGGGGAGGGGGGCACGGCCGTTTCTTCTGTGGGCGCGGGGACAACGGCCGTTGGCTCCAGGTCGACAGATTGCATAGCGACGATGGCGTCGGCCGGTGAGGCGCCGGAACAGGCCGTGGTCAGCACGGCCGTTGCCAGCAGCATGACGAGCGTGACGATGGATATTGAGCAAATTGAGCGGATGGCTGTCTTCTTCAACACAGACTCCTATCTGGTTATCAGTGAAATTTTTCACTATCAGTATAATCGAGCGCAGGGGGAAGGCAATAGCTAGACAAGGTTTTACTTATAGGTTTTTCTTCTGGTAACCCATAAGCAAAAGCAATGGAAGCAGATTCCTTGACTATTGAGTTCCTAATGCTTTTTGTTACAATATTCACAAATAGGGCTTGAGATCTATTTGGAAACAGAATTATGTTAGATACACACCAGTTAAATGTCTTCCTGGAAGCGGCGGATACCCTGAATTTCACGCAGGCGGCACAGCGGCTGCACATGACCCAGCCCAGCGTGAGCCAGCACATTCAGGCGTTGGAGCAGCATTTTGGCACACCGTTGTTTAATCGCGTTGGGCGGTACATTGAGCTGACCGATGCCGGGCAGGCGCTGCTGCCTTTGGCGCGCGAAATGGTCAATCGCTCCGTTCTTATTGAAGAAACGATGAAATCTTTGGAAGGCGAGGTGCACGGCCATCTGTTGGTGGGCTGCAGCACTACGCCGGGGAAATATGTCTTGCCCAGTCTGCTGGCTGACTTTCATCGCCGGTATCCTAAAGTGCGCGTGTCTTGCCATGTGGCCTCGCAGCAGCATGCTTTGCAGATGGTGTGCGATGGCGAGGTGCATTTTGCCCTGGCCAGTGCGCCGTACATCGCCTGTAAGGATGTGGAATTTATCAAATACATGACGGACGAGGTGATCTTGATCGCGCCGATGGATCATCCCTGGGCTTCCCGCGACGAAATCGAATTGGACGAGTTGTACGAGGCGGATTTTATCTTTCGGGAAGAAAGTTCGGGCACGCAAACGGCCGTGCGCGAAGCTTTAGCCGCCCTGGACGTCGATGTCAATCAACTGGAAACTATCTTAATTCTGGGGAATTCGGAAGCGATTGCCCTGGCTGTGCAAGAAGGGCTGGGCCTGGGCTTTGTCTCCAGCATTGTCTATACGCGGCTGGTGCAGGGCAGCGTTGTGCCGGTCAAAGTGCGGGGTTTGAGCATTTATCGGGATATTTATCTGGGGTGCCACACGCGCCGTCCGCCATCGGTGGCTCAATCTGCGTTCTGGGAGCTGATCATTAACCGGGAAGAGAATTTGCCGGTGGACCAGCAGATAGAGCCGGAAACGGCCGTTGTCTAAAAGAGGTAACATGATGAAACGATTATCAAGATCCCTCAACTGGCCGCTTGTGTTAGGCCTGATTGTGGGGTTGCTGAGTCTAGTCTTGACGGTTAATCTGGCCGCCGCTGCGCCCAAGCAGCAAGAAGGAGATGGCGAGACCACCGAAACACAACAACCTGTGCAAGAGTGCCAGGAGTGCCATCTGGACGTCAAAAGCCATTGGGAAGACAGCCCCCATGCGCATGCCTATGACGATCCTTATTTTCAGGAAAAATGGGTGAGCCTGGGAAAACCAGGCGAATGCCTGGCCTGCCATACCACCAATTATCAACCGGCCACCGGCGAATTTGACGCCGAAGGTATCGCCTGCGAAGCGTGTCATGGCGAAGTAACCGGCGAGCACCCGCCGGCCGTCGTCTCGATTAAGGCAGACACCGAATATTGCGGCACCTGCCACACCACCACCTTAGGCGAATGGCATCAGACTAGCCACGCCACAGCCGAGATTGGCTGCATGGACTGCCACGACCCGCACAGCCAGGGCCAACTCTTTGAGGTTTCTGACGATCTGTGCATCAACTGCCACAAAGATTCTATGGAAGCTTATCTGGAAGATTTGCATGTGCAGCAGGGCATTGGCTGCGTTGATTGCCATGCCCTGGTCATCCCGCCAGAAGTGCCTCCTGATGATGGCATTGTGCCCACCGGTCACGCTTTCAACATCACTCCGGCAACCTGTGTGGCCTGCCACACGGATGCGCTGCATTCCGGTTTCCACCTGCCCGGCTATGAGAACGGGGCCAAGGCAGCGGCCAATGGCGAGGAAGCAATGCCCGTGCTTTTACAGGCGGATGAAGCGCCGCAGGGGCAGGAAATGCTGACCCATGAGCAGCAAATTCAGGCTTTGGAAACGGCGTTAGCCAGTCAAAATGTAACGTTGATCTTCCAGGGCGGGCTGGTTGGCCTGGTTTTGGGCGGTTCGACGGCCTGGTTTGTTTCGCAGAATATCCGGGCGCGTGAACTGGAGAAGAAAGAAAATGACGACGACAAGCCAGAAGAATAAGCAGTCGTCTTTGTTGTCCCGGCGCGATGTCTTAAAAATTGCCGGGGCGACAGGCGGAGCGATACTCCTTTCGCGGGCGTTTACGTCTGGTCCGTTGTCGGCCGATTCCATTTCCGGCCTGGCGCGAACGACGCATGCGAGCGCTGCGCACGAATGGCACATGGGCATCGACCTGGACAAGTGCATTGGCTGCCAGTACTGTCTGTGGGCCTGTCAGGCAACCAACGACGTGCCGGATGACGAGATGCGGTGGAACGTAGGATTTCCGGAGCGCACGGAGAATGGGACTGATTTTTTCATGACACGGCCGTGTCTGCACTGCCAGGAAGCGCCATGTACCAAGGTTTGTCCGGTAGGCGCCACCTGGGTGCGCGAGGATGGCATCGTCGCCATGGATTATGACCGGTGCATTGGCTGCCGCTATTGCGAAGTAGCCTGTCCCTATGACGTGCGGCGCTTCAACTGGAGCGTGTCGACGGCCGAGAATCCCTATGATCCCACCTGGGGCACGCCGGAAGTGGCGCGCCGGCCGCGTGGCGTGGTGGAAAAATGCACGTTTTGCGTCCATCGTATCGATCGTGGGTTGGAACAAGGTCTGACGCCGGGCGTTGACCCACAAGCTACGCCTGCCTGCGTGAACATTTGCCCCGTTGGGGCGCGTGTTTTTGGCGATGTGCACGATCCAGACAGCCCCATCACTAAGTTCCTGGAAGAAAACGATACCTTCCGCTTGCGGGAAGATTTTGGCACGGAGCCAAAGGTCCATTACGTCCGACCGGCCAAGGAAGAGGTGTGAGATGGCGACGACGCAGATCAGAATGGAAAAGCCCAAACCGAATGTCTGGCCGATGCGCCTCTGGTACCTGCTTTTGGGTGTGATGCTGTTGGTGGGAGCTTATGGCATGTGGCAAACGTTGTGGCATGGTCTGGCGGTGACAAACCTGACGGACCGGGTGCCATGGGGTTTGTGGATCACCCATGATTTGTCGGCGATTGCTCTGGGCGCGGGGGCATTTACGTTTTCGGCCGTTGTTTATTTGTTTCGCATCAAGCGTTTTGAGCCGATTGCCCGGATGGCAGTGTTTGTGGGTTTTTTAGGGTATTCCTCGGCCATGCTGGCTTTGGCGATGGACATTGGCCGGCCGGACCGTTTTTACCATCCGTTGATTTATTGGAATGTGCATTCGGTGTTGTGGGAGATTACGCTGTGCGTGATTTTGTACTCCACCGTGCTCATCATTGAGTTTGTGCCGATTGTGTTGGAGAGCCGGTTTTTTAACGGCCGTCCGCGGGCGCGGGCCTTTGGCCACATGCTGCACAAACTGACACCGGTCATGGCGGCTGTCGGATTGGGCCTGTCCCTTCTGCATCAATCATCTCTGGGGGCGACTTACGGGGTGTTGTCGGGACGAGAAATCTGGTTTAAGCCGTCCATGCCGGTGTTGTTCATTCTTTCTGCTGTCGCCGGCGGGGTCTCGTTGACGCTGTTGGTGACCATCGTAGTGAGCAAGTTGTCTGGCCGCGAGCTGATCGACAAATTTTTGCGCCGGGACATTGCCCGTCTGGCCGCATTTGCCCTGCTGGCCTATCTGTATTTGAAAATGTGGGATTGGGCGGCAACTTCTTATTACAGTCACGCGCCGGGCACGGCCGATGCCCTGCTGCGGTTACAGGCGACTACGCCTTATACCCAATCATTCTGGATCATTGAGGTGTTTCTGGGCATTCTGGTGCCGGTGGTGATTTTGCTGAACCGACCCTTGCGGCGGCAAACCGGCCTGCTCATTTTTGCTCTGGTGCTGGTGATTGTGGGTGTGGTGGTGAACCGCTGGAACGTGACACTTTCCGGGTTGACCGTGCCGCCTCAATGGTCGCCCGGGGTGTTGGGGAACGTGGTAGCCACGCCCTATTTCCCATCATGGGTAGAGGTGTTCGTGTCGCTGGGTATCTTGGCCTATGCTTTGCTGGTGCTGACGTTGGGAGTTAAATATTTGCCGCTATTTCGGAAAACGGCCGTTGCCGAACATTAAATAATTTCTCGCTAAACCCATTTCCTCAAACAGCCTGACGACCTCGTTTAGGCTGTTTTTCTTTGCCAGTTTCATCAGCCTGCTCGCCTGCCCTCACAAAACCACCTTGGATTATTTTCGACGAATGTTACTCCTGTACATAGGCAAAAAAGGAAAAATGGACTTGTTTTTTATTCAAAGATTAGAGTAAGATTAACTGCATAGGGCATATTCCCCATTACATCATGGGGGATACTACCCATTACGATGGGTAGTTAATAGGGGGAGTAGTGGGATATGTAACCCATTGGATGTGACCTTTGTCACTAGCCATCATTGGGTTGACGCATATACTAGCCTCAATTATGTTCAGAATGACTGCCCGATTCTTTGTTTGTAGATTTAACGATCAGAAATTTTGAGATGCAGATGCAAAAAATCCAAGCAAAATACCAACTTGTCGGCACAAGGAAGTGGATGATGCATAAACCATGGCTAATTACCCTACTGCTTATTCTTGGTTTACTCATAGTTGGCTGTGCCGGAGCAGAAGGACCGCAAGGACCTCCTGGAGCAGACGGCCCGCAAGGCCCTCCCGGACCGGATGGCCGCGAAGGCCCTCCCGGCCCCCCCGGACCGGCCGGCGCAGATGGCCTAAGTTATGAGCCGCCGACTTTTGTCGGCAGTGAAGCCTGTGCGGAATGTCATGGCGATCTCCATGATCAATTTATGAACAGTGGGCACAATCACCCTCTGACACAAGTTATTGATGGGCGGGAACCGTCATTTCCATTTTCTAATCTTTCCGGGCCACCGGATGGCTACAGCTGGGATCAGATAAGCTACGTGATCGGCGGCTACAATTGGCGCGCGCTGTTTGTCGACGCCAATGGGTACATCATCACCGGTGATGAGGCGGCTACAACCCAGTACAACCTGCCCAACGAGAGATTGCAGGCGGGAAATGATTGGGTTGCCTTCCATGCCGGGGAAGAAAAATCGTTTGATTGCGGCAGTTGCCATACAACCGGATATACCCCCAGCGGCAACCAGGATGGTCTGCCGGGTATCGTGGGGACATGGGCCCTGGAAGGTGTGCAATGTGAAGAATGTCATGGCGCCGGCAGCGCCCATGCCAATCATCCCATGTCCTATGAAATGAAGGTTGATCGCACGTCTGGCGCCTGTACGGCCTGCCATTCCCGTGAAGCGGGGCAAGATTTGGTGATCGCCGATGGCTTTATTTCCCATCTGGATTCTTATGGCGATCTATTCCCAGGTAAACATGCCGTGGTGGATTGTGTTGTTTGCCACGATCCCCATTCCGGGGTGGTGCAGTTAGAACAAGCTAACGAAGCCACGACCCAGGCTGAATGCCAGAATTGCCATTTTGACCAGGCTAAGGTGCAAAATGTGGCGATCCATACGCGACTTGGCGTTGACTGTGTGGACTGCCATATGCCTTACCTGATTCAAAATGCCGTGGCCAATGCCGGCATGTTCATGGGAGACGTACGCACCCATATGGTTTCGATTGATGCCTCTCAGATTGCTCAGTTTTCAGAGGACGGGACTACGGCTAACCCACAGCTTGGCCTCGATTTTTCTTGCCGTGGTTGTCATAATTCCAATGGCAATGGTCCCATTAAGACAGATGAAGAGTTGATTACGGCGGCCACCGGCTATCATACGCAACCGGCGGTTCCGGCGGAACCTACGTCAGAACCCGCGGCGACCGATGGTTCCTAATCTCAGCACTATGCTCAGCAAAACCATGCGCAGCAAGATTGTTTTGAGCTGGAGACCGCGAACACAGCGTAGGCTCCTAAACGTCGCTCATTCACTTTGGATGGTTATGCGGATCCAATGTGGATCTAATATGCAAGGAGGCTTCGTTGAAGCAAATTAATCGAGCCTGCCGCTTTGTGATGGGGACGGGTGGCATTTGGGTTTTGTTCCTGATTCTTGGGGGACTTGTGGCGTTTTCTGGAACGCCAACCTATGCTGATGCTGCCTCTGGAGTCCCAATCACCACAGGCTCTTCCGTAGAGCAAAGGCCGGCGTCCTTGGTGCCGGTATCTTTCCAGCAGTCTGGTACCATTGGGCATCCGGCAACTGATCTGGCTTGTAAGCTTTGTCACAGCGAGACAACGGCCGAAATAGAGTTTCCGTCGGGCGAGACACTGCCGGTACAGGTTGATTTGAGTGTGTTGGCGATGTCTGCGCACGGCAGCCAGGCGGAGGATCCGCTGGCTTGCACTGACTGCCATCAGACAATTAACGATTATCAATTTCCGCACACGGCCGTTTCCGCCGACGATTTACGCGCGTATCAGTTAGAAAAGGCCCAGACATGTGAACGCTGCCACCAGCAGGTGCACATTACCAGCCACCCTGGCGCTGATGCAGCCATGCCGGTCACCTGCACCGACTGTCACGGTTCCCATGATGTCTATACGGTTGAAGCCTGGGATTCGGCCGAAGCCGTCAGCCGTTGTGTCAATTGCCACGTAGAAGAAGGCGTGAATCTGGCTGATCCGGAACAATTGTTGCCGCTTATTCGCAGTGGGCTATTTGCCGACTCACCCGATTCTGATTACTGCCTGGCCTGTCACAGCCAGCCGGACCTCACCAAAACTTTCCCCAATGGTGATGTCAAGTCCCTGACTGTTGACAAAGAGGCCTTCCACGCTTCCGTCCACGGATTAGACAATTCGTGGCAGCCCCTCGAATGTTCCGATTGTCACCAAAACTACATTTTCCCCCATCAACCAACAACAACTGAAAGCGCCCGCGATTTCACGATTGCCATGAACGCAGTCTGCGAAGATTGTCATGTGCAATACTTTGAGAAATCCTTGGACAGTGTGCACGGCGCTGCCTTGCTGGAAGGCAATACGGATGCGGCCGTCTGCACGGATTGTCATGGCGCGCATGACACGCCAGTGCCGGGTGTGCCCCGTTCGGCTATTTCCCATACCTGCCAGAAGTGCCACAGCACTATCTTCGATGAGTACGCGCAAAGCGTGCACGGCAGTGCCTTGTTGGAAGAAGACAATCCCGACGTGCCGACCTGTATCGAATGTCATGGTGTGCATGACATTCATGATCCGACGACGGCCCAGGCTCGGGAACGGTCGCCGCTGTTGTGCGCTTCTTGCCACGCCGACGAAGAGTTAATGACGAAATATGACATCTCGACCAACGTGTTTAATTCGTACGTGTCCGATTTCCACGGGACAACGGTGATGTTGTTTGCCAATGAGGGTTCGGATACGCCGCCCAACACGGCCGTTTGTTACGATTGTCATGGCGTCCACAATATCAAATCACCCAGCGATCCCAATGCTAACCTCCAGGAAAACCTGGTAGAAACCTGCCGTCAATGCCACCCAGACGCCAAACCAAATTTCGCCGGCTCCTGGTTGGGTCACTACGAACCTTCTTTGCAAAAGTATCCGATGATCTATCTTGTTGACCTTTTCTACAAGATTGTGATCCCCACTACCATCGGCTTCTTTGTCCTCATGGTAGGCACAGATATTTATCGTCGGATCCGTGTGCGACTTCAGAAGAAATAGACCAAGGCATGAGCGGTTCCCGAAGCGCCAGTCTGTCAGGCGTTTCTGGAAATAGAGGATAAATTATGAGCAAACCGAAACAAGAAATGTACCCACGCTTTCGGGTCATGGCACGGATTGAGCATATCATCTTGTTAACCAGTTTTTCGGTTCTGGCGATTACCGGCCTACCGCAAAAATTTGCGACGTCACCTTTTTCGCAAGATATGATCAACTTGATGGGCGGCATCACTCAGGTGCGCATCATTCATCGTTATGCGGCCTTTTTGCTGGTCGTAGGGTCGTTTTACCACCTGTTTACGTCCGGCTACCGCTTGTTTGTGAAAGGTGAGCGGATGCGTGTTCTGCCAGAGCTGAAAGATGTACGCGATGTGTGGGACACACTGCGCTACAACCTGGGATTGATTGCCCATCACCCCAAAATGCCCAAGTTCAATTTTGGCGAGAAATTAGAGTATTGGGCGGTTGTTTGGGGCACGGCCATCATGGTCATCACCGGCTTCATGCTATGGAATCCCATCGCTGTGACTTCCGTTTTGCCCGGTGAATTTATACCAGCAGCCAAGACTGCCCATGGCGCTGAGGCGATTCTGGCCGTGCTGTCAATTCTCATCTGGCACTTCTACAACGTCTTGATCAAAACGCGCAACTGGAGCATTTTTAGCGGCAATATTTCGCGCGAGCTGATGGAAGAGGAACACGCTTTAGAGCTGGAGCGCCTGGAAGCAGGCGGCGAGCCTTTCCCCGGTTTGCACTTGCCGGCGGAAGATAAGCGGAAACGCATTTACTTTATTGTGAGCAGCGTTGCCGCCGTGGTTATCTTGATGGTCTTGGTCTGGCTGTTTACGTTTGAGGAAACAGCGGTCACGACTTTGCCGCCGGTGACTCCGGAGATTTATGTGCCTCTGGTAACGCCGGCGCCCTAATTGTTTATCAGCAGCCAGCTGCGGCTTTCACGTAGTTTGCTGATTTTAATGTTTTAGATGGCGAGCTTATAAGTCTCGTCAAAAATAAAGAAGAGGAGGTTTTCTATGTTTCACCCGAATAAACGTTTTTACATAGTGACCGTGCTCCTTTTCATGTTCATCTTAGCACTTGCTGCCTGTAGTCAGCAGGAACCTGTCGAGGTTACTCGTGTTGTTGAGGTTCCGGGGGCGGAAGTCGAGGTGACCAGAGAAGTGCCGGTCGAAGTGACCCGTGTTGTCGAAGTGATGATGGAGCCGGAAACGGCCGTATCTGTCGTCCCCTTCGAAGAACAATGGTCAGGTTCAGCCCACGCCGATGCAGCCGCCGAAGCGTTTGTCCATTGGAATGAGGACGATCCCCAAGAAGTCCCGGTCGAATGTGCCAAATGTCACAGCACCCCCGGCTTCATGGATTACACTGGGGCCGATGGTTCTGAACCCTTCGTCGTGGACGCGCCGGCGCCCATTGGCACCGTCATCGAGTGCCAGGCCTGCCATAACGACGCCGTCATCCACCTGGATACCGTGATCTTCCCCTCCGGGGTCGAGGTAAGCGGTTTGGAGGCAGAAGCGCGTTGTATGACTTGCCATCAGGGCCGCGCCTCGACCGTTCAGGTCAACGAAGGCATCGCCAATGCGGGTTTGGACCCGGTAACTGATGTGGACACAGTCAGCTCGGACGTTGGCTTTACCAATATTCATTATTTTGCGGCCGCTGCAACCCAATACGGCACGATTGCCAAGGGTGGCTACGAATATGATGGCAAAGCCTACGATTCAAAGTATGACCACGTGGAAGGTTACGATACCTGCTCCAGCTGCCACAATCCGCACACCCTCGAA
>Ga0209607_1001890_pt1 | contig 17296 bp, 18 predicted proteins | sample AD_UKC117_MetaG_FD_184413 | JGI IMG/M metagenome (GOLD analysis project Ga0209607, IMG submission 184413) | Active sludge microbial communities of municipal wastewater-treating anaerobic digesters from Hong Kong - AD_UKC117_MetaG (SPAdes)... | ecosystem: Engineered > Bioreactor > Anaerobic >... | reverse complement strand
GGAATGCCGCCGAATCTTCTCGCGATTCGAGAAGACCGCCAAGAATTACAGCGGAATGATCAAAATGGCGTTCATCCAACGCTACTTGAGAACGCTGGCCTGATGGGTTTTCAGACGGAGCCTAGTGCGAGAATCGAGGTATGTCATGTCGATTTCGTCGGCCGGCGCGTTGGCGTCACTTGTCGCCGGAACGCTTGGGTAGACAGTCCGTGACGTGTAAAATACAGGTCCTCGTTGTGGCACGGAGACATCAGATGTATCGCGGAAGCGGATTCGGCGCGATGGTTTTTGCCGCCGTTGCGGTCGTTGTTTCGATGGGGGCGACCTGTGTCGCCACATTCCTGCCGAAACCGGAAGTCGATCTGAGCGATGTGCAGTTCTCGAGATTCGAGTATCAGGTTGTCAGGTTTTCGGACGAAAGTCCGGACAATTGCCTGGCGTCGATCGGTATCGTTCAGCGCGCCATCATCACACGGCTGGAGGACGGACTGCTCCTCGAACTTTGGCTCCTTGACGAAGGTGAATCGACCTTCGGCGGATGTGAGGCGAACTTCTCCAATGACCGCAAGTGCCGTGTCATTCGCGCGGAGCCTCCGCGATTTCTGACGCAGGATGAGCTGCAGGTGGTCGTGGCCGCTGTTGACAGCATGAAGACCCGCGAGGAGGCGGGGGAGTCGACGGCGGGTGGGCTCGTGGAGATTCCCTGCTTCCGCAAACTCTTTACGCGTGACGGCGTGACCTACGATTCTCCCGTCCTCGAAGAAGATGTCTATCCGACGCCGTACCTCAGCTACGCGTCGGTCTCAGCAATCAGTCGAATGCTCGAGACCCTTGGCGGGGCTCCCGAGATCGTCTCAGGAGGCCAATGACACGCAACGCTGCAATGATCTCGGCGTCACGAGTACGTGGACGGGTCGGGAAAGGTCCGTCACCAGAGAATCGGCGCCTGACATTCCGACGCGTCAGGTCGGACAGTCGGCGAACGCTATACTGAATGAGCCTCGTATCGAAACGGAGAATCCGGATGATTTCAGGAAACACGGCGGGTCGGGTGTTGTTCATTGTCCTTCTGGCCTCTTTCTCCCTGGGAATGAGCTGCCCGGCGCTCACGCTCCCTGTCGAGCTCGATGACGTTCGGTTTTCAAGCTTCGAATACCAATCCATCCGGTTTTCGGATTTCAGTTCCGAATCGTGTGAAGGGAGCGTCGGCGCGATACAGCGCGCCGTCATCACAAAGACGGACGCGGGCCTGATGCTGGAGATGTGGATGATTGAAGCGGGGAACGGCGCGACTGACGCGTGTGAGTCCGACTACTCCTCCGACGACGCGTGCCGCGTGATCCAGGCGCAAACACCGCGGATGCTGACGCAGGACGAGATCAATGTCGTCGCCCTGGCCGTGGATTCGCTGCAGTCCCGCGACGAGGCCGGCGACGCCCCCGGCGGAGGTTCCTGCAATGTGCCGTGTTTCCGCAGTGTCTATACGCGCGATGATGTCACCTACGAAACGCTGAACCCGTGCAATGACATCTATCCGGCGCCCTACATCAGCAACGCGTCCGCCGTCGCCATCGATGAAATGTTCCGATTTCTCCTGGGCGTTCAGGCCGTCCCGGGCAATTCATAACCCTTGGCGCGTGCCACTGGGCGTTAGGCGCCCAGTGTTGGAGCGCCTGTCGGTCTTCAAGACAGCAGTAGGCGTGTGCCACTGGGCGCTTGTCACCCAGTGTCTGAGTGACCGTCGGTCTTCTTCAACCATTCAGTGTCACCCATATGGCGCCGGCCAGGATTGTTCCGCGTGACAGGACAAATCCGTCGTATAGTCCGGGACATCGATGGAGACGCCCGAAGGTCATCGAAAGCTGATAAAGCACGACGACGCCCCCGGCGAGGCTCACGCCCTGACCATCTCCTGCCATGGTCGTCGACAGCTGCTGCGAGAAGACGCTCGATGCTGTCTGCACGCCGAGTCGATCGATCGGGCGATGGATCGACATGGCTATCGTTTGCTCGCCTATGTCTTCATGCCGGAGCATGTGCATTTGATCGTCTGGCCTGAACCTGCGGCGTCAGGCGTGTCGCGACTGTTGTACGCGATCAAGAAGCCCTTCTCCTATCGCGTGAAGCAAATGATGATTGCGGCCGCCGACCCGGCGCTCGCCGAACTGACGATTCGCGAACGCCCCGGGGACCGTTGCTTCAGATTCGGGCAGGAGGGGCCCGGGTATGATCGAAATATCCGGAACACGGACACGCTCTGGCGCGTGATCGATTGCATCCACCGAAATCCGGCGCGCCGTGGGCTTGTCGACGAACCAGCCGGATGGAAATGGTCGAGCTGGTGGGCGTACTCGGAGACCGAAGGTCGATCTGGGCCCCTGCGGCCGAAGGTCAGGGTGTGGCGGTAGGGCGCTTTGTGGAATCGCACTGGGTTGCAGGCGCCCAGTGGCACGCTCCCAACACGGAATCAATCGCTCTATTTTGGGTGAACTGCGTGTGGAGTAACGCAGAAGTGTCGTTTTCCGACGTTTCTCCGTCTCCCCGACGCCTCGCTCGCCAACGCCGATGGGCGCGTTACCATGCGGCGTTTCGGCGTGTCGACACGCGGGCGTGGCCCGCGTTGCAGCCAGGGATTTCGCGCGAAACGCAATACGGAGCGACAGCAAGATGGCCCAACTGATCGAATGCGTTCCCAACTTTTCCGAAGGCCGCGATATGGCCGTCATGAAGCAGATCACTGACGCCATCGAGAGCGTTGAAGGTGTCACGCTCCTCGATGTCGATCCCGGCGCCGCAACGAATCGGACTGTCGTCACCTTTGTCGGCGAACCCGCGCCCGTGATCGAGGCCGCCGTCCGCGCCGGTCGCAAGGCCGCCGAGCTCATCGACATGTCCAGACATCATGGCGAGCACCCGCGCTTCGGCGCCATGGATGTCTGCCCGCTGGTTCCCGTCGCGAATATCACGATGGACGAAACGGCGGAATTCGCACGCCAGCTCGCCCGGCGACTCGGCGAAGAGGTGGGCCTGACCATCTATTGCTACGAAAGCGCCGCGACGAAACCCGAACGCCGCAATCTCGCGACCGTCCGCGCCGGCGAGTACGAGGGCCTCGCCGACAAGCTGAAGAAAACGGAGTGGAAGCCCGACTTCGGTCCCGACAGGTTCAACGCACGAAGCGGCGCCACGGCCGTCGGCGCCCGCGACTTCCTTGTGGCCTACAACGTCAACCTGAACTCAACGAGCACGCGCCGCGCCAACGCCATCGCCTTCGACATTCGCGAAAAGGGCCGCGTCAGGCGGGAGGGCGATCCGCTCACGGGCAGGATCGTCACGGACGCCAACGGCGAACCCGTCTGGGAACCCGGCTCGCTCAAGTGCGTGAAGGGCATCGGCTGGTTCATCGAGGAATACGGCGTTGCCCAGATTTCCATGAACCTCACGAACATCAGCGTCACACCCGTTCACGTCGCTTTCGACGAGTGCTGCGCCAAGGCGCAGGAGCGCGGTATCCGCGTGACGGGCAGCGAAGTCGTGGGGCTGCTCCCGCTGAAGAGCATGCTGGAGGCGGGGGAGTATTTCCTGCGCAAGCAACAGCGTTCGCTCGGCGTCAGCGATAAGGAGCTCATCAAGATTGCGGTCAAGAGCATGGGCATGGACGAGCTCGCGCCGTTCAATCCCGAAGAGAAGATCATCGAGTACGCCATCGCCGCGAAGGCGGGAAACAGGAAGCGACTCGTCGACATGACGCTGACCGACTTTACGCACGAGACCGCGTCGGAGAGCCCGGCGCCGGGTGGTGGCAGCATCGCCGCGGCGTGTGGCGCGTTCGGCGCCGCCCTGGGGACGATGGTCGCGAATCTCTCGAGCCACAAGCGCGGCTGGGACGATCGCTGGGAAGAGTTCAGCGAGTGGGCCGTCCGGGGCAAGAAGCATCATGACGAACTGCTTCGCCTGATCGACGAGGACACGGCCGCCTTCAACAGGATCATGGACGCGTTTGGTCTGCCGAAGGGTACGGAAGAAGAGGCCGCCGCCCGTACGAATGCGATTCAGGAAGCGACGAAGGGCGCCATTGAAACGCCTTTGCGCGTCATGCGGGTTGCGCTGGAGAGCATGGACGTTGCGAGGAAGATGGCCGAAATCGGCATGAGCGCCAGCGCCTCCGACGCCGGCGTCGCGGCCCTGTGCGCGCGAACCGCCGTGAAGGGCGCCTACCTCAACGTGCAGATCAATGCGAAGGATCTGAAAGACGCCGCCGCCCGCGATGACTTCCTGTCGCGCGGCGGACAGATCGAAGAGAAGGCCGAAGCGCTGGAACGAGACATCCTCGCGATCGTGCAAAAGGCGATGACGGTAAAGTCGTAGGCTGGGCCACGCCCGCCACCACCGGGGGGAAGCCTCCACGCAGTTTGCATCGGGCCATGCCAAAGGAAAGCAAAAACTTGTGTCGTCGCCTCCGAAGACGTGTGACGTTCTACTCGGCGGGCGTCGCCTTCTTTGCGATCGTGCTCATCCTTGCGATCAGCGTTCTCGCGCCGTACGCACCGCGAACGACGGCGATGTACTGCCTCGTCGCGGCCGCAATGAGCCTGTATCCGATGATCGCATGCGCCCACCGGGATGGGCGTCGACGTCAGTCGTTGGGCGAAAGGGCGCCAACCGATCGCTGCGGGCACGGCTACGTCTTCGACGCGAGTCCCGGTGACGACTACGACTGGAAGCGCCTGATCGACGTCTGCCTCCTGGCGACACGCGAGCACATTCACAGGGACATCCAGAACTACTATTGCGAGTTGCTCGGGCGCCTGGAGGCGCGCTTCGAGCTTCGCGTCGTGCCGCCCTCCGAAGCCGCGGAAGAACTGGGGACGCGATACGCTTTCGTCATGCTGATGCGATCTGCGATCCGTTCGTATCACGAATCCACAACGCCGACATCGAGCATGCTGGAAGGCGGGCTGCTGTATCAGAAGCTCGACGACGCCGGCGAGGATGGTCGACGTGTTCTGGCGCTGCTGGAACGGATCGGGCAGGGTCACAGCGACATGCGGCGCGCACACGTCGATCTGATTCGAATTCTCTTCACGATGATTCACGGAACGCCCACGACAGTCGTGACGTCAGGCGAATTGCGAGTCAATGGGTTCGACGACTCGAACCCTCCGAAAGTGTCTGACTATTGGGAGCACGCGTAAGTCAGGACGATGCAACCATGGCTGAAGTCGCATGACCATGCAGGAAAAAGGTACAAATCGCTCGCAGACGATTCCGGCTCGAATCCACGTCTTCGTGGCGCGCGAAGCGCCATACGCCGTCATCCTCCGTCGCGGTCCCTCAAAGCAGGTCTGCACGATCGGCTGGGATATGAAGAATGACACGTTCGACCTCGGCCAGTGGCTGAAGGGTCGGATCTATGAGCATTATTGTGATGTGTCGCCCGACGGCGCGCATTTCATTTATTCGGCGACCAAAGGACGACAGATGCCGGAGGTTGACTGGTATTGGACGGCCATCTCCAGATCGCCGTATCTGAAGGCAATCGGGCTCTGGAAGATGACGCTACCTGTGGGTGGGGGTGGTCTCTTTGGCGAAAGAGGCGATTACTCGATCGTGTCATTCGACTGTCATGAATCACTGCGAGAACCCAGCCGATTGCAACGACTCCGGGAGCCACCTTCGGGCGTTCGGCTGCCAGCGAACACGCCAGGTGTCTACTTCGAGCGCCTGATTCGCGACGGATGGCTGTTGAACGAATGCCGCGAAACGCGACTTCGTTACCACAAGAAGGGGAAAGTCCCGATCTTCGACAAGCCGATCGGCGACTTCTGGATACTCAGAAAGATCATTCGTTCCGGAGATTCGGGGCCGGGGCATGGACTGAATTTCGACGAACACCACCTGGTGGACAAATCAACGGAGCGCGAGATCGACGTCGCGGACTGGGAGTGGGCGGATTACGCGCACAGTCGATTGCTGTGGAGCACGGGCGGCGCCCTATACACGGGCCGATTGACGTCAGAAGGCGTCGTCGATCAGCGGATGCTGAAGGATTTCAACGACATGACGTTCGAGAACCGGGATGCGCCGTATTGATGGCCAGGCATTGACGCTCATCCGGTCAGTCCGGACACGAGCCCATCATCGATTGCGATCGACCAAACCTGAATTCGGACGCGAACTTGCGGATGTCCTGCTATTCGTTATTCGTGGCAACGTTGCTTGCAACATAATCGCGAGCATCTTGAAACTTGTGGGCAAGATTAGGCTTGATTCGACTGAATCTTGTTTCCAACTTGTCGTCGGGGCAACGCTGAGCGTGCTGAAGATACGCAATTGTCGAGGCTGCTTCGAGGAACGCTGTGTCTTTCTCGTCCAGCGACGCTGCCATTTGGCGCCACGCAGGCGCCTTGTCGAACGGATCAATCTCGTCGATTCGAAGGCAATCGCCGGTTGCAGTTTGCGTCGGTGAGTAGACGTAGGTCTCTCCTGATCGACGTTCATCGATAATATGGTCTTCCGCAAGATAATCGATCTCTGACGCTAAAGTTCGCGAGAACGGGCCGAAGTAGTGCAATGTAAAGTCGTGCTGAAACTCCGGAAATCGGAATGACAGCAAGTGGACGATTTTCTGTAGTCGCTTTCGGCCCTCTACCTTGTTCAGCGTTGATACGAGATGTGCGATGTGAAGCGCCTTTGTGATGTCCATTTCTCGCACCTCAATACAAACAAAAACCTAACATATACTAGTCGGAACCAGACTGGGTTTCAAACAAATCCGCGTGTTCTTCATCGTAGAAAACTCGTGATACGTTAGTTCCTGCCTGGAAAGCTCTTACAATCTCTCGGTTCTCGTCCTGGAGTTCCGAGAGGATTTTTGTGCTGCCGTCCTTTTCGACGAAGTGGATTTCGCTCAGGAAAGCTTCTTCGATGTCTTTCCCCTTGGCGGTTTCGTATGCCAGGCTCTTGTAGGGTAGGAAATTGCCTTCGTCAAGAAAGCACTCAAAGCGTCGTGGGTCGCCATTCTCCTCAAGGCGGACGATAGTCCGCTTCCATCTCATCAAGTCTGGGGTTCCCGTGGATCGTTTGTGGCGCCACGGGCGTTTTCGACGGACGAGTCGAACAGCATGATGTTGAAGTCTCCTCAGCAGGTTCCCGGATTCACCCGCTGGAAACGTCTTCATCCTCGCCCAAGCTCCGAGTGACGCCCACGCGATATCATCGTTTGTCAAGAGGTAGTCCTTGACGCTGATCTCCGTGGGAGCCTGAAGTACATTACGCATAGACTCGGGCGTATCTGTCGGTAGATGCCCGACGCAGTGTCGTGCCAGTCGCAGCGTTGCGACCAGTTCGGCTTCGTAAGCGCGCGTCGCACGATGACTGTAAACATTGAGCGTCATAAGTCGTCTGGCCGACAAGAGCGCAACGGCGGCTCCAGCTCCCTTGGATTGGTCAAGGCAGATTTTGGGTGGTGAACCTTCGTCGGGGCGAGCGATCATAAGTGAATTGATGATCCACTCTGAGTCGTAGGTCCCCAATTTCGAGCCGGTAAACAGGCTGTCCCGTGCGAGGTAGTCCATTCGGTCGGCGTCCAGCTGGCTGCTGACGATGTCCTTGATGTAGTTTTCAGGAGCTTCGATCGAGTCATCGAGTTTTGCGGCATCGGAGTAAACAAGGGCCGCGACAGTGCGGATGTCAATCACTTCTCCCTGCGCGCAGAGCACTTGGTTGATTTCGGATTCCTCACTCAGGATGATCCGGCAACTCCATTCCTCGTGTTTTGGAGAGGCATCCTCAAACACTCGTTCGAACACGTGTGAAAATGGACCGTGTCCGACGTCGTGTAGCAAGGCGGCGGCCTTGATCTCGTATTCGTGCGTGCGTAGCGCGTTGCCGAACTCGGTGTTCCTGGGATACTTGTATTTCAGCACTTCCAGAATTCGACGAGCATAATTGAATACGCCAAGTGAGTGAACGAATCGGGAATGTTCTGCGCCGGGAAACACGAGATTGGCGAGCCCGAGTTGCTTTATTCTACGAAGCCGTTGAAACTCCTTGGCGTTGATCAGGTCAAGAACAAACCTGTCATCTTCCCGTAGCTCTATCAGATCATGAATGGGATCGCGAAAGACCTTTCGCCAACGTCTCGCAGTGGGGTTGTCGTTTGGCATGAGTGCGGCCCTCGAATTCGGATAGAAGACAGAATTTTACATCTGCCGGAATCCTGTGGGCAAGGACACTCGTGTGGCGGTCTATTGGCTCCCCGCTACCACCCGATACTCTCCATCTCCCCCTCAAAACAGCTGATCGACTCACCGAACGTATTCGTCCGCTTATTGCGCCCGATCTCATACGCGATCGACGGTGGAAAGCGATCGGCGTGTTGGCAGAGGATCTCGTCGTTCGGCGCGAAAACCGGCGGATCGACTTCAGGTCTGACGATGCCGCAGATGTTGTAGCCATTCCTGCGGAACGCGCCATCGCGGATGCGAAAGCCGGCGCGAAGCAGCGTCAGCATGAGTTGGCCGATCGTCCAGCCTGTGAACACGTGTCGGCCGACGACCTCCGTCTTGAACGGCGGAACAATGACGCCGAGTCGGCCGTTCGGTTTCAGCAGCCTGCGCCAGCGTTCGAGTGTCGCCAGCGGGTTCGACAGATGTTCCAGGCAGTGCGACACCCAGAGACCGTCGAGCGACGCTTGTTCGAACGGAAGATCGTCGATATCGGCGACGACGATGCGGCAGTTGTCGGGATGCTCTGCAGCAAGCCGTCGCAGTTCACGCGTCGGCGCCTGGTCGACGGCGTGCACACGGCGGTTGCGCGTGATCATGATCCGCGCGTGAACGCCGAGCCCCGCGCCGAGATCGGCGATCTCATGCGTCGTCAGGCCGAGGAAGCGATCGAGCAGGGGGACCTGGTCGCGCTGGAAGTCGCTGAGGTTGTCCAGACCGATCGTGTTGATCGTTGTCGTCATCGGCGGCGCCTCCCTGCGTGCCAGCGTAAAAATGCAACTGGCTCAAGGTACCTGCAGTCGGCGCCCTGAGCCAGTGAATCTTTGATTGCGTCGCCGGGAGTGGCCGGCGTCGTATCAGTCGTGGTCGTGCCCCGCGTGGTCATCGCCGTCGTGATCCGAGTGATCGTCGTGGCTGTCCGTCGATACGAACGGCTCCAGCCGCAGCCCCTCGATCGGCGGGTCGATCGGTTCGACGGTTTCGCCATTCTCCGTCAGCAGGGCGACGGCCTTGCGAATGGAGTCTTCCTTCAGGCGGACGGCGGGATCCGTCAGGTCGAGACCCGAGTCCAGCATCTCCTTGCGCTCCGCGATGAAATTGTCCATCTGCACACGAACGTGGGCGTAGATCATGTCGCCCGTGGCGTCGCGGCGATTCGTGGGTCGAACACCACTGGGATGTCGCTCGATCCCGATATCGCTGAGCCTGGCCAGGCCATTCTCATCGAGGTCGGCGACCTTCATACCCGCCGCCGACGCGTTGTTCTTCGCATCGCCGTCGTGGGAATCGGACGGATGGTCGCCCGTGTCGCCGTCACTGTGTTTGGCCGTGTTTGAATTCTTGTTGGCGCCTCCGCCGGACTTTGAGGTGTCGCAGCCGAGGCCCATCGCAATGGCGGCGCTCATGCAGGCCATCAGCGTGAGAGAGTTCATGAAGGTCAATCGTCGCATGGTTCGATTCTCCGAGATTTCCTGTGTTGCGGGCGATCGCCATCGACTGTGGATGGCGAGAGGGGCCCTCGTGCGGCCGATCTATTCGCCGGATTCGGTTCCGGCGCCGCTCGCCGGCTTGTCGCTCTTGCCGGTTTCCTGCCAGTCGCTTTCGTTTCGCGTGATTTTCACTTCCGTCGCGATCAACTGCCGGTTCGTGCCGCTGCCTTCCTTGCGACCCACGACTTCGACCTTGTCGCCGACCTTGATGTCCTTGATGGTCATGACGCGACCGTTGATGCGAACGACAGTCTCGTCCGTGTATGTGCCCTCGAGCGAAAACTCCGTGCCGTCGCCCTTGCTGGTTGTCATGACAACTTTTCGGTTGGCCAGGTCGATCGCTTTGACAACGCCTTTGCGCGTCGCCGCGCCGGAGGAGCCGCCCTTGCTCGAGCAGCCCGCCTGCAGAGAAACGAAAACGAACATCGCCGCGAGCGCCGTGCGGATTGGATGACGAATCAGCATGGATTACAGCCTCCCTCTAAGAGTCATGACATCCGGGGCCTTGAATCCTGTACTTTATTGCCGGAGTCCGCCATCGGCAAATCTCGCGCCGGGCGCCAATCGTCGCCGATGGATCGAGGGACACGACCGGATTTCACGGCTTGATCGTCGCCCAGTCGCTTCCTATCGTGGTGAACCGATGACAGAAAGCCCCCAACCTGCGCCGACCGGCGGCGACGCCAATGTAACACCTCCGTATCCAGCGGCCTTCACCTGGGCGCTCGGGGTTGCCGCCGTTGGATTGCTCCTGCTGGACTGCATCCTCGGCGCGCTGATGTGGCTGCCGTTCTTCAGCGGTCTTCTCGGGTTCTTCATCGAAGGACTGATCGCCGGCGGCATCGCATTTCGCGTCGCGCGGGCGGCGCGCCCCGTGCCACGACGACGGCTCTGGTCAGGCATCCTGCTGCTCACGGCGATCAGCATGGTGGGCGTCGTGACGGCGGAGTCCTTCTGGTTCAGTTGGCGCATCGGGCGACCCCCGAATTTCACTACGCTTCGCAACGTCATCCTGAAGGGCGAAGCCGACGAGACCCGCCGCCTCGACGCGCTCACGTCGCTTTCCGACGAGTCGATTGCGAAATTTCAGGCCTACCTCGACGGCGCCTATCCGCCGGGCGGTCCCTATGGATATGCGCGATGGGCGACAGCCCTCGGCGTCGCGAACATCGAGCTGCGTGGCGAAACCCAGCGAATCGAAGCCGGACATCGCGGATGGATCTGGCCGATTCGGACCGGCATCGGCGCCATCCTGCTCGTGATCGGCCTGGCCATGGCCTTTGACGCGCTGAAGTTTGCGACACCCGTGCGGAATGTCCTCCTCCCCGGCGAGGAATACGAAGAGATTGAAGACTAGCGCCCCGGGGCTCGCCGATCGACAGTTTCCTCGCGCCTTCATCGCTTGTCTTACGCCCGCCAGGGTCCTATAGATTGATTGATCCTGCCGCTGAACGGGGCGGCGATCGGGCGCCGGGGCCGCCGTCCGGCGATTCAATGATGCGCATTCGCGCACGATGGGCGGCGATCCGAAGGTCGATGTCGTGTCCGATAGGATGGCCATTGGGGAATGACCGCAAGGCGCCGCGCTGCGGCGCCGATGCGATGATGCCGGCGATACGGATCATGCGGATTATTGCGAATTCGCGGGTCGCGCCGATCGAACCGTCGACCTGACAACTCCAGAAGTCGTGATCCGGGGGGATTTCGATGCGACAACCCAAGGAAGTCCTGACCACGGGTGAAGTGGCGAAGATCTGCAACGTCGCGCCGCGGACAGTCTCCAAGTGGTTCGACAGCGGCAAGCTGCGCGGCTATCGCATTCCAGGCAGCAAGGATCGCCGTATACCGCTCGATCAGCTCGTTCGATTCATGAAGGCGCACAGCATTCCGCTCGACGGTCTCGACACGGGCCAGGTGCGCATCCTGATCGCGGAGCGCGACACGGATCTCGGCGCCGCACTGACCACGGTCCTCGAAAAGAACCCGGGGTTCGAAGTGACGCTGGTTCGCTCGGCGTTCGAAGCGGGCGCGAGGTCCGAGGCCGAGGGACCGCAGGTCATGCTCGTCGATGTCTCGATTCCGGGCTTCAATGGCCGGGAGACGGTTCGGAGCATTCGGAACATTCCGAGCCTTCGCGAATGTTCGCTGATTGCCATGGTCGATCGGTCGGGCGATGTGTCGGCGGAGGGGTTGCGTCAGCAGGGCTTCGACGACGTGCTGGAAAAGCCGTTCGACAGCGCCGCGATGATGACCGCGATCGACGCCCGACTGGGCAGCGCAACGGCCGCGGGGGATTGAGAGGGACCTTCGCCCGAATCGGGCAATTCTCGAAATGGTGCGCTAAAGTTCCCGAAGTTCGATGTCGGCCCGAGTGGGGCGCGTCGGGCCTTTGTCGCGCGCCGGCGTCGGCGCTGCGACTGTGTCATCGACGACGGAGGACCAGGCGAATGGCGAGAATCCACCCGATTGACCCGAGCGATGCGGATCCGAAGGCGCAGGAGCTTCTGGAGGGCGTTCAGAAGAAGCTCGGCCGCAAACCCAACATTTTTCTGACGCTGGCGCATTCGCCGGCCGCGCTGCAGGCCTACCTCGGCTTCAGCGGCGCGATGGCCACGAGCGCGCTGCCCGGCAAGCTCCGCGAGCAGATCGCGCTGACCGTCGGTCAGGCGAATCTGTGCGACTACTGCCTGGCGGCGCACACGGCGATTGGTTCATCGCTTGGGCTAAGCCAGGAAGAGACGATCGCGGCGCGCAAAGGCGAGGTAAGTGACGCCAAGGCCCAGGCGGCGATCAAGTTTTCGCAGAACATGGTGGCGGATCGGGGCAACGTGGGCGACGCCGACGTGCAGGCGCTGCGAGACGCGGGCTACAGCGATCAGCAGATCGTCGAGATCGTCGCCGTTGTCGCGCTGAATCTGTTCACGAACTATTTCAATCACGTGATGGGCACAGAGGTCGACTTCCCGAAGGCGCCGCCTGTGGCGTAATCGGCGGGACGGCCAACGCAATGTGGGTCAGCGACCCGACGCGATTCGGGAGGATGCGCGATATGGCCCGCGACGTTTCGAATTGTCCTAACGACGCGACTTCTCAAGCAACAGCGCGTGCAGCTCCGCCGCCGCGTTGGCGGCCGCGCCGGTCTTGACCAGCGGTTCGATCGTGCGACGCAGATCTTCCCGGATGCGCTGGCGGGCGAGCGGGTTGCTCAGCCAGTCGATCGCCTGCGCTGCGATCGGCGCCGTGGATGTGTAGTAGGGCATGTACTCCGGCACGAGTTCCCGCTGCGCGACGATGTTCGGAATCGACAGCCACGGCGTGCGAATCAGCCAGCGACCGACGAGGTTGTAGGTCCATCGGTTCGAGTTGTACATCACGATCATCGGCGTCGCCCAGTAGGCGACCTCCAGCGTGACGGTTCCCGACGCGACGAGAACAAGATCCGCCGCCTTGATCGCCTCGGCGCGCGCGGCGTCCCCCTGGAGCAGCGTGATCGGCAGATTCGGAGCGAGCTTCTTGCTGATCGCCTCGATCTGCGCTCGGACGTCGTCGTTCGCGGCGACGGCGAGGACGCGCAACTTCGCGAAGCGTCGCGCCAGGGCCGTGGCCACTTCGAGCTGGCCCGGCAGCACTTCGTTGACGACGTGCGGCCGTGAGCCCGGCAGCAGCGTGATGACCTGTTGCGCGCCGAGGCGGTGACCGTCGATGGCCTGCTGGCTGACATCCACGGCGGCCAGCCGATCGAACGACGGATGACCGACGTAGCGCGCGGCGATGCCCGCGTCCTGAAAGTAGGACTCCTCAAAGGGCCAGATGCAGGCGAGTCGATCCACGCGTTTGCGAATGCGGCTGTTGCGCCATTTCGGCGGTCCCCACGCCCACGTCTGCGGCGCGATGAAGAAGAGGACAGGGATGCCAAGGCTGCGGCAGATCTTCGCCATCGGCAGATGCAGCGCCGGCGAATCGACGAGAACCGCGGCGTCGTAATGCCGGGCTTTCAGGTAGCGCCGGACGCGACGCATGAGCCGCAGCGCCCACGGGATCTTCTTGAAAGCGGCGAGGGCCATGGCCGACTGCCGCGTGAGGTCTTCAAAGGACTCGACGCCTTCGGCGCGAAGGGCGGGACCGGCGAGGCCCTCGAATCGGGCGTCCGGGACGGAGTCCATGAAGGCGCGGGTGAGGATCGCGGCGTGCTCGTCGGCGCTCTGCTCGGCGACGCTGACGAAGATGCGCGGGCGCGCATGGGCGCCGTTGTCAGGCGAGGTCGATGCTGGCTCGTCAGCGATCATCGTCATTGGGGGGAGCATGGTAGCAAATTGTCGGAAGAGCAAGACGTCCGATAAACGCCGAATTTTCCGCTGAATCAAGACCTGCGTGTTCGGAAACCGCATTCGATGTCATCCAGCGGCTGTCAATCGGCCCTGGTGGGCCGGCGGCGCACGCTTCAGGAATAACGGTATCGCCTTTTCGGGATTGCGAAGCGATCGGGTTTGGGCGAGCGTCCGATTGTCGCCCTCCGCGGGGCGGTCACACGCCGTTCCACGCGTTGACGGTTCTGTGTTATCCACTTATCCTTACGGGTCTTGGAGTTTTTTGCGGAGAAGGTACGTACTCAGGAACCTTAAGGAGGTGACATTTGTCGTCAGCGTTGGTCCGTGAGCTGATTGATGCCGGCATCCATTTCGGGCATCGCGCGAGTCGATGGAACCCGAAGATGGCGCCGTACATTTTCGGCAAGCGGAATTCGATTCACATCATCGACATCCGCGAAACCGTGAAAGGCCTGCTTCGAGCGAAGAAATTCGTGACGGCGGTCGTTTCGAGCGGGCAGGACGTGCTGTTTGTCGGCACGAAGCGCCAGGCTCGCGACTCCGTGGCAAAGCATGCTGAGCGCGTAGGTATGCACTACGTGAATGAGCGGTGGCTTGGCGGTACCCTCACGAACTTCAAGACGATCCGGTCACGACTGGGCCGTCTGGAGTATCTCGAAAACCTCGAAAAGACGGGCGAAAACAGAAATTTCAGCAAGAAAGAGCAATCGCGCATCGCGCGAGAGCGCGAAAAGATCGCGAGAAACCTGGATGGTATTCGACGCATGTCGAAGGTCCCGGGCGCGATCGTGCTGGTGGACATCAAGCGCGAGCACATTGCCGTCAAGGAAGCCGCCAAGCTGCGGATCCCGACGGTCTGCCTCGTTGACACGGACAGTGATCCCGAAGGCGCGGATATCCTGATCCCGGGCAACGACGACGCCATGCGCGGCATCGAGCTGATCATTTCGCAGTTGGCGGATGCGGCCGATCTCGGCAAGCGCGGGCGACAGGCGGACAGCGGCAAGGATGGTGAGCAGTCGGCCGGCGGCCCCGGCCATCGACGACGATCGCGACGCGCGTCGACGTCGAACATGGCGGAGGGCGAAGACGCCCCTGCTGAGGGCGAAAGTGTGTCGGCCAGCGCGCCGACGGTCGACACGGAGAGTCGACCGGCCGAAGTGTCAGACGGCGTGTCATAAACGACTCGTCTGGCAATCGGCGTCAAGTGAGTGAAGACCTGATCGCCGCGGCTGGCGTCAACCTCGCCGCCGCGGCGATTTCCATATCCGGATTAGCGACTGAGGAGTGATCAAGAGCATGGCAGCGATTTCCGCCAAGCAAGTACAGGAACTGCGAACGAAGACCGGCCTCGCGATGATGGACGTCAAGAACGCGTTGGTCGAAGCCAATGGCGATGAGGCCGCGGCGATGGAGCTGCTGCGAAAGAAGTTCGCCGACAAGATGTCGACCCGCGCCGACAAGGAAGCGGCCAACGGTCGCATCGGCGTCTATGCGGACGAAAATGGCTCGGCGCTGTGCGAGCTGCGCTGCGAGACGGACTTCGTCGCCACGAACTCGGACTTCCGGAACATCGCCGACTCGCTGGCGGAGCATTGCGTCAAGTCGGGCGTCACGGACGTCGAGCAGTTCAAGGCGTCGAAGATGGCCAGCGGCCAGACAGTCAACGAACTCATGACGGACGCCTTCGGTCGCCTGAAAGAGAACATGCAGATCAAGCGCCTCGCCCGCATGGAAGGACCGAGCGCCTGCTACGTGCATCACAACGGCCAGGTCGGCACGGCGATCGCCTGCACGGCGCCGGCGGGTGACGCCGGCAAGGGCATCTGCATGCACATCGCCTCGAACCAGACACTGGCCGGCCGCGTGCGCGAAGACGTGGACGCCGCCGAAGTCAAAGAGGCGAAGGAAAAGGCCACGGCCGAAGTCGCCGGCAAGCCCGAGCAGATCATCGACAAGATCGTCGGCGGCAAGATGGACAAGTGGTTCGCCGAGCGCGTCCTGGTCGAACAGCCGTTCGTCATGGACGACAAGAAGAGCGTCGGCGAGTTCGCCAAAGAGAACGGCTTCGAAATCAAAGGCTATTTGAAATTCGAGGTCGGGGCGTTGGCGTAACGCAGATCAACGAAGCCGCTTTCGAGCGGCTTTTTTTTTGCGCATGCGGCGTGCGGACGCCGCGCGGGTGGAAGACTCGACAATTCGGAAAAGGCGATGGCGAAGAAGAAATCGACACGGACGGCGACGAAGAAACCCCAGTATCAACGCGTGCTCCTGAAGATCTCCGGTGAAGGACTCTGCCGGAAGGGCGAGACAGGCATCGACGGCACGGCCCTCCGCGCCATCGCGAAGGAGATCCTCTCCGTCCGCGAGATCGGTGTGGAAGTCGCCGTCGTTGTCGGCGGCGGGAACTTCCTCCGCGGCGCCACGATCGCCAGCGAGGCGCGCATCCAGGAGGCGACGGCCCACTACATGGGCATGCTGGCGACTGTGATCAACGCCCTGGCGCTCCAGGATGTGCTGGAAGACATGGGCCAGCCCGTCCGCGTGCAGTCGTCGATCGCCATCCACTCCGCCTGCGAGAACTTCATCCGACGCCGCTGCATCCGTCACCTCGAGAAGGGGCGCGTCGTGATTCTGGCCGCTGGAACGGGCCGGCCTTTCGTCACGACCGATACGGCCGCCGCCCTCGGCGCCGTCGAGATCGGCGCGGATGTGCTCTGTAAGGCGACGAAGGTCGATGGTGTCTACACGGCCGATCCCGTCAAGGACAAGAACGCCAAGCTGCTGCCGAGCCTGGACTACAACCAGGTCATCGACAAACGGCTGAAGGTCATGGACGTGTCCGCCATCGACATGTGCCAGCGACATGGCGTGCCGATCCTCGTCTTCAACCTGATGCAGGCCGGCAACATGCGAAAGGCCGTCCTCGGTCAGAAGGTCGGCACCTGGATCGGGGATTGAGGCGCGAGTGGCGAGTTGCGAGTGACTAGTTTCTAGTTACTAGTGACTAGGCTCCGTCTGAAAACCCATCAGGCCAGCGTTCTCAAGTAGCGTTGGATGAACGCCATTTTGATCATTCCGCTGTAATTCTTGGCGGTCTTCTCGAATCGCGAGAAGATTCGACGGCATTCCTTCAGCCAGCCGATCAGTCGTTCGACGATGTTGCGATCGCGATACGCCTCGCGATCAAACTCAACCGCACGCGCATCTTGGTCGTCGGTCTCCCTCGACGGGATCACGGGACGTATAC
>Ga0209607_1001889_pt1 | contig 17308 bp, 13 predicted proteins | sample AD_UKC117_MetaG_FD_184413 | JGI IMG/M metagenome (GOLD analysis project Ga0209607, IMG submission 184413) | Active sludge microbial communities of municipal wastewater-treating anaerobic digesters from Hong Kong - AD_UKC117_MetaG (SPAdes)... | ecosystem: Engineered > Bioreactor > Anaerobic >... | reverse complement strand
GGTCGCGGTGGCCGGCGTGATCGTCATCCTTGGGCTGGCCACCATCCCCGCCTCGGACATGGATCTCGGCATGTCGTCCGGAGGGTCCGATGCTCGCGGGAGCACCTCGCGGCAGAGCTACGACGCGATTGCCAGCGGCTTCGGCGAGGGCTTCAACGCCCCACTGCTCGTCGTGGCCAACGCTGACGGCGGCGCCACCCTCAACCAAGCGGACCTCGGTGCGATCACAGCGGGGCTGAATGGACTGGACAACGTCGCCATGGCCAGCCTGATGGGAGCCAACCCCGACCAGACCCTGGCCATGTTCACCGTCATCCCAGCACGAGGCCCGCACGATGAGAGCACGGCCCAGTTGGTGGAAACGCTGCGGGACCCCGCCAACCCCCTGACCACGCAGACGCAAGCGACATTCGGGGTCACGGGACTGACCGCGGTCAACATCGACATCACTGACCGCCTTGCCGCAGCGGTGCCTGAGTACCTCACGATCATCGTCGGACTGTCGCTGCTCCTGCTTCTGCTCGTGTTCCGCTCCATTGCTATCCCGCTCACGGCCACCGCGGGCTTCCTGCTCAGCATCGCGGCGACCTTCGGCGTGGCGACCGCGGTGTTCCAGTGGGGGTGGTTCATCGGGCTGGTCGGCCTCGATACCGGTGGTCCGCTGCTCAGCTTCCTGCCGATCATGGTGACCGGCATCCTGTACGGGCTGGCTATGGACTACCAGGTCTTCCTCGTCAGTTCCATGCGTGAGGTCCATGCGCAGGACATGGCTCCGCGGCGGGCCATCGTGGCCGGCTTCGAGCACGCTAGCCACGTCGTCGCGGCCGCCGCGATCATCATGGTGTCGGTATTCGCGAGCTTCGCGCTCAGCGACGACCCGACCATCAAGCAATTCGGCTTCGCTCTGGCCGTCGGGGTGCTCATCGACGCGTTCCTCGTCCGCATGACGCTGGTTCCCGCTGTGATGAGCCTGCTCGGACGCGGTGCGTGGTGGCTCCCGGACTGGCTTGACCGACTGCTGCCCAGGTTGGATCTCGAAGGAGAAGGGCACGCCGAAGATCAACCCAAGACGCACGTCCCGGTCGTTTGACCCACCGCCCGGGAAGCTGGTCTGAAAGATGCGGCCAGTCGACGTCGCGCGTGTGAGATGGCTCGCTTTTTGCCAAATGACCCGTAAGTTTCGGGCTATCGGGCAACTAGCGGGCTGTTCCACAAATCGTGGTTCTGGCAGCCCCGCCAAATCATGGTCTCCGAGGTGAGTCCTGTCTCGAGGCGAACTACGGGGACGGTTGCATCACCCGCACATCGACTCCGACTTTGCGAGCTTCGAGCAGTTTCGCATCGGCGCTGATCAGCGGGGCTGCGAGCGCCTGCGCGAGCACTACGTAGACCGCTTCGTAGGCGGTGTAGTGCGCGCGCAGGTCGAGTACCGCCCGCATCATCGTCGAAATCGGATAGCGTTCGATCCGGATGGCGCGGAAGCCTTCGGTCACGTCGTCGAGTTGATCGTCAGGCGCTGAGCGTGAGACCACGCTCGCCGGCCAGCGATTCGGCGTTTGCACAAAGATGGCCGCAATTGACCGGTGTTCGGGGACTTTGGACGTATCCGGTCTCGCACTGACTAGATTCGACCAAAGTCCCTCCGGCACTACGCGGGTGGTCGCGTTGAAGGGGCTCTCTGTCTTTGCGCGCCTCTTCGGATGGATCCGCGTCGCCGGGAGCCAGGACTCGGGCGGCGGAATCGCGATGGCGACTGCGTAATCGCCAGTCCCTCATTTCCGGAGATAGGCGCGCAGGTCACTCCTGGGGAGTACCAGCCCCGCTCTCGCGGAATCACCCAACGCGGGTGACGTGGCCTTACGCAACTGGTGTTTGGCTGGTGTGTGCAAGCCGGAAGATCACGCTGGCCCATTAAGAAGCGTTGCGCGCTCGGCAGTGCCTAACAGAGGGAGACAGACAATGACAGAGGCAAACCTGATCCTGTTCGTCGCCACCTACGGCGATGACAGTGGGGCCGCAGCGGAGGACTTCAGGGCTCTCGAGGGAATCGGGGACACCGCGGTGCTCGCTGCCGTGGTCCTGCAACGAGACGCGGACGGCAAGGTTGACGTGAAGGAACACGGTGGCGGGCTGGTAGCGGCCGGCACGGGCCTGGGCGCCGTCGGCGGACTAGTGGCTGGCCTGTTCGCGCCCCCGCTGCTGCTGGCCACGGCAGTCGGCGCAGGCATCGGCGCGGGCGTCGGTAAGTTGGTCAAGCGCCATGAGGAGAAGCAGATCGGCGTCGATGCCGAGCAGTGGCTGCCCAACGGAGCGTCCGCAATCGTCGCCGTTGTCGACGATCTTTATCTGGACCGTGTTGATCGGGCTGTCGGCAAGGCTGTCAAGAAGACCAACAAGGCCATCGACAAGGGCGATTACGACGCTGTCGTCAAGGCGATCAACGAAGGCGGAGAAAAGATCGTGGAGGCCGTCGACTCCTGATCGCGGGTAGTCCTTCGGCAATCTGTCGTACTGGGCACGGCGGAGCTCGATGTCGCGCCGGAAGCCAAGGCGACAGCCATCGTGGTGCGTGTCGTGTCTCCGCTACTGACCTTTTGCTGATCGCGGTCTGTGCCTGCTCATGATCGAGTTGGTGTCACGAGAGGGCTTCCGGGGCGAGGGTCTCGGAGGTGATGACAGTGAGCACCACGATGCCTAACGTCGCCGATCGGGTCCGACGACGTGCCTTCCCACTGCAGGACTTGCGCTGGGCTGGGCCGTGTGTGCCATGCCCGCAGAATTGGTCCGACGACCGTGGGGCCTGAAACCACCAGCACAGCACCGCGCTGCAGGGGAACCTTTCCCGAAATGTCGAAGGTCAGGTAGGGGGCCGCTGATCCGACTGCTCAGGTGATCAGTGCTCCGACGGAGACGAGGAGCAGGACAGCGGCTCGGCCTTCGCCCCGAACACCACGATGGTGTCCAGCGCGATCGTCACTTCGGTGGTGTCCATGGTTCCCTCCTTCGGTGAGTACCCCTTGCCGAGGTAAGGGCACAGAAGTCGCAGGGTGCTGCAAGTGGTCGCCGCAGGGAGATCGCAGCAAAGACGGTCCGTTCTCAGGTAGCCCAGATGCGCGATGACACCTGATTCCTCAAGGTCGTAGTTGTTCAGACCGATCTTCCCGGTGAGGAGGCGGGGCGATGACACATCGGTTCCGGGGATTCATCACGCCATTGATGACGACCGTGCAAGACGCCGGGTCGGATCGAGACGCCCGTTGCGACTCCACAGACGAAGGTGCGCAGCAAGCGCCCGTCCTGCGGCGCATGGCCCGACTGCGGATGGACAGGGCGGTGGGGCTGGTGGTCCTTCTGCTCGCGGTCGCCGCAGCGGGGATGCTGTGGATGTCCTTGTCGCTGACGGACCCCGCTCGACGGACCCCGCCGCAACGCGGACTCCTCTTCGAGACCTGGCGGATTCTCTACGACACGCAGGCCCCCAGTGCCCGGGTGATCCTGATGGCGGTGGCTGTAGCGCTGCTTTTCGCGGCGGCCGTCGCAACCATGGAGCGTACGATCGCGAATCGCTACCGTCGCTCCGAAAACCCCGGCGTCACACCTTTGGCTCCGAAGATCGTCATGCAGCGGACCCGGGGAGTATTCCATGGCCCGGTCACGGTCACGGTGCTCATTCCGGCACACAACGAACAGGACAAGATCGGGGCCACGCTGCGGTCGTTGCAGGAGCACGATGATCCTCCGGATCGGATCATTGTCGTGGCTGACAACTGCACCGACTCGACGGAGCAGGTGGCACGCGCTGCCGGAGTCGAAGTGGTCCCCACGGTGGGCAATACCAAGAAGAAGGCTGGTGCCCTGAACCAGGTGCTTGTTCGTTTACTGCCTCAACTGGACGAGAACGACACCGTGATGATCATGGATGCCGATACGGTTCTCGACCGTGGCTATCTGGCTGCAGCCCGCCAGCGGATGACCGATGACCGCGCCTTGATGGCGGTCGGCGGACTGTTCTATGGCGAGGATGGTGCGGGCATCATGGGGCAGTTCCAGCGCAACGAGTACACCCGGTACAGCCGAGAGATCGCGCGCCGCCGGGGGCGGGTTTTCGTCCTCACCGGGACGGCGTCCATGTTCCGCTCCCGAGCGCTGAAGACGGTGGCTGAGAGTCGCGGCACCCTGCTGCCCGGCCACTACGCAGACGTGTATGACACGGAGGCGCTCACTGAGGACAACGAGTTGACGATCGCTTTGAAGTCTCTTGGTGCCTTGATGATTTCGCCGGACAGGTGCCGGGTCGTGACGGAAGTGATGCCCACCTGGCGGGCACTGTGGCATCAGCGTCTGCGGTGGCAGCGTGGTGCGTTGGAGAACCTGGGGGCGTACGGTGTGACGCCCCAGACCGCCCGTTACTGGGCTCAGCAACTGGGCATCGGTTACGGCGTGGTGGCGCTCACCGCCTATCTGGCCCTTCTGTTCTTCATGATCTTCTCCTTGGAGGCAGAGAATCTCTCGCCGACTACGTAGACCTTGGCCAGCCCGAGGCTGATCATCCGCTTGTTCAAATCTCGCCGACCCTTAGACACGTATGCGAGAAGGCGGTTGTAGCGGTCGCGCCTCGGCTGCGATGAGTCAGTTCTGACCCGCACGATTCCCTTGGCGATCAATCCCATTCGCCGAGACGCTTCTTCCCCACCGCACTCTTCTCCTCCGAAGACCTCCGGAGTGTCGATTCCCAGAAGCCTGACCCGGTAGAGCTTTCGGCTGCCAAGTCTCCGAACGTCGATCGTGTCTCCGTCCACGACGTCAACCACCCTGGCATTGAAAACGAGGACTTTCGTTCCGTCGTTTCCCCCGCCTTCCTCACCCTTTTCGGAGGAGCAGGGGCACGGCAGTGAGTCGCATGCCTTCCCGTCACCATCAGCATCAAGCCCGTGTGGGTCACCAGGCGTCAGGTGTTTCTGCGCTTGGGCCTGATTAGAGAAATCCGAACAATCTAGGTCCGCCGCCTGCGAACCCGTAGGCAGCAATGCGAGTGCCAGCAGACCAAAGACGAGACCGCCTAGATACCGCAACTCTCTCCCTTCGTGGCTTCCTTTCCAAACCCGACTCTACCTCTAAAGGGTCGAGGTCTTCAGCATTTTTTCGCCAACCACCAGCGAAGCATTCCCCCTTTGCGCAGCGACCTCATCGCTCAGCGCTGTTGGCTGGCGATCATTTCAAGGATCCGCATTACAGCCTCTTGGGCTCGTTCGGGTGGCCAAGACTCGGGATCCTCGAGCGATGAGAGGTAGTAGCCGCGGAATGCCAGGAAAAGGGCATCGGCGACCCAGTCGTCTTCGCCTGCCTCATGGACGACGGCCTTGATGAACTCGTACTCGCCGTGGGCCTGGTTCTGAACCGTCTCATCGCCTTCGGCTTCGGGTGGATTTCCGGCGAGGGAGTCAATCCAGAGGGCACGGATCGCGTCGTCGTAGTTGTTGGTCTGAAGCGACCACCCGGCGAGCGCCTTGAGCTTTTCCATCCCCTCCTTGCCGTCAAGGGCATTTGCGAGATCTTCAGCCCAGTTGGTTGAAACGAAGGCGAAGGCGTTGAGGAGAAGGTCGACTCGGGTGGGGACGTACTTGGTGACGAGTGTGGTTGAGCCACCGAGTTTCTTCGCAACCGCTCGGACGGTGACGCCACCCGCGCCTCCAGCTCGGGCGAGTTGCAGGGTCGCTTCGGCGATCGCGTCGAGGCGTTCCTGCACGTTGATCTCGGGTGGCATCCCCAGCAGCCTACGCGGTGGTTTCTCCGCGCAGGCTGCCGGGTTGCCCATTGCTACTTGGCTGTGGAACCGTCCGGTCCCTTGCCCTTCGGCACCGAGAAGGTGCTGCTGCGGCACGGCTGACGCAGCAGCGTGTCGCAGGCAGGCCTCGGTGTCTTGATGCCACCGACCTGCATCAGTCCAAGCACGAGCTTGGAGTTCCGATTCGGTCCGTGGAACACCTTGATCTTGGTTTCGTCACGCGGGCCTTCGAATCCGTATCCACCGGTGGTGCTCGGCGTATCAAGGAGAACCCTGATGCTCGAGCCCTTACGGAAGATGTGGGCGAACTGCATGATCTCGACTCGTCCGTAGACGGGCTTTGAGTCCTTCAGCATCTGAACCGCGCCCTTCGTCCTCTTCAGGAACGGAAGGGTCGGGGTCGAGAGCTTCTTGTCGAGCGCCCTTTCGGAGAGACGCAACCAGCCACGATTGACAAAGACTTCCTTGCCGTCAGGTCGTACTTCGGTGATGGTGGCCTGAATGTCGGCGTCAGGAGTCGTTGCCGACACCCAGAGATCGACGCTGGCCGGACCCTGGAACGTGAGGGTCCGCTGGAGCGGAGCGGTGGTGAAAGCGACCGTTCCGTTCGGGTTCGGGGGATCCTCCTGCCAGTCCGTGTCGCCGGGTTCGGCGTAGTCCGGATTGACGTTCGGGCTGACCGTCGGGAAGTCGTACGACGAGGCCGGTTCCGACTTCTTCGGCTTGTTCGTGGTCAGGCGACCGTTCGAACGAAGCGAGAGGCGAAGAGGCTTCACCTTGATCGGCAGACTCTTCCTGGTCAGGACCGTTCCGGGGGTGGACTTCCGAAGATCACCGCTGTCGGTCGATGAACCGTCGGGGGTTTTGGTGTCCATCCAGAGACGGACGTGCGGCTTCTTCTCGAAACCGTTCTTCTTGCCCTTCACGTACCGGTCGAAGAACGGAATCAGCATCGCCTGCCACCGGTCCGCCATGTAGATGTCGTGCGGGCCGTTGGTTCCGACGAGGTAGGACCTCTTCGGATCGAGGCGGTTCTGGTAGTAGCCCGCTCGAGGTCCGGTCGCTTCGTCCTGCCAGACAACCATCGAGATGACCGCGGCCTTGATCTTGTGGACCTGACGCCAGACGTGATTTGTCCGACCGGGTTTGTTGTCGACATGTGGACGCTCGACACCCTCTCGATAGGGGCTGACGGCGTTGAAACCGGCATTGTGGGCGGCGATGTTGTCAATGCACTTGGTGTCGCCTTCAACTTCTGCGCTGGTCTTGGCGGCGTTCCACCTTTGCTGGATGAAGAGACCCCAGCCGTAGGGGAATAGCCAGTTGGTCACACCGCCCGGGCTGGCGACGTCGCGCCACTGATCGGTCACGGCCATGCCGGGAGCGATCGCCTTCAGGTGCGGAGGATTGTTCACCGCAGTCAAGATCTGACTTAGCCCCGCATACGACCAATTCGCCATTCCGACTTTGCCGTTCGACCACGGCTGATCGGCCGTCCATTCGACTGCGTCGTATCCATCGGTGCCCCACTTCTCTGAGAACAGGCTGAAGTCTCCAGCCGAGCAACCGGTTCCGCGCATGTTCACGCCGATCACGGCGTATCCAGCCTTGAGCAGCTTCGCGTCAAGCTCGGGGTCCATGGTGGTGTTGCCGGCCTGGTAGGCGGTGCCACCGATGCTGCCCGGGTCATATCCCGAGTAGTTCATGATCGTTGGAAACGGGCCGTCGCCGGGCGGAAGAAGGACGCTGTACTTCAGGTCCATTCCGTCGCGGGCGTCCATGTACCCGGTCAGACGCTTCGCCCATGGGTCGGCCGCCCTCGCGGTCGAACTGATTGCCAGCACCCCGATCAGGGCGATGGCCAGAAAAGCCACCCAGGCCCACGCGCTCCCTAGAGCTGCGGGTCGGGTTTCGAGTCGCTTCGAAACCATAAATCTCTCCTCCTAGAAAACAGTGTTGTCTTAAATATACAACAATGTTGTCTAACGTGAGTTTCGTGCCCGACATCCCGCCACAAAGCCCCCTGAAGGAGTCGACTCCATGGGTTTCCGCTTGAGCACTGCCGTTGAACCCACCGGTGACTGGGGAACCCCGATTTCAAGTCTGTCGGTTTCGAACAGAGCACCCCTCTCAGGTGTGTTTGTTTTCGCCAGCCTCAGGCAGGAAAGTCGAATCTACGATGGCCCCTTCGTACATCGGAGAGGGGGAAGTCGGTGAACCGGGTCGGCCCAGACCACGGAGTTGAGAGTGAAGTTCGGTACGACCTGCCGGATCCTTTTGGTGATTGGACCGATGAACTCCGTCCCGCGATTCATCAGGTCGCCCGAGACATCGAAACTCAGATCGACGCGATCGCGAAGGGAACCGCCGCGGTCATCGGAGGCGGGATCGACGAGTACCAGGCCGAGACCATCAATTCGCTGCTTGGTGAGGTCGAAGCGATCGTTCGGGTGAACCTTCACCTGTTCGTGAAGATCATCCTCGAGGAGAGGATGCCGGTCCCCCAGGAACTCACCTTCGTCTCGGAGTTGGTGACGGTTCGCGTGAAGCAGGGACTCTCGATGGAGAGCATCCTTCAGGCGTACCGGATCGGCCACCGGGTTTCATGGGAAGCCGTCCTCCGCATGGCCGCCCGTCAGGAAGAGAGCGAAAGGATCGCCCAGGCGATGGTTCGTCCGTCGATGAACTTCATCGACGTTCTGGTCATCACCATCGCCTCGACTTACCTGCGAGCCAGCCAATCCTCAGAAGCCGACCGGGAGGCCGACGCCCGCACCGTGGTCGAAGCCATCCTGAGTGGAGAAAAACCCGAACCTGTATTCCCGGGTTCGCAGGCGTGGATGCGACGACTCTCCGAGGGTCCTGGCTTCCTTGTCGTGCGAGGCCAAGTCGGCGACACGATCGGAAACGCTCAGCCGATCCGTCGGATAGCCGCAACGATTGGGCAACTCGGAGTTTCGAGAGGCCGAAGCGCGGTGATCATTCCGTTCGAGCAGGGACTGATCGGGTTCCTCGAGATCGATACCGAAGGAGTAGATCCCGTCTGCGAGCACCTCATCAGCGTTCACGCTTCGATCGAGGCCGAAGCCGGCCGACAAGTGTTCCTCGGCGTCGGGCTCCGATGCCAAGAGGTAGGTGATGCCCCGCGGGGACTTCGCGAAGCCGAAGAAGCACTGGAAATGACGCGACCGGATCGACCCGTCATCGCTCTTTCACAGACTCCAGTTTTCCTGCACCTGATGGGCCAGACGCACCCGACGATCGAAAGTGTCGTGGCCGAACGCATGAAGGAACTGACCGCTGTCGATCGGCGGTTAGCCGGTGAACTCAGCCGCACCGTCCTTGCCTACGCGAAGGCGAATCAGAACGCGAGAGTCGCGGCCGAGAGCCTCCACTGCCACGTCAACACAGTCAAGAACCGTGTTCGAAAGATCAAAGAACTGACTGGTCTCGATCCCAACAACTTCGAGAACCTGGTCGACCTGGTTACCGCCCAGGAAATCCTCTCCCAGTCCAACAACTAGATCCTAAAAGTGCATTGAGGAAGGACCTGCCTTGGGCGGGCCCTTCCTCGGGAGGGAACTGCTTGAGGGAGACTGGAAGACGGAGGACGAGGAAACCTTTTGGGGCAAATCGCTTGTTCGCGTCGGCCGACCATTCGTCCAGGTTCCCAGGGAACCGTCTCCGTTCCAGAGATTCGAATCTTGCCCCAGCCTGGCAACACGGTCAATGTGCGTGATCGACACGTTCCGGCTTCGGTCTCTGTCCGAAAGACCCACAGAAACAAGAAGGGCCCGGCAATGCCGGGCCCTTCCAGTTCACTTGGGATGAACCTACTTGCGCTTCTTGATCTTCAGGTTCACTGCGGTGCTGCCGGTGCCGGCATTGGCCGAGCTCACCTTGAGGGCAATCCGGGCTGAACCCTTTGCCTTCTTGGTCGTCTTGACCTTGATCATGGCGACCTTCGTTGAGCCAGCGCCGACCGTGCCGACGTTCGCGCACTTGGGCGCCTTGACGGTGCTCTTGGCCTTGCGCGGAACCGTCGCGCAGACCTTGACGCCGGTCGCGTCGGCCGTGCCGGTGTTGTTCACGGTGACCAGCACCGTGACCGCTCCACCAGCGTTGACCTTGGGTGACTTCGGCTGAACGGCTCCCACCTGAATGGAAGCGCTGCCGGGTTCGACTACTTCGCCGAACGTGGCGACGACCTCACGGTCTCCACCGAGCGTTACCTGGCAGTCACCGGTGCCGGAGCATCCTCCGCCGATCCAGCCGGTGAACGTTGAGCCGGACTCGGGCGTTGCGGTCAACGTGACCTGCGTGCCTTCGTCCAGATCGACTGCGCACGTGGTGCCGCAATCGATGGCGCCCGCGGCGCCCGACACAGCGCCGGTTCCAGCACCTGACTTAGTAACGGTCAGGGTGCGCTGCTCGGGAGCAGTAGCGGTGACCGACCATTCGTGTTCGGACACGGGACCCGAACCCCGGGCGTTCATTGACCGCACCTCGAAGGTGTGATCGCCGACGTCCAGGCCGGAGTAGCTCTTGCTGCTCCAAGCACTGCCTTCGGTTCCGCAGGCTTCGAATGCGTCGCCGTCCAGGCTGCATTCGAGGCCGGCACCCAGGGTGTCGCCCTGGCCGAACTCGAACGTGAACGTGGCCGATGTGTCCGTCGTGGACGCGTCGGGTGCGGTAACGATCCGAGGCGCGATGCTCGGGGCGTCATCGCCCGCATGCTCGGTTCCTTCCGGAACCGGGATCGTGTTCGTGCGGCATGTCTCGCTTACGACCGAACCACAGGCCGGAAGCGGCGAGTCCACACCACCACGTCGAAGCAGTCCGAAGACCAGTGACGACGGGTGCTCAGGATCCGTGTGGATCTTGATCGTGGTCGGATCGGTCGGGCTCCTGAAGCTCCATCCACCGGTGTTGCTCGGCGCATCAAGCACGACTCGAATGCTCGAGCCCTCGCGGAAGATGTGCGAGAAGCGGTAGATCTCCAGACGGCCAAGGACCGGCTGGTCATCGGTCAGTGGAGCGTACGCTGCGCTGGTTAGCTTCTGGTACGGCAGGAGTTCCGACGAGCGAAGCGGATCTTGCGCTCGGTCGGAAAGCCTCAGCCAGCCACGCTGGATGTAGGTTTCCGAACCGTCCGGACGCACCTCGGTGATGGTGGCCTGGATGTCTGCATCCGGTGCCGTCGATGACGAAACCCACATGTCGAGACTGGCCGGACCGTAGAAGGTCAGGTCGTCTGCGAGCTTGGGGGTGGTGAACGACGTGCTTCCGGTCGGAGACACGGCAGCGGTTGCCCACTGGCTGGTCCTCGGGCCCGGAGTCGGGTAGCTGTAAGTGCGACCCTGCTCGCCGGCGGCTGCCGGTTCCGAGGTCATCGACCCGTCCGCATGCAGCGAGAACCGCAGCGGGTCAACTTCGACCGGCAGACGTTCATCGGTGATTACCTCACCGGGCTGCGCCGTACGGTTGCTTCCCGACGTCGTCTCCTGCCACAGCTGGACTCGAGGCTCCTCATCGAAGCCGTTGTCTTCACCGTTCACGTAGTGATCGAAGAACCGGATCATGTGATCCTGCCAACGATTGTTCGTGTACATGTTGTGGGGACCATTGGTTCCCACCATGTAGGTGGTTTCAGGATCCAGCTTCTCTTCGAAGTAGCCCTGACGCGAGCCGGTGGACTCGTCCTGCCAACTGATCATCGACATGACCGGAACCTCGATCTGATCGACGAAGTTCGAGCGGTTCCTCTCGAGACCAAACGCGCCTTCGGGACGACGCTTGATCGGATCCGTGTACCAGGTACCCGGGGCAAGAGCCTGGCCCGAGATCCGGTTCGCGGCGATGTTGTCGAGACAACGCTGGTCACCTTCGGCGGTGGCACTCGTGCCGGCCGGGGTCCAGCGTGACTGGATGTAGAACCACCAGCTGTTCGCGAAGCCCGGCTGTTCAACGCCACCAGGGGTGCCGTTGTCTCGCCAGGGGTCGGTCACCGACATGCCCGGGGCGATCGCCTTCAGGTGTGGCGGCTGCTCTTCCGCGGTGAACAGCTGACTTAGGCCCGCGTAGGACCAGTTGGCCATGCCGACGTCGCCATTCGACCAGGACTGATCAGCGATCCACTCGACCGCGTCACGACCATCGGTACCCCAACGGGGAGCGAACAGGTCGAAGACGCCTTCGGAGCAGGCGGTGCCCGCCATGTTGACTCCGACCACTGCGTAGCCGGCAGCCAGGAGCTTGTCGTCAAGCTGCTTGTCCATGGTGGTGTTACCGGCCTCATAGGCCGAACCGCCGATGCTGCCCGGGTCGTATCCGCTGTAGTTGAGAATGACCGGGAATTCACCAGTCTCGGCCGGAAGCAGAGCGCTGTACTTCAGCTCAGTTCCATCAGCTGTCGGGAGATAGCCGGTGACCCTCTTGGCCCAAGTTGCGCCCTCCGCCTGAGCCGAGAGACCCAGGAACGCCATACACGCGGAAACCAGAACGAGACCCAATGCCAGGGTCCGCTTTCCCATGTTCAGGGACCCTGCCACGGTCCCACGATCGATACTTCTGGGCGTCTCGCCCAGCGAAAAACTTCGCACGAAAAATCCCTCCTCTTGCAGTGACACCGGGCGTGTCCTCCACCTCCCGGCCTTCGCAAAAACGATTTCTCGATACGAGCTTCGAATCAATATTCGGGAAGCACAGACCTTCCCGAATCCGACTGTCCATTTCAGCCAATTGGTGCCCAGCCACCAAGTACGGATCTGCCGCCGAAAAGGCGATCTTGCCTCTAAAGGCAACCCGAAAGTTCAGGCTGGGTGTCGCAAAACGACAGGGCGCGAGGAACAGGCGTGAACTTCTAGCCTGATTGCCACGACTGAATGACGTCAATCGGCGCGTCAAGTCTGCGGAGGCAATCTACGAAGCCCGGCACCGGAGGTCCCGGAGCAAAGATCTCCTGACCCGTGAGCTCTGCGCAAGTACGAACGATCTCGCTGGACTTTGGTTTCGACGGCGGCCCCGCATCAGGGACTGTCGAATTCGCAGGCAAACTCGAAGCCGGCGATGGCTCGTCACCTCCGGAACCACATCCGATGAACACGGCGCCGGTCAACAAAACCAACAGGAATAGCTTCATGCGTCCTCTCTCCCTCAATAAGAGGGACGAATCGTATCGTCGAGTCAGTCGACGGGGAGAATGCCTCGCGCCCTGACCTGCAGTGCGATGTGATCCAGGACTTGATCGAAATGGGAGATACGTCGAGGACCTACAACTATCGACAAGACATCGGAACCGCCTTGGACCCTGCCTTGCACTGCCAGAAGGGCTGAAAGTCATCGAATGACCCGTCGGACCACTCGTGACTCTCACCCTTGAGGTCTCGCGTTTTCATCCAGCCAAACTCGAGAGGCCCATCCTCGAGACTCCAGGTCAAGCCCGAATCACCTCGCCATATTTGGCAGGAAATCCACTCGCAGTTGCGCCGGTCGAGTTTGCTCCAATGACAACGAGAAGCACTTACCAGAAGTAATGAAAAGTAGGTCCTTCTTCTGAAGAATCACTGAAAATTACCCCTCATTTCTGAAATTTAGGCTGCGCATCGACAGCGAGACAACGGTTCACCTTGGTCCTGGTCCAGTCGTTGAGAGCACCTATCTCGTCGTAACTGAAGCCTTCTGCAAGCTGTGTCAATGCCTTCAGTTCGGCTGGCTTGAGTAGGGCCAGCGCTTCCCTGCTTCTGGCTACACGTTCCCGCCTGACCGCAAGCTCATCGGGACCGTCTCCAGATGAAGGAATGAGCGAAACCCAGTCCTCCTGTGACTGGTCGTCATCTCTCGAACTGCCCGGTCTGGCAAGAGTCCGTTCTCGCATCTTTCGGATCGCGAGCGCCTCGTGCTTGATCACGGTCCGCGCCCACGGAAGCAGCTGCCGGACGTCAGTGGTCGGCGCCTTCGAGAGGAGGATCTCGATGCCCCGCTGGTACGCGTCCTCTGCGTCCTCCGGACATATCGAGTACTTGCGGGCGGTCCAGCGCAGAGGTCGATCGTGGTTTCGGATCAGCTCGACCGCAACCCGCTTTCGTGCCGCCTCGTCCGGTCGACCGTCTTCCCCAGCCCCTGCCGGGTTATGAACCGCAACTCTCCTCATGAGGTCCCCCACCTCTCTTCGGTTCTTGCGGTTTTCCTATCCGCAACCGTCTGGAAATGCCAGTCGCGAAGACCGGTCCGCCCAGTCGGCTCCCCTACAAGTTCAACCAGCTGAAAAATCAGTGGGTTTGGTTCCCGTTCTGGATCGGCATCGGCACCCTGTTCGCCGTCGAGCGGGTCGTAGCTGTGTGGCGATCGACCTGGCAGGCCCGACTATTGGCGGCGTTGCTCTTCCCGGAGTTGGTCTACGCGATGTTTCTGAATGTGGTGTACGTGAAGGGCGTCTTCGACATCATGACCGCCAAGAGTGCGCAGTGGGGTCATGTCGTCCGTAACGAGAACGGTGGGGTCGCGGTGAAGGCGGATGCTGATGCTTTGCGGGCTTGAGGGTGCTCACATGACCGTCCTGGAAGCGGGGATGTTGTTCTCCGAAAACACGCTCGGTTCCCTCTGGTTCTCAGTACTCGCGGCATTCGTGGCGGTGAACACGGTCATGTACGTGGCACTTGCGGTAGCGAAGATCCTGCCGAAGGTCCACCCTCGAGACTGGCTTCCCAGGACATATGTGCGCGCACAGACTCGCAGCATCTATCCGGACAGGGATGAAGCAGTCGATGCCTCGCGTGGCCGACCAGGAGCGTGGACTTAGGTCAGTTGTTTCACTGTGCCTTGCCCGGACGACGTAGGACCGTCCGCCGCCTCCGGATGAGGCAGGGCATGGCTGAGCGAAACCACGCGCAGGGCTTACAAATGTCGCACCGGTCTGTCAGTGTTCATGGTGTTCGTACCTCACAGTTGGGGGTCGCCATGGCTGAACCATCGGTCCCGGGAGTGCTCGAACTACGCGTCCACGGCGTGTCCGGAACCCCGCCGCACCAGATGCTGGGCGTCGACGCCTCGGACGCCGGTCAGGTGGCGGGCGACCACCTGACCGGTTTCTACCGATGCCGCAAGGGCTCCCCGTACGGCCTAAAGGTGCCAACCTTCACAGCAGTCGAGGCCTATTCGTGGGGTGCGTTGACGTCCGGGGCCGCAGGATTCCTCGGATGGGTGCGGCGCGCGGCGTGGCTGACCTTGCTGCCGTTCGCCTTGGGAAATCTCTCCTACTGGGCCAGACCGGAACTCGACGTGGACGCCGGGACGCGCAAGGCGACAGCCATCGTCGTGCGCGTCGCGTCTCTGCTGCTGACCCTGTTGCTGATCGCTGGTCTCTGTTTGGTTGGCATCGACTTGGTGGCATGGCAGTGCTTCCGGGGCGGGTCGATGGTGTGCCCCTCGCTGCCGTCAGTCCTGCAGTTCCTGGACCGACCTCCGTGGGACACCACAACCCGGCGGGTGCTGGTCGGATCCCTGCTGCCGCTGCTCGCCCTGGCTGGACTGTGGTTCCTATCCCGGCAGTCCATGAGTCGCTACGAGGACGTGTTACCTCAACCGGTGGCCCGGTCGCAGAAGTTCAGGGTTCTGAGCCGCAGGCGGATGTGGAACGGCAGCGACCGCACCCGTCGCCTGCAACGGCTGCATCTCGCGGGCGGGGTGGCGGTCGTCGTGGGATCCGGCGCGTTCCCCGTGGCCGAGTTCGGCGGAACCTCCCACCAGTTGGGTCTGGCGGTGACTGGCATTTCGGCAGTGCTCATCGGGCTGTTGGGGATCGTCGCCGTGGGGATGAGTTACGAGGATGGCATCGACTTCCCCGGCAGGGTTGAGCAAGCCGGCTGGGCAAGGCGAACGGCCTGCCGCATCTCCCAATTCGTGGGCTGGGTCGTGCTGGCACTACTCGCGGCCTACGGCTATCTGCTCTTCACGTCGGGTCCGCTGGAGAGCGCAGCGCAGGCCGGGCCGCTACGGGGTCACAACCTCGTGGTCGGCGGATTGCTGTTCCTGCTGGTGGCATGCGTGGCGTGGCTCGTCTTCGCTTCGGACAGACCGTGGCTCGCCTTGCTCCTCCCGTCGGCACTGCTCGGAATCGCGCTCGGTGCGTTCTTGGAATGGTGGCCGCTGGTGACCGTGCTGGCGCTCGCTGTGCTGGGGCTCGGCCTCTGGATCCAGCACAGTCGCTCCGATCCGCAGGCAGGCAAGCCGCGGGCCTGGCACGGCGCAGGGGCGGCCATTCTGCTCGGCTCTGCGGTCTGGATCGCCGCGGTCTTCACCACGTCGACAACGGTGCTTGCCGCTGACTGGCTGAACGGAGGTGGCCAGTCGGTGGCGGACCTGCAGGCCGGATTCCGCGACGAAGCTTCGCCTGGGGCGCGCGCCGCGCAGTTGCAGTTGGGGCAGCCGGTTCTCAATGCTGGCGGTCAGGTCGCCATCGAACGTGCCGCGGTCAGTGTCGACGCAGACGGCGTGGTCACCGTTTGGTCTGGGACCGTGGCAGTGGAGTCCCTGGCGACCACCCGCGCGTTCGAGGGGGTCAGGCATCAGGTGCCCGCGCTCGACCTGACCGGCGGTAGGGTTGTCGTGGTGGAGCCGCCGGTCACCCTCGTCGACAGTTGCGTCACGGCCTCCGATGAGGCGCCGGGCTGTGCGGACGCGGCTACGACCGGCGAATACGTCGCCTCGGGTACGGTCACGCCGAAAGGCGCCATCCAAATCCGGGCCACGGAGCCTGCCGGGGTGCACGTCGCGGTGGCCAACACCCCGCAGGAGCCATTGATCGTTCCCCAGGTCCTGGTCTGGTTCGCCCTGTCGATGCCCTTGTGGCTGCTCGCGATCGTCGTGTCGGCGGGGGTGTGTTTCTGGTACTTCCGGCGCCATGCCCGGACGGCCATCGTTGAACAAACCATGTTCGATGCGGTGATAGGCGTCCTTCGACGGGACAGCACGCAGGCCCGGCTCACCGCCGGCTTCACCCACCGCGCGGAGCGACTACTGGGACTGTTCGGCGTCATCACGTCGGTTGCGGCGGTGGCGGTGCTGATCGGCGCTTCCACCGGGTCGCCGCCATGGCAGGACCACGAGCGCCTGCGGACCCTGGCAGTCATAGGTCTCTGGACGGCCCTTGGTGTGTCTGCCGGACTGATCGCCGTGGCCGCCCGACTGCGCAAGTCCGAGGGTGCCCGCAGGGCAGTCGGCGTGCTCTGGGACCTCAGCACATTCTGGCCGCGCGTGGCTCACCCGCTCGGTCCGCCCTGTTACGCGGAGCGAGTCGTGCCGGAAATCACCTCGAGGATCGGCTGGGCGCGCAGCCTGGGTGCGAACGTCATCGTGTCGGGGCACAGTCAGGGTTCGCTCATTGCGGTGGCTGCCGCGGCGCAATTGGCCGACGATGAGATCGAGCGACTGCGCCTGGTGACCTATGGCTCGCAGCTGCGCACCTGGTACGGACGGATCTTCCCCGGTGTCCTCGGACCCGAGGTGATCGGTAGCCACCCGCTG
>Ga0209607_1001887_pt1 | contig 17315 bp, 16 predicted proteins | sample AD_UKC117_MetaG_FD_184413 | JGI IMG/M metagenome (GOLD analysis project Ga0209607, IMG submission 184413) | Active sludge microbial communities of municipal wastewater-treating anaerobic digesters from Hong Kong - AD_UKC117_MetaG (SPAdes)... | ecosystem: Engineered > Bioreactor > Anaerobic >... | reverse complement strand
CCTGGTCCTCACCAAGGAGGACAAGGAGGGCCGGCTGATCCTGTCCAAGAAGCGCGCCCAGTACGAGCGCGCCTGGGGCACGATCGAGGAGCTCAAGGAGAAGGACGAGGCCGTCAAGGGCACCGTTATCGAGGTCGTCAAGGGCGGCCTGATCCTCGACATCGGGTTGCGCGGCTTCCTGCCCGCCTCGCTGGTCGAGATGCGCCGGGTCCGGGATCTGCAGCCCTACATCGGCAAGGAGATCGAGGCCAAGATCATCGAGCTGGACAAGAACCGCAACAACGTGGTCCTGTCCCGGCGCGCCTGGCTCGAGCAGACCCAGTCGGAGGTCCGCAGCGAGTTCCTGAACCAGCTAGTCAAGGGTGCCGTCCGCAAGGGCGTGGTGTCCTCGATCGTGAACTTCGGCGCGTTCGTCGACCTCGGCGGGGTCGACGGCCTGGTGCACGTCTCCGAATTGTCCTGGAAGCACATCGACCACCCGTCGGAGGTCGTCCAGGTCGGCGATGAGGTCACCGTCGAGGTGCTCGACGTGGACATGGACCGCGAGCGAGTTTCGCTGTCGCTCAAGGCCACTCAGGAAGACCCGTGGCGGCACTTCGCCCGCACCCACGCCATCGGCCAGATCGTGCCGGGCAAGGTCACCAAGCTGGTGCCCTTCGGCGCGTTCGTCCGTGTCGAGGAGGGCATCGAGGGCCTGGTGCACATCTCCGAGCTGTCCGAGCGCCACGTCGAGGTTCCCGACCAGGTGGTCGCGGTCGGCGACGACGCCATGGTCAAGGTCATCGACATCGACCTGGAGCGCCGTCGCATCTCGCTGAGCCTCAAGCAGGCCAACGAGGACTACACCGACGAGTTCGACCCGTCGAAGTACGGCATGGCCGACAGCTACGACGAGCAGGGCAACTACATCTTCCCGGAGGGCTTCGACGCCGAGACCAACGAATGGCTCGAGGGCTTCGACAAGCAGCGCACCGAGTGGGAGGCCCGCTACGCCGAGTCCGAGCGCCGGCACAAGATGCACACCGCGCAGATGGAGAAGTTCGCTGCCGCGGAGGCTGCTGCCGATGAGCGTCCCTCGGGTGCCACCTCGTCGAGCTCGGGCGAGTCGGCCGGCGGGTCGCTGGCCAGCGATGCCCAGCTTGCGGCGTTGCGCGAGAAGCTCGCCGGCAACGCCTGATCCGCTCCGGGCGAGGCGCTGAGCCGTGCTGCGGATCGGCCTGACCGGCGGGATCGGCGCGGGTAAATCCACCGTGTCGGCGACTTTCGCCGACTGCGGGGCGGTGATCGTCGACGGCGACGTCATCTCCCGGGAGGTCGTCCAACCGGGCACTGAGGGGCTGGCTGCGCTGGTCGACCACTTCGGCCGGGACATCCTGGCGCCGGACGGTGCACTGAACCGTCCGGCGCTGGCCGCCAAAGCCTTCGTGGACGAACACCAGCGAGCCAGGCTGAACGCGATCGTTCATCCGCTGGTGGCGCGGCGCCGCGCCGAACTCGTCGCCGCGGTGGCCGAGGACGAGGTAGTAGTCGAGGACATCCCGCTGCTGGTCGAGTCCGGCATGGCGCCGCTGTTCCCGCTCGTGGTGGTGGTGCACGCCAGCGCCGAGGTGCGCCTTCGCCGACTTACCGGCCGGCGTGGCATGGCGGAAGCCGACGCGCGGGCCCGCATCGCCGCCCAGGCCACTGAGGATCAGCGTCGCCGGGTCGCCGACGTCTGGCTGGACAACTCCGGCACCGAGGGCCAGATCGTGGAGGCGGCGCGCGAGCTGTGGTCCCGGCGGATCCGGCCCTTCGCCCATAATCTGGCCAACGGTAGGACGGCCGACGATCCGCGGCGTCCCGTACCGCCCGATCCGTCCTGGCCCGAGCAGGCCGAACGCATCCGGGCGCGGCTGGCGACCACCTGCGGGCATCGAGCACGGCGCATCGATCACGTCGGATCGACCGCCGTGCTCGGACTGGACGCGCGGGACATCATCGACATGCAGATCACTGTCGCCGGTCTGAGCGACGCCGACGATCTGGCCGCGGACCTGCTGCGGGCCGGCTACCCGAGGCTCGACCAGATCACCGCCGACATCACTCTCGACGGTGGAAATGTGCAGTGGCACAAACGTTTTCATGGTTCGTCCGATCCGGGTCGGCCGACACACGTTCACATCAGGGTGGACGGCAGCCCCAATCAGAGATTCGCGCTGCTCTTCGTTGACTGGCTCAACGCCAACCCCGGGGTGCGGGCGGACTACCTGACGCTCAAACGCGGCGGGGCCGACCCCCAGTCCTGGCTGCGGGAAGCCTACGGCCGGGCGTGGGCCTGGGCCGAGAGCGTCGGCTGGTCGCCGGATCAGGTCAGTTGATCGCGGCGAACGGGTCGGTCGATGGAGACTCGGCCGGGGCTGTCGCCGCTGGAGCCTGCAACGGATCCGCTGTCCCGTCGCCGGGAACCGGGGGCGGTAATGGCAACTCGTCGGCCGGTAGCCCCGGGGCATTGCTCAGCGGGGCGCCACAGTGCATAGCGCCGTAGTCCGGATCGTCCCGGGCCGGCGTCAGCTTGGGGCCGATGAACTGGTCGGCTTGGGCGAACAGTTGGTCGTCGACCAGGATCTCGCAGTGCAGATTGGCCGAGTAGGGCCACTGAATGGAGATCCGCATACCGGCTTCTGAGGGGTCGGTCAGCACAGCGGTGGCCTCGAAGGTGCGGCCGGGGAGCATCGTTGGATCGGCGCTGTTGACCTGGGCGTCGCTGATCCGGTAGGTGATCAGGGCGCCCCGGGCCAGACCGTCGACCCGGGCACGGTAGGTCACATTGTGCTGGTCCCCGTCGCCGGGCTGGGTTCCGTCGTCGGGCGCGACCTCAATGGTCGGCTGGACCTCGTCGCTCGTCGGGGTGTCCTCGGCGGGCCACACCTCGTCGTCGGCGACAGCCACGCCCGTCGACACCGTCACAGCGGCCATGAGAGCCATGGCGGCCCCGAAAGTCGCCACTGGTGTCGAGCGTCCCACGGGAACCGAGCGTACGCCTATTGCCAGATCAGCTCCATTCCGCTGGCCGCCAGCCAGCCGTTCAGATCGTGGCCGTGGGCGGCTAGTCCGTCGACGGCGACGAAGGCGCGGCGCAGCGCGGTCTCGGTGGTCTCGGCGCTGAGCAATCCCATCCGGGCCGCTTCAAGCAACTCGTCGAGGTCGGTCAGTTCGGTGCCGCGGCCGGTGCGCACCACCAGGTCGACGTAGTGGTCCTCGGTCTGCCAGCGGTCGGCCCCGACGGTGATGTGCCCGACGTCGAGGTAGTAATCCTGGTCGCGCTCGTAGCCGATGTTGAAGTGGAAGATGCTGGCGCGCAGACCCAGCGACGGCAACAGCCAGGACTGCAGGTAGTGGAACTGAACCCGGCCGGGGGTGGCGCGGGCCATATAGAGCCCCCAGGGCAGCACGCGGTACTCGTCCACGGCCCGGACGACTCCCTTGGGGTCGGTGTTGGTGCGTGCGACGAGGTCGAAGGTCTCATGCTTGGGCGGATGGATGGCCGGCGTCCTCCTGAGTCTGCAGATGCCTGTTCGCCGTGAGATTAGGGTAGGCCGCGATCGCCAGCGGAATCGTGTCGAAGAAACGCGACCTGCCGAGCAACTCCGAGAACCCGCCGCCCTTGAACGCACGCTCGGCTCGGCCCTTCTGGACGACGACGAGGAACGGGATATCGCGCAGGGCGGCGATCTCGGCCACATCGGACAGTGCCTCGAAACCGGTGAAATCGACATCGTCGATCCGTCGCGCGTCGAGAACCAGCAGCTCGGGGCGGCCCTCGCTCTCCTCGTCGCCGTCGCCGTCGCCGTCGTCCTCGTCCTCGGCCGGAAGAACGTCGATCAACTGCATCCGGAACCAGTTGGCGTTGCCGAACCACAGCGGACCGTTCAGGGCGAACGCGGCGATTCCAGGCACCGCGACGGCCCGCCGATCGTCCAGCGGCAGCCACGTCCCCTTCGCGGAGCGTCCCAGCCGCAAAAGTTCCGGCCGGGCCGAGCGGGAGGCCTGGTAGACGAAGGAGACCACCACCGCGAACAGCACGCCGTAGACGATGCCGAGCACCACCGTGCCTAACAGGGCGATCAGCATTAGCGCGAAGGCTCGCCAGGAGTACTGCGCGGTGGCCCTCATCTGGTCGACCCGAAAGATCTTGATCGCGATGTAGATCAGCACCGCCGACAGCGTCGCCATGGGCAGGTGTTCGATGAGCTGGCTGAAGAACAGCACCACGACGGCGATCGCCGAGGCGATCAGCGAGGCGAGCTGACTGCGGCCGCGGGACTCGGCGATGATCGTGGTGGACGGTGGGCTGGCGTTGATGGTGAACGACCCCACCAGGCTGGACATCACGTTGGCCACCCCGAGGGCGCGAAAATCGGCGTTGATGTCGGTCTCGAAACCGCCGAGGTTCGCGGCCGAGCGAGTGGTGGCCGCGGTCTGCGCCAGGCAGAAGATCGCGATGACCAGCGCGGTGGTCAGAACCGCCTCGATCGAGTCCAGCGAGAATGGCGGAAGCTCGATCGACGGCAATCCCCGCTCGAGGGGGCCGAGCTCATCGACACCGCTGTCGCGCAGGTGGAACACCGGCATGGCCAGGGTCGCCAGGATCAGTACGATCAGGGCGCCGGGGATCCGGCGGCTGATCCGGGCGATCGCCAGCAACAGGGCGAGCGAGGTCAGTCCGAGGATCAGGGTCGGGACATGGGCCTCCCTGACCTGGCCGAAGAGCTGGATGATCCGGTCCAGCGTCCTGCCGTGGCCCTCCTCGACCCCAAGGATGCCCGGCAGCTGGTGGACGATGATGATCACAGCTATCCCACCGAAGAAGCCGATCATGACCGGGCGGGACAGGAAATCGCCGACCCATCCGAGCCGGCCCACCCCGATGACGAGGGTGAAGACGCCGACCAGGAACGCGGTGACGAGTGCCAGGCCGATATAGCGGCTGGTCTCTGCCACCGCGCCGATGGTCGTCAGGCCGACGGCCAGAATCGGGGCCACCGTGCTGTCCACGCCCATGGCCAGATGCCGGTTCGTCGAGATCGCCGCGGCGACCACGGTGGCTACGACGAAGCCGTACAGCCCGGTGATCGGAGGCATACCGGCCAGGTGGGCGGTGGCGAGCTGTCCCGGCATGGTCACCGCACCGAACGTCAGCCCCGCCAGCAGGTCGCGGCCGAGCCACCGGCGGCGATAGCCCCGCAGTGTCGGAAAGAGGCGGAATTCCTCCGTCCAGTGATTCGCCACCGGCCGAGCCTATGAATCCGCACGGCGTAATGCGGTGAGATTGGCAAGATGCAGGACAACTGACGTTCACCTGCCGGACACCTGGGGGACGGCCACAGGACACCTGGCGGCAGGTGTCGGAGCCCCCGCCTAACCTGTATTCATGGCCTTTGCCACCGAACGCACCGCCACCGAACGCCCCGCAATCGAACCGATCCCGACCGCCCACTCCGAATACCGCGCGGTCGAGGACGTGGTGCGCACCGGTCCTCGCTTCGAGGTGGTCAGCCCCTATCAGCCGGCCGGCGACCAGCCTGCCGCGATCGAGGAACTCGAACGGCGGATCCGGGCCGGGGAGCGGGACGTGGTGCTGCTCGGGGCCACCGGCACCGGGAAGTCAGCCACCACGGCATGGCTGGTCGAACGGCTGCAGCGGCCCACCCTGGTGATGGCACCCAACAAGACACTCGCGGCCCAGCTGGCCAACGAACTCCGGGAGATGCTGCCGAACAACGCCGTCGAGTACTTCGTGTCCTACTACGACTACTACCAACCCGAGGCTTACATCGCGCAGACGGACACCTATATCGAGAAGGACAGCTCGATCAACGACGACGTCGAGCGATTGCGGCACTCGGCGACCTCCAATCTGCTGTCCCGTCGTGATGTTGTCGTGGTCGCCTCGGTGTCGTGCATCTACGGACTCGGCACACCGCAGTCCTACCTGGACCGGTCGGTGGAGTTGCAGGTGGGCAGCGAGGTGCCCAGAGACGGGCTGCTGCGACTCCTCGTGGACGTTCAGTACGACCGCAACGACATGTCCTTCACCCGCGGGACGTTCCGGGTTCGCGGCGACACCGTCGAGATCATCCCCTCCTACGAGGAACTGGCGGTACGCATCGAGTTCTTCGGCGACGAGATCGAGGCGCTGTACTACCTGCACCCGCTCACCGGCGACGTCGTCCGCAAGGTGGACTCGTTGCGGATCTTCCCGGCTACCCACTACGTCGCCGGCCCGGAGCGGATGGCGCAGGCGATCTCCACCATCGAATCCGAACTCGCCGAGCGGCTGGCGGATCTGGAGAGTCGGGGCAAGCTGCTGGAGGCCCAGCGGCTGCGGATGCGCACCAACTACGACATCGAGATGATGCGTCAGGTCGGGTTCTGCTCCGGTATCGAGAACTATTCCCGGCATATCGACGGCCGCCCCGCGGGTTCCGCCCCGGCGACGCTGCTGGACTACTTCCCGGAGGACTTCCTGCTCGTCATCGACGAGTCGCACGTGACCGTTCCGCAGATCGGCGGCATGTACGAGGGCGACATGTCCCGCAAGCGCAACCTGGTGGAGTACGGATTCCGGTTGCCGTCGGCCGTCGACAACCGTCCGCTGACCTGGGAGGAGTTCAGCGACCGGGTGGGTCAGACCGTGTACCTGTCGGCGACTCCGGGCCCCTACGAACTGGCCCAGACCGGCGGCGAGTTCGTCGAACAGGTGATTCGCCCCACCGGCCTGGTCGACCCCAAGGTCGTGGTGAAGCCGACCAAGGGCCAGATCGACGACCTCATCGGCGAGATCCGAGCGCGCGCCGAACGCGACGAGCGGGTGCTTGTCACCACGCTGACCAAGAAGATGGCCGAGGACCTGACCGACTACCTGCTCGAGATGGGCATTCGGGTGCGTTACCTGCACTCCGAAGTTGACACGTTGCGCCGGGTGGAACTGCTGCGGCAACTGCGGCTGGGGGAGTACGACGTCCTGATCGGTATCAACCTGCTGCGGGAGGGCCTCGACCTGCCGGAGGTCTCGCTGGTGTCCATCCTGGACGCCGACAAGGAGGGCTTCCTGCGGTCCACCCGCAGTCTCATCCAGACCATCGGCCGCGCCGCCCGCAATGTCTCCGGGGAGGTGCACATGTATGCCGACAACGTCACCGATTCGATGCGCGAGGCGATCGAGGAGACCGAGCGGCGCCGGGCCAAGCAGATCGCCTACAACACCGAGCGCGGCATCGACCCGCAGCCGTTGCGCAAGAAGATCGCCGACATTCTCGACCAGGTCTACCGGGAGGCCGAAGACACCGAATCGGTCGAGGTCGGCGGGTCGGGCCGGAACTCCTCCCGCGGCCGCCGCGCACAGGGCGAAGCCGGCGGTTCGGGCATCATCGAGGGCCGCGACGTCACCTCGATGCCGAGGGCCGAACTGGCTGATCTGATCAAGGACCTCACCGCGCAGATGATGACCGCGGCCCGGGATCTGCAGTTCGAACTCGCCGCGCGGCTGCGCGATGAGATCGCCGACCTCAAGAAGGAACTCCGAGGGATGGACGCCGCCGGTCTGAAGTAACAGTCCATTCGCTGGCCCGCCCGGTTGACGGTGATTCCCGCCGCTGCGGGATAACCGTGACGCTTCCGGTTGGGCACGGTTCGGTCACCCTGCGATTCGCCTCGCGTTCCGCGTCTTACAGGTCTGTAGTTTCGCCTCAGACCTCACTACGGATGGAAAGAGCGATGTCAATGACCACCACTCGGTTGGGACTCAAAGTCGTTGTCGGCGTTGGGTTGTGGGGAGCTGCCTTGGCTCTGGCCCCGGATTCGGCCGCCGGTCCGCTGAAGACCGGCGGATATGAGTGCATCGAGGACGCGGCCGGGACTGCCGCGGCGGGGGCCGCGGCGGCGGCGCCTGGCGCGGCGGGGGCCGCGGGTGCGGCCGCAGCGGCGGGCGCGGGTCCGGCGGCGGGCGCGGCCGGCGCCACTCCGGGCACGGACGAGGCTTGCCTCGGCGCACCCGTCGCGGACATGGCCGGGGTTCCGATGGCGCTGCCAGGCCCGGTTCCAGCGGGGGCCGCGCTACCGATAGGCGCGGCGGCGTCCATCGCATCCATTCCGGTCGGCGCACCTGTTCCGATCGGTGCGCCCGTTCCGGTCGGTGCGCCGGTGCCTATTGGCGCGCCCGTGCCCATCGGTGCGCCGGTGCCGGTGGGGGTGGCGCCGATCGCGGGTGCCGCTCCCGTTCCCATCGCCGCCGCGGCGGGCGCGCCGATTCCGGTCGCCGCCGCGCCGGTGGTGGGTGCCCCGATCCTGGATATGGCCGGGCTGGGAGGCAAGGGCGCACCAACTGGTCCGCCAGCGCCCGGGGATCCCGTGCCCGGTCAGCCGATCATTCCCGGTCCGGCCGCCGGCTGAGGCCGGACCTCGTTCCTGGGCGGGAGTAGCAGCGATGCGGGCGGTTGTACGGAGCGTTCTTTGCGTGGTCGCGATCCTCGCGAGCCTCGTCGCCGGGCCGGCCGGCGAGAGCATGGCGGCCGCGAGCCAGGCCCACCGGTTCGGCATCGCATCCGTCCTACCGAAGGCGGGCACGGTCGTGGGCGTGGCGCACCCGGTCGTGGTGACCTTCAGCGCTCCGATCGATGACCGGCGGGCGGCCGAACGTACCCTCAACATCGCGTCCAAACCGACGATGACCGGCACATTCCAATGGCTCGGCAATGACGTCGTGCAATGGGTACCCGACGATTTCTGGCCGGCGCACAGCACCGTCGCGCTGTCCGTCGGCGGTCGGCGGATGACGCTGACCACGGGACCGAAGGTCGTCGGCGTCGCCAGCATCGCCGACCACACCTTCACCGTGACCATCGACGGTGTCGAGTCCGGGCCGTCGTCGGCATTGCCGGCGCCGCACCACCGGCCCCGCTGGGGACAACCGGGGGTCTTCCCGGCCTCCATGGGCCGACCCCAATACCCGACCCCGGTCGGCATCTACACCGTCCTGGCCAAGGAACGCGGAGTGGTCATGGATTCGAGCACGGTCGGTATCCCGGTCAACAGTCCGGACGGCTACCACCTCAAGGTGGACTACGCCGTCCGGTTCACCCGCCGCGGCCTGTTCGTGCACTCGGCGCCGTGGGCGGTGAATTCACTCGGGCACGCCAATGTCAGCCACGGTTGCGTCAGCCTGAGCCTCGAGGACGCGGAGTGGTACTTCGACACCGTCAACGTCGGTGACCCCGTCATCGTCCGGGAGAACAACCTCGAGGTTCCCACCGCCCCGAGGTTCGGCTTCGCCTACTGAGAGTCGGACCTATTGGGAGTCGACTGGGACGCGAAATCAGCGTACGGACTTGGTGACCTGCGCGAAACTGAACTGCCAGCGCTCCACCACATGAAATCCGAACCGGCTGGGCACCTGGTAGGCCATGGCCCGTCCGAGTCTCGGACCAGGTGGCAATGCCGGGCCGCGTTGGTGCTCGGGCATGCGGGGGTCGCGTTCGGTGACGGTCCACAACGCCGGGCAGCCGGGCATCTTGTCGGCCCACGCCCACACCGCGACATGGCCGTCCCACAAGCGCTCCCGCTGCAGAGCGGTCCTGCCACGGCCGTGGTCGCGCAGCTTCCGATAGACGTTCGGCCGGGCGGCCGTCAATGGGCGGATCGGCCCGGGTTTCCAGGCCGCGGAATTGTCAAGCACCAGGCAGTCACCCGGCGCCGCGTTGCGCTCGATGAGGTCGGCCACCGCGCTGTAGTCCATGTTCTCCTTTGCGTACGGACCACGCTGGGCCAGCCAGTTGGGCGCCGCCGCCACCGTGAAACATGCCAGGACCACCGCGACCCCGATCCGCGAGCGACCCAGTGCGACGACGCAGAGCCCAACTAACAAGGCGAAGGCCGGAGCGGTGAAGGACAGGTACCGCGGGTAGTAGATGGGGTTTCTCAGTTCTGAATAAGCCAGCAGCGTAGCGGTGGGAACCACGATCCAGGTCAGCGCGAGGACGGGCAACAGTCGGCCCGGACGTCCGGTCGCGGGCCAGGATCCGCACACCAGGGCCGCCGCCAGGATCGCTCCGGCGGCCAATGCGGTCGGCAGCGAATGGTCGAAGTACTGCTGCTCGAGCACCTCGCCGATGGTGTGGCTGCCCAGTGGGGCGATCCACCGGACCTGGAATAGCTGGGACTGGGCGAACATGAGGAACGGCGTCACCGCTGCGGTGGCTCCGGCCGCTGCCACGGCCCAGAGGCGGACACGCCGCGGCGTACTGCCCGTCATTGCGACGGCCACCCCGTGCGCGGGGACGATCAGCAGGAGAAATACATTGAGCAACGTCGCCGCCGCCAGCAGCAGGGCGTAGGTCAGCCACCACCACGGCCGGCCGCGGCGCGCGGTCAGTACGCAGAACACCGTCAACCAGACCGCGGCCGCCATGGATAGCGCGTAGGAGCGGGTCTCCATGCCGGCCCAGGTCACCCGGGGCAGAACGGCGAAGACCAGGCCTGCGGTAACGGCCACGGATCGGGTGGAGATCTGCCTGCCGAGTACCACCACACCGGCCGCGGCAAGGCCCACGGCCAGCGCGCTGGAGAACCGGGAAGCGAACTCGGTAGCCGGAAACACCGCATACCAACCGCGCATGAGCAGGTAATACAGTCCGTGGACAGCATCGATATTGCCCACCATCCGCCACAACTGCGCTGCCGAACGCGTCGAGGCAGAGATCGTCGCGGCCTCGTCGAACCACAGCGAGGGCCGCGCCGCGCCCGCCACGCTGATGCCGACTGCGATCACCGCCACCACGACGGGATCGAGGGACCGTCGCCTGGCGGCGGTCTGGTGCACAGGCAGGACCAACGGACGCTGCTGTAGCGAGATGCTCACTTCGGCTGCTCGATGTCCTTTCCGGTTCCACGGCGGTGCCCGCCCCGGGGCAAACCGTATCGCCGGTACGCGGCCGCCGCCCGCCGGCGGCTGTAGCGAACGTCACGGCGCGGTGTTTCCCCTCATCGGAGCGATTCCGGGCCTCGTCGCGGGCGCCGCGTGGACTGAATCGTGTCCCGTTACCGCATGGAGGCGCTACTGTTCCGGGTGGCTTCGAAACTCACCACTGGAGGGCACGAATGGGCGGTTACATGACGGTGGTCGTCGGTACGGACGGCTCGGACTCCTCGTTCCGCGCGGTCGATCGGGCCGGGCAACTGGCGTCCGCTCCCGACGCGAAGGTCATCGTGGCGACCGCCTTCCTGCCCACTACCGAGGACGCTCGCGCCGCCGATGTGCTCAAGGACGAGGGCTACAAGGTGACGGGCAACGCGCCGATTTATGAGATCCTTCGCGAGGCGGGCGAGCGGGCCAAGGCCGCCGGTGCCACCAATGTCGAGGAGCGGGCGATCGAGGGCGCTCCGGTCGACGTCCTGGTCGACCTGGCCGACGAGGTGAGCGCCGACCTGCTTGTGGTGGGCAATCTGGGGCTCAGCACGATCGCCGGCCGTCTGCTGGGGTCGGTGCCCGCCAACGTGGCGCGCAAGTCCAAGACCGACGTGCTGATCGTCCACACCACCGGTTAGCCCGGCGACGGTCGCGCGTTCGTGACCATCACCGATCCGTGACCGTCACCGATCGACGCCCGGACGCGGCGGCCGTGCGTACCCGACTGTGGGTCGACGGCACGTTGGCGCGCGAGAACTTTCCTCTTGAGGACGTCTCGGATCATCTTCGAGAACCGCACGCCCTGATCTGGGTCGATCTCTGCAATCCAGGGCACGGCCTGCTGACTGAACTGGCCGATGAACTCGGCTTCGATGCGCCCGCGGTGCAGGACATCGTCGAGCACGGTGCGCGCACCAAGGCCACCCGGTACGCGACCCACACTTTTCTGACCGTCTACGCCACATCGCTCGGGCCGCAGGTGTCCGGCTCTATCGACTCGCGGCTGCTGACCGGCCGCGTGTCGATTTTCCTGCTGCCCGCCGGTGTGGTGACGGTGCGGCACGAGAGTGACCCGGCCCGACCGATTTTCGACATCGACGACGTGGTCCGCCGCTGGGATGACAACAGCGACCTGTTGCGCCATGGCAGCCCGGCGCTACTTCACGGGATACTCGACGTGGTGATCGACGAGCAGTTCGACACCATCCAGCAACTCGACGACGGGATCGAGGCGCTGGAGGATGCACTGTTCGACGACCGCTCCCAGACCCGGCAACTGCAGCGGGACACCTACCGGCTGCGAAAGGAACTCGTCGAACTGCGGCGCATCGTCCTGCCGATGCGGGAGGTGGTCAATACCGTGATGCGGCGGGTTTCCCCGGGTTCGCAGGGCAGTGAACTCGACGGCTGGTATTCAGATCTTTACGACCACGCAATCCGGGCGGGCGAGTGGACGGAGTCCCTGCGGGACATGGTCACCACGGTGTTCGAGACCAACCTTTCACTGCAGGACGCCCGACTCAACACCATCATGAAGAAGCTGACCGGCTGGGCGGCCATCATCGCCGTGCCGACCCTGGTCACCGGCTGGTACGGCCAGAACATCCCCTATCCCGGATACGGCAACAACTGGGGAGTGTGGGCCAGCGCGCTGCTGTCGGCCGTCGCCTCGGTGGCGCTCTACATCGGTTTTACCCGGCGCGGCTGGATCTGACCGGACCCGTCCCGGACAAGCCGCTGGATGCAGCGGTGCGCACGTTGGGCGTCGCCGGTACCGATCGCCGCCGCCAATTCCGAGGTCACGCGACGCCGGGTCCGGGACCGCCGGTTTCCGGCCTCGATCACCGAGGGCGTGACGTAGCCCAGATACGGCAGATAGATCTCGGCCTCCCGACGGCGGCCCACCCTGATCAGCCAGAGGAAGAAGACGAAGAGGCCCACCTGCCCGAGCACGTAGAACGCCCCGAACCGGTGGGAGTTCCACAGCAGGTGACCGGCAACGGCCAGGGTCACCAGTGGCACGGCGACCGCCCAGCGACGGACCCCGGAGCGATCCCCGGCCGTCATCGCGTATCCGACACCGAAACCGGCGATGCCGGTGATGACGATGTGCCCGCTCCAACTTCCTCGAACCACCTCGTGGAGGAGATCGACCGTCAGCGATCCGAGGTTGTCGCGCTGGCCGGGAGGGTAGGACGTGATCGCGTTGTTGATCGAGCGTGCGATGTTCTCCACGACCTCGAAGCCCAGGCCGACGAAGGACCCGACGACCAGCCCGTCGAGGGCGCTGCGCGGCCGGGTGGCTGCCAGCAGGAGAACGACGACGATACCCAGCAGTTTCGCCGGTTCCTCGGTGAACGGCGTCAGCAGCGACCAGGACTCGCCGTCGCCCCGTGCCGCGAAATGGTCGCGAATCGCGCGGTTGGCGAGAAGCGGGTAGCCGATCGCCGCGAACGCGCCCCAGCACAGCGCGAGCCATCGGGCGCTCGGAGCGACCGTGCCGAAGTCGCTGATCCGGCTCAACAGCCAGCCGCAGACCGCGCCGAACAACCCGAACCCGATGACGGCCGCGCCGGTCAGGGTCGGCACCTCGGCGGCCGAGGGACCGAAAGCAACAAGGAGGATCGCCGCGCCGCTGAGGACATCGGCAAGGTAGACCACCCGCAACGGCCACACCGAGGGATCCTGGTGGGCTGAAGCGGGCGGGGGAATGGTGAACAATGGCGGCGTGGGCGGGGCGCTCACAGCTGACCGTCCTCCGGGCCGACCCAGAATGCACTGTCGCCAGGATCCGTTTCGGGCCCGGACAATGCCAGCGGGATCCCCACTCCCAGAATGGCTCCGGTCAGCACCACCAGGACGGCGAGTGCCCAGATCCCGAAAGGCGTGGCCGGATACCGCCCCTGCGGCAGTTGCCGCCGAGGTTCGTGGGGGGCCTGCAGGGTGGGCTCAGTCGTCATCGTCGAACGCCGATCCTTCTCGCGTCGTTCATGCCCGGTTTCCCGCGCGGAGGTCCCGGCACGGCCGACGTGGCAAGCCACGCCGACCGTGCCGTTGGTGTGGATCGGGTGTTACTCGGCCGCCTCGTCCTTACCGGTGATGGCTTCCTTCGCCTTATCCACCGCGTGGCTGGCGATCTCGACGGAGTCCTGGACGATGGCGCCGACGCCGCCGGCGATGTCGCCCTTGAGCACCTGCCCGGCATCTTCGACGATGTCGGCGGCCTTCTCGACGGCGTGGGACGCGATGTCCTTGGCTGCGTTGACGGCATTCTTCGGGTCAAAGCTCATCGGATTCTCCTGACAGTGCGTGGGTTTCGCCTCCAGGCTAGGCCCAATCAGGAGCCTGGGTATACGGGTTGATGACCGCTGTTTCCAGCCGCGGGCCCGATCGGCGCGAGGACTACCGGGCGGAGGTCGGGTAGTGGCGCTACAGCCTCTACAATCACCGCGCCGACACAGCGCGGCGGATTGTGTAGCTGCGTCAGGCAAGGAAGCAGACAGCATGGACCGGTCGACGGGGGCAAGGGAGCGGAAGAAGGCCGGCGACGTGACGTCCGACTGCAAGCTGCTGGGGTGGCGGGAGTGGGTCTCGCTTCCCGACCTCGGGATAGATCACATCAAGTGCAAGGTGGACACCGGAGCCCGTACTTCTGCGTTGCACGCGTTCTTCGTCGAGCCGGTGATCGAGCACGGGAAGCGCCGGGTGCGATTCGGCATGCGTCCGCTGCAGAACGACGCAAGCGTCGAGCGGATCTGCCTTGCCGACGTCCTCGACGAACGCATGGTCGCTGATTCGGGTGGGCACCGTGAGCGGCGCTTCGTCATCGAGACCACGGTGGAGGTCTGCGGCGAGCGCTTCCGGGCGGAGGTCACCCTCACCGACCGCGAGACGATGCGCTTCAGGATGCTGCTCGGACGAACGGCGCTGCGCGGTCGTTTCCACGTCGACCCGGCCAGCTCCTATCTGGCAGGCCGTCCGCGTCTGGGCACCGTCCGCGGGAAGGGGTCGGTCCGATGAGGATCGCGATTCTGTCCCGCAACGCGAAGCTGTACTCCACCCGACGCCTGGCCGAAGCCGCCGAGCAGCGCGGCCACGATGTCGTCGTCCTCGATCACCTCAAGTGCTATATGGACATCGCCTCGCACAATCCGGCGGTCCACTACCGGGGTGAGGAGCTCGGCTACTTCGACGCTGTCATTCCCCGGATCGGTGCGTCGGTGACCTTCTACGGCTCGGCCGTGGTGCGGCAGTTCGAGATGATGGGGACCTACTGCCTCAATGAGTCGGTGGCTATCACCCGATCGCGTGACAAGCTGCGATCGCTGCAGATTCTCGCCCGGGCCGGAATCGGCCTGCCGGTCACGGCGTTCGCCAACTCCACCGATTCCACCGCCGACCTGATCGAGATCGTCGGCGGCGCTCCGCTGGTGGTCAAACTGCTCGAGAGCACGCAGGGCAAGGGCGTCGTGTTGTGCGAGACCCGTTCGGCGGCCGAGGCCATCATCGAGGCGTTCCGGGGGCTGAAGGCGAATTTCCTTGTCCAGGAGTACATCAAGGAGGCGGGCGGCGCCGATGTGCGTTGTTTCGTCATCGGCAACAAGGTGGTCGCGGCGATGAAGCGCCAGGCCGCCGCCGGCGAGTTCCGCTCGAACCTGCACCGCGGCGGCTCCGCCTCGCTGATCCGGCTCACGCCGGAGGAACGCTCGACCGCGGTTCGTGCCGCACAACGCATGGGTCTGAACGTCTCCGGCGTCGACATCCTGCGCTCCAACCACGGGCCGGTGGTGTTGGAGGTCAACTCCTCGCCCGGTCTGGAAGGCATCGAGGACGCGACCGGCCGTGACGTCGCCGGGCTCATCGTCAAATTCATCGAGAACAATGCTCGGCATGGCAAGACCAAGACCCGGGGCAAAGGGTGAGCACTGAACGGTTGAACACTGACCTGCAGATCGGCGGCGAGTCGATACCGCCGGGCGGCCGTGCCACCATCGCGCTGCCGGTTCCGCAGTTGTACACCCACACACCCTTGACCATGCCGGTACAGGTGGTGCGCGGCCGGCGCGACGGACCGCGGCTGTTCGTGTGCGCCGCGGTGCACGGCGACGAACTCAACGGAGTCGAAATCATCCGGCGGCTGCTGCGACGGCCGGCGCTCGCGCGTCTGCGGGGAACGTTGATCGCGATTCCGATCGTGAACGTCTACGGCCTGCTCCACCAGTCGCGGTACCTTCCCGACCGGCGCGACCTGAACCGGTCGTTCCCCGGTTCGGAGCGCGGTTCGCTGACCGCCAAGGTTGCCGACCGGTTCATGACGGAGATCGTCACCAAGTGCACCCACGGCATCGACCTGCACACCGCGGCCAATCATCGCGACAACCTCCCGCAGATCCGAGGCAATCTCGATGACCCCGAGACCCTCGCGCTGGCGCGCAGTTTCGGGGTGCCGGTGCTGATCAACGCGGCGATCCGGGACGGTTCGCTGCGGGGTGCCGCCGCGGAGTTGGGAATCCCGACACTGCTCTACGAGGCCGGTGAGCCGCTGCGCTTCTCCGAGCCCGCGATCCGACCCGGGGTGCGGGGCATCGTCAACGTGATGCGCGCGCTGGGGATGCTCCCACCGCCTCGGCGCCACCGCCGCGCCCACCCCGAGCCGTTCGTGGCGCGCTCCAGCGCATGGGTCCGGGCGCCCGAGAGTGGAATGTTCCGCAGCTCCAAGCCGCTTGGAGCCCGTGTCGAGCGCGGCGAGCCGATCGGCAAGATCGCCGACCCCTTCGGCGATACCGAGGTCGTGGTGACCGCGGATCACTCCGGGCTGGTTATCGGGCTGACTCAGCTGCCGATCGTGCACCAGGGCGACGCGCTGTTCCACGTCGCCCGTTTCGAGGACGTCGGCGAGGTCGCGCAGCAGGTGGAGGACTTCCAGGCCGCGCATCAGGGGGATTGAATCAGCGCCTCAGGCGTGTGGGGCCTTGGCGGGGTAGGCGTGCACCAGCGCGCTCGACAGTTTGGGAACCGCGTGGGTGAGAGTGTGTTCGGCCTCGTGGGCTATTCGGTGGGCTTCGGCAAGACTGGTGTCAGGTTCGATATCGAGTTCTGCCTCAGCATGCAGCCGATGGCCGATCCAGCGCATTCTGACGGAGCGGACGGCGATGACTCCCGGCTCCGCGATAAGGGCGTCTTCGGCCTTGTCCAAGAAGTTCGGGTCCACCCCGTCCAGCAGGCGGCGGAACACGTCGCGCGCGGCGGTGCGCAGAACGGCCAGGATGGCCGCGGTGATGATCAGGCCGATGATGGGGTCCGCCAGCGGAAACCCGAGTGCGACCCCTCCCGCGCCCAGCAGCACCGCCAGGGATGTGAACCCGTCCGTGCG